>Ga0314771_100002_pt1 | contig 367963 bp, 341 predicted proteins | sample MetaGCB42018_FD_204522 | JGI IMG/M metagenome (GOLD analysis project Ga0314771, IMG submission 204522) | Cryopeg brine microbial communities from Beaufort Sea near Barrow, Alaska, United States - CB4 2018 | ecosystem: Environmental > Aquatic > Marine > Coastal | place: USA: Alaska | collected...
TACATTCTTTGCCAAATCAATCGCAATAGTGGTAACTTTCATGGTGGACGCTCCTTAAGTAACTGTGTGGTTCAACATCAGTTTGGCGCATTGACGCCGTATTAGGGAGCGTCCATCTCATCACCCACGATTGTTGGCTTGCTAACAATTAACATGGCCATCCATGATTGTTGGCTTGCTGAAAACGGGCTAAAGATCACCATAGAGTTTGGTCGGCTTTAATGTAGCCACTCATGATTGTTCTGTTGAATTTTCTCGTTGAGGAAAATATAAAAGGTGATCGCAAATCAAATAGAAAAGGGTTATGTTGTTACTTCAAAAAATGAGTGGCTATTTATTTGTTACTCTGCACTGCAATTCGTCGAATTCCTTATACCTGACTACCACTGAGCAGCTTACCGCCTGACTATCAACCGATTCCTCAATGTCATGATCCAGTTAACAGGACACCCATAATAACGGCTTTCGGTACTTAAGGGAGAGCCGCTTTCACATTTTTTACATTAACTAAAAAATGCAACCAAATGGTTGGATTTTTTTGTGTCCTGTACTTTACTTTATTCAGAGTAAACACTAAGCCATTAGGACGCCATCATGCAAGATATCATCCAGCGCGAAATTATTATTAACGCATCGCAGCAACGTATTTATGCGGCAATTGCCGATGCTCAGCAAGTCGTTAAGTGGTTCCCTGAGACCATTGAAGGAAACTACGAAGTGGGTGATCAACCCATTTTCGGCTTTGGAGAACATGGCAGAAATCAAGTGGCTATTGTCGATGCTAAACCCTTTGAATACTTTGCCTATCGTTGGGTTCCTGGGGCTAATAATTTTATTGGCGATGTAATGAGCGTGCCACATACCTTGGTAGAATTTAATATTAAGTGGGAAAGTGAAAATAGCTGTAAAGTCACGCTCACCGAATCTGGCTTTTCCAGCTTATCTGTTGAAATGAAACAAGCCGCGTTTGAACAAAATTCCGGCGGATGGGACTTTATGCTGGGTTGCCTAGCTAACTATTTTACCGCCGTTTAAATGCTTGCAGCGCAAATCGACAAGGCCCTGGGGGATCCGCTTCGACTAGTAATTTAATGTAGCCACCCATGATTATTGTTCTGTTGAATTTGCTCGTTGAGAAAATTAAAAAGGTGATCGCAACTCAAATAGAAAGGCGTTATCTTGGTACTTCAAAAATGAGTGGCTATGTATTGGTTCTATGTATTTTTTTTTTACTCATATTGGATCAACTAAACTTAAGGCCGATGTGATGGAACACAAGAATGACAAGGAAATTTCAATGGAATACATACAAATCATGCAATATATTCTGTTCAAAACGGCTCTACAGCCCAGAGCCAGCATCAAAAGAAATCAAATTCCTACAACATAAAGTGTACCAATTAACCTAGACTTGGCATCGGCCAAGTCCAGTAAGCGATTTATGCGCCGCAAACAGTGCAACACATAAATACTAAAATGTTAGATTTCCAAATTTGCCGCATTGGGAACCTTGTTAGTAAGTCATATGCGGCAATCTAAAGGAGAATAAAGATGACTAAAGTAGTTGATGAAGTCACGTCAGCAAATGCTGATTATGTAGCTAACTTCGGTGATAAAGGCAATCTTCCAATGCCTCCTGGCCGACAGTTTGCCATTCTTACCTGTATGGATGCTCGCCTAGACCCTGCTAAATATGCAGGCCTTGCAGAAGGTGACGCTCATGTGATCCGTAATGCTGGAGGTAGAGCCAGTGATGATGCAATACGTTCCTTGGTAATTTCATATAAGTTACTTGGAACGAAAGAATGGTTTGTTATTCATCATACCGATTGTGGGATGGAAACATTCAACAATGAAATTATGGGTGACCTGTTAACAAGTAGCTTAAAAGCTGCAAGCGTAGATGCGTCAGGTTGGCATGATAGTAATGCTGGTGGTGGTACAACAGATGGGAAGTTCATCGAATGGCTTACCATTAGTGATCAAGCTAAAAGCGTCTTGGCCGATGTTCAACGAATTAGAAGTAATTCAATGGTTCCAGGTGATATTCCTATTTATGGTTATATTTATGACAGTAAATCTGGACGACTTGTAGAAGTTCCCGAGGCAACAGCAGCCGGCAAGGCAAGTTAACAAGGCAAATTAGCCCGGACTGACAAAAGCTGCGCCGCTATGCGGCTTTTGACATCCGGTTATTTGCGACCTTATATTTAAGGAGATATTTGTGTTTAAGTTCATCGTGGTTATCTTTACTTTATTGCTTTGTTCTTGCTCCTCTATACGTTTTGTCAACGAAGCAGGGGAAGTAACAATCAAACGAGAAAAACCGTTTTGTGATATTAAAAAGAGTGATCCTAATTGTAAGGTCGAAAAAGGCTAAAATAGGTTTATTGGTAACTTAAGAATAACTAATAACTAATAACTAATAAAGATAGGCCGCGCGCAGCCGCGTCCTTATCCCAAGTGTTGAACAAGTCCGAGCACTTGAGATATTACGCTATTAAGTCAATAATAGATTGAGATTACACTCTGTTTGACGTGAGAGTTATCGGGCTACTTTTCTTGAGCCAACACATCCTCTTAGCACTATTGCTAATCATTTAAATAATATTAGTGTTGAACTAATTGATCTCTAGCATCTGTTAAGTCACTTCCCTCGTCGTCATTTTCAACGTTAAGTTATGGGTATTAAGAGTGTCGGTCGTTTGTGTATGCCAAATTAATATGGCCAAATAACTTATGTAGCCATGATTGTTCTGTTGAATTTTCTCGTTGTGAAAATGATAAAAGGTGATCGCAACTAAAATAGAAAGCAGTTATGTTAATTTTCATAAAATGGGTGGCATAGTTTCAGTAGATGTAAACGCGTATTCAATCTCATTGGTGTTTTAATAAATCAACGTAAGTGCGTTAGTGTCCGCCAGTAGTCGTATTTTTCTAATACTTGTTGTTGAAGTTGACACAGTCTAAACAGAGTTGACGGAGAAATTGTTCCATAACAAGCTAACAGGGGGTGATGAGATACATGCCATAACACGCATTACATGCACAGTGTTGGTGCAAAGAGCCTATGAAATTACTTTTTTCGGGCACAATGATTGAGGTAAAAGACGGCTTTTGAAATGGACCATTACAAGTTATTGATTATTATAGATAAATAAATAGTGTAAACATTAGGAATACTTCATTTATGTGGTGCATGTTTTGCTTAGCATTAAAGTGACCATTAAATGTGCCTATGCTTTATTTTGGAAAAACCAATGGATTCAATTCTTCTTATTATTTTTATATCTTTAGCAATAGCCAGTATCTTAAATATTGTCTTGAAGAAATTTTCTGTCTCTCACATTATTGGTTATATTGTTACTGGGACAATTATCAGTAATCTTTTTGAATTTAATGGCAGTGAAAAGTTGACATCATTAGATCTTATTGGTGAATTTGGCATCGTTTTTTTAATGTTTACCATTGGTTTAGAAATATCCTTTGCGAAACTAAAAAAGATGAAAACCCTCATATTTTTTAATGGTTCTATACAGGTAGGGTTGTGCTCGATTATTATTTTTGTTATCGCTTACTACATTTTTGGTATTGATCTCACCTCATCTATTATTATCGCTCTTGCGTTTAGCTTGTCTTCAACTGCGATAGTCTTAACTTATTTAAAAAAATCAAAAGATATTATTACTCCTTATGGTGAAAAATCTGTGGCTATTTTGATATATCAAGACTTAGCTGTGATCCCCATTTTGTTACTGATAAGTTTTTTAGCTAATGATGATTTATCATTTGGTAACGTACTAGTTAACACCTTTATTTCTGCCACATTAGTGATTGTTTTTATGTTTACCTTAGGCAAACGCATCATTGAATGGCTGCTGCAATTTTCCAGTCATGCCAAGTTAGAAGAGTTGTTTGTAGGGTCAGTGCTCACTATTGTTATTGGCGCATCGCTGTTGGCACATGAAATGGGTTTTACCTATTCACTCGGTGCATTTATTGCTGGGATGATCATCGCTGAAACTACTTTTCATGTCAAAGTAGAGTCAGATATCGCCTCTTATAAAGATTTGTTACTCGGTGCTTTTTTCTTTTCAATTGGTACTAAAATTGATATGACTTATTTTGTTAGCCACTTCTTTATTGTTTTTGGCGTATTAATTTTTACCCTATTAATAAAAGCGTTGATCATTTATGTGTTGATTAAGCACAAATCTAATAAAAGTGATGCCATAAAGTCGGCGATTGCACTTTGCCAAGTCGGTGAGTTTTCTTTCGCCATTTTTTCTCTTGCCACTAGCCAGCATATTCTCTCAGCAGAGCTTGGGAGTTTTCTAATTTTAGTCAGTGTGTTATCTATGCTAGTAACACCTTTTATGGTTAATAATATTTATCAACTCGCCGCGCTGTTCGTGGTCGAGTTTTATGAATCTGATAAAATAACGCCGATAAAAAATAGTAACCATATCATCATATGTGGATTTTCAACGGTGGGACGAATTGTAGCTAGAGAGCTGGAAAAGCAAGGCGTTACTTTTTTCATCATTTCAGATAATTTACACCATGTGCTATTAGCAAGAAAACGTGGCTATACCGCCTATTTTGGTCATTTAGATAAAGAACCTGTTTTAGAGTCACTCAAAGTTGAGCAGTCAGCGAGTATTATCATTACGGTAAATACGTTATGGACAAAAAAACTCATTTGCCAAGCAATATTAAGCTATTATCCACAAGCCAATTTAGTGGTAAAAATTAATAATCATGAAGAGAAGCTCGCCCTCGCAAATCTTGCCATTAACTCGTTTGTGCATGGGGAACACGAAGCAGCAAAATTACTGGTAAAGCAAAGCCTTTCGTCCGTAAATTAACCTGTGACCATAATGACCTTTGGCTTTTATGCCAAAGGAAAATAACGAAATAGCATGTCACGCAAATTTGTGGGTTGATATTTACGCATTGGTCTCGTCTTTAGTGACCTTTATTTATGTGCAAGTGATCAATGATGGCCAGACCAAGCCAAACCATAGTCAGTTGAGATAACCCGCTTTATTAACACTGTGATTCTCGAGTCGTTCGTAAAGCTTTTTTTGTGTGGTATAGACTCCAGTTAGGGTGAAATTTTGAGCCTCGGCGAAAGTGGGTTGATCCACGCATCCTTGAACTGGCAGCTATCTTCGCTATTGATATCAGCGCTGATGCATCCTTGTTAAAAAGCAGGGAGCAATCACTTAGATGTCGTTGTTAAAGTCGATACAGACAAAGTGAAACACTGGTCAGATAAAGACGTGTTAGTTTAGTGGCACAAAGGCTTTAAAGGGACATTACTGACGCAAATGTTTGTTAAAGGTGAAGACCTAAACGAATTTGAGTTTAAAACAGTGAATGATTGTATTACCCAATATCGGCAACGCTTGGTTGATATCAGTTGGTTGATGCGCTCCTTGAGTGAGCCAATAGCCAGAATGGCCAACAAAGAAGATAAGTGCATTGGCAGATTTTATTCGCCGCCATCCATGGCGCTCACCCTTCGGGCCAGATAAAGCTGTCCAAACCCATTCTCGATTATCATAAAAATGGCTGGCATATTTTTATTGCGACGACCAGACTTGGTGGCCGGACGATCTCGTGAAGATGAAATGACCACGGAAGACCAGCTAATAAAGGCTTGCAGCGGACGATGCTGAGCCGAGGCGATTTTTCTCAATGAACCAGACCGCAATCATTCAGACTTTATTGCCCCTAGGCGGCTCAGCTAGTAAAAATTCCCGCGCTCGCTTTTCCCCGAAACCGAACAATCTTATGTAATGAACGAATAGAGATACCAGATCTAATATCAGCCTAACCTCAATACTGACATGATGATAAAAACCACTTTTGTATGACTTAACATGCTATTTACCATCAAAGGTATTTCGCGCATGGGACATGTAGGTCCAAAGCGATGGCTAAACTATAAAAACGGACATCCACCAAAGCAGAGGAAAAACACTGGTTCAAAGGGCGGGGAAGCTTAATGCAGAGCCATTCAGACCAGACCTTCGTGATTTTTTGTCCGACTGTTGCGATATATTCCGAAGCATTCATTATGCTTTAGACTTCAATAAATCGCGTATTTCCGATAGCAACAGCTCTTCCGCTGAAGGTGCCGGGGGGGCCTTAGGTGCTTGTTCTTCTTTTTTCTTTAAAGAATTAATTCCTCTAATAAGCATAAAAATAGCGAATGCAATGATAGTGAAATCAATAATAGTTTGTATAAACGCACCGTAACTTATTATGACTGCTGGTGCTTCGCCTACAGCCTCTTTAACAACAAATGCCAAGTCAGAAAAATCCATGCCTCCCAATAGCACGCCAATCGGAGGCATTATTATTCCTGAAACTAATGCGGTAACAATTTTACCGAATGCAACACCAATAACGATGCCTACAGCCATATCTACAACATTTCCCTTTACCGCAAAATCTTTGAATTCTTTAATCATACTCATAGTCTTAGTCCTCCCTGTGTTTGTTAAATGACTTACTTTAAACTCAACCCCTTCTTTATTTGAGGATGATTAGCCGTATAACTGCTCATTAGACTGCATACTTACTAATATGAACACATGACTATCTATCAAATATAGTTCATAAAAATAAAATAAGTTAAACAGTTAATTAAGTTCTGCTAATGTCATAAAACTATGATTGTTTATATGGGGAGTCCGAGCGTCTGAACGAACCCGGTTTCATGCGTATTTAAATAAAAGCGTGCTGTGCATCCCCGGCCCTTTACCGGAGGCCAGCTTTGCTAATATTTATCTTAAATAACATGGCCTAAGATTGTAGGCTGATATTTGAGCATTGGTCTCGTCTTTAGCTACCTTTATTTACGTGCAGGTAATCAATGATGGCCAGACCAAGCCAAACTATAGTCAGTTGTTTGAGTCAGTTGTTTGGATCAGTTGTTTGGATCAGTTGTTTGAGTCTTCATTATTTGTTACCCCGTTTTATCTTAAGGGATGTTGTCTTATATCTGTGTACGGATCCATTAAGCCACAATACTCAAACACCTTCATGAGATCACGACATTCATTACGTCCAGTCGATCACTGCGCCAGGCAATGAGTCCCCATAACATCACGATTTAAAGCCAACTTAGCCAACTTAGTTAATAGCCAATAGCCAGTATGCTAGATTAACAAGATGGTATGTCGTTTTGTCCAAAAATGATGTAAAAATTATCCTTCTATATTGTCTGCAGCCAGATGAACCTAGGGCTGATTTAAGTCCTTTTTTATTGCTGCTGATTTTGGCCTCAAGTTAATGTGATGAGGAGAAATGAGTTAATTGCTGGTTTTTTAGCTTGACTTAGGATGCAGTTAAACTAGTATATGGACATATAGACGTCCAAACGGCTAAATAATTAAGTTAGTTGATTGGAATAGACTCCTAAGTGTTACAGAAGTTAAAGGAATACATTATGGCTTTTCACCATGCGCAACATGCCCAGTCGTTAAATCAGAGCTTGTCTGAGCTGAATGGTATTAATGTATCTTTTGAGTTTTTTCCGCCTTCAACCCCTGAAATGGAAAAAATTCTGTGGAACTCTATTCGTCGTTTAGCGCCATTAAATCCTAAGTTTGTCTCGGTAACTTACGGGGCTAATTCGGGCGTCCGCGATCGTACCCACAGTGTGATTGAACGTATTCAGCAAGAAACCAACTTGGTGGCTGCGCCCCATCTCACCTTAGTCGATGCCAGTGATGAAGAGTTGGTTGAGTTGGCTAAGCACTACTGGAAATCGGGTATTAAAGACATAGTGGCATTGCGTGGTGACTTACCTGACGGTAGCCCAAAACCGACGCGGTTTGCGAATGATTTAGTGCGCTTATTGCGCTCAGTTGCCGACTTTGATATTTCGGTTGCTGCTTATCCAGAAGGGCATCCTGATGCGCGTAATGCTCAAGCCGATTTGATCCACTTAAAAAAGAAAATCGATGCCGGCGCCAATCGTGCTATTACGCAGTTTTTCTTCGATGTTGAATCATACTTACGTTTTCGCGACCGTTGTGTCACAGCGGGTATCGACGTTGAAATTATTCCTGGGATTTTACCTGTGACTAACTTTAAGCAAACCAAACGGTTTGCTGATATGACCCATGTCGCCATTCCGCATTGGTTACATCGCCAGTTTGAAGGTCTCGACGATGACCCGGCAACCCGTCAGTTAGTCGGCGCCAATGTTGCGATTGATATGGTCAAAGTCTTGGCTCGTGAAGGAGTTAAAGATTTCCATTTTTACACCCTAAACCGGGCTGAATTAACCTATGCTATTTGCCATACACTGGGCGTGCGGCCGCAGTAACATGGTATAAAATAGCGTCAAATAAACACCCCGTTAATGCAAGCATTAACGGGGTGTTTTGTTTAATATTAACGGCTTTTTGTTTAAATATTCGACGTTTGCCGTATTCTTTTTTTTATATTTTTAGCTTATGGTGATATGACAATAATTAATGACTAAGAGGTGTGATGATGAAAACATCCTTTTACGTGCTCAGTGTCTTGGCTGGCATGATGATGATAAATATTATGCCAGTGGTCGCCGCTGACACAGTTTCCCTACCACCAACGACTCCGGCAGCGGCTCTGCTGTGTGCATCTTGCCATGGCGCTAAAGGTCAAGGCATCGATATTATCGGCCCTCGTTTAGTTGGGCTGTCGGCTGAATATATTAGCAATCAACTAAAGTTATTCCACGCAAATAAACGTCAAAACCCCACTATGCTGGCGATGGCAGCAACAGTACAGGGCGATAATATCGCCGTGGTGGCGGATTATTTTAGTCAGCAGCCAGTGGATGACATTAAGCTGCAATTTCGTGGTGATAAGGTGGCCATTAGCGATCCTTTTGAAGCATTAGCCTTTCAAGGTGATTGGTCGCGGACCTTGCCTGCTTGTACTAGCTGTCATGGTCCATCCGGGATCGGAGGCGGGCAGTTTCCTCGTTTAGCAGGCCAGCAAGCGAGCTACCTTAAAACCCAATTATTAGCCTGGCAAGACGGCACTCGCAGTGGCGATGCTGACAATATGATGGGCCATGTTGCGCTGAAATTAACGGCCGCTGAAATTGATGGTTTATCGCAATTTTTTGCCAATATAAAATAAGGATAGGGTTATGAAATTATTATCACTATTGACCATTGGCGTGCTGTTGAGTTTGCCTTTACAGGCCGATAAACTCTCTGGCGATTTTGCGGCTAAACAGACTGAGGCTAAACTGACTGAGGCTAAACTAACGGCAGCAGAGCCTACTGAGCCCTCAACCCTATTGCCCGACCGTCAGGCAGCATTGCCATCGATGGCAAAGCAAGCTGATGATCTTTATCTGCAACCCGCGCCATTAAGCGATATTCCGGCAGGTGATTTTGGTGACAAAGTTCGTTTAGGGTATCAATTGTTCGTTAATACTCAACAGCTGCGCGATAAATACGTTGGCAATGAACTCAATTGCGTTAACTGCCATATGAATGCGGGCATGAAAGCCAATGCGTCGCCTTTATGGGCGGCTTATTTTGCTTACCCTGCTTATCGCAAGAAGAATGATAAGGTCAATAGTTTTCAAGAGCGCATCCAAGGCTGCTTTACCTATTCGATGAATGGTAAAGCTCCGGCGGCAAACTCACCTGAGCTAGTGGCAATATCGGCCTATTCCTACTGGTTGGGTATGAGCGGATTAATGAGGCAATATAAGATTGTTGGCCCTGTGCCTGAATTGTCAGATCTTGAGTTGGTTAAAGGTGCTAAACGGGATGATTTTCCCATGCCAGCTGAAATCGCCACCCAGCAAGACATCACAGCGTTAAGTCAGCTACCTGGACGGGGTTATCCGAAAGCTTTGCAACCTGAGTTGGCCTATTCACCTGATCGCGGCGTCGTGGTGTATCAAGCACATTGCCAGGTTTGTCATGGTGAAGATGGCCAAGGACAAATGATTGCTGGTGTTGCAGCATTGCCGCCATTATGGGGCGCTCAAAGTTATAATTGGGGCGCGGGAATGCATAGAGTCAATACTGCGGCTGATTTTATTTATGAAAATATGCCCTTGGGTAAAAGCGTGCAACTCACGGTTCAACAAGCTTGGGATGTGGCCGCCTACCTCAATTCGTTTGATCGCCCCCAAGATCCTCGTTTTAACGGCGATGTGAGTAAAACCCAAGCAAGCTACCATCAGCATCAAGGATATTATGGTCAATCCATCGCCGGTAAACCTATTTTAGGCTCTGAGTCGTTTGCGGTTTTTCCAGCTAAAAAATAACCCGGTGACATAATAGTTGAGCTGTAGAAGCATCTACCTCTGTGAATGTACCCATTGAGCTAAGCCTTGGTGGGTATTTTTTTTAAGTGTGTTTTATCGGTTATGGCCATTTAACGGCAACAGTGTCTTTATCATAATAAGGATAAATATCAGTATCATTGTCGTTAACTCGAGATAAGATATAGGGCAAATCGACAACTTTCACTATAGGCGGGGACAATGACATTATTGATAGCTGCACAAACATGCCCCTTATGTCAGCAAGCTAACGGCTGTGCGATGGCGCAAGGATTTGATATAGAGGTATGTTGGTGCGTCAAGCAGGCGCCGCTCATGGCATCTATTACTGATCAGTATCAAGCAACTTCCACATTGGCCGCTTTAGCGGCTAACCAATGTCTATGTGAGGCATGCATGGTTAAATTGGGGCAGCAAGTCGACATTAATCCGGTTAAACATTATAAACCATAAGGATAATGGCCACTATTTTGGATGCCTTTATGCAAATCAATGGCGTCAATTTAGACGATAAGTGCCCGCATTAGCCCTTGATGTTATGGCTCAGATGAAGGATTAGCCAGCTAAGTGGGGTAACGTTAAAGGGAGTTTGTTTGGCTTTTATCCTGATACGGATAAAGGCTTTATTATTCTCGCGGTAACATGACATATCGGATTGGATAATAGTTATATTAGCGAAGACACCCGTCAGATGATGGCGCCCCCATGCTGGTGGTGGATATCAGCCTATAACTGAGAGGGAATAGCCGTGACTCAGGCTGAGCTTAACGGCTAAAATGGTGTGGATATCGGGGTAAAATAGATCTCTGCTGGGGTGAGTCTTTTAGGTATGGTTATTTTTAGTCCTTCTGCAAAATACCGTCAATCAATTCAATTAACTCAATCAATTCAATCAACCAATCGATGCAATTAACCAATCAACTCAGCATTGTTGTCATCTTGATTGGTGGTTTATTGTCAATTGGGCACTAGTTTAGGCGCTTATTAGCGCAATTTTTTCATCAAGACGAAACATCAAGGCGTAACATCAAGGTTAATGCTATGTTAATGTTTATTGTTAGTCAGTGGTTAGTCGTTATACTGATGAAAGTCATTGATCGACTAAAAACTTGATGTCTATTAGAGGGTAATAATTATGCTAAAGAAAATTCTCATTTTTATTGCGGTCATTATAGCGATCCCGTTTATCGCCGCTGTTTTTGTCAAAAAAGAGTATTCAGTCATTCGAACTGTCACGATTGATAAACCGATTGTTGAGGTTTTTGATTATGTTAAACACTTAAAAAACCAAAACCATTTTAGTAAATGGGCAACAATGGATCCTGATATGGTCACCAGCTACCGTGGAACGGATGCCACCGTGGGGTTTGTGTCTGCCTGGGCGAGTGAAAATCCCGATGTGGGTGTCGGTGAGCAAGAGATCATCGCAATCGATGAGGGTAAGCGTATTGATTTTGAGCTACGGTTTATTTCACCCTTTGAAGCGACTGAACCCGCCTTTATGACAACACAAGCTATTGGTCTTAATCAAACAAAAGTGGATTGGGGTTTTAGTGGCCATTTTGCTTACCCAATGAACTTGATGTTTTTATTTGTCGATTTTGAAACCATAATTGGTGCAGATTTACAGCAAGGACTGGATACGTTGAAAGTCGTTTTAGAACAATAAAGTACCTTTTTTAAACTGATTTAATGGTGGTTTAGCCATTCTCTACACCGAAGATGATCCACAGCAGTATATGTATGGTTGCCATGCTTAACCTAATCGGGGTAATCTAAAATCACTGGGTTTCAATCCGTTTGATTCGTTGGAATAACAATAACAATATGTTTAATAAGCATAAATATAATCTTCTATTTTCATCATTATGAGGTTTTACATGGAAGCAGTCACAAAATTTGTCAGTATGATCAACGGTATTGTGTGGGGCATCCCCATGTTGGTCCTGATTTTAGGGGTTGGTTTGTTTCTATCCATTGGGCTAAAGTTTATGCCTATTTTAAAGCTAAATCGGGGCTTTAAATTATTATGGGCTGGTCGCCAAGTGACTGATGAAAGTGAAAAAGGCGACGTGAGTCCGTTTAATGCACTGATGACATCATTATCGGCGACCATAGGTACGGGTAATATTGCGGGTGTGGCGACAGCCATTTTTATTGGTGGTCCAGGCGCACTGTTTTGGATGTGGTGCACGGCATTAGTGGGCATGGCCACTAAGTTTTCAGAGGCCGTACTGGCGGTTAAATTCCGCGAGACAGACAGCAATGGCAACCATGTTGGCGGCCCCATGTATTACATCAAGAATGGTTTAGGTCGTAAATGGGCCTGGTTAGGCACTGCCTTTGCTATTTTTGGCTCATTTGCTGGCTTTGGTATTGGTAATACTGTGCAAGCTAACTCAGTTGCCGATGCCATGAGCAGCAACTTTGGTGTACCCAATTGGGTGACAGGTGTGGTGTTGATGGTACTGGTTGGCGCTGTGTTAATGGGCGGTATTAAGCGCATTGCTGAAGTCGCTGGTAAGCTAGTGCCACTGATGACAGTGTTTTATATTACCGCAGGTTTAGCGGTATTAGTGGTTAATGCGGATCAAGTTCCGGCGGCATTTTTATTAATTATCGACAGTGCGTTTAACCCAGTGGCGGCTCAAGGTGGTTTTGCGGGCGCAGCGGTTTGGGCTGCCATTCGCTTTGGTGTGGCGCGTGGGGTATTTTCAAATGAAGCGGGCTTAGGTAGCGCGCCTATTGCACATGCCGCAGCACAAACCAGTAACCCAGTTAAGCAGGGCTTAGTGGCCATGTTAGGCACGTTTATTGATACGTTAATTGTGTGCACCATTACTGGTGTTGCCATTGTGGTGTCTGGTGCGTGGACCTCTGGTGAGAATGGTGCCTCGTTAACCTCGTTAGCATTTTCCCATGCATTACCCATGGGTAATTATATTGTGGCTATTGCCTTAGCTGTGTTTGCCTTTACCACCATTTTAGGCTGGAGTTTTTACAGTGAAAAGTGTGTTCAATATTTATTAGGTGATAAAGCGATTAAGCCATTTCGTCTGATTTGGACCTTGGTTGTGCCGTTAGGTGCGGTTAGTTCATTAGAATTTATTTGGCTGTTGGCCGACACCTTAAATGCCATGATGGCCATTCCAAACTTAATTGCATTAGTGTTATTAAGTCCGGTGGTGTTTGGCTTAACCCGTGAGTATTTTATTAAGCAACGGGCATTAAAAGCCAAAGCATCATAGTCAAAATGAGTGTAAGTTGGCATGTTCATTATGATCGATTTCTATTGGTGAGCATGCCACATTAGTACTCAAGTAATGGGGCTAAATAACGTATCTTACGTGTATTGTGTATATTAAATGCAATGAGTTAGCTTATTGACTTAAATCTGATTACTGATTACTGATTAACAATCAGTCTAGGCGCTTGGTAAAGCGCGCCGCTGCTATCCATAATCCCACCACAGTGAACCCCAATAACCAGCCTAAATCTGCCCCGACATCATGCAAATTTGCCCCTTTTAATACGATCGATCGGATCACTCGCATAAAGTGAGTCCCTGGCAGTATTTCAGCTATCCATTGTGCCCCCACGGGCATGGCTTCTAGTGGGGTAATAAAGCCTGATAATAGGATGGTTGGCAATAACACGAAAATGGTCATTTGCATGGCTTGCAGTTGTGTTTTGGCTATGGTCGAGATGATCAATCCTAAGGTTAAACTGGCGGTGATAAATAATAATGTGCCTATTAATAAATGACTCAGTGCACCATTTATTGGCACATCAAAGATCAGGTGACCTAAGCCTAAAATAATACTTGTTTGCACTAGGCCAATGACAATGTAAGGTAAAATTTTGCCGATCATCAGTTCGATCGGTTTAATGGGGGTGGCGATCAACAGCTCTAAATTACCGCGCTCTCGTTCACGCACAATGGCCGATGAGGTAAATAACACCATGGTCATGGTTAAGATCACTGCAATTAACCCAGGGACAATATTCACCGCTGAGCGTTGCTGCGGATTATAAAATAGGCTAATTTCAAAGGTGGATTGACGGCTTGTTTGCCCCGGCATCACCTCATTGAGCGCCATGTATCTAAGTTGTTTAATCGCGCCAGCAATCATAGTGTCTGAACCATCAACAATCCATTGGCCAACGGCTTCGTTATGGGTTATTTTTTCCGTTAATGTTGGCGGTAAAATTAACGCCGCTTTGATGTCTCCGCGTCGGATCGCATCTTGTGCTTGTTCTGCGGTGGTGAAATACTGTTTTACACTCACCACTTGGGTGACCTTTAATGCTTCAACTATCCAACGTCCTGCCACTGAGTCACTTTGATCGACAATAGCCACGGGGATATCGCGCACGTCGGTATTAATGGCATAACCAAACAGCAGTAACTGAATTAATGGGATCATAATCACCATCGCAAAGGTGATTTTATCGCGCATTAACTGCTTAATTTCTTTGGATGTAATGGCGTTAATACGCTGAAAGCTGAGCCGAATAGGGTGAGTTTTCATCTGATATATCCCTTATCGGTTGAGGCTCGATTGCGGCGGATTATGCCCGGTATAGCTGACAAACACATCTTCCAGATTGGCCGCCACCGTATGAATCTTGTCTGCTGACAGTGGTCGATGTGGTTGGCATTTCTCTAGTAACCATTGTTCGGGATTGGGTACTTTTTTGCTAACAAGCACCCGTAAGCGATGGCCTAATTGTGCGGCGGAGCTAATTTCGGGTAATACGATGAGTATTTGTTTTAATTGGCGTAATTCTGTGGTGTTGATTTCTATAACCGTGGCATCGAGGTTATCCATTAGCACTTTAGGATTGTCATCTGCTCGGATCTTACCTTGTTCCATAATGGCAATTTTATGGCAGCGCTCCGCTTCATCCATATAATGGGTGGTCACCAAGATGCTGGTCCCTTGTTCCGATAAATCAAATAACTGCTCCCAAAAGTCACGTCTATTTTGAGGATCGACCGCAGAGGTGGGTTCATCTAAAAACAGCAATTTTGGCCGGTTTAAGCAGGCGCAAGCAAGGCCCAGACGCTGGCGTTGACCACCACTGAGTGTGCCAGCGAGCTGTTGTTGGTACTGAGTCAGTTTGTAGGTGTATTGCAGTTCATCAATGCGTTTTTTGCACTCGGCATTGTCGATACCATAAATTTTGCCGATAAATTGCAGGTTTTCTTTAACGGTTAAGTCATCAAAAAGTGAAAACTTTTGGGTCATGTAGCCAATATTATGGCGTAAGGCTTCTGCTTGTTTGGGAATGGATAACCCCATCACATTTATAGTGCCTTCAGTCGGCGTGAGTAGGCCCGTTAGCATTCTAATTGTGGTTGATTTTCCGCAGCCATTAGGGCCTAAAAAACCATAAATATGCCCCTTAGGGACCGATAAATTAAGCTGCTCAACGGCAGTGAAATTGCCAAAGCGCTTGGTGAGCCCTGTAGCTTGAATTACCCATTGTGGATCCATATTGTGGCTCATTTTATCGCTGGCAAGATGACTTGGGCAGGAATGCCTGAGGGCAGTTGGCTGGCGGAATCATCTAGACTCACTTCGGCCAAAAAAACTAAACGCGAGCGATCAGTTTGGTTCAATGCATAGTAAGGGGTAAACGCAGGTTGAGTGCTTATCCAGCGTAAACGGCCATTAAAATGAGGCTCTATTCCGTCTACGGTGACGTTCAAAGACTGGCCGATAGTCAGGTTTGCGATATAGTTTTCTGGAATATACACTCGGGCATAGGGCGCGTTGTCGGCTAACAATACCGCCACAACGGCGCTCAGAGGGACACGCTCTCCGACGTGGTAGGGCAAATTATCCAGTTTACCGTTACGGGTCGCGCGGATACTTAAATCACTATAGACCTGTTGTTCGTAGTGGAGATTAGCATTGGCAGCGTCTAACGCGGCCTGCGCTTGAAAAATATCTTCTTGGCGTACGCCTTTGACTAATTTTGCTAGGCGTTCGCTGGCGGCGTCGAATTGTGCATTTGCTTGATCGCGAAGTGCGATGGCGCGATCGCGTTCTGCTTCACTGACTAAACGTTGCTTGAGTAAACTATTGATCCTTTGATACGATTTTTGTGCTTCAACTTTTGCTGCATTGGCACTTTTTAACTCGGAATTGGCACTGGCGATATCTTCAGGACGCTCACCGTTAGTGAGTTTTAGTAAGTAGGCTTGCGCTTTAACCACTTCAGCTTGCATGACTGCTAAACGAGCCGCTTGTTTATGGGTGTCAAACTGCACCAATAAATCCCCCGCATTCACATCGGTGCCTTTTCTGATCGGTTGTGCGGTGATGATTTCTGCTGCGGTAGAGCGCAACAATACTCGGTCCCGTTCTAAGGTGCCAAGGGCTTGAGTCGCAGACGGTTGATTGCAGCTAACCAAGAGCAGTAAGCCACAAATAAAGGTCAAACATTTCATCAATTTCATGACCCATCTCAGCAAGAATTAATCATTATAATATAGCAAACTTACGCAGTAATGGTTAACTAAGCTGATGATCCTAGTGATGGTTTTTGACAAAATGTGACTGTTAGCACAGTTATGCTGATCAGCCTCGGCCTGGCGTTTTAGTCGGTATTATTGTCAAATTCTGAGTCTTCAAATAACTCGACTGCAGACGTTGGCGTCACCTGTTTACATTGGCGCGCAAAATGACGTTGAACCCCTTTAAGATCGATATTGCCGATCCCTGAGGCAAAGCCAAACCAAGCATAAAGACCACTGATGTCTTTAAACATCGGCGGCAAATATTTAGGTTGAGCGATAATGCCTTCTTGGCAAGCTTGATAGAGCACGGGAATATCTTCAATGGCCAGTTTCCCTAGAAAAAGCATAGGGATAAGTTCAGGTAGACCGGTACTGATGGCGCTGCGAATAAAGTTAATGTTTTCAACATATCCGCGCACATATGAGATGTCTTTGGTAAAAAAACTGCCTCCCCCAACCCTGCCACCACGGAACACCCGCTGGGTAACACGGTAGCTGTCTTTTGCGCTTACATTTAAGTTTCTAAAGTAGCGATAGACTTCGATAAAATCAGCGCCTTGCTCGGCCATATCAACCGCAGAGACGCGATCGCTGATCCGACGAGCACGTCCTGGATTGGAACTGAGCGTCAGCATTTCCATTAAGACCGCTAATCCTTCTTGTGACGCGGTAACACGAGGTGAGCCGACACTGAGCCACGTGGCATAGGGTTGAGCACGGCCATTTAACGTAGTGCCAACATGCACCCAGCCTTCATGTACCTCATAGACATTAAGATCAGATTCACTGAACATGGAATGGGTGTTGAGCTTAACGGTATCGCCCCCTACTGCCGCATCAGAGAGAATACCATCACTCAATTTGACGTGAATTTCATCATTATGAAAATAGTTAACTAAACGTTCACTCAACACTTCAACGGCGGCGGCTGCAGTGACTATTTTAGGGTGACGTGAACTCATATGACGAGCAGCTGGCAATGAGAATATATGGCTGAGCCTGTCGCCAAGTTGACGCAAGGTATGACGATCACCGTGTAATTTGTGGCTGGCACTGCCATACAGTTCTTGGCTCAGTTTGCCAAACATTGGCTGGCCTCGATTATTGAGCATGTCTATTACAATGCGATATTGGTCGACGTTAGCCAGCAGGATTTTCCCTAATGCGTCGTGTTTACCTAGACCTTGCTCAATGGCTCTTTTTAATCCCTGCAGATCGGTTTGAGTTTGTGCAGCATTAAATGACAAGGGGATTGACTGATAGAAGTCATTGCTCACTTTGGGTAGCGCTTTATTTTGCTTAGCGAGAAAATCATCTTCAATCTGTCGTGGCCATTTGATGGAGTCTAAAATTTTTATCGGGGCTTGGATGCGAATTAATTCATCAGAAAAACGACGAATATCTTGTTGATAACGCAGTAAAGAGTCAGACATTGTCTTTTCCTAATCCAGAGAATGTTGTCAGCCGTATTTAGGCTCATATTAGCAGAGGTTGATAACATAATGGCAATGAAAAAATAACAATATATTGCGCACTTGAGGGGTAAATAATCAGTGTTTGCCACAATGCATCAAAGTGATTTTATTTAAGCAACGAAAAATAAGGGATTTATTATGTTGGCCTTAAAACGGCTTGGCCTAAAGTCGTCCCGATTAACCGTAAACCCTATTAACCGAAAACCCTATGGCAGCGATGAGCTATTTGCGCGTTCTTGAGCGTTACCATGAATATGATCGACTTGAGGCATGAATAACGCGAGTCTATTTTAATGAGTCAATTTTAATGGCTGGGGGGATATTAATTTATTTAAATAACCTATTTGGGCTAACGTGTTTGAAGATTTGGAGATAATGGCGATAAATAATCCCTTTGTGGCGCTATGTCGTTACTTGATGAGCAAGGAATACCAATTTGTCTAACTATCAGGGTAATTAATAAGCCACTAAAATGCATGGCTTGTGGGCATTGGGCATTATGTTAATCGGCCTCAGCGGCCTTATTTAAGCTGTTATCTGCGACCGACATTGTCCATGTCACTTGGGCTTATTTATCTTATCCGTTAACCCACGTTGAGGTTAAGCAACTCATTAACGCTTAACTATTAGGCTAACTCATTTTAAATAGACAGGGATAAACGACATCAGCGTTTATCCCTATTTTTAGAAAAAGTCGTCGTCACCAATCGCTTTACGTAATTGCGCTTGTTCGAGGAAATCTTCTAATCTGCGTTTTACTTGGCGCTTGTGTAGTAATGCTTCGGTAGATTTAGCGTTTCTAGGTGTTGTCATCGTGTCAATTTCTGTGTCATTTGGCACTCTGTCAGTAAGATTAGCCATAACGAAACCCTCATGTTGAATAAAAACGTGTTGCTGATTCAATGAGCATTATTTAACTGAAAAACCACAAATAAGAAAGTAAAATGTTTTGACTTTTATGGACAGGATTTTTTACCTTTACCTTTTCCTCTACCTTTGCCTTTGTTTTTAAGCTTAGCAGTAAATATGTTTCTTGCTCGTAAAACCGATAAACTCGAGTGTAGAGTGTGTTTGTGATCAATTATTATTGATGTGCTGATGTGCTGATGTGCTGATGTGCTGATGTGACGTTTGGCGATAATGTTCCCATCAATACAAATAAAAAACGCCACCTGCAACTAGGTGGCGTCGATATGACAAATAAGGCACAGCGCATGTGCGATAGTGCGGCTGGTTATAAGCTAAACCCATATGAGTAGCCTAAAACGACTTTAGCGTCATTGTCTGGCAGATCGGTATCTGACGCCATAAATGATACGGTACCTATGTCGGTTTCAGCGCTTAATGTGACGTTGTAGTCTGCATAAGTATCACCAAATAAATCTTCAACTACATCGCCTTGTGAATAACCGTAATGCAGTGCAAGGCTGAGTTTTTCAGTTAGCGGGAAACTGGCATTAGCTTGAATATAGTTCCAGTCAGTTTCGTCATCTGCGCCAGAGACACCATTATCAGCATTGATCACTTGCGAGTACCCCACATCTACCCATTTCCATCCAAGTACCAAGGCCACTTCACCAAAATCAATACTGCCACCCGCATCTGGATAAGCGTAATAAAGGTAGCTGATATCGTAAGTAAAGTCTTCGCTGAAACTGCCACCGTAACCACCATAGAGGTCTAACTCGTAACTGGTTTCATCACCAAAATCGACGTTAGACGCCCAAGTACCCGCATAAAAACCTGATTCATGGGCATAATCAATACCACCTTGAATGGCGGCCTCATTATTGGTTTGCGTCGTACCACGCCATAAATAGTTTGATGTCGCACCAATATTAGCCGTGACTTCAGCAAGGGCAGAGCCGCTTAGTAATAAGCCTGTTGATAATGCAATTACTTGATACATTGATTTTTTCATCTTCATCCCTTAACGTTTTATTGTCACTGAGGTATTTATTCTTCCGCTAAATGTACTCAATGGTTATTTGTCTGAAGAACTATTAGCGAATCGCATGCCAATTATTTTTTACAATAAAAATCAGCATTTTAATGATTAAAGGATCATAATGTTGCAGCTTTGTTGCTACTTAATGATGCAGGATTGCACTTTTTTTGTGCAACAGCATTGCGGCGGATATTAATGGCATATTTCCATGGGCTGATATTTTTCACTGTGGTGATAGGTGACGGTATTGAGCGCTAGGTGATTGAAGAAGAAGTGTTACTTTTTAACATCAATACGATTTAAATCGAATCGTGTCAGTCGAGTAAAGTCGAACGCTGACATATCAACAAGGATTTACCGCTTAATCACGAGTCAACACTGGGGGGAGGGATTGTTTAAATCTGAGACTGTGATTCTGGAATATTGAATGTTGAATCTGGAATATTGAATCTGGAAATGACTAATGGGGCGATGCGGGCATAAAAAAACCTCCATTGAGGAGGTTTCCATCAAAAACGACTTATGCGCAATACTTAGTTTACGCTATCTTTTAGTGTTTTCCCGGCTTTAAACTTAGGCACTGTCGCTGCTGCAATTTGAATTTCTTTACCCGTTTGTGGGTTTCGGCCAGTACGCGCTGAACGTTGAGTGGTTTCAAAAGAACCAAAGCCAACAATAGAAATCTTGTCACCATTTTTCATGGCTTCAGTAACCGCTTCTTCAAAAGATTTTAGTGCGCGGCCAGCTTCAGCTTTTGTTAATTCAGCATTTTCAGCAATTTTTGCAATTAATTCACTTTTGTTCATATTGATATTCTCTGCTTTCCATAGAAGTGTTTTTAACATCAATAACATGCCACAAGCCATGCTGGTTTAAAAGCACTTTATCCCATAAATTCAATATCGGTAATGATTTTAAAGAAAATTAAATTGAAAAAAGACCTTTATTAATTCTGTTAGCGACTTATCGAGGCGTTGCTAAAGTGTTTTCTTTACTCATTGAGGTTCACTAAGTGCTCAGCATTAACGGTTTAGGTCAAATGACGACGATAGCTGACGGTCAGAAAATTCCGCGTTGTTCACGGCGACATGCACTCGACAGGCGCATATATTGAATCTCATTCAATGTGGGGCTGTTGATGTATTGCCGCTATGCTGCCGCGTCACCATAGACAATATGCCGCGCGCTGGCGATCAAGTTGGGCTAATGGCGTGGGATCATTTCTTCTGCGTCGGTCATGGTGGCTTAAGGGCTACTCAGCCCTTTTGGTTGCAGGAGAGTCATCATATTCTTGACTCAGGATCACAAAGGCTAAGTCACAGGATTAATTGTTTATTCGAAGACAAGCGAGTCATCATTTTTCGTTCCGCGGCTATTTTTATCATGTTAATGTTGCCATTTTGGGGCGAGCAGACACTAAAATGTCCCGAGAATTGCAATCCACCCCGGGTTGTCGTAGACGTTATGTTGATTTTTTAGCAAGGTAGTCTCGCATGGTGTTTGACAGACCGACCCACCATTGAAACGTCACCACGCTCGCGAGCAGTAGCCACAAAGGCAGCAGTGGGATCTGGTATCCTTGAAAGACCAGTTTTACGTCGTCAGGGGTGACTTTATAGGCAATCACAGCGGTCGTCGTCATGGCAGCCAGCCCGAGTGTTTGTAAGCCGACATAGCTGAGTAACAAGACTTTTGTCCAGGTGGCACGTTTCACTAAACCAATTAAAACCGGTATTACCCCTAAGGTTAATAAATCATATGTTTGGAAGGTTATTGCCCGCCAGATCGCGATGATAGTGACGACCACATACAGTGAGATGAGCAGTATGACTCTTATTGGCATACGTGGGACAGCGTTCTGGTTCATATTAATCATCGAGCTGGAAAATTTGAGGTAGAATATCTCATAAAAACGACTGATGGATACCTTTTGATGACAGAAACACATTTTTGGTCACTCGTGACCCGTGAACACCCTGAGCAGTCTTCTGCTGACGTCGCGCTATATTTACGTGAACAGTTACAAACCTTGGATGATGCAGCGCTTAAAGCATTTGATAAAATGCTCGACCAACAATTACGTCGCAGTAACTTATGGTCAATTTGGGGCGCAGCATACATTATTACTGGCTGCGATTCGGATTATGTTTTTGCCGAATTTAGGTGTTTTTTATTATCACTGGGCCAACAATGGTATGAAAGATGTTTAACCAATCCTGATGGTTTGGCTGAGCTTGGTGAGTGGCCGTTAGTGGATAATTATGCCTATCCGTTTGTAGAAGATTATGACCTAATTGCCGGGCAGATTTATGAAGATCGCACCGGTCTTGAGCTGCCATTTGTGCCATCGGGCCAGCATACCCCAAAAGGTAAAAAGTTCAGTATCAAAGCCAAAATAATGCGCCAAACTTACCCATTGTTAAGTGCGCGCTTTCCTTTTTAAGTCGTGTAAATGACCAAAATCCACTCTGTCAGGCTGTGAGTCCACGTCAAAGGATTACCGTGATGCTCTTGGCGTCGTGCAATCGGCGCATGACACGACATAATGTTGCAAGATTGATCGCCTTGTTACTACAATGGGTATAGCTCATAGACAATACCACTCGGCACTGCAGTGGATTTGAACAGTCTGTTATTAGCGCTACATTTACTGCTCTTTGGAGGTTTAAAATGAACGTAAAATATTTACTGATAGCTGCAATATTTGTTGGTCATGTTGCCATAGCTGAGGAAGCGATTACGCCTAATCCTGTTACCGAAGTGGGTGTAGTTAAAATTGAATGGGAAAATCCACAAGATTTTCGTGATATTAACACCTCAAATGAACTTCAATCACGATTTGAAGCGCGTTTATTTGACACGTTAACCAAAAATATCAATAAACAAGCGCAAAAAACCTTAAAGCCGGATCAGCAACTTGCAATGAAAGTGACGGATTTGGATTTAGCCGGCGATATACGTCCTACCTTTGGCGCCACGCCAAATGATCTGCGTATAGTGAAAGATCTTTACCCACCACGAGCGACGTTTAGCTATACCATTACCGAGAAGGGCAACGTGGTTCTCGCGGGTGATGAAAAAATTACTGACATGAGTTTTATGCACACTACGCAACGTTTCAGTAGCCGACCCTTTCAATATGAAACAAACTTATTTGATCAATGGTTACAAAGAACCATCGCCCCCAAATTATAATATAAGCCTTTTTTTGTTGATTTTTATGCAGGTAGAATCCATTTAACGCAAGTGTTGCCTGCTTTTTTGCGTGAGCACTCAAGGTCGGCATTTGCCATTGTGTGGCTTGTTGTGCCACTCATGATGGCAAAACGCCAATCGATAGTGAAATCAAGGGAGAGTGGATCTCCCATGTATACCCATTTCATCACGCTGGTATGTCTATTCTATCACTTCAACATTTATGCTATCTGTGCAAAGTATTCGAAACCAAGGGGATTGTTGACCTTGCCTATCTTAGGCCAACATTGTTCGTGCCTGCTCGCGTTCGCCATTATAAAAGCTGATTTTTTGTGGTTAAAATAGTCCAGCAATCCATTGGCTAGCCTAGCATCTTGCATGCTTATCATGACTTCATCATCCCCGCCAATATGACCAATTACACCATATTGACTTGATAAGCTAGCAACACGTTTGCCAGTAACTGAATGACATCATTTCTGGTTATCATTAAATGAATGACCCAAGGGAGTCGCGTCGGGTATTGTGACCACAGAGAAACAAGTCTATTGCACAATGATGACAACATTATGTCATATTGAAGCTAGCCCTTAATGTGACAGCGTTAAGGGCTGATAGCGATTATTTGGTGAGTTTAAATGCTTGCAAGGTTTGCAGTAATGTTGCTAGCTTTTTAACAAAGGCTTCGAGGGTTTCTGGGGCAACATGTTTGCTACTTTGCATCTCATCAAATTCAGCCACTAACTCCTGAACATAAGGTAAGAAACGGTTGCTCTGTTGAGTAAAACCTTGTTCTTTAGTAAAAATAGCGACAAACTTTCCATGACCTGCTTTGTGTAATTCGTCTAGGCGCGCATCAGAATCTATCGCTTGCCTATAGGCTATTTGCAGGTTTTCTTTTATTTGTAGAAAAACATTAGTGTACGGCATAATCGCCTCATCGTGCATGTGCAAAGAATTAATGTTAATTATAAGGAGCTGCTATGCTGGCAACAAGGAAAAGTCCGCTTATTTTTAATATCAATTTAATTTGTCATTACTTGAGGCGTTATTGGTGGGCTATTTTAAGTGTCATCATATTTACCGCGCCGACTTATGCGGTGCAAAAGATCGATTTCCCCGTATTTTATAAAATTGAATATCAACAACAGCAAGCCTATTTATTTGGTTCAATCCATATTGGCCGTCAAGATTTTTATCCGCTGCCTCAGGTGATTGAACACGCCTTTTCACAATCGGATGCATTAGTGGTTGAAGTGGACCTCAGTCGGGCTGACACCACAGGTTTATTGAGTCAGTTTGGCGGACTAAAAAGTGATATCGCCGATAAAGTGGCTCAACTGCGTTATGATTATTGCCTAGATCATACCGTGTTATGTCAAGGATTAGCCCCTTATGCTCCTTGGTTACAGTCTGCACAAATCAGTATGAGTCGCTATGGCGAATTAGGTTATCGTGCCGAATTAGGCGTTGATGCCTACTTTGTGGAAAAGAAGATCGATAAAGCCTTGGTCGCGCTAGAAAGCATGCAGTTTCAATTTGAATTGATTTCATCGTTTTCAACGGCAACTCAGTTACAAATGTTGGATGATGCGATGAATGCAAGCGATGCTGAAATGCTTGCATTGGTTAGTGCATGGCGCCAAGGTGATGCGCAGGGATTGGCTAATATTATGGCGGCGCAAGCGGGTGAGGCAGATGAACTGCTCGAAAAATTACTTTGGCAGCGTAATCATACTATGGCGGCCAAAATGATTGAGTTAATCCAAAGCAAACAGCATAAACAGTTGTTTATTGTTGTGGGTGCGGGGCACATTGTGGGTCAACAATCTATCCCTTCATTGCTTATGCAACAAGGCCTCAGCGTGACTCGCTGCAGTGCAATTGAGTGTTGAACAATCTCATATATTGATAATAAATATATATAAAACAATTATTTAAATATAAAGCAAGGTTAAATTAACTTGCAATAGATTAGCGAATGACGCATCATTTCGCCTTGTAACAGCGTAACCATCAAGTTTGAACTCAAATACGTGAATTTAGGCCCATTCAGAGTAGTTTATGCCACTTTAGTCCCGAATTGAGGTTAATTCTGGGGTGAGTTTACTAATAAAATGAACATATCGGCCCAACGAGATGTAGGGCTCACGCTGTGAATAGGCTAATTCCATGTCAATCAGTTGGTTTTTATCAAAGTCGGGTGGTAGATGATTTTTCAAGTAATCATTGATGACTCTTACACCCGATTGACTCACCAAAGACAATTTCCATTGGGTAAACCAACTGCGGACATCTTCAATGTAAAGTGGATGAGTGGGGGTTAATCCGACCTTTTTTTTGACGTTAAAATCACGATTAACGTAGTCAAAGTTGCCTGATATTAGGCTATGAAAACGCAGGGCTTCTTTGTTGTAAAACATCAGCGAAAATAATCCATTAGGCTTTAATAATGTGAGTAAACCTTGCAAAGTAGAATGGGCATCAATTAACCATTCAGCGACGGCATGGCAGAGAATGACATCAAATTGACCAAATTCTTCAACGGTTAATGCTTGCATTGGGCGGTGGACTATTTGGATAGATAATGGTGTCTTTGATGCGCTGATGTGTTGCTTGGCTTGCTCAAGCATTTGGGCTGAGATATCACATAACACCACATCATGACCTAATGCCGCTAATTTTTGGCTAAAAAATCCAAAACCGCCGCCTGCGTCAAGAATTCGTAAACGCTGATGACCTAAAGTGGCTAGCGCAGGGACTAAATCACGCCACAGCACAGCGGCGCGAATTTCACCTTTGGTGGTGCCATAAATGTTTTTAGCCAATTTTTGACTGAGTTTATCGAAATTTTTATCTTGCACTGTGTGAGTCAATTGATGTACTTGAGCCGCTCCTAGGTGCGGTAATTGTCGCATTGTGTATTGAATAAGGTAAAGGCAATTCGCAGCGGTGTGCTGCTTGTTATGGTGTTAATCATTTAAGACGGAGCGGATGGCGTCATTATTTACCCTTTGCGGTGCTGAATGCGATAGCGATGAGCGCACACTGGCATTAATGCTAAATGAATTTCCGTTTAGCAACCGAGCTGCTCTAAGGTATAATGTTGCACTAAGCGGTTTTTTTATTGCAGTGCTTAATTGGCTGCTATTGTAAGGTATTTTATTGTGAGCCATGACTATGCTATAGAACTAAAGGCGATGCCTTCGCTTTTGTCTTTGTATCGCAAAATATTGTTTATACGTAAGCCTGGTTGGGATCAACAACCATTAGCGAATATTTATGTGCAAACATCCAACGTGGTCTTATCTCAAGATAAAATTGCTCAATATGCGACAGTATGTGGTTTTGAGTATGACGGCGTAACATTGCCACCCACCTACTTATATGTACTGGCGTTTCGTTTACACGCGATGGTTTTTACCCATAAAGCGTTGACTTTCCCATTGCTTGGAATGATCCACTTAAAAAATAGTATTAGTGTTTTTCGTCCAGTAAAAGCGAGTGAAGTGTTATCGGTGCAGTGTGAATTATCCACTAGCCGCACCACGGAGGCTGGATTAGAATTTGAGCTGGTGTCTAAAGTGTATGTGGGTGATGAACTCGTTTGGCAAGCATTGTCGAGGTATTTATATCGTATTGAGTCCGCTGGCCGCCGGACTCGTCCGCCTAGAGCCTCGGCAATGGCTTGGGAAAACGTGCAGCAATGGCAATTGACGGAAGATTTAGGCCGCCGTTATGCCAAAGCATCGGGCGACTATAACTTAATTCACTTGCATCCATTATTGTCAAAACGCTTCGGGTTTGAGCGAGTGTTAGCCCATGGTATGTGGTCTAAGGCCCGTTGTTTGTCTCAATTGATGCCGACAATCGGCGACCGCCCTTTTCAAATGGATGTTGAATTTAAATTACCGGTATTTATGCCATCTGAAGTCACCTTTGCTTTTGAAAATATAGACAATGGTAAACGTTTTGAAATGCGTGACATCAAGGGCCGACGGCCTCATTTACAAGGTGTTATCAGTTACTTAGATTAATATCTGCATACGTTAAACGCATAAACAGAAAAGCTCAAGTCGGTGACTTGAGCTTTTTTTTCGTACCATAGTGTAACCTCGGGCGAATTGCTGATAAAGATGCACATAGTGTTGTGGGCCCGCAATACGAATAGCTTCAGCGTCAGAGCGGAGTTTGACTGCGCGAGTCATGGTCCAATACACTTCTCAGCCAACAGTTGCTCCACTCAAGGTGTGCCATTTTACCCTGGGTGCTGGTACCTTCGGGTGTGGTGCAACCATACTCTGTAACATTGTTCAGCAGGTTCGATTTATTGTTAATCCGCTACTCAGCCAATGTCCGTCATTCATCGTTGGCTTTGAGCTATCATTGGCTATCATATTCAATGGTTTGTTGTCGGCGACGGATTTGCTTTGGGTGTCCGTTAGCTGCTCAGTGGTAACCATCGGGGTCACAGTATTTGGTTTGGCATAAAGACGCGGGACATTAATATTGTCGAGATAATAATAACGTCAGTAAAATAGGTAACATTTAAGGTGGTCCTGTGGTTCGGCCTATCTTATAGGATAGTGGCTAATGCTTGCTGGAACCCAGTACAGTAATTTGCGGGGTAATTTGTTACACTTGCCAAGATTATTGAACCTAGGGGATTATCATGTCGCTGCAATGTGCTCATTGCTATAAAACGTTTTCAATTGCGAAAGTGAATGACAGTCGTGGCAAAGGTTTGTCGGTAGAGGTGCAATGCCCTCATTGTGCTGCATGGCTTGGGCATAATAAATTACTATCAGTGGCCAAATTAGTGGGGTTTTATGGTGGCGTCGGTGCTGCAGTATTGGGTTACATGGTTGAAGGGCTGAGCCATATTACCACCCCACTGATCATCTTGGCCGTTATTATGGTCGGTTTATCGCACATCATGGATCATTTGCAGTTGATTGAAGCTCCGGAAAATGATCCTAATCTAGTGTCTACGGCTAAATAAAAGCCGTTATTTAACTTCAATAACTTGGCTTGCTAGTGATGCTTCAACGTAGTAAATCCCGCCTAGCACGACAACTGCAACAATAAACATTATTAAAAGAACACCGATGTTTTCACGAATAAATGGTGGCATGTATTAAGTCCTGTACTGGTTTATCACAAATACCGCTATAGTATAGATTATCACTATAGTCTGTTTATCACTATTACCGCATAGCATGGATTATCGCTAATACCGCATAGTATAGATTATCACTAATATTGCTATCGTATGGATTATCACTAATACCGCATAGCATAGATTATCGCTAATACCGCATAGTATAGATTATCACTAATACCGCTATCGTACGGATTATCACTAATACCGCATAGTATGGATTATCACTAATACCGCTATCGTACGGATTATCACTAATACCGCATAGTATAGATTATCACCAATACCACAATAGTATGGATTATAATTGCTATGATATGAATGGCAGCTTAAGTGTAACTTAAAATCGGCAAGAGTCTTTTGCAAGTGTGTTATGTTGTCAGTCTATTGCGCTGTTGATGCAAGGTGTTTGTGGTGTGTACATTAATTGTCACAATCTAATAATTGCATTTCTAGGGCAGTCTTTTACACTTATACCCATATTAATTAATCCGATGGAGCTGTGCTGTTGAATTCTCGAATTCACATTAGACAACACCTTAGACAAACTATCGCCATCTGGCTCAGTGCCATATTGATTGTGTTGTCTATTGCTGCGTCTGCACACTCAGTTAGGCATCTCGATGACGGGGTACAAAATAATTGTACCTTGTGTGTTTATCAGCATCAGCTCAATAAAGCCCTGCATTCTTCCACTATAGTGTTTGCCGTTGTTAAGCAAACGTTTGAACGCCAGCAATATGTTTTACCTACCTTACTCAGTGTCTTTAAGGCTTATTATCAAAGCCGCGCCCCACCTATATCTCGTTAATTCAATAAATTTCATTTAGTTATTTTTCCGTTATCTATAGGTTCATATCGAACAAAGAGAGCGGTTATTTGTTGTATTTTGGAGAGCGTATGTCTGCGTTAAACACTCGAGTTTCATTATTAGCACTGGCTTGTGCGGTGAGTTCTTATGCTGCAGTAGCAGAAGATTCAAGCTTAACGAACCCTAGTATCAGTGCTGTGTTAGATGGTTATTATCAAACGGGCGACCGCCCATTAGCTGAACGTGTAGAAGGTTTTGGTTTAGGCGAAACTGAATTGGCAATTAGTGCCAATATTGATGAAATGTTTTACGGAAAAGTGACCGCGGTACTCGAATCACATGACGGTGAAACGGAGCTTAATTTAGAAGAGGCTTTTATTCAAACCTTAGCAATGCCAGCTGGGTTGAATGTTCGCGCGGGGCGATTTTTATCGGATATTGGTTATTTAAATAATCAACATTTACATACCGATGCGTTTTCAGAACGGCCAGCGGCGTATCGTGCTTTTTTAGGCGGTCATTATTTCGATGATGGCTTAAGAGTCAGTTATATTGCGCCAACGGACTTGTATTGGACCATGGGAATGGAGGCCTTTAAAGGTGAAAGTCTGCGTGCGGCAGATGAACACGGTGAGCGTGATTTTGATGATGTCGGTGTGTATACCGCATTAACCAAAATCGGCGGTGATATCGGCATCGAAAGTGCGTGGCAGTTAGGCTTAAGTTATTTACGTAATCAAAATGGTCAAGCTTATGCTGAAGCTGAGCATGATGATGTTGTGGTTGATGAGGAAGGACACACTGAACACAGCCATAGTGCATCTTATACTGGCGAAAATACCTACATAGCTGACTTTGTTTATAAGTGGGCACCTAATGGTAATTACAAATATCAAAACTTAACCGTGAGTGGCGAGTATTTCAGAGTCACTGATATTTTCGGCACGGAGCCGGGGCATACCTTGGCGGCGGATCATGAGGATATTAGCACTGATGACTACCATCAAGGTTGGTATCTAAGCAGTGTGTATCAGTTTTCACCAAGTTGGTCTGCTGGGGTTCGCTATGGTCAAATTGATACTAATGAAATCCATGAAGATCACCTCGACCCACAGAAATTAAAAGAGTCTGAAGTCAGTCTTGCTTGGCATAGCAGTCATTTTTCGACCGTGCGTTTGCAATACACTCATCAGACTGGAACTAATTTCGATGGTTTCGAAGATGATAATATCTTTACTTTACAATATGTCATGTCATTAGGAGCTCACGGTGCGCATCAATTCTAAATTGCTTTTAGCAGTGACCTCAATGTCACTGCTGTTTACCGCGACAGCTAAAGCGGAACTCAATGTGTTTGCTTGTGAACCTGAATATGCAGCATTAGCGCAAACCTTAGCACCTGATGCTAGGGTCTATTCAGCCACAACGGCGATGCAAGATCCACATCAAGTACAAGCAAGACCTAGCTTGATTGCTAAAATGCGCCAAGCGGACTTAGTGGTGTGTGCTGGGGCCGATTTAGAAATCGGCTGGCTGCCAATGCTGCAAATGAAGTCATCTAATCCAAAGGTCAACTCAACGGATAAAGGTTTATTTTTTGCCACAGAACAGATTGATACGCTTGATCAGTTAGCCAGCGTTGATCGTTCAATGGGGGATGTGCATGCCAAGGGCAATCCTCATTTGCATTTAGACCCTGAGCGGATGTTGGTCGTTGCGCAAGCGCTGAGCGCTAAGTTGGCGGCAATCGATCCTGATAATGCCAGTCGTTATGCCCAGTCGTTGAGCGACTTCAGCCAACGTTGGCAGGCTAAAATACCCCAGTGGAAACAGCAAGCAAAAAACTTAGTCGGTAAAAAGGTCATCGCTTACCATTCTAGTTTTCGTTATTTATTCAATTGGATAGGAATGGAGCAAGTGGCGGATCTTGAGCCAAAACCTGGCTTGGCGCCGACCAGCAGTCATTTAGCATCATTACTCACTCGTGCTGAAAAAGGCGATGTCATGGCCGTGATTGTGGCTTCATACCAAGATGAACGTGGGGCTAAATGGTTAGGCGAACGCGCTAATCTGCCGGTATTGGTGTTACCCATGTCGGTGGGGGGCAACGATCAAAGTACCGACTTAATTAGCCTTTATGACAGCTTGCTGACATTATTAAATGGAGTGAAATAAGCCTATGTTTGATGTCGAGCTAGTGTCTATCTTGTTGCCTGCGTTGGCGGCAGGGCTATTAGTGTTAGCAACCCATGTGTTGTTTGGTCAGCAAGTGCTTAAACGTGGAATTATCTTCATTGATTTAGCCATTGCCCAAGTTGCAGCGTTGGGGGCGATAGTGTCACACATGGATAATAGAGTCGAAGCGTTACCGTTTGCCCATGTGTGGATGCCTGCGTTATTTGCGTTAGCCGGTGCGGGTGTTATCGCTTGGATGGCAAAGCATTTAGTCGGTGAACTTGAGGCATTTATTGGTTGTTTTTATGTGCTCAGTGCGGTGACGGCAATGTTGTTGTTAGCCAATGATCCTCATGGCGCTGAGTTATTAAAGCAGTTAATGTCGGGTCAAATATTGTGGGTGAGTTGGTCGCAGTTAGTGTTACCTGCCGTGGTTTCTGCGGCTATTATTGGGATTGTTATCGCTAAACCCCAAGTGTTAGATGGCGGCGGTTTTTACTTTTTATTTGCCTTAGTGATCACCTTGTCGGTGGAGTTAGTTGGGGTGTATTTAGTGTTTAGCACCCTCATTTTACCGGCATTGGCATTGAACAAATATCAAGGTAAGGCTAAGTTATCATGGGCTTATGGCGTTGGCGTGATGGGCTATATTGCCGGATTAGTCTTGTCTGCTCGTTATGACTTACCCAGTGGTGCAGCTATTGTGGCGACATTAGCGTTAAGTGCGTTGATCTTTAGAATGTTGCTGAAATTGCGCTCAGCTACCTCCGCTCGTCAACCGGTTAATAGTTAGCCGGTTAATAGTTAGCCGGTTATAAAAACGATATTATTCTGCCCCACACGACAAGGGGGCAGAGTCTTTGAGCGTACATATGTAAACAAAACCGTTGAGTCCCTAGACTGGCATCGTTATACTGTCGCCAATTTTATTGCAGGAGTATGCTGTGCTGCTTATCGCCCGTTCAATCATTCTCGTCGTACTGTTATTTTTAGCCTTTCTCTTTTCCGTTGTTATTTGCCTTGTTCGGCCAATGCATCGCGACAATGTGCATAAGGTTGCCCGTTTTTTTGGTTCGGTTGCGCCAGTATTAGGCATCAAGGTCATTACGCGTGTTCATCCGACGACGGCATCATCACCACCGTGTATTTATTTAGCCAATCATCAAAATAATTTTGATTTATTTACTCATACGTCAGCGGTGCCTAAAGGGACCGTCAGCTTAGGTAAAAAGAGCTTAGTGTGGATGCCATTATTTGGGCAAATTTATTGGTTATCTGGCAATATTCTGATTGATCGTAAAAACCGCAACAGTGCATTTGATACTATGGCTAAAACCGTGGATAAAATGAAGAATAAGCGCCTGTCGGTATGGATATTTCCAGAAGGGACGCGTTCACGCGGTCGTGGACTCTTACCTTTTAAAGTCGGGGCATTTCATACCGCGGTTGTCGCTCAAGCACCCATAGTGCCGGTATTGGCTTCTTGTCAGAACCACATTGATCTTAATCGTTGGGACAATGGTGTGGTGATTGTGGAAATGATGGCACCGATTGCCACGGCTGGCTTAGGCAAAAATGATGTTAAAGCGTTAAACGCTAAAGTGCACCAAGTGATGTCAGACCGTCTCGTTGAATTAAACCAAGAAGCACAAGCATTAACACTGCAAGCCAGAGCATAATCATTGCTATCGCTTGTCAAACATCCCTTGTACGCTCGCAACTCGTGATAGTTTGGGTATAATGGTTTAAATTTTTTGTGAGTTTTATTTACGGAGTAATCATGTCTGTTGAGCGTCAGTTAAAAGAGCAATTTGCTGAAAACCTCGAAATTGTAGATGCCTTACTTGCGGATGGTTCTGAACCTGATGCGGAATATATTATAGAGCATCATTTTTCGGCGACCGATTTTGATCGCCTAGAAAAAGCAGCTGTTGATGCCTTTAAACTAGGTTTTGAAGTGAACGATGCTGAAGAGATGGAACTTGAAGATGGCTCGGTTATTTTTTGTTTTGACGCCATTGCTCACCACAAGTTAGAAGCCCCATTATTGGATAATGCCTGCGAGCAATTGATTCAATTAGCCGCTAAGCAAAAAGTGGATTATGACGGTTGGGGAACTTACTTTGTCGGCGATGAAGAAGATGACGACGAAGATGAATTAGATGATAAATTTCATTAATCAATGGCGTGGTTAACCCAAAAAAAAGCTCATCATTGATGAGCTTTTTTTTTACCTGGAACGGGTATAGTTTGGCAAGATGTTTGCTAGCCGATTACTTATGGATAACGCTTTTATTTCGGCCGGTTTGTTTGGCAACATAAAGGGCTTTATCGGCACCGGATAACCAGCTTGAACTATTTTCAGTTTCCGAGTCCAGATCGTTAATACCTAAACTGATGGTGAATTTTACAAGTCGATTTTCGAATGTGACTTCAGATGCTTCAATACGTTGCCTTAACCGCTCAGTAAAGTGCAGAGCTTCTACTGCCGTGGTTTTAGACAGCACCACAGCAAACTCCTCGCCACCGTAACGGCCCGCACAGTCGGTCTCACGCAATGATTGCTTTAACAGATAAGCAATATGTTGAATCACTCTATCACCCGTTGGGTGGCCATATTTATCGTTAATAAGTTTAAAATTGTCGATATCAATCATCACCAAGGATGCTGCGTCATTGTAACGATAAAACCGGTCGAACTCTTTTTCCATGCAATTTTGCCAATGACGCCGATTATACAATTGGGTTAAGCCGTCGGTTTGGCTGAGTTGCTCAAGTTGCTCGTTTGCTGATTTTAATTGCAGTTTGTTGACCGCAATGTCGGTCACATCATAAACAATAATACTGATATGAGTGATTTGACCGGTTAACGAAGCCAACGGCAGCAGGGTGATGTTTTGAAACATAAAATCGGCTCGGCCAGTCACAGGACGATAGTTTTTAAAGGGGAATACGTATGGACGTTGTTCCCAACTAATAAAAGTACGATTTTTGAGTAAAAAAACCGATTCCATTTTATGTTTTAGCCATTTGGCGGGTAAGTTTGGAAACGTTTCAAACAGGTTATCACCTTTAATTGAGTTAGGTGATACGCCGCTGTGGTTTTCCATAAAACCGTTCCAAAGTTGGATGTTATAGTCGCGATCGAGCACAACTAACCCCACCTCAATGGTTTGCACCATATCGATTAGCCAGTGAAGCTCGTTCATTGCACTTTGGTCATTAGGCATAAAAAGTATCCAACATTAGTCGAGTAAATAGCCCAGCTTGTCGTTCAGCGTAGGAATTGAGTCCTCGGTAAATAGCAACAAGAGATCACATTGAATATTGTAATCTTCTATTCGATAGTTAATTTCCATCGCGAGTGTTCGTTGCCATTTTTCAGAGTTATCGTGGATGAGTTCATTAACACTACAGTGTCTGCCAAGTACGACGGGATGCGCTTGACTGAATTTCATATCGAGTTGTTCAGATATCCCATTTAAAAATGCCCCAATGAGCACATTACCCGTGTCCATCAGCACTTCTATTTCAGTATTAATATCTTCTACATACTCAAAACCCATTAGCTTCGCCATATCTTCAAAGCTAGAATCATGAAACAGTAATAACGCTTCTCCGGCAATACCTGCGCCAATAAACCCTTGGCAAAGTCCTGAGACTGTCGAGTTACGTTCAGTGGCTTTTAACGCCATGGTTAATTCGCTGACTTCAAGTACATTCACATTGGGAATAGGCAATAGTACATAGACATCCAGAAGTTTTGCCAGCAAATCTGCGGCTCGTCCCATTGCGACGTTGGCCATTTCTTGACAGGCGTCACGCATATCAACCTTTACCATTGGGGTGTCAATTGTATTGCCTTGGGTCAGGGTTAAAATACCGTATTCTTGCAGAATATTACTGATGGCGTCTGCGCTAACGGGTTTTTGGATAAAGTCGAGGGCGCCTAAGGCTTTAACCCGTTCATGAGCTTTGATTTGGATATCACCAGATACGACGATGATCAGGGCTGGTAAATCTTGTTGTTGTACGGCTTGCAGCACTTCATAACCATCCATAATTGGCATGTTGAGATCAAGAAAGACAATCTCACCTTTGCCCACGCGGATCACATCGAGAGCTTCTGCACCATTGGCGGCATAGCTTATTTCGACATCCCAATCTTTAGGGAGTGTTCTCACCATTTGTTTTCTGGCCAGCGCAGAATCGTCGCATATTAATATTGGAATGGTCATTGTTGCTGGTCTTCCATATTTCGCCTTTAAAGAAAAACACTCATAAATGAACCGCGAGCGGTACAGGCGGATAAAGTATTATAAAACGTTATTACAGCGATTTTAATTTGTTGGCCCATTATATGTGGTTGCTAACAATATTGGTAACTTAGCATTAACATTTTATCGGTTGTGTATCATTTTTTATATTGAATTTCACAACTTCACCCCAAACATATCGAACGGTCCCTATCATGAGCATTACAGCCTAACGGCTAGGTTGTATAAAGGCTAAACAGTGGTGGGTTAATCTTTACTCTTTTTGCGCTACCTTCCGCAGACATTTTAGTCAAAAAGACGTGACAATATTTTGACCTATGTCGATTTTTTGTCATATTCTTTGTGTTCGACAGAAGGTTCAAGTATGTTAGCCTACAATCTGGACTGACCAGTAGTAGGGTGTTTCATGGAAAAGGCGTTAATTAAATTCACGGAAAATAATGGCATTGCACATGTTTGCTTGAATCGACCCAGTAAAATAAACGCGCTGAATGTTGAGATGTTTGCCGCGATTGATCAGGTGATTAAACAGATCCGGCGTAATAAACAGATTAATGTGGTGATTTTATCCGGTGCAGAAGGTCATTTTTGTTCTGGTTTAGATGTAAAAAGTATGGCCAATTCACCCACTAGTGCACTCAAGCTATTATTCAAGTGGTTGCCTGGTAATGCAAACTTAGCTCAACGTGTGTCCATCGGCTGGCAGCGTTTACCTGTTCCTGTTATCGCGGTTTTAGAAGGTTGTTGTTACGGCGGGGGTACCCAAATTGCGTTGGGCGCCGATATTCGTATTGCTACCCCAAGTTGTCAGCTATCGATAATGGAAGCAAAGTGGGGGCTGGTGCCAGATATGGCTGGTTTGGTGGCATTAAGACAAATTATGCCGAAAGACAAGGCGATGATGTTGACCTATACCGCGGAGATTTTAACCGCTGAGCAAGCGCTTAAATTAGGTTTAGTGACTCAAATAAGTGATAACGCTTATGAGTGTGCCACGGCATTAGCCCAACAAATTATCCGTACTTCCCCCGATGCAAATGCGGCGATTAAACGCAGTATTAATCAAAGTTGGAACGCTTCGGTGCGCAGTTTATTAGCCCGAGAGTCGCTAAGCCAAATTCGGTTATTATTGGGTAAAAATCGTGTCATTGCAGCAATAAAGCAAACCAAAAATCCAGATAAAGCCTATCGTGCCCGCCAATCTTGGTGGTAATTAGGGTCTGCCTTTTCTTATCGCCGCGTTTGTTAGCGGCCGATCACCGTTCTGGCAAAGCCTTCTATTTGGTTGAGGGCTTCTTCCCAACCGCTGGGGTGACTTAAATCTAAACTCATCTGATATTGGCGATAATATCGCGATGCTTTAACTTGATTGTCGTGTAGCCGAGTCGGTGCGGTTTCGATTGAGTTGGGATGGGCGTCAGATGATTGGATATCGAGAATGGGGATGGCCATGGTGCCTAACTGTTTTGCAATCGATTTTCGCTGATGCTGCGGATCAATTAACTGCTCAAACTCGCGATAAGGATTGATCAATACCAAGACATCAGGCGTGGGAATTTTTTTATCATAAAGCAAATTAGTGACCATGCCTGCGCTGTCACCAATAACAATCAGCACCTTGCCGCCAGGATACAAACTCATCGTGGACGTTAACTGGTTAAGCGCTTCATTTACATTAGTTTGCTGAAAGTTACGTAGTTCAAGCAACTGAGATGACTCATACTTTGGGGTACTTTTATTGCTGGTAGGTGGCAATTGGTTAGTGCCAGCTTTGGTGACATCCTCAGGTGTCGTTGCATAGTTGGGGCGGTATAACCCGGTTGTGGGTGTTAAGCTGATACTCGCCCAACCACGGCCAGTAATCGTCGTCCTTAAGTAGTCGACTAAACCTGCAGCATCGGCAGCGGCAATAATCATTACTGAGCCGAAGTGGTTTTTGCTTTGCCAAGCCCTGATGCGGACTTCACTTTGCTTGCCGTCGATAGTGATAAATTTGATTTCATCCGCAGATCTGTGTGGGTATTGTGGTTGCGCCTGGGCTGTTGGCGTGATCACCAATAGGCTTATCGCTATGATTAATAACTGACTCAGTTGTCCTAGCTGCACCATAACCTCGCGCGAATAACCTCATAATGTGATTAGCTTAATGTATAACGGTGAATAAAAACAATGCCCTGATAGACAGGGCATTATTTATCGGACACGTTGACACACTCACGATTTAACGCCAACTCACTTACACGTGGCTGACCAATACCATGCGTATCGCATCAAGTTGTAATTGACTGTTGTCCATGTAGCCTGTTAACTCGACCATTTGGTTGCGAACATGTTCTAGCTCGTCTTCGCGGATGTTCGGGTTGACAGCTTTTAATGATTCAAGTCTTTCCAATTCGCCCGTTAATTGCTGAGTCATTTTAGCGCGTGCGTCGGTTACTAACTCAGCAAGCGCTTGCTTGGCATGTTCCGCACCTTTAGCCAATAATGGATGTAAAATAGGCTGCGATGCATTCACAAGTTTACTGGCAATATGACGATTAATCGCACTTAACTGTTTGTCAAAGCTGGCGTAGTCGACTTTATCAGCCATATTAAGGCCATTTTTATCCAGTAACACTCGGATAGGTGTGGGTGGTAAATAACGGTATAGCTGCGTCGATTTAGGCGCAGAGGCATCGGCCATGTAAATCAATTCTAAAAACAGGGTGCCAGCGGGTAGGGCTTTATTTTTCAGCACCGCCACACTGGTAGTGCCTGTTTCTGAACCTGTGATTAAATCTAAGCCAGTTTGCACCAAAGGATGCTCTTGGGAGATAAACGCAATGTCATCACGTGACAACGCGGTTTCACGATCGAAGGTCACGGTAAGACCGTCTTCATGTAGCCCTGGATAAGTCGGGAACATCATGTGCTCACTGGGGCGCAATATGATGGTGTTTTCACCGCGGTCTTCTTGATCTACACCAATAATGTCCCATAAGCGGATCACCGAACCGATTAGGTGAGTATCATTATCGCTGTCTGCTAATCGCTTGATTAACGCGTTGGCACGCTCGCCGCCATGAGAATTAATCTCCAGCAGTTTATCGCGGCCTTGTTCCATTGCTTGTTTAAGCTCTTTGTAACGATGTTGAGTATGGTTCAGTAATTGGACCATTACCTCCTCATCATCGGTGCAAAGTACGTTGATCAGCTCATCGGCAAATTCACTGAACAGCACATGGCCACTGGGGCAAGTCAGTTCGAATGCATTTAATCCTTGGTGATACCAACGCATCAATCTTTCTTGGGCAGTACCGCGCAGGTAAGGTAAATGAATTTGGATATCGTTTTGTTGACCAATACGGTCTAAACGACCAATACGCTGCTCTAATAAGTCAGGATTGAGTGGCAAATCAAATAGCACTAAATGGCTAGCAAACTGGAAGTTACGTCCTTCAGATCCAATTTCAGAACAAATTAATGCTTGGGCTCCACCGTCTTCTTGAGCAAAGTAAGCCCCCGCCTTGTCGCGTTCGATAATCGACATATCTTCATGGAATACCGTTGCTTGAATACCTTCGCGGGTGCGCAGGGCTTCTTCAAGGCTTAACGCTGTTTCTGCTTGGCTGGCAATAATAAGTACTTTTTTACTGCGATGAGATTTTAGAAACTCAATTAACCAGTCGACTCGCGGATCAAACTTCCACCAACTGGCGCTGTCACTTTCAAAGGCTTGATACAGTTTTTCAGGACTTAATGCCTGAGTGGCTTTTTCTTGTGGTTGTTTGGCGCTGCCCATCATGGCATTAACGCGTTCAGCGGTAACGTACTGTGCAGGCATGTCTTGTGGGTAAGCATTGAAAAAACGCTGCGGGAAGCCTTTCACTGAGGCACGGCTGTTACGATAAAGTACTCGACCGGTACCATGACGGTCGAGCAATTCTTGAAGTAAGTCTTGGCGAGCCGCCTGTTGTAGTTCGGCGTCAACCTCTGTTGACTGGATCAAGCGAATGCTGGGTTCTATGTCTTTTTCGCTCAGCAATTCGGCCAGGCTGTTAATGGCGCTGTCGGGCAGCTTTTTGTCCTGACTTAACGCTTCAGCGGCTTTGGCTACGTCTTTGTAGCTTGATTCTTCAGCGAGAAAGGCATCGTAATCATAGAAACGATCTGGGTCGAGTAAGCGTAAACGAGCAAAGTGACTTTGATGACCGAGTTGATCAGGCGTGGCCGTTAACAGTAAGACGCCAGGAACAACGGCACTTAAGGCTTCAACAATTTTATAGGCTCGACTTGGCGCATCGTCTGACCATTGAAGATGATGCGCTTCATCGACAACGATTAAATCCCAATCGGCGTCTAAGGCTTGTTCAAGACGTTTTTTCTTACGCAATAAATCAAGCGAGCAAATAATCAGCTGTTCGGTGTAAAACGGATTGTCATTGTCGGCATAGGCTTCGACGCAGCGATCTTCATCAAATACTGAAAAGCGCAAATTAAAGCGGCGCAACATTTCGACTAACCATTGGTGGCGTAGCGCATCAGGGACCATAATGAGAATACGCTCTGCACGGCCAGTGAGTAACTGCTGATGAATAATTAAGCCAGCTTCAATGGTTTTACCTAAACCAACTTCATCTGCTAATAAGACGCGTGGGGCATAACGGCGACCGACTTCGTGAGCAATCCATTGTTGATGCGCAATTAAGCTCACTCGTGGACCCTGTTGGCCGAGTAAATCAGACGTGGCTAATTTGTGGCGCAGTAGCTGACATTGGTAACGCACCCCAAAACGTTCTAGGCGATCTATTTGCCCGGCGAATAAACGGTCTTGTGGTTTATTAAAGCGAATATTGTGGTTCAGCATTGTCTCACGAAGACTGACTTTTTCTTGCGTTTCGCTATGAATACCATGGTAAATCACCAATTGGTTTTTTTCTTCAACCTCTTCAATGGTGATACTCCAACCATCACCGCTTTCAACAGTGTCACCTGGGTTAAAAATAACCCGGGTTAAGGGAGCTTCACTGCGGGAAAACATCCGGTTTTCTCCAGTGGCAGGGAATAGCAGCGTAACCATGCGGCCTTCAACTTGAACGACGGTTCCTAATCCGAGTTCTGACTCGGTATCACTTATCCAGCGTTGACCTAAGGCAAACGGCATCTTTTACTCTCAATTATACGTGAAACAAAAAAGAGGGCGTATGTTAAACCAAACCCATCCAGATTGAAATTCTAGCATTGATTTATCGTTTGTATGGTCATTTTTACAGCATATCGACATGTTAGCGTCACATTGATGTCATCGGGTGAAACAAAGGCAATGAAGATGACATTGAGTTTATGCTCAACAAATAACATGTTTTACTGAGGCAAGCATAGCTAATGGCAATGGCGGCAGCATTAGAGCCTGCGGTTGAGCATAAGCGCTATGATAACATCATCGTCAGCCGCAACCCCCCAGTGGTAGCGTTAATGACACCAAGGAGAAAGCTAATATTCAGTTTAAGTCGAATAACGTTATACGGGGTCGCTCTATTCAAAACTCGGTCGTCATTATTGACCCTAGTATAGATAAATGCCAAAACTTAACCGCGTCACAAATTAACACTATGATTACTCGAATGGGCGAAGGCATTAAGTTGATTTGTAGTAGTAATTTAGCCCAAATTGATTCGACGTATTTAACGGTAACATCGGGATTAACCTATATGGTCGAGCGTTTTAAAGACTTTGAAGGCAGTGCCAATATTGACCTTAATGGCGTGGTACGTTCACGTTTAGCCGAGTTTGCTGAGAAACATTTGTAAGCGCGTAACTGAGCTAGGGCGTGCCTCCAATAGGGATATTTATTCCGTTAAATAAAGTTAGATTGTGTAACATTATCGATTTTATTATCAATTACCTAAAATAAGTCTTTATACTTGTGGTATATATCCGCTGCAGGTTCGACAAGTGCTTAAGGCGCTATTAATACATGTGCTTGAGCTTATCTTCCTGATATCATAATCATTACTGTTATAACTGCCGTTTTTGGTGTTATTCGTTCGACAGCGCGTCTTTTTTACGCTGTATCAAGGGTGGTTAATGAAACCGACTGAGCCAGATTTACAACTAAAATCTCCCATTCAACGCAATTATAACCGGGCGGTGTTTTACACCTACATAGGTGTGGTAGTGATGGCCTTATTGACGGCAGGCATTCTGTTTGAACGTCAAAAAGATCGTCAGATCCAAGAGCGTGAAGAGCAAGTTGCGCGTCATGTACTGCAAATTGACTTATTGTTAGAGTCGAGTATTCGTGTTGTCAAAAGTTTGCGAGATGTGGCTGTCGACCATTTACGCTTAGGTGAATTTGTTCGTCAGGACAGGTTACCTCAATATGAAAATTTTAATGAAGATGGCCAGTACTTTACCCTTGAGCCCCATTACGCCAAAAGTGGGGTGCCATTTACCAATATGGGACGCATTACTGGGGTGGGGTCATTAGATGATCGCAGCGAAGGGTTTTATCAAGAACTCGAAATGCTGTTTGAGATGTCATTATCCTTTCCGGTCGCCAAAGGAGCTACGCCCAAAGCCTCGTCGATTTATTATATTTCCAAGCGCCGAATGATGTCGTTTTATCCTTGGGAAGATAACGATCTTCGTTTTAGGGATGAACTGCTCAATAAGACACAATTTCAGTTATCAACGCCTTCAATGAACCCACAACGCAGTGTGTTTTGGAGCGAGGCGTATATCGATTCCGCTCATCTAGGCTTGATTACTACCTTAGGTTTACCGGTATATTTAGAGGACGAGTTTATTGGTTCGATTAATTTAGACATGACCTTGTCGTCATTGGATAAGCAAATTCGGACCTATTTTACCATGCCTGGCACGGTGATCTTACTGGACCAACAAAACAATATCTTATCTCACAGTGATTTTGACTCCAGTGAAATGAATAAGGTTTACCACATCAGCCAGCGAATTCCAGCGGAGTTACATTCATTATCTGAATCTGAATTGTTTGATGCTCATGAAGGTATTTTGCATAATGGCTATTATATTCATAGTGTTGCCTTGCATAACGCGCCATGGCGTTTGTTGTATATACAAGATGAAGATGATTTATTTAAAGACTCGTGGGATAAGCTCCAACTGAGCTTTCTGTTAGTCGTATTGGCCTTGTCACTGTTAGTGACCATAGTGCATTGGCAGACTCGCCGAGCATTCGTTAGCCCAGCTTCACGTTTGTTAACCCACTTAGAGGCATGTTCACAAACACCGATCCGACCGCCTGAAACCATAACCCGTGGTTGGGAGCCGTGGTTTAAGTTAGTGAGCCGTATTTTCGAAGAAAACCGTCAGTATACTCACCATTTAGCGGAACAAAATAAACGTCTGGACAACTTAGTGGCGCGGCGAACCCAAAGGTTACGCGAAACCACGGAACGGCGCGAACGAGAATTTGCGCTGTTACGCTCATTAATTGACTCGATCCCTGAAGCGATTGTGTTTAAAGACAAAGAAGGTAAATACTTAGGTTGTAACAAGTCAGCAGAAAGGATGTTGGGTTATAGCGAAAATGAAATTATCGGCTTAACGACAACTGAAGTGGTTAGTCTTGAGAAAGGCGAGCGGATCCGTGAAGAAGATAAGCAAGTATTGAGTCAGCAGAATTCATTACGCTATCAAGAACGGGTTAATATTGAAGGTAAACCGGTATTACTCGATACCTTTAAACTGCCATTTTATAATCGTCGCGGCGAACTCTTAGGCTTGATTTCAATTTGGCGCGATATTACCCGCGAATACGATGCCGCTGAGCAATTGCGTTTGTCAGAACAGCGTTATCACCTCGCCATGGATGCCGTAGAAGATGGTTTGTGGGATTGGTATACCGATTCCGAGCAAATTATTTGTAATCCGGCGTTTTATTCTATGTTGGGTTATCAAGCCAATGAATTTCCGCCATTACTGGAATCCATTGATGAATTGTATCACCCAGATGATCGTGATCGGGTGCAAGAATATCGGGCCCAGTATGTGCACAATCCCGTCGGGACCTATGAGATTGAATTTAGGATGCGCGGTAAGAATGACCAGTATTACTGGGTGTTATCCCGTGGTAAAGCGGTTGAGTTTTCTGAGAATGGTTGCAGCAAGCGGATGCTGGGGACACATAAAGATATTACTCGACAGAAGAGCAATGAAGTGGCCTTGCTTGAAGCAAAACAAGAAGCCGAATTAGCCAATAAGTATAAGAGCGAGTTCTTGGCTAATATGAGCCATGAAATTCGTACTCCAATGAATGCCATCATTGGGATGTTGCAATTGGCACAGCGCACCAGCTTAACGGTGCAACAGCAAGATTATCTCAACAAAGCCGGTTTTTCCGCCCAATCATTATTGCGAATAATTAATGATATTTTAGACTTTTCTAAAATTGAGGCCGGTAAGTTAGAGCTGGAAAAAGTGGCGTTCCCACTGGATAAAGTGCTTGACCATGTTATTGATATGATTGCTATTAAAGCACAAGAGAAAGGTGTGGAGTTATTACTGTATGCCCCAGTTACTGCGGGATTAATTTTAAAAGGCGATCCGCTGCGTTTAGGCCAAGTGTTAGTGAATTTATTGTCAAATGCGGTTAAATTCACCCAAAGTGGTGAAGTCGAGCTAGGTTGTGAAGATGTGGGCGAGCGCGACGATCGTATTACCATGAAATTCTGGGTGCGTGATAGTGGTATTGGGATTAGCAAAGATAAGCAAGCCATGTTGTTTGATGCCTTTTCACAGGCCGATGGCTCAACCACGCGTCAATACGGCGGGACAGGCTTAGGCTTGTCTATTAGTAAGCATTTGGTGTCCTTGATGGGCGGCACTATGCAAGTTGAGTCTGAATTGGACGTCGGCAGTACTTTCAGTTTCACCATTAGTTGTGAAATTGCCGAGGAACAAGTGGTCGAGCCGCTTGTGGTGCCAGAACAATTAAATCATCTCACAACCTTAGTGGTTGATGACAACCCAAGCGCCTTACAAATTTATTCGACATTGATGAAAGATTTTAGCTTTGGGGTGAACACCGCTGACAGTGGCCAAAAAGCGCTGGATATTTTACGTAAAAAGTCGGTAGATTTATTGTTGTTAGACTGGATGATGCCTGAAATAAACGGCTGCGATGTTATCAGGGCGATTGATAAAATGGTCGCCGATGGCAGCTTAGCAAAACGGCCGATTATTATGTTAATGACCGCATATGCCGCCGAGCCATTAGAGAATGAGCTGCAAAAAAAGTCCGTTTATGCCGTGTTACAAAAGCCGTTTAAAGCGTCGGCGTTGTTTGATGAAATTATTAATGCCTTTGCCAAAGAGCCTAAGCTGAATGCGATACCGGTTATTATTGAAGCTCAGCCTAGTGAGGCATCCGGTTTGATCTTGCTGGTTGAGGATAATGTTATTAATCAGCAAGTGGCCTCTGAATTATTGAAAAGTGCCGGTTACGAAGTGGTGACGGTTGACAATGGGCAAGTCGCGTTAGATGTGATTGACTCTAAACCGTTTGATGCCGTGTTAATGGATATTCAAATGCCGATCATGGATGGGTTAACGGCTACCGCTGAATTACGCAAACGTTACAGCAAAGAACAGATGCCAATTATTGCCATGACCGCCCATGCCATGTCGGGTGATAAAGAAAAAAGTTTAACCGTAGGCATGAATGCACACATTACTAAGCCGATTGTGCTTACTGAATTATTTGAAACATTATCTTATTGGATTGCATATAAAAACAATCATAAAGATGATTAGTCTTTCGACGATAGGATAGTAACAAAAGGGAAATTAATGATGATCCGCCGCAGTATTTCATTGGCATTGTTGCTGGCTATTTCAGCCGTAACCTTACTCGCTAAAGACGCGATCGCGGCTAGCGATCCAGCCCAAACAATCATCAAGGATGCTGAAGCGACAAGCGGATTTATTAATCTGTTTTATGACGCAAAATCTGCAACCTTATATCTGCAAGCGGATAAGCTTAATCAACCTTTTCTGTTGCTGACCAGCTTACCTCAGGGTGTTGGGTCAAATGATATTGGTTTAGACCGTGGCCAGTTAGGCCAAACCCGCATGGTGCAGTTTGAGCAACATGGCCCCTATATCGTATTAAAGCAGCTTAATAGCCATTTTAGAGCCTCCAGTGATAACCTTGCCGAACACCAAGCCGTGACCCAAGCTTTTGCTGAGTCGATTTTATGGCGGGGTAAATTAGTGGCAGGTAACACGGCCATAGTCGCTATTAATGACTTAGTGATTAACGATTTACATGGGGTGTCAGATGTATTAGCCGCGACAAAACAAGGCAAGTACAGTTTAGATAATAGCCTCTCAGTCATTTTACCGCAAAAGATTAAGTCATTTGAACGTAATGCCGACATTGATGTTAATTTAACCTTTACCGCCAACAAAGCCGGTGAACAAGTCGCGCAAGTGACTCCAGACGGTAAATTATTGTCTGTTCGCGTCCGCTATTCATTTGTACAACTTCCCGATGCAGGCTATCAGCCCCGCAGTTACCATCCCATGAGTGGTTATTTGTCTGATGAATATGCTGATTATTCCACTGCCATCGACCAACCGTTGACGCAACGCCATTTACTGCGCCACCGATTAGAAAAAGTCACCCCAGGCGCAGCTCCCAGCAAAGTGGTTAAGCCTATTGTGTATTACCTCGATCCTGGCGTACCTGAGCCAATTCGAAGTGCATTACTCGAGGGCGCCCGTTGGTGGGAAACGGCCTTTACCGATGCAGGCTTTATTGATGGCTTTAAGGTTGAATTATTGCCAGCGGCCGCAGACCCTCAAGATATGCGTTATAACATGATCCAATGGGTGCACCGTGCGACGCGAGGTTGGTCATATGGTGCTGCTGTCACTGATCCTCGTACTGGTGAAATCATTAAAGGCAATGTCACGCTCGGCAGCTTAAGAGTACGTCAAGATCATTTGATTGCTCGAGGGCTTACTGCGGGATGGCCAGATCGACAAGCCGCTGATAATGCCGCCATGGCATTGTCGCTTGCGCGTATTCGCCAGTTGGCGGCCCATGAGGTGGGACATACCTTAGGACTTGCTCATAATTTTGCCGCATCAAGCAAAAATAACGCCTCGGTAATGGATTATCCGCACCCATATGTCAGCATTAAAGGCGATAAAATTGATATCTCAACCCCATACAGGGAAGGGGTTGGCGAGTGGGATAAATACACCATAGCCTATGGTTATGGTGACGCCAAACAGGCCGCAGCCTTGTTAACCTCAACCCTAGGCCAAGGGTTGCGTTATATTGGTGACGCGGACGCTCAAGGTGTTAGCGCCAGTAATGCCTATGCCAGCGTATGGGATCGTGGTAACGATGCTGTCGCCGAGCTAGAGCGGTTAGAAATTGTGCGTCGTAAAGCCATTGAAGCGTTTAATTCAGATGCGTTATTGGCGGGTGAACCTCATGGTGAATTAGCCGATGTCTTTGTGCCCATTTACTTGCTGACGCGTTACCAAATAGCCGCTGCGGCAAAGTGGATCGGCGGAACCGATTACAGTTATCAACAGGTCGGCGCGGGTGTGCGTTGGAGTTATATTCGCCCTAAAATGCAAGGTGCTGCACTCGATGCATTACTGGCGAGTTTACATAATTCAAGCTTGTTGGTACCCCGTAATGTGTTACATGCATTGGTGCCTAAAGCGGGTAATTACCGTAAAACTCGCGAAAGCTTTGGTTCAAATTTAGGGGTAATAACGGATCCCGTGGCGATGGGGGAAGTGATGAGTCGCCATATTGTGTCGCAGCTTTTGGCCCCTGAGCGCTTAAATCGAGTCAGTCAGGCGTATATGGGAGACAGTCAGCAACTGTCGGTGGTGACATTAATTGATAAGCTGGCGGGCGCGAGTTTGTATCAAGATTTACCGAGCGGCCAAGGGTTAGCGTTGCAAATGCGGGTCAATACTGTGGTGGTTGATGGTCTATTAGCCGCTTATCATCATCCTAACACCGCGCCAGAAGTCAAAGCGCAGTTAGGCGCAAGAATGGATTATATCCTTAAGCAACTGAAACGTCGCAGTAGCCGTGGCAGTGATTATCAATCTGCACATTATGATTGGTTACATAAAGGCATCACATTGGGATTAACCGATCCTGAGTATCATTTGATCGCTAAACCCATCCCAATGCCACCGGGTTCGCCTATCTAGCGGTATTCTAATGTGTAGCGTGAATATCATGGGCTAAAGCAGAAACAAAAAGCGACGTTGTGGTCGTTTTTTGTTAGCTAATGATGTGTACTAACAAGCATTAATATTGAGCACTATTTTATGTTGTCGGGTCACTTTTTGGCTATCTATAGCGTGAGTAGGATTAGGCTTTAGGATTTTTAGGATAGAATTGATCTGCTTTACGGTCTATATGACTAAATTGGCGCGCATTTTTGTAGGGCAGTTTCATAAAACCCGAAATGCCATAGCCTTGAATTTTGTTCGCGTGAGCCATTATTCTGTCTAAACTAGCACGAAACGACGCTTGTTTACGTGGGTTTAATAAACGTAAATAGCTGTGGATTTTTAAGTGATTAGGTAAGGCTTCAAAAATAATACAGCCAGTGTGATGAATTTGATTTAACCACCCCAGTTCGGTCATGATTTCGGCGGGGAGTTCTAAGTTTTCTTCAGGATCTTTACCGTCTTCAAAATATGAATGTAAGCGAGATTTATCTTCTAAGGTGGGCACATCACCGACTTCAAATGGTAGCTGTAATTCACCGGTTATTTTATATTGGTGCTCAGTACTTTTACGCTCAAGATGTAAGGTATCTTTAGCATTAAAGAAACACGCCTTAAATACCCCAATTCGCTTAATACCGCGGGCCATGGTCACCATGTTATTTACCGCCAGTATTAACGCGGCTTTGCTGTCTGGATCGTATATGGCTAAGTTTGAGTCGATAGCCACTCCAGATTCTTGCCAATGGATCACCAGCCCACCGACGATGGGATATTGTGCCAAACGGCCGACAGCGGCAATGAATCCTTTTTCGGTATCCGCCATTCCCACCATAAAATTGCGATAATATTTTTCTAATTGCACATCATCCATTTTGGCAATGGGGTCTTGGCGGTTGTTTTCTTTCAAAAATGATTTACGCGAGCTGTAACTTACGGTTTCAATTGCATTGGCGCGAGGTTGTCCCCAGACCGGAATGTCAGGCAATAAGGGTGGTGCCGATAAGATCGGTAAATACATTCTATGGCTGTGGCGTAGGCTTTTGATAAAATAATCGCCGGCAAGATTGCGACGTTGTTCGTCGTCACTGAGCATTGCATCGAGTATTTTCGCCAGTTCGATAGGCAGTCCGATGCTGGTGGCTGGAATGACTTGGGTACCGAAACGACTAATTTGACCTGATGCCAGAGCATATAAGGTTGCGGCGGCGCCTTGTTCGTCAAATCGAGGGGTGGAAAGTGCACCACTGAGTTGTTCGTCCCCAATAAAATACACATCCCCCATTCGTGCATTGGTATGCTGTTGATCGTTTGATAGTAAGGACATGACATTGTCATCGACGGCGCGATTATATTCATCTCGCTGAGCAAATACCGCCGATCCCCAATCAATCAAGGATAAATGATCATTCTCAATATCGTAGACCAAATTCGAAGGCTTAATATCGCCATGAACTAAGGGTTTGCCTTTACGAAGATAATATAAAATATTCGCCAACTGTCTTGCGATACTGACGACCATCACTGGCGGTAATGTTCCCAATCGCTGGCAGATTTTGTCGAGGTCTTCGCCGTGCGCGCGCTCCATGACCAAGATGCCTTGTTTACCAACCCGTTCAAATTTTATGGCTGCTGGCACGTTAGGGTGTTGCACTTGGCTGAGCATATACGCTTCTTCTTCGAGCCTATCTTGAACATTTTGGGGTAAATTAACTCTTGAGAACTTAAATACGTGTGACTGGTTAAATTCATTGATCCCCGCAAAAACAAAGCCGTATGCACCTTTACCAATAAATTCAATTTGTTGATAGCCCAACTTATTTAGCTGCTGCTTACACAGACGGATCCACGCCTTATGCTTGCGCGCATCATTGGCACTTAGCAGGTAGATAGACTGTTCTTCATTGATGTAAAAATGCTGTAACTGCGGTGTTTGCAAACTAACCCCCATTGACTGTTACGTCCATTAAACCCCGATTAACCCCATTGCGGCAAGCGCTTCTACTTTAAAACCCGTCCATCCTGTTTTAATGTGAGCGCTTTGGTTGAGAAGACTCTCTTTTTATTAAATCGATCACCATCGATTGACATGTTCGACGGCTATTGAATCGATCATTGGTGATTAACATGTTCGATGTCGATTAGAATGATCGCCGCTGATGAGATCGATCGGTTGTGATCCACTCGATCGTCTCCGATGAAAGTTATTGCCCTACCTAAAAATGGTTGATATGTAAACCTTGACCTAAATCAAATCAAAAGGGATCAACACTCGGTACTATGACAGCAAGAGTCAATCAAGGCTTATGGCGAGAGGTTATTATGCAAAACATAAATAAATCTGAACTTATTCAGCTGCTTAAATTTCCGCGACAGCGAATATTACAATCAATGGAAGTGACTCATTGTCCTCATGCGGTGTTTTTTAATCGCAATGATGAGCAATGCATGACATGTCATCAAGGCGAAGAGTGTTTGTGGATCAACCATAATGATGAAATGGTCGCACTTGAGTTGAAGTCGATTGATCAATTAAAGCAGCAATTATTAATTGCGGTTGATTTTATTGACTCTAATTTAAGTCCGCATCATATGTCGCGTCGAATGTGTCAGTGCGATAACTGCTGTTGGTTAAGACAAGTGCAGATGACCCTAGGCGGTAAAGCCTAAGCGATCATATGCCAATTTTACTGGGAGGTTGCATCCGATTTTTTTAGCCTTTAAAGTAGCCAACATCTTACTGGTAACTAGACTGAAGAATCGCACCATGGAACCCAGCTTTTGGCATGAAAAATGGCAACTACAACAAATCGGTTTTCATCAATATCAAGTTAACCCTTTTTTAGTCAAATATTGGCCGGTTTTAGGATTGGCTGACACGAGTGAAGTATTTGTTCCTCTGTGTGGTAAGTCGTTGGATATGTTTTATTTGGCCGAGCAGGGTCATGCTGTGTTGGGTTGTGAACTAAATTCATTAGCGGTTGAACAATTCTTTACTGATAACGATCTGACTTATCAAGTTGATCAGAGCGGTGATCATGCCGTCTTTACCACGGATCAAGTGACTTTATATCAAGGCGATATTTTTACTTTAGCTGCAGAGTCAACATCATCGATTAGTGGATTTTATGATCGTGCGGCGCTTATTGCGTGGCCTGAAGCAATGCGCCAACAGTATGTCAACGCTTTAGCTAGGTTGATCCCCGCCAATGTGAGTGGCTTATTAATCACCCTTGATTACCCGCAAGAGACCCTAAACGGGCCGCCTTTTGCTGTGAGTCCTGCTTGGATTGAAACCTATTTAACCCCTTACTTTGCAGTCGAGCTATTGGAGTGCGTTGATGTCTTGGCTGACAATTCACGGTTTGTGAAGAAACAGGTGCCTTGGCTTAATGAAGCGGTATATAAATTGACTCGAAAATCATAATATTGAGTTAAAAAAACGACCGCTCACCCGGGTAGCTTGTTAACGATCGTCCATCATTATTTATGGGCGTTTTTAAGCGCTTTAGTGAGATGGGCAAGGTTTTTTTAGGCATAAATCGACGTCGGCATCCATAGCGGTAATATCATCTTGCTGGCTAATAACAGCCAGCGCTTATAGGGACAGATGGCGCACAAATCATAATCGCTAGTCATAGCGACATAAGTTGTAACGTGGCCACTTTTTATTCAAGGGTTGTTAAAGATCAAGGCTTGTCGTGGTGAAGGACATTCTTGTTACGTCGATCCGTTATTGGCTCTGGGATTTGAGTTTCATTCCTTTCACCTAAGTCTCTTGAATTAGTTATCAAATATTGATTAATCACCTACCAACGACGTCTCTATTAGTGATCAACCATTAGTGATTAATCATTAGTGATTAATCATTAGTGATTAATCATTAGTGATTAATCATTAGTGATTAACCATTAATTATTAACTATTAGTTATCAATCATTAATTATCAACCATTAATGATTAACTATTAGTTATCAATCATTAATTATTAACCATTAATTATCAACTATTCATTATTAACGCTGTCTCAATTACTGAGCAACTGCTTATGAATGGTTGGTTGCACAGCTGTCGCAATAAATGCAGTCGTAAAACGGTTGCATGATAGTTTTTTTGTTCTTGAGGCGGTCATTACCGATAGCATGCCTCTAAACAACGAATTGATCTTAATCTGAGTCATCATTGGATATTATTATTTTTACAAGTGATCAGCAAACCCTGTGTGTCATTGCCACATCAAAGCGGATTGAGTCTCTTGCAAAATAGAGGCTATATCGTATGATTCTAGATGAAACAGTTTGGTTAATGGAGGGGGGTGTGTGGTATTGTTGATCTGTATTTCTGCCATTAATGTAATAATAGTAAAGGTTTTATAGATGGAAAGTTTGAAATTTTTTAAGGGCAGTTTTTTAGTTACATTGATGGGTGCAGTGGCTGGTTATAGTATCGGTGGTTTTGAAGCTTTATTTTTGATTAGTGTTTTGGCGGTGTTAGAAGTGTCATTGTCATTTGATAATGCGGTGGTTAACGCAACAGTGTTGAGAGACATGGATGCAATTTGGCGCAAGCGATTTTTGACTTGGGGTATTCTTATTGCTGTTTTCGGCATGCGCATTATCTTCCCCATCGCCGTCGTATCCGTTGTTGCCACTGTATCGCCGTGGGCGGCACTACAAATTGCGATAGAGGATCCATCACAGTATCAAATGCTCATGGAAAGTGCGCATATCTCTCTTATGGGATTTGGAGGGGCATTCCTCCTGTTGGTCGGTCTAAATTTCTTCTTAAGTGAAGATAAAGATGACCATTGGGTTAATGCCATTGAGCGTCCGCTATTGTATATCGGAAAGTTTAAGTTTGCCGCAGAAATACTCACAGTGTTGGGTGTACTGCTGATTGCGGGCGTGTTCTTATCTGGGGCTGAACAGTCTTCGTTTCTTATGTCTGGTGCATGCGGTATCGTTACCTTCACCGCGATTGACAAAATTGCCTCACTGATGGAACACCGTGAGGAAAGTCGTTCAGGACAGAATGCGACAAAGGTTGCGGCTAAAGGTGGCCTTGGCATGTTCTTGTACCTAGAAGTATTGGATGCCTCGTTTAGCTTTGACGGCGTGATCGGAGCATTCGCTATCACTACCAACTTATTCATTATTGCTATTGGCTTAGGTATTGGGGCATTGTTCGTACGATCTCTTACCATTATGCTAGTTGAAAAGAACACGTTGGAAGAATATCGATATTTAGAACATGGTGCTTTCTATGCGATTATCGCACTGGCCATTATTATGTTCTTGAAGACATTTAGTCATGTGCCTGAAGTGGTTACTGGCCTAATTGGTGCGGGATTTATTGCGATGGCTTTTATTCACTCATTAGCAGTGAAGGATCTAGTCTCCGATATTTAATTTAAAAATCTGATGAATCGAATGTTGTATTAATTAACACACTAAAAAAGGAAGTAAGCATGATTAGCTTAGAAAAAGGACAGCGCATTAGTCTTGAGAAAAATGGCAGTGGTCTTAACGAAGTCTGTGTCGGCGTTAACTGGGGCGCTATCGAAAAGAAAGGTTTCTTTGGTGGCATTAAAAAAGAAGCGGTTGATCTTGACGCCAGCGTGGGTGCCTTTGATGCCGATAAGCAACTGAGTGCGGTTGTCTATTTTGGCGCATTGAAAGGGCTTAATGGTGCTATTTCACATAGTGGTGATGACCGAACCGGTGACATGGATGGCGATGACGGCATTGATAATGAAATTATCACCATCAAAATGAGCTCCTTGCCAGCCACTGTCGATAAAGTCGCTATAGTTCTTAATAGCTTCGGTGGTCACGATTTTAAAACGATCCCTTTTGCCAGCATTCGTTTGTATGAAGGTACCCCGACTCGTGTGGATAATGTTATTGCAAACTATAATATTGCTAACGATGCTAAATTTAATGGTTCTGTAGCCATGGTTCTTGGGATTATGTATCGACACAATAACGGTTGGAAGTTCCGTGCTGTTGGCGAACCGACATCGGATCGCGATCTGAAAAGCACATTGAAAACAGTTGCTGAGCAGTATCTCTAATCACCTTTTATAAGCGAGAATTATTATGTTGAATAAATTATGGAATGGCGCCAAAGAGGCCGCACAAGATTTAAAAACCTCTGCGCTACAGTTCAAAAACAAGAAGTTTATGAATGCCATGGCTGCGGGTTCGGTGTTGATCGCCCGCGCTGATGGCAATATTTCATCAGACGAAAAATCCAAAATGATCCGTATGATTGGCAGTAATGAAACATTGTCGGCGTTCGGTACCGATGATGTGATTAAGGTGTTTAACGAATATCTTGGTTACTTTGAATTTGATACTGACGTCGGAGAGACAAAAGCGTACGAAGCATTGAACACCATTCGAGGCGACGATGTTCAATGCCGCACGCTGATGCGCGTTATTATTGTTATTGCAGAGGCCGACGGCGATTTTGACTCTTCTGAAAAGGCGATTGCCAAGAAGATAGCGGTTGAAATTGGCGTAAACGCGTCTGATTTCGGACTTTAAAGACATGAGCGAGATGGATCACCAGGTCGTTATTTTCGATTTTGACGAAACGATGGTGCTTGAAAACAGCTTAGGCTTTTTGTTTAAGCAATTATCCGGCCCCGGCTACTGGCTTAGCGCCTTGCCTGTGGTGGTTAAATCGCTTGTGACATTTAAGTTTGGCTATAAACTACGTAGAGCCGTAAAGCAGCGTCTGTATTCGAAAATTCTCACCGGCATGACAGTGAAGGATATTCAGGTGGCAGGCAACGCCGTATCGATGCAACTGACACAAAACAAGCCCGTTATTGATAGATTTATTGAGGCAAAAAAGAGAGGCGATTTTGTTATTATAGCCACAGCCTCTCCTCAGATTTATATCGCGGCGATTGTCAGTTCAATGGGGCTTGACGTTGATGTGGTGCTTGGCACTCATATCGATTTAGAACATGGAACTATCATTGGGGAAGAGTGCTCCCGAGTGGCTAAGTGGGTAGCGGTGGAAGCCGTGCTAAAAACCCACAGCCGGATCACTACTACGGCTTTTGGCAATAAACCCGATGATGTCTATATGCTTGAACAAGTGAACCGTGGCTTTATTGTTGCGGGAGATTCCATTGTTCAGCACACACTAATTTAAGGATATTCCTTAATTTAATCTGTCCCAGTAGGGTCATAAAACAATCCAAATGGAGAATAAATATGTCAGTATCTTTATCAAAAGGCGGCAATGTATCATTGGAAAAAGTCGCACCAGGTATGGTGAAAATGATTATTGGTTTAGGTTGGGATCCGCGCGCCACTGATGGCGTCGATTTCGACTTGGATGCATCAGTTTTCCTTCTGGGTGAGAACGGTAAAGTTGTAGATGATAAGTCATTCATCTTCTATAACAACATGAAGTCTGCTTGTCAGTCAGTTGAGCATACCGGTGATAACACCACAGGTGAAGGCGACGGCGATGATGAGTCAGTTAAAGTTGATTTGTCAAAAGTGCCAGCAAACGTAAAAAAATTATCCGTCGCAGTTACGATTCACGAGGCGGCATCTCGCAGCCAGAACTTCGGTCAGGTTGCTAATGCTTTTATTCGCATCGTTGATGAAGCCACTGGCACCGAAGCGGCTCGCTACGACTTGTCAGAAGATTACTCTACTGAAACTGCTATGATCTTCGGTGAAGTATACCGTCACGACGGCGCTTGGAAGTTCAAGGCTATCGGCCAAGGCTTCAATGGCGGATTAAAGCCATTGGCACAGGAATACGGCGTTAACATAGGTTAAACACTGTATTTTAAAAAAAGGGGGGCTTAGCTCTCCTTTTTTTTTAAAGGAAGATTAATGCAAAACCAATGTACAGTAGCCCTTAATAACGGCCGTTTAAACCTTCAAGTTAAGCCATCCAGCTATTCAATCTCGTGCCTGCTTGAATTCGCATCCAGAGAAAACCCTAAACGTGCCTTCTTGTTTTTATCAAAAGTGCTCGGAAAATATATTCCTTGTCTGCCATCTAAAATGCGTAAAACCTACGTTGATTTGAGTCAAACCATTACCCTTGAAGGCAACTGCCTGGTGTTTGGTGTTGCTGAAACGGCCACTGGCCTAGGTGCGGGGGTTGCAGATGTCTTGTCGGGCAAGAGTGAACATCATGTGTATTATGCGCAAACCACACGATTTGATTGCGCTGAGCCCATTGCGTTCAATGTTTTTGAGTCCCACAGTCATGCGCCGCAGCATTTGGTTTACGATATTAGCGAGAATATTGACATTGAAACCATTACTGAAGTTGTCCTAGTTGATGATGAGATCAGTACCGGAAAGACCCTCAATCAACTGACTCAGGGAGTGAGTAATTACCTGCCCAATTTAAAGCGGATCCACTGGGCGTCACTTGTGGACTGGATGCCTGAAAAAACTGAAACTGTTTTTTCTGATCTGCACGCTAATGTGGACATTCTATTCCACAGTTTATTAAAGGGGGAATTTAACTTCGCCCAAACAAACAAGAAGGCTATTGAATTACCTCACCTGACTGCCTCTGGACTGTCTAAAGCGGTGTGCCGAATCGATCTTGGGCGAAAGGGCGCAACCATAGGCAAGCTGAACGACTGCGCGTTTTACACGCCTGAAGGTAAGCAAATCATCCCGCAAGAGCTGTCAAAATCAGTCGCGTATGTGGTAGTCGGCACGGGCGAATTTATCTATCAGCCATTTTTGTTTGCCGAGGCCATGGAGTCGGCGGGTATTGATGTTCTGTTTGAATCTACCGGCCGCTCGCCAATCACTCAGGGCGGGAGTATTTCAAAAAAATTGAAATTCTACGATCCGGGCAATAAGGCTAATTACTATTTATATAACCTGCCCGAAGATCGTATTCCAATCATATTGTATGAAAATAAAGAGCAATATATTCACTGTCCACTGCATAAGCTGCTGAACGCTCAGGCCGCCATTTTGGGTGGCTCAGTATGATCATCGCTTTTTCAGATCTCGATGACACCTTGTTCAGTTCGCCGCGCCAGTTTGACTCTGTTGAGGGACTAGACGTCGCCGCAACCTTAGTGGGCGGGGATGTCGGGGCTTATGCCTCTCACGCCCAGAATAAGCTACTTGAGATGATTTCACGCAACTGCATGCTCGTGCCAGTCACGGGTCGTCGGACAGGATCGTTAAGTCGGGTTTTACACCCCTTTAATGGTGACAAGATTGCCTCCCACGGTGCGATCATTTTGGATGCGAAAAACAATATCCACCCTGAATGGAAGCCGGTACTGGACGCCGAAGTGGCGCTGTGGCGTGTGAAAATGGCCAAGTTACATACGGCAGCCTGCGCGCATATTGAGGCTCAGGGTTTAGACCTGCGGGTTCGGATCGTTGAGGATTATGGCTACCCTTGTTACCTGTGCATTAAGGGGGATACCGACGATCTGCGTGAGATCCATGCCAATAACTTCGATCAACTTGCCGACGGTTTTTTTATCCATGTTAACAATCGCAATCTGGCCTTTCTTCCACCTTATGCAAGCAAGCAGCGGGCGGTACTATTTCTTCAGCAGCGCTATCAAACACAGTTTAAAGACGAGCCAATGTACTTAGGTTTGGGGGACAGTATTTCAGACTTGCCATTTATGTCCGAATGTCATTTTCAAATTATTCCTTCCGTTAGTCAAATATCAGAAAAGATCACATGAATAATATAACCAGCAAAAAAACTGAGATTTTTAGCGGTAGTTATGCGCCAGAAGATTGCGAATTTTTACTGCAAATCACTAATATTAAACCCGTAAGCATTATTGAAAAAGAGCGTTTATTGCAGCGCGGAGGCATTCATTACTCGAAGATGATCACGGCCGAAGAAGTGCCTACGCAAGCCTACCTTGATATGTTTAAAGCCTTGGTTGCACAGTATTCAGATCGACTGGCCGCAGAGGTAAAATTACTTGCCAAGCAGATTTACCAACAAAAGGGCGAGCATATTACTGTGGTCTCGTTGGCGCGCGCTGGCACCCCCATTGGCGTGCTCATTACCCGAGCCCTGAAAGCTTATTACACTCAAGATGTTAAACATTACTCAATTTCGATTGTGCGCGACCGTGGTATTGATAGCGCCGCATTGGAGCACATTTCCCACTCTGGCCGCACGGCAGAGTCGGTTATTTTTGTGGATGGTTGGACTGCTAAGGGCGTGATTAATAGAGAATTAAAGGCAGCGGTGGCTGACTGGAACCGTAAAAGTGATTATCGTATTGGCGATGAATTGTGTGTGATCTCCGATCTAAGTGGTAACGCAGAATACATTGCCACCATGGACGATTACGCCATTCCATCGGGCGTCCTCAATAGCACGGTATCGGGCTTGGTTTCTCGCACAATAATGCTTGATGACGTCCAGGGATTCCATCAATGTGTTGTCTATGAGCATTTAGCTAAGCATGATCTGACCAATTGGTTTGTCGATCAAATTGTTTCTCGCTTTGAAAGCGTCGGCGTCGCCGTGGATAATTCAACCCAAGCTTGGAGACAGTCGCGCCAAGAACGCTTAGCCGTTTTTTTGAGCAAGGTTATCGAAACGTTTAATATCGATGACATCAATAAGATTAAGCCCGGCGTTGCAGAGGCGACTCGGGTTATGTTGCGCCGGATCCCCCGGGTGTTGATGTTAAAGGATGTCAGTGATCCTGATGTTAGACACTTAAAAGTATTGGCATCAGAGAAAGACGTCACCATTTTAGAAGACCCCAGTATGCCATTTTCAGCCATGGCGATTATTGAGAATGTTAAGGAGTAAAGCAGATATTTTTTAGGCTCACTCAATTCAAAACTGACTAGCGTTGTCAAAGTGGTCGGCGCCATGGTATTTATCTTTACCACGTAGAGATACCATGCAGAGAGACCATGTACAGAGACAGCACTTATCTGGATAATAACGGAAATTGGTTAACAAGCATATTCTGGTAACATTCAAGCTGCCGCTCGCTATCGTTTGGATTATATGCCTTTCTTAACGTCTTAATCCAGCGGGTCATACCGAAGTGCTTAAGTCGAGGCAATGAGAGTGTTGGCCATATTAATGCAGCGCCTTGGTCTGTAGTCGAGGCTTAAGAAGGCCGTCGCGTTAATCCTAAGCGTTGGATTAACGACCCTAGCATGGCATCGAACGTCAGTTCGAGTCGCTCACCAATAACATCACAGCTAAGGAGCGAATAGTGGAGCTAGTAAAAGGACAAAATACAGTTATTGATGCGAGCCTAGCATATCAACTGAGTATTAACGCTCAGGGCTGGGACTTGGGGATCGTTTTAGGCAGGGAAGATGGCTTCAAGGCTTTCGGGGGCGGCTCAGGTCTGTCGCTGTCTAGCGATACGCTGCTCCTCAATATAGCCGATATTGACCCCAGCATTAACATGATAGTGCTTTATGCCGAACGCAGTGACTCATCATCGGCTACCGTTGAATGCTGCTTGCATAGCTCGCTGCGCGGTCAGCTGGTTGCAAGGTGTGAGTCTGGTATTATTGACCCAAGCTTAACGGCTATCGAGTTGGTTCATATTTATAACCATAACGGCAAGTGGAAAATAAAGTCGTACTACCAAGGCTATGCCGCGGGTAAACAAAAGCTTTTAGCTTGCCGTGGTATTGATGTATCCAGTGGGGCAAGCTCGCCAGAGCAGGGCTCTGGGTCTTTGACAAGGTTTGATTTTACGCTTAACTGGAATCCATCCTGCGCTGAGACGTTCAATACAGCACAGGCCTACATCGATAGTAGCTCGCTGGCCATTTCAACCCTAAATTTAAGCTGTCTGTATGTCCTTAAAAGTGGCCAACGCGGGTTTATTCATGGCGAAAATGATGCCGGTGGTCGGGGCTCAGATCACGGTATCCCGTTTGCTTTGATAACCAATGACTACGATACTGGTACGTGCACGTTGGCATTTAACACTGAGTATACTCACAAGATGTACAAGTATATTGTCTGCGCTGAGATCACTGAGGGAAGCCGGTGCTGGGAGGATGTTAGCGCGAGCCTGACATTTTGTAATGGCGGCGCATCAACAACACAGATGATTAATTCCCCTCTGCACACCCCCATCTATGTCTATGCCTTGCTTGAAATAGTGAATGGCGTGTTGAAGACTAAAGTCATTAACCAGTATTTCACCAACTACCAAGACATAGCCGCTGTTAGTGGATTCTCTAATGCTTAACAGCCAAGCGCGCCTAGCAAGTGCTGTGCGCTTCACTCAATCCATTTAAAAATAGGATGTTAGCTAATGAATAACTTAACCATTGGCGGAAATGCAAAACTGACCCAATCATGTTTCACCCTAGATCACACGATACCAACTTCAACGGATGTGTCGGTATTTATGCTTACAGACACCCAGAAAGTTGAGGGTGATCAAGGGATGGTTTTTTATGGCGCGCCAACGTCGCCTTGTGAGTCAGTTAAGGTATTTGCCAATAATATTAAGTTTGATTTGGACAAGGTTCCGCCACATATTGTTAAGTTGGCAATTACCGCAACGCTTGATACCGGCTCGTTTTCTGGCCATAGTCATATTGTATTAAGCAGCGATGAATTCAAATGCTCATTGGATACAAGCTCTCGTACCGAGGCTGCTTTGATCCTGTTGGAGCTCTACAAGCACAGCGGCAACTGGAAGGTTCGATTTGTGGCCCAAGGTTTTAATGGCGGATTAAAACCCCTAGCAGAGCACTTCGGGGTGGATATCGATGATACGCCTGCACCGAAAACCACGCCAAACACGACAACTAATACAACTGCAGCTAATACAACTACAGCTAAAAATACCACGACACCGGTTAGTCTGAGCAAAATCAGCCTGACTAAATCCGCGCCAAAAGTAGACCTGACAAAGCGAGCAGGGACGATTGGGTTGATTAAGGCAAACCTAAATTGGACACAAAAGAGCAGTGGGATTTTCTCATCAAAAATCGATCTGGATCTCGGCGCTTATGTTGAGTTAAATAATGGTAAGCGCGTCATAGTGCAAGCTTTGGGTAATAATTTTAGCTTTGCCCCTTATGTCAAATTGTTGGCCGACGATAGAACGGGATCTAGCCTGGACGGTGAGTGGCTGCATATCGATGGGAATGCGCTGACCGAGGTAAAGCGGATTATGATTTTTGCCTTCATATATGAAGGCGCAGCAAACTGGGGTAAGGCGAATGCGTCAGTGACCCTGCACGTCCCCGACATGCCTCCTATTGAAACTAAACTTACTGAAGAGGGGAGTAATACTGGATTCTGTGCCATAGCTGAATTACAAGTGATCGCTGGTGTGGTTAAAGTTGAACGGATTAACCGATTCTTTAGCGGACATAAAAAGTGCGACGAAGCCTTTGGTTGGGGATTTTCTTGGTCTAAGGGCCGTAAGTAATTTATACCCTGGCAAGTCACTTTTTCAGCTTGGTCGCCAAAAAATGATGATTTAGGATTAAATTAACCTCCACTCGGGATTAGGGATGCATTTATGATCTAGAGCAGATCCCGAGCAGAGGTTACATAGTCAATCAAGCTAAGCGGTTGACCAAATTACTTGGCTGGCTCAGTAATGGCATTCTTCTGCAGAGTCACTGCGGTTTGTGCCAACAATCTGCCGTTAACTGAGGTGCCAGTGTTGACGGCGATCAGTTTTTTACTCAGCACAACACCTTCAAAATGGGCATTGGTTCCAAGCGTAACCGAATCGGCAACCTGCCAGAAAATGTTCTTGGCTAAGGCGCCGTCAGCTAATGTGACTCGCGCAGCATTATCAGATCCTTCATTGCATAAACCCGTATTTCGCCCAACTGCATAGTTAGGCGACAAAAAGCGCATAGCTAGGCGACAATAAGCCGGTATCGGTTAATGCTGCAAATGAATTTCCTGTACTGGGCAAGGGATGGTGATATTTGCTGCTGTTAGCGCTTTAATAATGGCTAAATTAGTTTGGTACTTTTCTTCATAATATTGTTTAGTGGGCACCCAATAACGCACGCCAATTTCCATGCCGACCGTATTAAACCCATTGATACCGACTAACGGTTTCTTGTCTTTATAAATCGCAGGTGCAGCAGCAAGCACCGCATTAATTAATTGGATAACATGATCGGCATCGGCTTGATAATCAATATTAAATTGATTCTCAACCAGCTTATAAGCAAATGAGTTATGTAAAATCTCTCCGACAATGTGTTTATTGGGAATACTGATTTGCTCGCCTTCTTCATTGGTTAAAATGGTTTGGCCTAGCTTAATTATTTCGACTATGCCGCTGACTTCGTTGATTTCAATGGTATTTCCGACCACAAAAGGGCGAGTCACAATAATGGTAATGCCAGCTGCATAGTTTGACAGCATGCCTTGCAATGCCAAGCCAGCACCGAGTGACGCCGCGCCAATAGCGGCCACCATAGGGGTAACACTAATGCCCAGTTTGCCTAAGCAGATCACCGCCACCATTATGATAATGATAATTTTAACCAAGTTGGAGGTAAAATTACTGAGGGTAATATCAATGTTATGTTTTTTCAGTTGGGCGGCGACGACATTGGCCGCTTTGTTTGCCACCCAAAGCCCCAATAAGAAAATAATAATCGCCCCAGCAATTTGAAAGCTGTACTCAATCACAAACTCGGTGATGACGTTATAGACATTTTGCAGCTGCTGCAGCTCTTGATCTAGGCTGGGTTCATTCATTCCATATTCCTTATCGAAGTGTATTGAGTCGTTATTAATGTTGATGATTACTACATTTTATAGCCAGAACTCAATATTGGCCTAGGCTTAAGTGTGATTAATGTTAAAAAAATACTCAGTAATTTAACGCGGTTATGGCTACACTTTCTAGGCCGTAAAGCCGTTCAATAACCTAGGTAACGAGTCCGTTGAGGGGGTGAGTGTTAATGATCTTTCTTGTGGAATAAAAAATGATACTTTTTGCATAAAAACTCATTGCGTATTAATTAAAAATATCGTTTACTGCGCATGTTTTTACAGCGATGTAATCACGCGTTTATCGCCCAACTAACAGGAGGCACTGGCCCAATGAGCCAATTTCAATCGATTGATGTTGCAGATTATTATGACAAGGACACGTTTGACCGCATTGAGGCATTTGCTAAAGATAAGCCAACGCCATTTGTCGTTATTGACACCCAAATTATTGCGAAACAATTTGATGATATGGTTAACAATTTTCCCTTCGCGAAAATTTATTATGCGGTTAAGGCCAATCCGGCCAAAGAAGTTTTAACCTTGTTACGCGATAAAGGCGCAAACTTTGATATCGCATCGATTTATGAACTTGCCATGGTGACGTCGATAGGTGTTTCTCCCGATCGTGTCAGTTACGGTAACACCATTAAAAAACGTGTCGATGTGCGTTCGTTCTATGAACAAGGTGTGCGCATGTTCGCCTCAGACTCTGAAGCCGATTTACGTATGCTTGCTGAAGAAGCGCCGGGTTCAAAAGTCTATTTGCGTATTTTAACTGAAGGTACCCATACCGCCGATTGGCCTTTGTCACGTAAATTTGGTTGCCAAAATGAAATGGCGTACGACTTATTAGTATTGGCCAAAGAACTTGGTCTTCAACCCCATGGCATTTCTTTCCATGTCGGTTCGCAACAACGTGATATTGGCGCGTGGGATTCTGCCATTGGTAAAGTCAAAAGCCTTTTCGATCGTTTGAAAGAAGAACACGGTATCGTGCTAAAGATGATCAATTTAGGGGGCGGGTTCCCTGCTAACTATATAGATAAAACCAATGAGTTAGAGGTTTATGCGCAACAGATTAAACATTTCTTAGAAGAAGATTTTGGTGACGAATTACCCGAAATTATTTTAGAACCAGGTCGGTCATTGCTTTCCAATGCCGGGGTACTGATCTCTGAAGTGGTATTGATTTCTCGTAAATCAACCACCGCCTTAGAGCGTTGGGTATTTACTGATGTGGGTAAATTTTCTGGGTTAATTGAAACCATGGATGAGGCGATAAAATTCCCTATCTACACCAAGCGTAATGGTGAGCTAGATAAGTGTGTTATCGCCGGCCCAACCTGTGACAGTGCCGATATTATGTATGAGCATTACAGCTATGGATTACCGGTTGATTTAGCCATTGGAGATCGCATGTATTGGTTAACTGCGGGCGCCTATACGACGACTTATTCGGCGGTATGCTTTAATGGCTTTCCGCCATTGAAAGACTATTACCTCTAACGAATGACTGAGTGGGTGAATCAAATAAAGGACGCAATGCGTCCTTTATTTTTAACTTATTTTCAATGATTTACCTTAAATTAGTTATCTTAAATGAGTTGTTTTTATTTGTCATAGAAGCTGATTTATCGTATTGCCATGGTTAGCGCCTTTAGCTGTCACTTCTTGGTTTGCTGTTGCTGATAGGGCTGCCGGCGCTGACGCTGAAACTCACTATGGCCATTGAAACTGATGCTGCTGGGGTTGAGATTTAGTGCTGAAGTGATATAACGGCTACTGGGTTCATCCCGTTGCTCGTATCGAGCAAAAATGTGTAAAGTAACTCACCATTGGCTTGAGTCTACAGAATAATGCTCGCTATTCTAGAATCTGAGTGACGCCGTGCTCAATGGTATGATGCTCAATATCACTGTGTGGCAAGGGTTAATCTCGCACTGCGTTTTCCCTGTGGATTGCTTATGGCTCACCTAAAACAATTTAGGCGAGGTTGATTTGATGTCAATCAGGTTAATGAGGGTTAAAAAAGATAAATTATTTGTTATTTCTAGCTTCAGTTCACTATGCTTAAGCTTAGCTATTTGGCGGGATTTGGACATAGAGTCGTCATAATTTAACGAATGAATATTAACTATTATGAATCTATATGTGATCAAGTTAACCTAATACCTTTAAAGACTAGGTTAGAGTTCAAATTAAAGCTTGAGTTAAAATCTGGTTACAAGAATTTATTATTCAAAACTGAAAGGGGTTTTCACAATGTCCGATGTATTTCACTTAGGATTAACTAAAAAAATGTTAGATGGCGCTACCTTAGCAATCGTTCCTGGTGATCCAGAACGTGTTAAGCGTATTGCTGAGCTAATGGACAATGCAACGTTCTTAGCGAGCCACCGTGAATACACAAGCTACTTAGCTTATATCGATGGCAAAGCCGTGGTTGTTTGTTCAACCGGGATTGGTGGACCATCGACTTCCATCGCGGTTGAAGAGTTAGCTCAACTGGGAGTGACAACCTTCTTACGCGTCGGGACAACAGGTGCCATTCAACCAGATGTTAATGTGGGTGACATTATTGTGACTCAAGCCTCGGTGCGTTTAGATGGCGCGAGCTTACATTTTGCCCCATTAGAGTTCCCTGCCGCGGCTGACTTTGAGTCTACCACTGCAATGGTTGCAGCATGCCGTGATGCTGGCATAGAGCCACACATAGGTATTACTGCATCGTCTGACACCTTTTATCCAGGTCAAGAGCGTTACGATACTGTGTCTGGTCGTATTACGCAGCGTTTTGTGGGTTCAATGAAAGAATGGCAAGCAATGGGCGTGCTGAACTATGAAATGGAATCCGCTACGCTATTTACTATGTGTGCGACTCAAGGTTGGCGCGCTGCGTGTGTCGCGGGTGTGATTGTCAACCGTACACAGCAAGAAATTCCAGATGAAGCGACCATGAAGAAGACTGAAGTGAGTGCTGTATCTATTGTTGTCGCAGCAGCGAAAAAATTGCTAGCTTAAGCTAACGCTTTAACCCTAATGCGATAACAAGCGATTATGTTATTACTGATGGCGTTAAAACTGATTGTGTTAAAACGGCTTGTGTTAAAACAGTTAGTATTGCAATGAAACCATAAAAAAAGGTGCCTAGGCACCTTTTTTTTGTTTTTTAATGGGTATCAATCGCTGGGTTGACTAAAAGTAATATTTCGCAATGATTGAGTAGGTATTTTGGTCGACTCCTGCAACACCATATTTACTTTGCCAGTAGTCATATTCAATACCCACTAACAGGGTGTTTTGTTTGTGATCACCAAACAAGGTTTTGCCTAAGTCATATTTTAGTTGTGGATTGATGTGCAGATTTTCATCGTAGCCATTGTTGTCTGCAGCAAATACCCAATCGATAAAACCATCAAGAATGATATTGGCATTACCTACAGGCATGTCGATGCGAAATACCGGCGTGAACTGCCAGCCATCACTATTGTTACCATTGCTTATGGCATCACGACGGTAAGTGTTCAGTTGTAAATAGCTAAAAAACGGTACGTCAAGGTCTACACCGATACCATAAAGCATGCTGTTTACTGGGCCTTCACCTTCTTCGAAGGTTAATGCCAGAGACACATCTTTTACCGCACCAAAGCTAACTGGCTGACCCAATATTTTGCTGGCACTAAAGCGCGGAGATATTTCGCCATAAGTCGTGCTATCAACACCGTTATTATTGCCATTAAAGTTAATGAAGTCTTGGAATGCAAACCAATCGCCATATTTCCAGCCACCTGCCGTTTCAAGGGTTATGCTTGTCTGTCTTTCTGATGGCGCTAAGTCATAGTTTTCGCCATGCAAGACAGTCGCACTGACATCCCACCATTGAACTAAGTCGTCAGCAAAAACATTTTGAGAGAGAATAAGTGTAGCTAAAAGGTAGATTTTCTTCATTTTTATTCCGGTAAATTAAGTAGTTCATTATGTCAGTAACGACAGTTTTCAGGTAAATCCCAGCTCGAACGAAGCGGATTTATGCGACCTATTATGCTCGTTCGTGCACAATGGTGCGCAATATATTCAATATTTTGCTGTAGCACAATTAAAACTGCCAACAATGTGGCGATTTCAGTGTTTTAATAGTAAATGTAATCCTATGACGACCCGTTAACGGTATCGATGTGATGTCATGCGTATCGGCTAAGGACTCGCACGGTTATGTTACTGAGGTTCAAGGCGTTAGATCGCCAACAACGATTAATATCAGCATGTTACCTTGACATATTATGTCGCAATAATAAAAAACTGCTGTTATAGTGGATTTAATGACATTCTCATTTTATGGAGGAGAATATGGAGCTTTCAAATCCGATCGCAGTCTGGCTCGTGCTTGGACTGTTATTGATGCTAGCGGAAATGATTATTCCGGGTGGCATCGTGATTTTATTAGGTGCGGCATGTGTCGTTGTCGCCTCAGCACTGGCCATTGGTATTATCGATGGGGTGGTGCAAAGTCTGACATTGTGGTTTATAGCCTCGATGGTGCTATTACTGGGTTTTCGTCATGTGACGCAACGCTTAGTTGGCGGTGATTCCCATATTGATAATACCGATGAAGAAATGGATCTTTACAATCACGTGGCCATTGTGAAGCAAGCTATCGGGCCAGGCCAACAAACCGGTCGAATTAGTTGCCTAGGTTCTGAATGGATCGCGCTGGGAGACGGTTCAGAGATAAAAGCGGGCACTAAAGTACGGATCATCTGCCGAGATAATATTGCGTTTGTTGTTGAACCTATCATAGACACCGTATAGCTATGTACCATGCTAAGGTTTGTTTAATCGATTTAATTCAAAATGTTGTACTGATATTACCGTTAAGTATGACGGTTAAGTATTGCCGTTAAGCGTTATTTAGGAAAGTGAGATTAAAAGGGAGTAAATATGTTTGTGTTAACGATCATTTTTTTATTTGTTGGATTTATTTTGTACAAACTGATGCTGATAGTGCCGATGCGTGAAGTTCATGTCATTGAGCGTTTAGGTAAGTTTCGGGCCGTGTTACCGCCAGGTTTTCATTTTCTGGTACCCTTTGTCGATCGCGTGGCTTATCGTCATGACACTCGTGAAGAAGTCCTCGATGTTCCGCCCCAAAGTTGTATTTCAAAAGACAATACTCAGCTGGAAGTTGACGGTTTGGTTTACCTCAAAGTGATGGACGGCAAGTTGGCCAGTTATGGTATTGAAAATTATCGCCGCGCCGCAGTTAATCTTGCACAAACCACCATGCGTTCAGAGATAGGTAAGCTCACCTTGTCACAAACCTTTTCTGAGCGTGATAGTTTGAATGAATCCATTGTGCGTGAGATTGATAAAGCGTCTGATCCTTGGGGGATCAAAGTATTGCGTTATGAGATTAAAAATATCTCGCCTTCGCAGCAGGTTATTCACACCCTTGAAAAACAAATGGAAGCGGAGCGTAGTAAGCGTGCCGAGATCACCTTGGCCAATGCTGAGAAAGCGGCAATGATCAATATGTCCCAAGGTGAGCGTCAAGAGGCGATTAATTTATCTGAAGGCCAAAAACAGAAGCGCATTAATGAGGCGCTAGGGACAGGCCAACAAATTTCTATTATTGCTACTGCTAGGGCTGAAGGCATGGAAATGATCTGTAAAGCGTTAACAGTGGATGGCGGTAATGATGCGATGAATATGTTGTTAAAAGAGCAATTTATTGGTCAAGTCGGCAACATTTTATCTGAAGCTCAAGTGTCAGTTGTGCCTGCGGAAATGGCTAAACTCGAAGGCTTTTTTGAAGGGATGGAACAGGTGACTCATGCGGTGACAAATGCATCAGCAACAGGAGCGCGCTAATGTTGATTTACGGAATGGATACTGATTTTATTGTGATGGCAATTTGGGGCGTTATTTTTGCTATTTTTGTGCTGAAATTATTTCAATCTATTTGCCTTGTACCAACCAAATCGGCTTATATTGTTGAGCGTTTGGGTAAATATCACAACACCTTAGATGCTGGCTTTCACGCGCTGATCCCCTTCTTTGATAAAGTGGCTTTTATTCACGATTTAAAGGAAGAAACCATAGATGTACCGCCGCAAGAGTGTTTCTCCAGTGATGAAGTGAATGTTGAAGTCGATGGGGTGATTTATATTTCGGTCACCGATCCGGTTAAAGCCAGTTATGGGATTACCGATTACCGTTATGCGGCCATTCAGCTCGCTCAAACCACCACGCGATCAGTGATCGGTACCTTAGATTTAGATCGCACCTTTGAAGAGCGTGATGTGATTTCAGCCAAAGTGGTTGAAGTGCTTGATGAAGCCGGTTCTATGTGGGGGATCCGCGTGCATCGTTATGAAATTAAAAATATTACTCCACCTGAAACCGTTAAAAATGCCATGGAAATGCAGGTCAATGCCGAGCGTGAACGGCGGGCATTATTGGCCAAAAGTGAAGGTGATAAACAGAGTAAAATTAATCGTTCAGAAGGTGTGATGACTGAGACGATTAATCGCTCAGAAGGTGAGATGCAGCGTCTAATTAATGAGGCGGAAGGTAAAGCCCAAGAAATTTTAACCTTAGCCAAAGCGACGGCGGAGTCGATAGAACGACTTGCTATGGTGATTTCATCTAAAGGTGGACAAAGTGCCCTGCGGATGCAATTGGGTGAGCAATATCTGAAGCAATTAGATGGTTTAAGCAAGAAAGACAGCCGCATTGTATTGCCCGGTAACCTAGTAAACTTTGAATACTGGATGGACAGTATTGGTTTAAAAGACGATAAAAAATAATCGTTAACACCTATGTGTCCGCCGCCGCGAGATGAACATTAACATGAAAAAAGGTTAGCGTTTACGCTAACCTTTTTTATTGCTGATTGCCGCAGCCTATTTGATTATGCTTTTATCTCTTTTATCTCTTTTATCTCTTTTATCTCTTTTATCTCTTTTATCGTTTGTATCGCTTATACCGTTTAACTGGACACCATCTCACGAAGTAAATGTTCGCAAAACGCTTTAGCAACAGACGATTGCGGGCTTTTGGTGGAATAGGTCAAACTGATATCAGCAAAGTCGATGCTGTGCTGCGGTAAAATATTAATCAGTTGGCCTTGGTCGACGGCTTCAGTCGCGATGACATAAGGTAATAACGCAATACCTGCGCCGGCTAAACAGAAGTGATATAGCGAATTAAAATCACTGCAGATCACTTTATATTGTGTTGGCACATTTGCGTGCTGAAAATGCCACGTTTGCTCTAATTGACCCTGAGCATCTCTAAAGCCTAATAATGAATGGTATTGTAAGTCATCGGTGTCTTCGATCAGCGAGGATTTTTCTAAATAACTGGGGCTCGCATAAATTTTACGTTCAAAAGTGGTCAGTTTATGCGCCGCAAGATTCGCCCCATTGACTTCACCCGCAGCAATAATCAAGTCAAGCCCTAAGCGGTTGAGTTCTTTACTGCCACCCGACACAATGACCACCTCGAGTTGGACTTGTGGATACGCATGGATAAAGTGAGCAATATATTTATCCATCAGTTTGTCGACAAAGGGCAGTAAGCCAATGAGTAGCTTGCCTTGGATTTGATCTTGGCGATGTTTGAACACATAGCCTGCATGGTTCAATTGATCCACTAAGGGTTCGATTTGGTCAAGATATTGCCGACCAGCATTGGTTAAACTCATCGCTCTGGTCGTACGGGTAAATAACGGTGCTTGGAGCTGTTTTTCCATCTCACCAATACGGCGGCTGACTAACGCTCTGCGAGTATCAAACGATTGTGCTGCTTTGGAAAAACTACCTAGCTTTGCTACGGCAATGAAGAGCTCTAAATCTTTGATATTCAATATGGCAACCTATACAGCTGGTGCTGTGGACAATAAAGGCATTTTAAATGGGCTTGTTAGCGTTAATCGCATTAACGCTACGAGTAATAAACAGACATGTGCATTTGCTTTAGTCGCAATAAAACACCCATTTTGACCGGATGATTAACCGATGAATGTCAGTTTTTAATCGATCATAGGATCGCTTATCCAACACAACGATTAAAGCAGTCTTTTATTTTGTATAGTAATTTTCGCTTGCGCCTTTGTCAATTAAGCCCTAATTGTCAGCTTGCTCATCACGCCCAAGTGGCTTTTGGCAATATGAGTGGTAGATAGTGTGACCTTAGTTAACAGACTATGTCCCTTATGTAGGCTGAACGTGCAGATAAAATAGCTGTACGATTGCACGCCATTATCTTGCTATTTAAGATATAATGTCTTGCAGATTTCTGGGAGGAAAAATGGACGTATCATTATTATTAGACGGCCTAAACGATAAGCAGCGTGAGGCAGTCGGCGCGCCACTGTCAAATATGTTGGTGTTAGCGGGTGCCGGCAGTGGTAAAACCCGTGTATTAACCCATCGTATTGCATGGTTAATGCAAGTAGAGCAACAAAGTCCATATTCTATTTTAGCGGTAACCTTTACCAACAAAGCCGCAGCAGAAATGCGTGAGCGAGTTGAAAAAGTTGTCGGCTCTAGCATGGGGCGGATGTGGATTGGAACTTTCCATGGATTAGCTCACCGATTATTACGCACTCACTATCAAGATGCCAATTTACCGCAAAGCTTCCAAATTATTGACTCTGATGACCAGTTACGTTTATTAAAACGCATTCTTAAAAGCTTGAATTTAGACGAGAAGCAATATCCTCCTCGTCAAGCTCAGAGCTATATCAATGGTAAAAAAGATCAAGGTTTACGCCCCAAACATATTGATGCGGGTGGCTTTCCTATTGAGCAAAATTTACTCAATATCTACAAGATATATCAAGAGTCTTGTGATCGCGCCGGTTTAGTCGACTTTGCTGAACTTTTATTGCGTGCCCATGAATTATGGCTTAATAAGCCACATTTATTGGCCCATTACCAAGAGCGATTCCGTCATATTTTGGTGGATGAGTTTCAAGATACCAACGCGATCCAGTATGCGTGGATCCGTGTGCTGGCAGGCAAAAGCGCCAATGTGATGATTGTTGGTGACGATGACCAATCTATTTATGGCTGGCGCGGCGCTCAAATTGAAAACTTACATCGTTTCTTAAAAGATTTTTCCGGTGCGACCACCATTCGTTTAGAACAAAATTATCGTTCAACAGCGAATATTTTGCATGCTTCTAACGCAGTGATTGCTAACAACCCAGAACGTTTAGGCAAAGAGTTATGGACTGAAGACAAAGATGGCGAGCCCATTTCAGTCTATTGTGCCTTTAATGAAATGGACGAAGCCAAGTTTATTGTGAGTCGCATTAGCGACTGGCATGAAAAAGGCGGCAGTTTGAGCGAGTGCGCCATTTTATATCGTTCAAATGCGCAATCGCGAGTATTAGAAGAAGCCTTTTTACATAAAGGCTTAGCGTACCGTATTTACGGTGGTCTGCGGTTCTTCGAACGCCAAGAAATTAAAGATGCTATGGGTTACATGCGCCTCATTAATAACAATAATGACGACGCCGCGTTTGAGCGTGTGGTGAATAAGCCTGCCCGAGGGATTGGCGATCGTACTTTGGATATAGTGCGTTCAACTGCCAAACAGCATGAGCTGACGCTTTGGCAAGCGTGTGTGAGTTTAGTGGAAGCAAAAGTACTCGCTGGGCGTGCTGCCAATGCCATTAACGGCTTTATGAAACTGATTATCTCGATGCGAATGGATACCGCAGATATGCTGCTGTACCGGATGGTTGACAGTGTGATTGATCGCTCAGGTTTACGTAGCATGTACGAGGCCGAAACAGGCGAGAAAGCCCAAGCACGAATTGAAAACTTAAACGAATTAGTCACCGCTGCGCGCAGTTTTGAAATGCCTGAAGAGCTCGAAGACATGGGCGAGTTAAATGCCTTTTTGTCTCATGCCGCACTTGAAGCGGGTGAAGGTCAAGCAGATGCCTTTACCGATGCAGTGCAGTTGATGACGTTGCATTCGGCTAAGGGACTTGAGTTCCCTATGGTGTTTATGGCTGGCGTTGAGGAAGGATTGTTCCCAAGTAAAATGGCCCTAGATGAAGGGGACCGTTTAGATGAAGAACGCCGTTTGTGTTATGTGGGTATGACCCGTGCTATGCAAAAACTGTACATCAGTTATGCGGAGTCTCGGCGTATTTATGGCCGTGAAGATTATGCTAGTCCATCACGGTTTATTAATGAAATTCCTGAAAAATATATTGAACACATCCGCATACGTGCTCAGGTAAAGCCATCAGTTAGTCAGCGCTTTCCTGCTCGCGCTCCGGTCGTCACCACTAAACCGGGCGGTTTTAATGATACGGGACATAAAGTCGGCTCTAAAGTAAAACACTTTAAGTTTGGTGAAGGCATGGTCACTAATTTTGAAGGTTCTGGTGAAAAAGGACGTGTACAAGTTAATTTTCAAGATGTCGGCTGTAAATGGCTGTTAGTGTCATTAGCAAAATTGGAGCGTTGTTAAATTTTAACATGCGAGATCATGGAGATACGGCATCAATGTTATTGCAAGATAAGTTGCGCGCATATGCACGATTAATGCGGATCGATAGACCGATTGGCACCTTACTTTTACTGTGGCCATGTTTAATGGGCTTGGTATTAGCGGCCCAAGGCCTGCCAGAAATAAAGGTGTTGCTGATATTTATCGTGGGTGTGGTGATTATGCGTGCTAATGGCTGCATTATTAATGACTATGCCGATCGTAAATTAGATGCTCATGTCGAACGCACCAGTATGCGGCCTTTGGTGTCGGGTGAGGTGTCAGTTAAAGAGGCGTTGATCCTATTTACCGTCTTAGGTTTGGTGGCGTTTTGTTTAGTGTTATGGCTCAACCCACTGGTAGTGCAACTCTCCGTAGTGGGGATTGTGTTAACTGTGATGTATCCGTTTATGAAACGGATCACCAACATGCCGCAAATGTTTTTGGGCATTGTATGGAGCTGGTCTATTCCGATGGCCTATGCAGCGCAACTCGGTGAAGTCCCTGTTGAAGCTTGGTGGTTATTTATGGCTAATTGGTGCTGGACGGTGGCGTACGACACTATGTATGCCATTGTCGATCGTGATGATGATTTAAAAGTCGGCATTAAATCGACCGCCATTTTATTTGGCCGTTATGACAGACAGCTTATCGGCTTATTTCAACTTGCCGCACTAGGGTGTTTTATTATGGCGGGACTGATGGCAGAGCGTGGGTTGATTTATGGCTTGGGCATTATCAGCTTTATTGCGTTTGCTGTGTATCAGCAAGGGTTAATTTATGGTCATGAACGTGCGCCATGCTTTAAGGCTTTTTTAAATAACAACTGGGCCGGGATGGTTTTATTTATCGCGCTAAGTGCTGACTATGTTATTTCTGCAGCGGTATAATCGCGACAAAGCATGAAATGGCATTGAGTAAATGGTTTATTATCATAGGGCAGGGATGCATGAATGAAAACAACTCATTGGTTAATAGGGCGATAATGCATTGTTGGTTATCCCTAGCCAGTGAGTCAGCTAACAATGATGCTGTACTTGCTGGCTTACCAAGCCACACTGTCGATATACATTCCACTGCCGCACTCGTCACTATTTCTCGTACCCGCTAATTTGTGCTTAACGATGACGGTCGCAACGATTAAGTGATGCTCAAACTACCTAAAGATTATCGCCACAATAGCACTCATCATTACCCTGTCGTCTATATGACGGATTCCATGTATAGCTTGTAAGTGGTGTCCGCTGCGACGCGATTCCCAATGAACAGCAACCTAATCCAGCAAGCTATTTTAGTCGCCATTGGCTATCAAAGGCCGAGCAAAGGTTCAGCGAGTCGGATCCGCGATGATACCCCAAGTCACTATGAGAGTTGGAAACTACCCACTGGTGAGGCCAAGCGACACCTTGCCTTTATCAGCCAGGTTGTTATGCCCTTTATTGAAAAAAACTATCGGGTCGACACACGACAAAACAAAAAAAAACACCTTTGTGGGCAATTCGTTAGGCGGATTACTCGGTGCATATATTTTATTATAACAGCCAAGGTTATTGGCATATTACGTCTTGGGTAGCCCATCTTAGTTGTTTGACAATAGAGAATTGTTGCAGCAGTTTGCGCAGCGTTTTAGTCAAACTCCAGCAATACCTGCCAAGATGTTTATTGGCATTGACGAATTCGAAAACCTACCTTATCCCCATAATGGTCATCAGATGTGCAGGCTTTTTATCAAAAACGCCAATCTCATCCATCGACGCAATCTGGTGACTTAGCACTAAACCTGCTGGTGAGCCCCGAGGCAGATCATTCGATGACTTTTCCAACCGCCGTAATTTATGGGTTAACCTGGCAGTTCAAGCGCAATTTGTCGTGATACCCATTCACGGCAATTTTTAGTAACAATTTTTGCGACCATCAATAGCGGTGAAACTCATGCTTGCTGATATGTTAACGGATTGTATAATCAAGCTTATATCAGAATAATCATGATATGGCGTGGGTTAATAACATATACAGGGATTAGTCTTAAATGAGAGCCAGGGTAAAGTATCGGTTAGTCTTTTTAGCCTTAATGATATGCAGCTTTGTGATAGGCGTTCAGTGGACTCCAGAGTCGTTAACGAGCGATGCTGATAAGTTGTCGCTAGGCATTATTTCAGCGCTTTATTTTGTGTTACTACCACTGAGCTACTGGTATTGCATTATTAAAATGGGCGCTCAAAAATTGTGGAAACTGATTGTCATTTTCAGTTTAAGCAGCTTGGTTGCTCGCTTAAGTTTCCCTGCCGAAGTGGCGCACTATTTTGAGTTTATTGCATGGTTACGCTATCCGATTGTTGCGGTGTTGCTGGTCATTGAATTGTATTTGGTGGTGAGTGTTGTACGCGGCTTGATTAAGGTGCGCAAGCTTAAAGGCGATCCTAGAGTCGGGGCGGTAGAAACGTATCGAGATGGCGATGAGAAAAGCTTAACTATCGCACTTATTATGGCCAGTGAAGCGACCAACTGGTTTTATTCGATCCCGTGGTTTTCACGTCATCATCCGGCAGCCATCGCCAATATTAACCTCAATAGTGCAACGCGCTGGCATGTGTGGCTTTTGCTTTTTGGTTGTATTAGTGCGTCGAGTCTGAGTTACGTATTACTGGCATCGTGGAGTGAGTGGCTGGCGATTATTGTCTCGAGCATTATTGCTTATACCTTAATGTCTATCGTGGCTAACCATCGGCTATCACGTTATTACTCTTTGTATTTAATCAGAGATAACTTAGTTATCAATAATTCATTGTGGGGGTTTATGGTGGTGAACATTGCCGATATTGCCAGTGTCGCTAATCAAGATTCCACCGTATTAAATAAAGATGAACCGGAAACCATTATTATTGGACGCGGGCAGAGTCATGTCACTATTACCCTAAGCCGTCCGGTTATTTATCATGGTGGTATGGGCCAGTTACCTGAACCCATAAAAACGGTGCATTTGAGTGTGGATGATCCGCAGCGGTTAATTCAGGCGCTGAATAATAAAGTCTCTGTGGCCGCATAATTGTAAAAAAGTCATAAAAAACACGCTGATGAAAGCGCATTTTTTTATGAGTCAATCAGTACTACCCAGTGAAAACCCAGTCGCTGATTAGTCTCGCACTAACTTAATCTCGCACTAACTTAGTTAAGTCGGCAGGGCGATAATAAACTGATTTTAATACCTTGCCTTGACGCACGACTTTACCTGCCATATCGACATTTTTAGCGCACTTAGCAATAATAAACTCACCTTTAGTGCTACCGACAATCTCAACGCCTTGTTTGGCATAATGGGCAATGGTTTCAGCGAGTTCTTGTTGACTGCGACACACTTTACTCATGTTGCTTGAGTGCACTTCATCCCAGCATTGGATAAAGTCAATTTTGCGGTTTTTAGCCACGTTAAGCAATAAATCGATAAGGTAGCTGATCTCAAGACGATCGTTTACCTGAGACGCACCTAAGTGCACTAAACGGCCCATTAATACGTAAACAGAGTCAACAATCGCATCGGCTTGTTCGATGCGAGAGTCGGCTTCAGCCAACTCGGTCATTTCTTCAATAATTAATGATGTGTGTAAGGTATCTGCTTTGTCGTCTAGGCTAGCACTGTCATTAACCGGTAAATCAAAAGTGCTGCGAAACTCAAAAATGTCGCGATATAAATGATTAAAAATGGTTTGGTCTAAAACAGATAACTTCATTATTAAATAAGCCTAAAAATTGAAAAAATGGTGATAATGGTAATGAATTAAGGCGGAATCTACAAGGAAAACGGCGACCTTCGGTCTGCCGTTGTTGAGATAAAAAGAACCACCCTAGAGAAGTCGGGATTGGACAGTAGTTGAAAATCACCTTGAACTATGAAATTACAGTTTGGCGTACTTAGCAATAAGTCTATCTAAATAAGGTTGTATGTCGTCGTCTGTCCAATCAATATAACCACGAACAAAACCAACAAGATTGCCTTTTCCATCCAGAAGGAAGCTGGCTGGGATTAAATCTGCAGGCATGATGTAGTCGATGTTTTTTTCAGGGTCTAGCCATGTTTCATAGCCTGTAATACCGTGCGCTTTAAAGAAAGGAGCAATTGCATTGGTATCTTCATCGATTGATATTGGTAAAAGGGCAAAATCTTTGTCTTTATTTCGTTGCTGTATTTCCTGCATAGCCGGTATTTCTTTAGCACAGGGGGCGCACCATGTTGCCCATAAATTTACCATCACTAACTTGCCGTGATATTGCTGCAAATCTACCTTATTTTTCTGTTGATCCATAAAGTGTATATCAGCAATCTTTCTAGCATGATGTAGTTCAACAAAGCGCGACAATACCAGAGGTTTTTCAATAGGATCACCGGTTTTATAGACTCTAACATCCACAGGTGACGCAGGCGCATTTAAATGAATACTGGCGGTAAGGATTAACAGTGTTAAAGGAAGCAATTTATTCATAATTTTTCTCGTCTATTACAGATTGTTCGTTAGCTGATTGCCGTTTGTGTTGTGTCATTACCCAGCTAATTCCGCCGACAATGGACAGAATAATCAACATAAAAGGTATGAGCCATAGTGCGAATGTGCCGCTATTGATGCTTGGGTTATAACGGATCCTTTCACCAAAGCGTGCCACCATAAAATCAATGATTTGCTGTTTAGATTGACCTTCATCTAATTTTTTAAAAATGTGGCCTTTCAACACATTAGCAATTTGTGTTTGTGAGTCAAAAAGACTGCGATTATCAGAAGAAGGGCAGCGAAGCTCTTGGGCAATCTCAAAACCCAATTTGCGCTTTTCTTCTGGGCTATACATTGCGGTATCAGCGAGTACTGACGGAATGAACACACACAGTAATATTGTTATCATCATGACTCGTAAATTCATGAGATGAGTTCCTGTAAAGTGTAAGTGGATGGTAAAGTCTTTAACTGTGTGGTTGGTTGGCGATAGCGGTTTGTTAATACGATAAAAAAACCGCCAAACATCATTAATATCGCGCCAATCCAAAGCCAGCTCACCATAGGTTTATAGCTGATACGGATTAAGTATTCAGTCTCATTTAACTTGGTGCCCATTGATACATATAAATCTTGAAACGCTGTAGAGTAAACACTAGCGGCAGTGGTTTGCATGCCATTAGTTTTAAAGGTTTGACGTTGAGGATAAACATAACCCACAGTTTTTCCGTCTAAATCCATAATACGGATATTGGCTTGCAGGGCATCAAAGCTTGTTGCCGTTATCTGCTGGGTTTGCTCAAATACAAAGATATATCCGGCCAACTCTCTGCCTTGACCTGGCCCCATACTTAGGACTTCTTCCTGTTCAAAATGAGAGACAACAGTACCCGCAAGAATTGCTATTGCAATGCCAAAGTGCGCTAAGCACATGCCAAAAAAGCGGTATGATTGAGTGGTTTTTGTTTTACTTTTAAGGAACTGATAAATCGCGAGACAAGTGCAAGCCATAATCCATATAGTGGCCAGTAAGCCAAAGAAAAACCATGCATTAGTACGCTCTGTATTCACACTGATAAGTATCACTAGTGCAACACAAACGAATAGTAAAAACAGAGGGCGTTTTAAGCTGGATAATTTTTCTTGTTGCCAACTTATCAAAGGTGCTAATCCCATCAGGAAACTCAGGATGAAAATAATGGGCACAAAAATACTGTTGAAATAAGGTGCGCCGACTGAGATTGTGTTGTTAGTGATGACGTTATAAATAATTGGGTAGTAGCTGCCTAGTAGCACCGACAGACCGGCTACCACCAATAAGAGGTTACCAAGCAATATAAGTGTGTTCTTGGAAAAAGGACTGAACCTGTCTTCTGCAGTGATATAAGAAATACGGCTTGCAAATAACGCTAACGCTCCACCAGATAACACCACAAGCAGAAAGAGAATTGACATACCACGGGTGGGATCAGCAGCAAAGGCATGTACAGATTGTACAACGCCAGAGCGAACTATAAAGGTGCCAAGTAAGCTAAGTGAAAAAGCCAATATCGCTAAGAATAGCGTGAATTTTTTACATTGCCCTAAGCGCTGAGTCATGGTTACTGAATGCACTAAAGCTGTTGCCACAAGCCATGGAATAAACGAGGCATTTTCTACAGGATCCCAAAACCACCAACCACCCCAGCCAAGTTCGTTATAAGCCCACCACGAACCAAACGCATTGCCACCGGTTAGAAACACCCACGCCATAATAGCCCAAGGGCGCATATATTGTGCTTGTTGTTGGGTGAATTGTTTTCCGAGCAATGCTGATACTGAACTTGCAAAGCAAACCGTTAAGCCGACATAACCGAGGAACAATAGCGGTGGGTGAATAATTAAACCGATGTTTTGTAATATTGGATTTAAGTCTCGGCCTTCAATTGGAAAGTTCGGTAGAATCCTAACAAAGGGGTTTGATGTGAAAATGATAAATAAACTAAAACCCAAAATTACCAAGGCTAATACCGATACGGTACGGACAAAAAATGCTTCATTATTCTCTGTCTTTCTATTGGCGATTAATGCCGTCCAAAATGCAATGGCACTGACCCAGAAAAGCATTGAACCTTCATGGCTCCCCCAAACTGCGGCAATTTTATAGAAGGTGGCCAGTTGAGTATTAGAGTGGTTCGCCACATAAGCAACAGAGAAGTCATTACAGATAAAGCTAAGTGTTAGGCAGGTAACTGCAGCCATGAAGGCTAATAACATCATATTACTTAATGGACGGTAATAGCTGATTAAATATCGGTTGCCTTTATATAACCCTAATAATGGAATGGTGGCCAATAATAATGAAAGGCTTGTGGCTATGATTATCAGTAAATGTCCAATTTCTGGGATCATCTTATTTATACCTAGTTATATTAATCATGTGTGTTGTTAATTTTTACTCATTGGTTTTTACTCATTGAGTTGTGAAATTTGATAATTAAAAAACTTAATTAATAAAGTTAAATAAACATTATCTTTGTTGATGCTTATTTTCTGTGAGGCTGATCTTATTTGTATTTCAATTATTTGAAGATGAATATTTTTTATATTAACAAATATATTTTTAGGTTTTTTATAGCTAAAAAATCCGTATTTTTATATAAAAAGTAATCTAAAATAAATTTTAAGTCATTGTAACTAAGGAGTTTATTTTGTTTTATGTTTTGTTATTTCTGATTCGTTTTTCTATGTGATCTTGCGCATGGTTAGCCCTGTTATTACCTTTAAAATGCCTCTTGCTCAAATTAATTATATCGTTCGCTGAACTGCCAGGTTTGGTGGAGAAAAATAGAGTAATGATGATGAGGATTGGGACAATGAAACATGGTAAATACAAGCTAGCGGCACTCAGTGTGCTGCTTTGTCTTGGCGCTGTAGGTACTGTTAATGCAGGCGGAAAGGCAACAAGTGAAAAGTCGATGGGGCATACCGCATTAGAAGTAATTGAACATTCTAATGGTGTTGAAAAAACTAAAGGGGTTAAAACACTACAAGATTATATTGTTCAGGAAAAAGAATTATTTGATTTTCTTTTCCAAAATCACCCATTATTTAAATATCATGAAGAAGGTAATTTAATTGGTGAGTATCATGTAAGTGACCGGGGTGAAGAATATCTCGATACTGGTAATAGCCCTATATATAGTGAAATGGTTGGTCGCCCAAGTGCGGTTCAATATCGTTTAGGCGCGAAATCAATTCTCGATTTTCCGAATAAGTTTGTTGGTCCAGAAAAATGTGGCGAATGTCATGCTGTTCAATATGAAGCATGGAGTCGCTCTCGTCATGCCAAAACACTTCGGTTCCCAGGCGAGCATCCAGAAGTAGACAATGATCTTAAAAAGCCAATGTACGGTACTAAAGATACGTCCATTCTAGCTGATGGTATAACCCCTGATGCAATTTATGCAACAATCGGTACACCTCGCACTAAGTACGGTTTTATTGACAGCTATCTTGTTCGTGGTACATACCATATTCGTGATGGTTTACTTATTGAAGGCACCGGTAAAATGGTCGCTGGTGGTAACCAATTTTCACGTGGTTGGGCCGAATGGTTAACCCCTGCCATGGCGGCAAAAATCAATGCAGTTATCCCTGAATTTCCAGCCACTAACGACGGTAAAGCTTTTGGCACAAGTGGTTCTCATCAAATAGGCATGAGCTCATACGGAGCAAAATACGAAAAAGAAATGCTGTTCCAACCAGCAAGTTCTTATTGTGAAGTGTGTCATAGCTTCAAGTTTGATTTCCAATCTAAAGATGAATACTTTGCTGCATTAGGCGATCCCAAAAAACTACAAGAGCATACTATTTCTAAAGGTATTGCTTGTGAAGAGTGTCATGGCGCTGGTGGTCACTTAGACGGTGGTAATGGCGGCGGAATGCCTTCTAACTGCGAGCGTTGTCATCAACGTTTCAATTTTGTACCTGATTTAGCTAAAACAGAGAAAGGTCAAGAGAAGTTAGAGTATGCATTTGGTGTGAAAATGAAGTCATCATGCCCATCGTGTGGAACAGAAGGTTCGCAAATGTTCGCTTCTGTACATTATGAAAAAGGCATGCGTTGTTCTACTTGTCATGATCCACATGAAGTAACAAGCAACGATTGGAAGTCTGGTTATACTAAACCAAAAATGAAGAAAGAGTGCTCTGATTGTCATGCTGCACAAGCTGAAATCGTAGAGAACACTAAGTCTCATAGCGAACAAACCTGTACAAGTTGTCATATGCCGAACATGGGTAGTTGTGAAAACTTCACTGCTATGCAGTTCCCTGACCAAGCAGGCTTCGACGCGGTGCGTAAGTCTCATATGTGGAAGATTGAAATAGATCCAACTAATAAGACTCTTAACCCGCCTGAAGGTGAGCCTCGTGTATCAAGTACTAAAGATTGGACTGTTGCTAAAAATGCAAACGGTAATAACTACTTAGACTTAATGTGGTCATGTGCACGTACTTCAATCTCTGATGATAACGTTGTTAATGGCAAAGGTTGTCATAGTCAGTTCCAATCTGAACTCGATCCAAGCTTACATTTCGAAGACCAACAAGAGATCTATGGTGAAGTGATGAAGTGGCAGACACCTATCAAAGAAACTTACGCTCAGGTTGTGGTTGCACTGGATGGTATCGATAAACTACTAGAAGTCACTAAGTTATCTGTTGAAGATAAATCACAAGTACTTCTACTTACTGATAAAGCTCAAGATGCTGTAACGCTTCTTAAGAAAGACGGATCTTGGGGGGTGCATGGTGCACGTTATAGCCAAAAACGTATAGATGCGGCAATGACATACGTTACCCAAGCTCAAGCAATTATCAATAAAAATACTATGTAAATTAATAATGGCTTCTCGCTAAAATGAGAAGCCATTTATCGAGATCTCGGCATCGCTATGATGACAAGATATGTAGAGAGAATGTAATGAAAAAACTACTTAGCAAAATGTTGATTTCAGTGTCGTTGTTAGTCGTAATGAACACTCCAGTAATCGCTGGCGGCGGCGGAGATATGACTCTTGCTCCAGTGTATGACATTCAGCTTAACCCGATCTCAATGCGTGAAGCTGAGTCGTTAATAGGCAAAGAGGGTGTTTATTTTTTTGATGTGAACACGATGGAGTTATGGGCTGAAGGGTATATTCCTGGCGCCATATATTTCAACGTTAAAAACTGGAAAAAATTACTTCCAAAAAATAAGGACGCCGAAATGATTTTCTACTGTGCAAATCCTTTATGTACTTCCAGCGCAATGGCGGCTCGAGAAACGGTTAAAATCGGTTATACCGGAGTTAGACATATGAGCCAAGGTATCTATGGATGGCGCTTATCAGGTAGGCCAACAGAGAAGCCATAACTTTTTATTTCAGATTAATAGCTATTGGTAATTTACTGATAGGTAAAACTCAATAATGTGAGAATACTTTATGAAAAAATTTAATAAAAGTGCGTTAACCATTGCGACGTGTATTTCGTTAGTACTATCCGCCAGCAGTGTTGCGAGTGATGGTTTGGCAAGTGATGTTGAAAAACAGTCTTATAGCATAGGCGCTTCGGTAGGTAATTATTTATCAAACCAAATTTTTAATCAAACAGAGTTAGGTGCAAAAGTCGACGTTCAAGACGTTATTGATGGAGTGATTGATGCGTTAAAAGATCAGCAAAAAATCACTGATGAGGACGTCATCACTTACTTGAATGAACGAAGTGAATTACTGAATTTATTAAACACCCAAAAAGTTGAAAAAATGGCGTTAGCAAGTCGTAAAGCTAGCGAAGATTATTTAACGAAAAACAAAGATAAATCAGGTGTAAAAGTGACAGACACCGGTCTGCAGTATGAAGTGTTAACCCTTGGTGACGGTATTAAACCTAAGGCTGAAGATGTGGTGACAGTGAAATACAAAGGTTCATTGATTGATGGCACTGTCTTTGAAGAAACCACCGAACCAGTGCGTTTTGCATTGTTAACGGCTATTGAAGGTTGGGAAGAAGGTTTACGTCTAATGCCTGTTGGTTCAACTTTTCGATTCACTATTCCATCAGAGTTGGCTTACGGCGCAGAGGGGGCGGGTAATATTCCTGGTGAAACAGCCTTAGTGTTTGAGGTTGAGTTAGTTAAGTCCGAAAAACCAAGTGAAAAAGCCAAAGGAATGGGACTGAGTGGTATGGGAATGGAAGGCATGATGAACCACTCAATAGCGGGTAAATAGCCTAGTTAACGTAACAACTTATTCAAATCAAAGAAGAGACACTTATGAATATTCTGGCCTTAGGTATTGCAATATGTCTGAGTATATTTATCGGACTCTTCTGGCTTCATCACAGTGCATACAACCGTAATTTGAGCAGTACCGTGGTGAAAAATAATAGCAGAGTGACTAAAGGTGTTAGCAAGGCTGTAAACGTTGAACTTGATGAGTTCAATGGTCTTGCTACCGCTCATTATCCTTTTGGGATGTCAGTCATCGTGTTGATCTTTTCGATATCTATTTATGCCAGTGGAGGACATTTTCAAGGGTGGGATCAGGGTAGAGTTGATGGCAATGTGGATTATCTTGTCGCTGCTAACATCACGAAAGGGCGGATGCAAGTTGAGCAACAACCACAAGATGAAATGGCACTTATGGCGTTAGCGCAGTCTTATGCCGAAGGCGGCTTATATGCTGACTCGGTCGAGACGCTAACCCAGCTTATTTCTTTGGTCGGCAACGACGCTGAACTCTTAGGGATGAAAGCAACATCAATGTATTACCGTGATGCTCGCACATTCTGGCCTGAAACAAAGCAAGTGATTGATACCGCTTTGTCTATCCAAAGTGACGAGCTTCATACTCGAATGCTACTTGCAACAGACGCTTACTTAAATGGTGAGTATGCAATAGCCATCAAGCATTGGCGGATTTTACTAACAAACCAATCTCAACCTTTTAATCGACAATCTATTACTAATGCAATTATAAAAGCCGAATTTCAATTGGACGAAATGAATCAATAATTTCGTCATTTGAATTTACAGCCGAACCAATAAATACCTGTCAGCCAATGCTGATATAGGGAGGGTGTTGTGAGTGAGAATATAGAGAGACGGAGGTTTCTAAAAGGTGTTGGGGCTGCTTCTTTAATTTGGGGACCGATGGGTTGTACCTCAGTTGAAGAAGACAGTTCTAATACGAATAAACCTCATTATGTCATGGTGTTTGATCAAAACAAATGTACTGGCTGTGGAGAGTGCAAGCTGGCTTGTAATACAGCAAACAACTTACCTGAGGGGAAGTCAAAGTGTTTGATGGAACATCAATCGGGTGGAGTAGAAGGTAAAGCTTGCCCACACTGTGGTAAAGACAAATGTAACTGCGAACGTAAGTTTGTACGTGTTTCTTGTCAACAGTGTAAAAATGCACCATGTGTCAGTGTATGCCCAACTGGTGCAGCACATAGAGATCCTAAAACTGGGATTGTGACCATGGATAAAAGTAAGTGTGCCGGTTGTAAATATTGTATTGGCGCCTGCCCTTATAATGCACGTTTCATAAATGAAGATACCAATGTCGCTGATAACTGTGATTTTTGTTTAAGTAGCAAGTTATCAAAAGGCGAGTTACCAGCATGTGTACAGCTATGTAAATATGACGCATTGGTTTTTGGTGATATTAACGATCCAAACTCATATGTGAATAAATTATTGGCAGTCAAAGACTCTGTTCGTATGAAACCTCAGTTTGGTACTGAGCCGAGTTTACGTTACATACCAGTCGTTAAATTGGGGGTATAAGATGGACGGTTCAATGGAATTCACCATGGGGTTATCCAAAGGGATAGCGTGGCCATGGCCTATTGCAGTGTACTTGTTTTTAGCAGGGATCTCTGGTGGTGCTTTAGTTGTTGCGTTAGCTCTTCGGTTTATTAAATGCCAAACCACTAACACACCTTTGTATAAAGCTGCCGCGTTAATTTCGTTCGTTACGATAAGTTTAGGTATGTTATGTCTAGTGTTAGATTTAACTAACCCTATGTTCTTCTGGCGTATTTTGGTGTTTTACAATTTCACTTCAATAATGTCACTTGGGGTTATCGCGCTTTGTGCTTATATCCCATTAACAGCGGTGTTGTGTCTTTATGCTTTTGAAGATGACATAAAAGCAATTAAGGGGTTAAGCATACTATTGCCACTTATTAGTATGTTGAAGCCAATTCGTCGTCCATTAGAATTATTAACTTTGATTCTTGCAATGTCGGTTTGTGCATATACAGGCTTCTTAATTTCAACACTAATTCGTTTCCCATTGATTAATACTGCAGTGTTACCTGCATTATTTATCGCATCTGGTGTTTCTGCTGGTGCAGCAGCATCAAAAATGGTGTCGGTTTTAGTGTTTAAAGAAGACTTACACAGTAGTGAGTTAAAGCTGTTACACGGTGCAGAATGGCCGATCATGATTACTGAAATTTTATTTATTGTGATGATTGCCATGTCGCTTGCTACGGGTAATGAAGGTGCGCAATCTGCATTTTCTGCATTTACTAGTGGTGTATGGGCTAACTTGTTCTGGGTTGGGGTAGTTGGGGTTGGTTTCTTAGGCCCCATCTTACTTAACTTTGCCACAGGTAAAACCTTTAGCCATTCAGCCAAAGCGTTCTACTTATCGGGTGTATGTGTCATTAGTGGCATGATGTGCCTACGTTTGTTCATCTTATATGCAGGGCAAACTTACGGTATTTAATCAGTTTTGAGGGCTGACCTTTATTAATTGACTCCCCCGGTGCTTTTAGGGGGAGCTCTTTCAATGTGATTGTTTACTGTTAAGTGTGAATTATATGAATAGAATTTATGTTTTACTGTTGTTTATCCCGATGCTATTTGCTTGTGGCCCTCAAAATGATGGGCTAACAATGCACAACTCTCAGGATATTCACGATCATGACCGTTGTCATATGTGCGGCATGATGATCACAAAATACCCAGGACCTAAAGGTGAGGTGTTGTTAAAAAATAGTGATGTAATCCCCAAGTTTTGCTCAACTAGAGACATGTTCAATTTTATTTTACAGCCGGAGAATCAACGGCAAGTAAGCCAAGTTTATGTGCATGATATGGCAAAAACATCATGGGAAATACCTAAAGATGATTCCTTTATTGATGGAGTAAAGGCTTGGTATGTTTATGGCTCGAATCGTAAAGGTGTTATGGGGCCTTCCGTTGGCTCATTTAGTAGTGCAGATGCAGCGCAAAATTTCGCTAATGAGTTTGGCGGTGCAGTGTTGGCATATGATGAGATCACACTCGAAGTATTAGGTGAAGGAATGTCGCACGAAAAGGGCATGTCACACAAAAAAACATGAGTCATTAATGCTAGTCTCAAATAAAGTGGCTTTTTATAAGGTCACTTTATTTGGGCACTATTACGTTTGAGTAGAGTGGTATGACAATGAGACTTGTTAGTTTGTTATCTATTTTTATGGGCATACTCATTCTGCCAAGTACTGCTGCTGAAATACAGGTGAAAGATCCACTAAGCTTACAACTAAAAATTCAGCAAGCACATTCTTATGACACGTTAGTCTTGCATCCAGCCGTTTTTCAGGGGCAATTTATCATAGATAAACCGCTCATTATTATTGGTAAGCCCGGCGCAGAAATAGACGCGTTGGGTTATGGCAGTGCAATAACGATAGCAAGCTCAGATGTTAAGCTTCGATCGTTAAAAATTGTCAATTGGGGGGCAGACCAATATGAGCTAAATGCCGCAATATTAATTAACGACGGCATTAATAATGTGTTAATTGAAAATAACGAATTATGGGGTCCAAGCTTTGGTATTCGAGCAGACAATGGTGATTTTTTATCGATTAAAAACAATGTGATTACTGGTAGCAGCCAAGGACATATTTTGGACAGAGGAGATGGTATTTACTTAAAGCGGGTCGATAATGCCGTCATTCAATTCAACGTGATTAAACATGTGAGAGATGGAATTTATCTTGAGTCAGGTAAGTATAGTTTGGTGAGCGATAATTACTTTGTTAACCAGCAATATGGCTTGCACTATATGTATACCGCTCATGATGAAGCATTTAATAATTATGCTGAAGATGTTGATGGTGGTTTTGCATTAATGAGTTCTGAGAAAATCAAGTTACATCATAATCGAGTTCAATCGGCCCAACATTTTGGCGTGTTACTGAACATGACTAATCACTCTGAAGTATCTGCAAACCGGGTCAATAAAATTGTTAATTCACATGCGAAAGTAGCGGGAAGTGAAGGCCGTGGGATGTTTATTTACGGTGCACGTGATAATGCAGTGTTTGATAATAATTTTTCCAATAGTGAGGTAGGTATTTATATGGCGATGGGTGGTGAAGGCAATAAGATTTACCGTAATCAATTTATTAATAACCAGGCTCAGGTTAAATATGTTGGTGATAGCCTCGTTGAGTGGAGTTATGAACGTCAGGGGAATTATTGGAGTCGTTTCATTGGTTGGGATCTGACGGGGAATGGTATTAGTGAGCAGGCTTATCAGCCAAGTGATCAATTAGATCGTTTGTATTGGCTTTATCCAGAAGCGCAATTTCTATTAAAAAGTCCAGTCGCGCAACTACTTCGCTGGACGCAACATCAATTTAAAATTATGCCTGAATCAGGAGTAATTGATAGTTTTCCTATGATGAGCCCCCCCCAAGTTGATAGATTTTAAAGGTAATCATTATATGCAAGATACCACTGCAATTTTAGTCACTCATTTAGTTAAACAATACGGCGATTTTTTGGCTGTTGATGATATCAGTCTCACTGTTAATGCTGGCGAGACATTGGCTTTACTCGGTCATAACGGTGCAGGTAAATCTAGTTTAATCAAAATTTTGCTTGGTATTGTCCCTGCCACGTCGGGTGAAATCTCGATGTTAGGAACGGTGCTTAAAAATGAAAAGCAACACCGGAAAATTAACTTGGGTTATTTACCTGAAAATATCTCGCTTTACGAGAAGTTAACCGGAAAAGAAGTACTGGAATATTTTGCTTCATTAAAGGGTGTTGCTAAAAATCAGGTGGTTAAGGTGCTCGAAGAGTTTGGTTTGGGTCAGGTGCAGAATAAGCCTGTTAGAACCTATTCAAAAGGCATGAAGCAACGCTTAGGCTTTGCACAAGCCATTTTGTCTGAGCCTGATATTTTACTACTTGATGAGCCTACAGTCGGGCTTGATCCTCAAGCGTCGCTATTTATGTATCAAAAAATTGCCGAACTTAAACGGCAAGGCTGCGCTATTGTTGTGTGCACTCATGAGCTCGCAGTAGTTGAAGGTAATATCGATCGTGCATTTATTATGGCCAATGGTAAAAAGCTAGCAAGTGGCCGGTTAGAGGAGTTACGTCAAGCCGCGGATCTTAAGGTGCATTTTACAGGCGATGATATCCTTGATGCCATTGCCCATGATGATTTTCTATCAAGATTAGCAACCAATAATCAGTTATGGGTTCATCAAGTTGATAAGCCGAGGATTATTAAGTACCTCACTTCGCATAGTGGAGTCTATAACTTTTCAATTGAAGAGCCTGATTTAAGTGATATTTATCATCACTTCATGAATCTTCATCAACACAAAGCGGCATAAGGGGCAGTGATGTTTACAGCGGTTTTGGCCATTGCACTAAAAGAAATAAAAGATAACTTTCGAAATCGATGGTTTTTATTTATTGGCTTAATGCTGACATGTTTATCACTGCTTATCACTTTTGCGGGTTCTGCCGTATCAGGTGAATTAGTTGTGGCTGATTTACCATTACTCATGACCAGTTTGAGTTCAATGTGCGTGTATATTTTACCATTGACCGCAATATTACTGAGTTACGATAGCTTTATTGGTGAGGAAGAGTCAGGCACTTTGTTGCTACTATTGTCTTATCCGGTTACACGTTTACACATCATATTAGGTAAGTTACTCGGCCATATTTGGGTGTTCAGTTGTACGATTGGTTTGGCTTTTTTTCTGACAGCCATTTTAGTGTGGACGTTGACTGCCTTCCCGATACAAGAAGTCGTAGTGGCCTTTATTCACTTAATACTGAGCAGTATATTGCTAACGGTATGCTTTGTGTTGTTGGGTTATATAGTGAGTTTGTTGGTGGTTGAGAAAGCCAAAGCGATAGCGGTGCTGTTATTTATGTGGGTAATGATTGTGCTGGTATACGATCTTGTTTTGCTCACATTCATGGTGGCTGATTTACAAGGCTTTTCAAATGCGATTTTTCAGGTATTGATTTTACTCAATCCTAGCGATTTATTTAGGGCCATTATGAGCGGTGTCGTATTACCAGACATACTACCTCAAGGTGATGTGGTTCAATACAGAGGCAGTAATAGCATGTTTAGTATTGCTCAGATGCCAATCGCTGGGCTTTATAGTGGCTTACTATTATGGGTATCGTTTTTACTGATCGTGGGGCAGCAAATATTTAGTCGTAAACGCTTATAAGAGCATTTCATTTGTTAAGGTGTCATCAAATCAGTGTAAAGGTAAGTTATTGTAATAAAATAATTTAAATGTATCAGATTGAGTTTGTTATCACATTATAGTACCGTTTTTAACTGTATTATTTTGTAACAATTAAATTCGTTTATGATCATTAGTCTAGGTGCATACGGTGTTAAAAATTACTAATTATTTATCACTTGATACTTCAGCTAAGCAACTGATTAATCATCTAAACAATGAGAAAATTCCGCTCACTTTTTCTGAACATGCCGTACTAACTAAACTGCTTGATTTTGAATGTAAAATTTACACAAAAGAAGAATTATTAGAGGCTGGCTGGCCTGATAGAGTCGTCGCACCAACGTCACTCACTCAGTGTATTAGTACCTTGAGACGTAAATTAGAGCCCTTTCAAGACATCCAACTAAAAGCGGTCGCAAGGCGTGGTTATCAGCTTCATATAAGTGAGCAAAGCCATGTTAAAGTCGTTTCACTGAGTGACACGATTCGCGCCGCTTTTTTTGACGTGAGCTTATTGGTTAAAATTGCTGGTGCATTGGTTTTGTTTGGCATACTCATTATTTTTTGGTATGGCTGTGAATATCACCAAGTGCTGAAAATTACATCGCAATGGAAAAGTGATAAAGACATTGAGCTCAACATTGGTGGTATTCGTGAAAGTGCGAAAGTGTTCTATAAAAACGACACGGATCAATTGCATGAATCTAAATGGCAGAAGCACATTGCCCCAAAGACAAATCAACTTAAAGGTTTAAAGGGGTTTAGCGGTTTTGCTCTCACGAACGGCAGTTCTTATTCATTTGCTACTTGTCCAGGATACACTTTGAATGATTGTGATGGCCAAGGCATTATTAATATCACTATGTTAACCCCTGAACCCGCAGGAATTAACATGGAAAGTTTTATCCCATTATCTAAAAAAATGGAGACTCGAATTCGCTATAATCGAGTGCTTATTCCAGAAGGGGATATTGGCGATATTGTTGAGCATCATTACCATGCAGATGTATATTTTCCAATAGCTGGACAAAAGCTCATACGCGCCGACGTAAGTATTTCATTAGTGTATCAAGGTGAAAATACTGGCCAGATATACACCACGACATGCATTACCGATGAAGACTGTATAACGACACCGATAAAATTAAAAACCCGTGGGACATTTAATCAATATCAGCAATCAATTGGCGATGTTGATGTGGATGTGTTTTTTACCAAGATAGATCAAAAAGAGTTCATTAAGCCCGAGCACGTCACCGAATCGGCAATGCGTTTTTATCGTGAAGTGAAACGCATGGATATTCAAGAGGAAGAGCTTGTATTTTTTAGGGTTCATACCACTGAAAATACAGCAGTATGGATAATGCCATTTATGGGCGACTTAGTTGCTTGGAGTCGTTATGAAAGAGTACAATTTTAATCAGTTAAGCTACCCGGAGGGCATAAAAACTAACATTTATAGCCTACTATAATTGAGATGTTATTTGGATTTTCACCAGGTCTTAATTCGTTCTTCATTGTGAAAGTTGATTAACAACAATAAAAAATCGGATGAAACATTATCATCCGATGTATATCTTGGTCAGCTTAGTCAACTGACCAGTAAACTCTATGCACAGTTGTTTATTACTTGATGAAAGCAAAAGCATCGCCATATAAATGGGCTTCTTCTATGCCCATGGTGCGAAAGAGTTCTCGCGCAGCACCGACCATATCAAAGCGGCCGGCAATGTAGATGTCATAGCCATTTAAGCTGACAAAGTCCTGCTTAATTTGCTCAAGTAAATTTGCTTGTTTACCTTGCCAGTGGCTATCTGCCTGTTCAACTACAGGGATAAAGTCTAACCATGAATGGTCTGCATGCCATTGGCGAGCTATGTGTTGATAGTACATAGCGTCTTCATCGCGGCAACCCCAATACAGTTTAGTATTAATGGTTTCGCCATTGGCAATTTGTGCTTCAACGATGCTTTTGATGTATGAGAAACCCGTACCACCCGCGATCAGAATACGCGGTCTATGGCTCTTATCACGTAAAAACGCCTCGCCAGCTGGCGCTTCAACATCAATATGAGTCGCAGTTTGTAAACGTTCAACGACTTGCATTGGGTACGTTTCACTGACGGCGGCACCAATGTGCAATTCAATTAATGCGGCATTAGGCGCGGAAGCGATAGAAAATGGACGTTTGTCTTTTTCACCCATGATCACAGATAAGTATTGGCCAGCCTTAAAGTCAAAGGCGGCTTCGGGTTTAAGGAACACTTGATACACAGCGCCATTAAACGGGGTGACTTTTTCAATCTGACAACGAATGGTTTTCATCTAACGTCCTTTAAACCCTTTTTTAAATTTTTATCAACGACTTAATTATAGCTTTTATGCCTTAAGCGGATCATTATGCCTTGAACCGATCACTGTGGTTACAATGTTGGCATATCTTCTATGCCAAGATCATCCCAAATTTGGTCAATTCTCTGTTTTACCTTGTCATCCATCACTATGGGGGTACCCCATTCACGCGTAGTTTCGCCTGGCCACTTGTTGGTGGCATCTAAACCCATCTTTGAGCCTAGACCGGCAACGGGTGAAGCAAAATCAAGATAATCGATAGGGGTATTATCTACTAGCATGGTGTCGCGAATAGGATCCATCCGTGTAGTAATGGCCCAAATGACATCTTGCCAATCACGGCAATTAATATCTTCATCAACCACAATAATAAATTTGGTGTACATAAATTGGCGCAGGAATGACCATGCGCCCATCATGACACGCTTAGCATGACCCGGATATTGTTTACGGATTGAAATCACTGCCATACGGTAAGAGCAACCTTCAGGGGGCAGATAAAAATCAATAATTTCTGGGTATTGCTTGCGAAGAATGGGCACAAACACTTCATTTAATGCCACGCCTAGCATGGCGGGTTCATCAGGTGGACGGCCAGTGTAGGTACTATGATAAATGGCGTCTTTACGATGAGTAATGTGAGTCACGGTAAATACGGGGAATGAGTCGGTTTCGTTGTAGTAGCCCGTGTGATCGCCGTATGGACCTTCTACTGCTGTTTCGTCTGGGTCAATGTAGCCTTCAAGAATAATTTCGCTGGTGGCTGGCACTTCTAAATCGCAGCTAATGGCTTTGCAGACTTCGGTTCGTTCACCGCGCAATAAGCCGGCAAAAGCATATTCGCTCATGGAATCTGGCACGGGAGTGACCGCCCCTAAAATGGTCACGGGATCGCTACCTAAGGCGACAACAACCGGGTACCGTTCACCGGGATGAAGCTGCTTAAAATCCTTAAAGTCTAAGGCGCCGCCGCGGTGATCAAGCCAGCGCATAATCAGTTTATTTTTGCCCAATAGCTGTTGCCGATAAATGCCTAAATTTTGCCTTGTTTGTCGCGGCCCTTTGGTGATCGTGAGTCCCCAAGTGACCAAGGGGGCAACATCTTCAGGCCAGCAATGTTGAATGGGCAAGGTGGTTAAGTCAACATCATCACCGGTTTTGACCACTTGCTGACAAGGTGGATTACGCACGGTTTTAGGCGGCATATTGAGTGCCTGCTTATACATGGGTATTTTGGCGATGGCATCTTTAAAGCCGCTTGGAGGTTCAGGCTCTTTTAAAAATGCTAATAATTCACCGACTTCACGCAGCGCCATCGGGTCGTTTTTACCCAAAGCCATTGCCACGCGCTTAGGCGTGCCAAATAAGTTAACCAGTACCGGCATGGCGTGATGGGTAGGATTTTCAAATAACAGTGCGGGACCACCGGATCGTAAAACACGATCAGCGATCTCTGTCATTTCTAAATTTGGGTCAACAGGGTAGCTAATGCGCTTTAATTCACCATTTGCTTCTAAATGATCGATGAAGCTGCGTAAATCTTTAAAACTCATGTTTACCGCCTGTATATGAAATCCAATATGGCGCGCACTATAGCATTTTTCTAATATAGGGTTAACCATTTGATAGACCAATATTGCTGATATCGACTTTACCGAGACTTAGGGTAAACTGGTATCAGTCAATCATCTTGTGGAGCTGACTTATGCGGAGCAATAAACAGTGGTTTTTGATGCCGTTATTAGGGCTTAGTGGCTTAGTGATATTAACGATAGCCACTTCAGCAGGGGCGCAGCCACCGCCACCGCTAGCAAATAAGCACCTTCATCGTACTTCGCATTCTGTTGGTGCACAAGATGCTCGTCATCGCCAGCATCATTATCGCTATCAAGATCCGCTTCGTTGGGGCATAGGTTGGGGTAGCCGCTGGGGCGTTAACCCGCGTTGGGGTTCAAGTATCGGGATTGGTTGGCGCAGTGGTCATCTCTGGCCGTATGGCTCTGGTTGGCGGGATGATTATCGTCATCGTTATTCCGGTTTTTATCCCTATAAAAATCAGCTAAATACTAATTATCGGTCACAACCAGTTGCGCTTGTTGCCCCGGCTGTGATTGCGCCGCCACAACGTACTACGACCCACATTGAGTATGCTTCAGGGTTGAGCCACTTACCTGAAAACGCCAAAGTGATCCAGCGCGCTAACGGGACTGTTTATGAGTGGCAAGGGATTGAATATTATTTTAATTGGAAAACTCAAACCTATGAGGTCGCTAAAGCGGATACGCCTTGATCACCAGTATTGACTTGATTAGCAAACCTTTTAACGCGTCCATTGGTTGCTATCGACTGATTTTTATCAATTTATCTCATAGCTAATCCCGAGTTAAGGTTAACTGCTGTTGTCGATGTTAAGCGGTTAAATTGGCATTAATTACAGGTTAACTTTTGATATGAAAAAGCCCCATAGCATCCTTGGCATTGGGGCTTTTGTTGGCATAGTTTATTGATATTTTTTATTTTTTATTATTATTTATGCTGCGGTGGTATCTCCACCCTAACGCAATCACTCAGTATCAATTGATTCTTTAGGGCGTTGCTCAAGCTCATTATTATTATTTTGGCTTTGAGCTATCAGCCAGAGGCTGAAATAAAAATGACGTTATTGGATATTGATTCTGGGGAACCAATAACGCCTAAACTGTTAATAAAGGGGCAAGGATGCAAGATTTTTTGCGCTTATTATTAGTATGTTTTGTGGCTATTTGCTGGTCTTATTGCATCACTGGGGAATGAGTTAATAAAACGATCAAACATCCTTGCCAAAACGGTTAACTGATTGCTAGTTATGACGGCTTAACACACCATTTAACTTATCTTCAGTGTCTATTCTTAGTTTGCCATAGTGTGTAACTGCTGGCTTAGCTGAGCAATTTTTTGGTGTAAATAGGCTATTTCTGACACGATAGCGCTTTTACTTCTAATTTGGCGAAGATCATTACCTCTTACCCATTGGTAAACGGTTTTAGCTGACACGCCGTATTGCTTTGCTACATCAGACAATAACCTGTTATGGTTTTTGACTTCATCAATTACCTGTCTTTGTAATTCCACCGGATACTGTCTGGTATTTGGCATATTCATCCGCTCCTCTGCCTATGATTTATTTCTGTTTGCTTGAGCGAGTTTCAACCTCGTCCCACTGACTGCAGCCAAGATGCGCTAACAAAAAAAGGGTCTGTCGGCATTGTTCAACGGCATTCTTGACCATGATATTCATCGATTTAATCTGACGAGGTAAATTAATGTTCTTCATGACTATTTCCTACAACTACCATGGGCTGCTCAAAAGTAAGACTACTACTTAGTGGGTACACATTCTTATATGGAAACTTTGTGCCAACCTTGATTAATATTTTAATCTGTTATTTATCAGATATTTATAGTTTCATCATGGATCCGTTATGATTAACCCATTGGTTAGTTTGGTGCAATTGCACTAATTTGGTGAGAGATGCTCTCTGACACAGCTTATCGCCAAAGTGATTGTTGCTGCGCAGTATGGATGACCGATATGGCAGAAAAAGGTCACCTTTATGACAATATAAGGAAAGCGTACTAGTCGTTGGGGTTGTGTTACACAGAGTAGGAGCCATGCTGCAGATTGATGATCTGGAAAACGGCGTCGCCGTCGAGTGGGTGATAGGATTTTTATGATAATAATCATCATCTTAGTAAATGATCAATGACTGACGACGTTGGGGCTATATGTTGATGATATAGAGGAAATGTCGTCCTCAAAAATTGGCCATAAGATGCCATTTCATCGGACGAGATCACTTCTACAAGTGTATTGGTATATTTAGTGCAATTAGTGCAATTAGTGCAAATTTAGTGCAATTAGTGCAATTAGTGCAATTAGTGCAGTTAGTGCAGTTAGTGCAATTAGTGCAGTGAGTCCATTAGTGCACTAAGAATAGTGTGGCTAGGCCCAAAAATGCAAATAAGCCAACTACATCTGTCACTGTGGTTAATACCATGCCACCGGCCAATGCGGGGTCGATATTTAACTTTTTTAACATCAACGGGATCGTGGCACCAGCAAAACCTGCAACCGTCATATTAATCAGCATCGCACTAGCAATTAATCCTCCTAAAGCTATGTCGTCTTTCCACAGCCATACCGCAAAAAAGACCAACACAGACCACATTAAGCCGTTCAATAATCCAATGCCTAATTCCTTACCAATTAACCAACGTGAGTTACTTTGGCCAATATGCCCAAGTGCAATCCCGCGGATCACTAGTGCTAGGGTTTGATTCCCCGCGACGCCTCCCATGCTCGGCACGATAGTCATTAAAATGGCGATAGTGGCAAATTGCTCTAAGGTGCCTTCAAACATGTTACTGACAGATGAGGCAAGTAATGCGGCAAACAAATTGATAGTTAACCACAGGGAGCGTCTCAGAGTACTTTTAAGCACTGGGCCAAAGGTATCTTCATCATCATCCATCCCTGCCATGCCCATCATAGAATGCTCAACATCTTCGCGGATGACATCGATGATGTCATCGATGGTGATCCGTCCAAGCAATTTGGCGTGGCTGTCGACCACCGGGGCTGATATCCAATCGAGGCGTTCAAATTTTTTGGCGACGTCTTTAGTCGACATCTCTACTGGAATACTTTCTAACTCGGTGTCCATAATGCTGCGCACGGTTACGCTTGGGTCGCAGGTCAGTAGATCGGCTAATCTTACGCCGCCCAACACGTGGTCATGGCGGTCGACCACATACAAGGTGTCGGTGGTATCGGGTAAATGACCCCGTTGACGTATATAGCGTAATACTACTTCGATATTGACATCCGATCGTAAGGTTACTGTATCGGTGTTCATGATACTGCCCGCAGTATCATCAGGATAACGCAGGGCTTGTTCTACTCGATCTCGGTCTTGGCTGCTCATTGAATTGAGCACTTTTTTGTACACACCATCAGGTAAGCTGCGCAAAACATAGGCTAGATCATCTGTGTCCATACTCGTAGTGACTTGGGCAAGCTTTTCTGGCGTCATGCTGCTAATGAGTGAGTCTTTAAGCTCTTCACCTAATTCATCAAGAATTTCACCGGCAAATTGTTGGTCAACCAGTTGCCATAAAACTTGCCGGCTTTTAGGGGGTGAGGATTCGAGAATAAGCGCAACATCGTTTGGCGACATGGTGTGTAGCATGTTACGTGCATGGACAAACAAACCACTGTCGAGCGCTTGGACAAGTTGGTTGAGGCGTTGCTCGGTAACTTCATTGTCTAGGTATTCTTTACCCATATATAGGCCTCTTAATACGTTATTCTGCGTGAGATAAACCTAACGGCTATGATGTTGGGGTAGCGTGTCAACCGAGTGAATATTTATGTTGTGATACTTTGAGTTAGTTATGGCACTGGGTATAGGGTGTAGCACATGATACCGGCATGATTAATAATTAATTATCAGTTACTTGCTGTTAATGAATGACCATGAGGTATTAACAGCACTCATCAAATTTAGCATCAATGAGGTCGCATACTGCGTTGAGTGCAACTTCAGCATCTGGGCCTTTAGCGGTTACTGTGATCATTTTGCCAATCCCGCTTTCAAGCATTAATAGTCCCAGTACGCTGGCTGCGCTGGCGCTTTTTTCGCCTTGAATTAAGGTAATGTTGGCATCGAAATCTGCAGCTAATACCGCGAGTTTGGTGGCGGCGCGAGCATGTAATCCCAATTTATTTGAAATGGTCATCTGGCGTTCAAGTTTGATCATTAGCCCGATCCTATCGCTAATTTAGCGGTTAACGTCGCTTATATTTAATTCTCTGTGGCGAACATTCACCGTGTGTTTACTGCCTTGTCTAAATCGTTTGGCGAGTTGGTCGGCAATATATACCGAGCGATGTTGGCCACCCGTGCAACCTATTGCCACTGTGAGGTAACTGCGATTGTTGCGTTCTAGATGCGGCATCCAGGTTTCAAATAAGTTTTCAATTTGCCAAATAAACTTATTAACCAAGGGCTGACGGCCTAAAAATTCTTGCACGGGTTCATCTAAGCCTGTGTAGGGTCTAAGTTCGATTTCCCAGTGCGGATTAGGCAGAAAACGCACATCAAACATAAAGTCCGCTTCTGTTGGCATGCCGTGCTTAAAACCAAATGACTCGAAATTAATCACTAATTCTTTGTCAATACTGCCTAATAATATTTGCCTAACTTGGTCACTCAACTCGTAAATGTTCAGCGCTGAAGTGTCGATATAATGGTCAACAAATTTTGCGATGGGCTCAAGTAAACGACCCTCAAGTTTAATGGCTTCTTGCAATGAAATATGCTTTTTAGATAATGGGTGTAAGCGACGCGTTTCGCTATAACGCTTAAGTAACACTTTATCATTAGAGTTTAAAAAGAAACTGATAATTTCAGTATCATGTTCAAGCAGGGCGAGTTGATCTTGAAGCACTTTACTTTGTTCAGCTATGTTGCGAACATCAACACTGATCGCCACCAGATCATTACTGCCTTTGAGCTGCGAGAGTAATGTTCCAATGAGGGGTAAAGGCAAATTATCAACACAATAATATCCTAAATCTTCTAATACTCTTAAGGCAACGGATTTCCCTGAGCCTGAACGTCCCGATACTATGACAAGTTTCATGCAGTAATAACCTGATAAAGTTCTGTTGCGTCGTGGCTTTTGCGAAGCTGTTTCAATATTTGCTTATCGCTGAGTTTTTTGGCCATACTCGATAATGTTCCTAGATGTTGTTGGCACTGATCTGCCGGCACTAACAAAGCAAATATAATATCTACCGGTTGCTTATCGATTGCATCAAAGGCAATGGGTTGTTCACATTTAATAAATATCGCAATAGGCTGATCAATAGTCGGCAAGCGACCATGAGGTATCGCAATGCCATTTCCTATACCTGTGCTACCCATTTTTTCTCTCGCTAACAGGCTTTCAAAAACCTCTTGCGAAGATTGGGTTGGGTACTGGGCAGCAACTAAGTCGCTGATGAGTTCCAGTACTTTTTTCTTACTGCCCGGAGTGGCACAGGTAGTGCATTCCGGCCGCAGAATGGTACAAAGTTCCATCGTTAGTGTTTTGTATACTTCTCTTTGTGTTTAATTACCTGACGGTCGAGTTTCTCGATCAGGGCGTCTATTGCGGCATACATATCAGTATTTTCTGATATGGCAAAAATGTCCGTGCCATTTAGGTGGATTTTCGCTTCTGCTTTTTGCTGTAATTTTTCTACATTGAGCATAACGTCGACATTATTGATCTGATCGAAGTGTCGTTCAAGCTTTGAAAATTTACCATGAACATATTCGCGTAAAGAGTCGGTTATTTCGACATGTCGTCCAATCAGATTGATGTACATATAAAATCCTCCATTGCCTTGTAGGTTACAAACTCTTACGTTGGTTTGAGGGCGGGATCTGCATTGCTTCACGGTATTTGGCTATGGTACGACGGGCAACATTTATGCCCTGTTCGGCCAGAAGTTGGGCCATTTTACTGTCGCTAAGGGGTTTTTTCTGGTTTTCTGCGGCAACCAATTTTTTGATAAAAGCCCGAATGGCAGTCGATGAGCATTCCCCTCCATCGTCGGTGCTGACATGGCTAGAAAAGAAATATTTTAGTTCAAATAATCCTCGAGGGGTGTGCATATATTTCTGAGTGGTGACACGTGAAATAGTGGATTCATGCATTTCTACGGCTTCAGCAATATCATTCAAGACCATAGGTTTCATGGCCTCTTCACCGTATTCAAAGAAACCTTGTTGAAATTGCACTATGCAGTTGGCCACTTTGAGTAACGTATCGTTACGGCTTTCAATACTTTTGATAAACCATTTGGCTTCTTGTAAGTGACCGCGAATAAATTGACTGTCTGATGAATTTTTATTGCCCCTTGCCATGGCGGCATATTGCTGATTGACGCCAATTTTTGGCATGTTGTCTGGATTAAGCTCAACCACCCAACGGCCATTTTTTTTCATTACTGTGACATCAGGGATGACGTATTCATCATCCGTTGCGCTAATCGATAATCCTGGCCGTGGATTAAGGGATTGAATTAGCATAATAGCATCACGTAATTCATCTTCTTTGAGTTTTGTTTTGCGCATCAATAATCTAAAATCGCGTGCAGCAATTAAATCTAGATAGTCTTTAATAAGCAGTCGAGCGTTGTCGATATGTGGGGTGGTAGTGGCAAATTGCATTAATTGGATCAATAAGCATTCACTTAAATTGCGTGCTGCAACACCCACCGGATCAAAATGCTGAATGCGCTTTAATACTGCTTCAATTTCATCAAGTTCGACATTTTTATCACCCATGGCTTCGAGAATGTCATCAGTGCTTTGAGTCAAATAGCCACGTTCATCAATGGCGTCGATGATTGCCGTGGCAATGGCGAGATCTGTCTCTGAGAACGGGGTGAGATTTTTTTGCCATTCTAAATGCTCGTACAGACCTTCGGTGGTTTCGCCTTGGAAGGGCATGTCGTCATCACGCATACTGGCACTACCGGAGCCGGACATTGGCGACGCGGTATACACTTCATCCCATGTGGTATCCATGGCTAAATCATCCATGGTTTCTTTGGTCATCGATTCTGCAGTGTCGATTGTCGAGGTGTCTTTTTCAATATTAACAACGCTATTGTCACTAAAGTCGGTATCTATTTGGCCATTATTTTCTTTTGTGGAATTTTTTGCTTCAGAAAACTCATCTTCGATTTCAAGCAGAGGGTTAGAGTCTAATGCTTGTTGAATTTCCTGCTGCAACTCCAATGAGGATAATTGCAGTAAGCGAATGGCTTGCTGCAATTGTGGGGTCATGGTTAAGTGTTGACCCATTTTAAGTTGGAGTGACGCTTTCATTTACCGCTTATCCCTAGATGATTGCCATAAAATGACAATGCCGAGTAATTGTATTGGGTTATCACGTACATCAATGATATTTGAAGCAATTTAGATATCGTTCAATGAACCGAATTAGATAGGCTAAAAGGCCAGTAACGTAACTATAGCTTGAATTGTTCACCTAAGTACACCGCACGAACTTGTTGATTGTTCAAGACTTCATCAGGTGTTCCTTCGGCGATTAACTCACCTTGGCTAACGATATAAGCTCGCTCACAGACATCCAAGGTTTCACGCACGTTGTGATCGGTAATTAACACCCCTAATCCCCGCGTTTTAAGTTGCTGGATAATTTTTTTAATGTCGATAACCGAAATCGGATCCACACCCGCAAAAGGCTCGTCGAGCAAAATAAATTTTGGATTAGCCGCTAATGCGCGTGCAATTTCAACTCGGCGACGTTCCCCTCCAGACAACGACATCCCTTGGTTGTCACGAATGTGGGTAATGTGGAATTCTTCGAGTAAATGTTCAAGTTGCTCAATTCGTTGGTCGGTATTGAGCTCTTTGCGAGTTTGCAGTACGGCCATAATGTTGTCGTAGACGGTGAGCTTACGAAAAATACTGGCTTCTTGCGGTAGATAGCCAATGCCTTTTCGCGCTCGCAGATGCATAGGATCGGCGGTCAAATCGTCATTATCAATTAGAATGCGGCCTTTATCACTTTTGACTAAGCCGACAACCATATAAAAGGTGGTCGTTTTACCGGCGCCATTTGGGCCTAAAAGGCCCACGATTTGGCCGGTTTTAACCGTTAAACTCACATCTTTAACAACTTGACGAGCTTTATAGCTTTTAGCTAGATTTTCAGCGGTTAAGGTAATTTGGGTCATGGTTTAATCTGCTTTTTAACAGGGATTTCTGGCAGTTTCTGCTTGGGAGCTGTCTCGCCTTGGAAATTCGCTGGTTGAATAATAGTAATCACCCGATCTTGCCCTGTCCCCGAACTTTCAGCAATAAGCTCTTGAGCATTAATGTTGTACTTAATTCGATTACTCGTCACTTGGCTGCCCGCTTGATCAAGTTTGGCGTTACCTGTCAATATGAGTGTGGTGGTGGCAAGATCATAGGAAATTTCATTGGCACTGGCGGTACCAATGTTACCGTCGTCTAATTCTTGTGAAAATGTTGCCGGGGTTCCCGTGGCAATAAGTCTCTTACTGGTGCTGTTTTCAGGGGTAAACGCCCGCAACTGATCGGCGTTGATATTAATACTACCTTGGACAATCTTAACCGGGCCATTAAAAATGATTTGGTTATTTTTTATGTCAGCAAATTGGCTCACTGCGGTAATTTTTAACTCTTGTTTAAGATCACCTTGTTTCGCGATGGCAGGCAAGCTCAGCAAACAAAGTATACCGCTCAATAACATGACATTGGCGTGAGTTTGGAGACGATTAATATGGCTCATATGTTCCTTCTATCTGGCTAAGAAGTGATAATTTTTGCGAATTTAAGTCAGCATGTAGGCCTAAACCTTGGATCATAAACCCTTTGCCTGTGATGTATACCATCTCTTGTGAGGTGCCTATCATAGTGGTTAAATCCACTGTAACGGCTTGGGTACTCAGTGACTGCAGCGGTTCTTCTATATCAATGGCATCAATAACAACATTGTTTTCTAATATAACTTTGCTGGTATTTTTATTCAATTGTCCTCGGTCTGCACTCAGCTGCCATTGTGCTTTACCGTTTTCAGGATAAATAAGGTAGACAGGTTTGCTAAAGTGAGTAATGTCGCTTGAAGCATAATGCTCCATGTGTTCGGCGCTAACCCGACTCGCGACAAAGCCTTGCTGATTATATTCGGTGGTACGTAAGTTATCAGCAATAAAATCGGGACGTTCCGTACTGGGTATTTTTACCGCATCTATTTCACTGCGCTTTATTTGCGTTTGCCAGTACAACATAAAGGCAAGGCCAAAAAAAGCCACAATTCCTAAGGTGATCCTATTCATATACTCATGCCATGAGCACTGGCAAATTTATCTTGGCTTAAGAGTAATAAGTCAGTGAGCTCACGCAGTGCGCCATTGCCACCATTTAGGGTGGTGCTCATATGGCATTGTTGCTTTACAAATGGATGACCGTCACCGACACACACTGAGAGGCCAACAGCCTTCATCACTGGGAGGTCAACCATGTCATCACCAATATAGGCCACTTCATCTGCGCTCACATTATACAATGATAGGAGTTGTTCAAAGGGTTCAAATTTATTATCAACACCTTGATAAATGTGTTTAATCCCGAGTGCTGTCATGCGATTTTCGACAATGTTCGATTTACGACCTGTGATCACAGCTAGGTGAATTCCGCTGGTGAGAATTGAGCGCACGCCGTAACCATCACGAGTATGGAACGCTTTAAGTTCTTCGCCAGCATTACTTAAGTAAATGCGCCCATCTGAAAATACGCCGTCAACATCGCAGATTAACAGTTTAATTTTTTGGGCCCGCAACCACACATCATTGCTGATAGGGCCGTAAAATCCTTGGCGAAACGAGGTTGATTCTGGCATGGTTAAATGACTCCAGCTTTAACCAGATCGAGCATGTTCAGTGCGCCGATCGGTTGATGTTGTTCATTAACGACAATAAGGCCGTTGATGCTTTTTTCATCCATGATTTGCAGCGCTTGTGCCGCTAAAATACCCGCAGGGCAAGTCACACAGTTTTTGGTCATAACGTCTGCAATCGGGGTGATACGAAGATTCACTTCGGCATCGATGACCCGACGTAAATCACCATCAGTAAAAATACCCATAAGTTTGGTTTCATGGTTGACTACTGCCGTCATGCCAAGACCTTTTTTGGATATTTCATACAGCGCTTCAGTAATACAAATATCATTGTGGACACTGGGTAAATCATCGCCCTTATGCATGACATCGTCTACTTTTAGTAATAATTTTCGTCCCAGAGAGCCACCTGGGTGTGATAAGGCAAAGTCATCACGAGTAAAGCCTTTTGCTTGCAACAATGCAATGGCTAATGCATCCCCCATAGCAAGTGTCGCTGTGGTACTGGAGGTGGGTGCTAATCCTAATGGACAGGCTTCTTCTGGTACTTGAATGCATAAATGGATTTTGGATAAACGAGCCATATTGGAATCGGGCTTACCGGTTACTGCAATAACGGGTACTCCCATGCGTAGTATGACCGGCATTAATGTGAGTATTTCGCTTGATTCTCCAGAATTGGAAATGGCGAGGACTATGTCATCTTTGGCTAAAGCCCCTAAGTCGCCATGGCTCGCTTCACCTGGATGAACAAAAAAGGCTGGCGTGCCTGTGCTGGCAAAGGTCGCTGATATTTTATTACCAATATGACCCGATTTCCCCATTCCCATCACAACCACTTTGCCTTTGCACTGCATGATTAATTCACATGCTTGGCCAAACTCAATTGAGTCGACATACTGATACAAATTCTCTAAGGCAGCGGTTTCAACATCGATGACTTTACGGCCCCATTGACGAAATTGAGTTTGATTTACCATGCGAATCTCTCATTTAGGTGAATAACTTAACCTTTATGCTCCAATCTAATTGAATTGAAATACAACAATTTGGTACGCAATAAAGGTGCTTAATAATAGTGTGCCATGCCAACGAGTCAGTTGTTGTTTGGTCCCACAGGCTAGTTTATGTTCTTTTTATCACCTGTCAGCAATACAGGCGGCTTATATAGCTAGGCTTGTTGCCACGACAATAATGGTTAACCCAATAACAAGCTGAGACAACCGCTAAAATGTTGTAATACCTACAGCTTCATCTACCATCCAACTTGCTGAAACGGGTAGCAATATAATACCGACTACCAGCCAAATGATAGCATGAAAGATGGGCACATTTTTAGGGATCTCAGATCCAACTTCAGTCTCTAAGATATCGGGTGTTTTATCATGCCTTGCTTGCCAAATGTTAATCCGATTAACAACAAAAATACCCCGATAAGCATGATGCCTTCTGTTGGCGTTAACACGCCATCTTGTCAGGTTTTGCTCGCAAACGTCACGGCTCAATAACCAAGGCTTTTCGCACGCAACACTAAGACAGCAAGGCCAGCAACTAACATGAGATAGTTAACCCGCATGAAAATCCCATCAGTGATATTCATTAGCGGACATTTTCGCTGGATTTTTATCAAATTGAAAGCATTGCTATGTAATTATGTACACTATGCTAGGTGCTGATATGGATAAAGTTGTCGCTTAATGGACAATTACAGTACAATTTGTGCTTCAACTTAATGCAAGGAAGGCAGTTATCTCCTCAACGCCAATGTCTGATATGAGTAAATCAAGTAATAATTCTTTGGTCGAAGTTAACCATTTGGCCTTTAGCCATGGTTCACGCGTAATTTTTAACGATATTTCTTTATCAATTCTAAAAGGTAAAGTAACCGCCATCATGGGGCCCAGCGGTATTGGCAAAACCACCTTGTTAAAATTGATTGGCGGGCAGTTAACCCCGGATAGCGGAGAAGTGTTGTTTGACGGTCACGATATACATAAGCTTAAGCGTAAGGATCTGTTTGAATTGCGCAAGCGCATGAGTATGCTGTTTCAAAGTGGTGCGTTATTTACCGACCTCAATGTATTCGATAATGTGGCATTTGCTTTAAGGGAACATTCTGGACTATCAGAAGAGATTATCCGCAGCATTGTATTAATGAAGCTGCAAGCCGTAGGACTTCGCGGCGCGGCGTATATGATGCCTAATGAGTTATCCGGTGGCATGCAGCGTCGAGCAGCATTGGCCAGAGCGATTGCCCTAGAACCTGAAATGGTGATGTACGATGAACCCTTTGCGGGACAGGATCCTATTTCAATGGGAATGCTAGTAAAACTTATTCGTAAGCTGTCTGATTCATTAAAACTCACTTCTGTGGTGGTGTCTCACGATGTCAATGAAGTTTTGGGTATTGCAGATTATGTCTATGTAATAGCAGATAAAAAAGTGATCGCGCATGGCACTCCAGAGCAATTACGTCAATCTGACAATCCGCAATTGATCCAATTTATTCAAGGCGCACCAGATGGCCCGGTGCCATTTCATTATCCTGCTGAGGATTATCAAGAGGAGCTACTTCGTGGGCGCAATTGATTATATTGCCGATATTGGCGCATATGCACTGAAACTCGTGCAGGGCTTCGGTCGGGCTGGCATCATGTTATGGCGCGCGATCGTGCGTGTTCCGAATATCAAAAAAGGCACGCCATTACTTATCAAGCAGATTTATGTGCTTGGTGTCCGTTCTATGGTTATCATTATAGTATCAGGCTTGTTTATTGGCATGGTATTAGCCTTACAAGGGTATAATCTTCTGGTTGGGTTTGGCACTGAAGAAAGTTTAGGCCCTATGGTGGCGTTAAGCTTATTACGTGAACTTGGACCGGTTGTCGCGGCGTTATTATTTGCGGGACGAGCGGGCTCGGCATTAACCGCCGAAATTGGCTTAATGAAATCGACGGAGCAATTGTCGAGTTTAGAAATGATGGCGATAGATCCTTTAAGGCAAATCATTGCACCGCGATTTTGGGCGGGGGTGATTAGCATGCCATTACTAGCGTTAATGTTCAGTTTAGTCGGTATTTTTGGTGGACATTTAGTTGGTGTTGAATGGAAGGGCATTGATAGTGGTGCGTTTTGGTCGATTCTTCAAGCATCGGTTGAATGGCGGCAAGATATTGTTAACTGTTTAATTAAAAGTGCTATTTTTGGTGTTGTGGTCACATGGATAGCCTTATATAGAGGATATGAAGTCCAACCCAATCCAGAAGGCATCAGCCGTGCGACAACTTCAACGGTTGTGCAGGCGAGTTTAGCGGTTTTAGCACTGGACTTTTTGCTCACGGCAATCATGTTCGGAAATTAAGATTTTTTCATTGTTTAGATTAATTTAAGTGGTTAAAGAGTATGTTGACACGGAAAATAGAGTTACTGGTAGGCGTGTTTTTATTGTCTGGTTTGTTGGCCTTTTGCATCTTGGTGTTCAATGTTGCCAATGTTAAAGTGAAATCTAATGACCAGACTTATACATTAGTGGCTGAGTTTAATAATGTTGGCGGTTTAAAGGTGCGCTCGCCAATAAAAGTCGGCGGTGTTGTTGTTGGGCGGGTCACTGATATCACCCTCGATACCCATAAATTGGTGCCAATAGTCACGTTAACCATGGACAAACGTTTCGATCAATTCCCTGAAACGAGCAGTTTAGCTATTTTGACTTCTGGGTTACTGGGTGAACAGTTTATTGGCTTAACGCCTGGGTTTATGGATGATGGTATTTCGATGCTTGCCGAAGGCGATAAAGTACACGACACTCGTGGTGCGTTGATTTTAGAAGATTTAATCGGTCAGCTTTTATATAGCATGTCATCTAAAGATAAATAGGAGCTTTATTATGAAAACGCTTTTTAGTCGTGTTATTGCCTTATGTCTAGTTGGCAGTGCGGTCATCTCTCAGGGTGCGATAGCGGCCAATGATGAAGTGAATACTCAAAATCCTTATGAAATGATTAAGCAAGTTTCTAATATGACCTTTGATCGGTTTAAATCAGACAAAGCCTTAATTGATGCTGACTTAAGTCATTTAAAAGTGATTGTACTTGAAGAGCTCATGCCTTACGTCGATTATAAATATGCCGCCTATAAAGTGATGGGCCAATATTTAAGGGATACGACGGTTGATCAACGTGATCGTTTTGTGGAGGCTTTTGAAGGCTATTTAGTAGCCACCTATGCGCAAGCATTAACCGAATATACCGATCAAAAAGTCGCTTTTGATCCGCCGCGTGATTTTAGCGATGAGAAAATAGTTGAAGTGAACGTCCAGATCATTGAGCAAGGTCGGCCACCGATTAAAATTCAATTTAAAGCCCGTCGCTTGAAAGACGATACTTGGAAGGCATTTGATTTAGTGGCGGAAGGCGTGAGTTTATTAGCCTCTAAACAGTCTGAAATTTCTAATTTAATCCGTCAGCAAGGCATTGAAGCTGTGATCACAATGTTAAATGATAAAACGCAGCAAAGAATTGATCGTCAACCAGCAAAAGATGCTGCAGCGGCGTGATTACCTTTACTCAACACGATCAACGTTGCATCGTCAGCGGTCGGTTAACTCAAGATGAGGTGAAACAATTGTGGCCTAAACGCCATGAATTGTTTACTGCATCTACTCAAGTGGTAGACTTATCCGCTTTAGAATACGTCGACAGTGCGGGTGTTGCATTGTTAATAGCGTTAATCAAACTAGATGTTGCAAGCAGTCAGCAACCAAGCGCGTTACGTCAATTGGTTAATCCAAGTGATCAGCTCAAAAAAATGATTGAGCTTTATGATTTAGACGCTTTTTTCAGCCAAATATAGTATCCAATAGTAAAGGTAATTGATTTAATGGAATGCAAAGATATTGAACAACTTTTAACCGAGGCGTTGTCGCTAACAGAAGCGCATGTGACCTCTGATGGTAGCCACTACAAAGTGGTCGCTGTAGGCGAATGTTTTGACGGCATGAGCCGCGTAAAACAACAGCAGGCGATTTATACCCATTTAGCGGAGCAGATTGCCAATGGCGAATTGCACGCGCTAACGATTAAAACTTTTACGCCTACCCAGTGGAAGCGTGAAAAACATTTCAATATGTAAGCACTGGGACTCACTGTGGATAAATTAACTATTAAAGCCAGTAAGCCTTTAACTGGTGAAGTCGTGATCTCTGGTGCCAAAAATGCCGCATTGCCTATTTTAATGGCCGGCGTATTAGCCGAAACAGATTTTATTGTCTCCAATGTACCTAACCTACGTGATGTCATCACCAGTTGCGAACTGTTACGTTGTTTAGGTGCTGAGGTTGAAGACTTAGGCGACAGCCGCATTCGTATTTCAACCACGCATTTAAATAACTATTGTGCCCCATATGACTTAGTCAAAACAATGCGCGCCTCTATTCTTATTTTAGGCCCACTGCTTGCTCGTTATGGCACTGCAGATGTTTCTTTACCCGGCGGTTGTGCTATTGGCGCACGTCCGGTCAATTTGCATTTACACGGCTTGGAGTTAATGGGGGCTAAGATTGAAGTCAAAGAAGGCTACATCAAAGCGCGAGTTGATGGCCGTTTAAAAGGTGCCCATATCTTTATGGATATGGTCAGTGTCGGCGCAACAGAAAACTTGCTTATGGCAGCCGCATTAGCGGATGGCACAACGGTTATTGAAAATGCTGCGCGTGAACCTGAAGTGACGGATTTAGCACATTGCTTAATTGCCATGGGTGCAAAAATCACTGGTGTAGGTTCGGCGACATTAAAGATTGAAGGGGTAGTACGGCTAACGGGTTGCGAATATCGCGTCATGCCTGATCGCATCGAAACCGGTTCATTCCTTGTTGCTGCCGCGGTGACTCGTGGCAAAATTCGTTGTGTATCTGCCGATCCTAGTGCATTAGAAGCAGTATTATCCAAGCTTGAAGATGTCGGCGCCGAGATCACTACGGGCGAAGATTGGATTGAGCTTGATATGAAAGGCCAACGTCCAAAAGCCGTTAATATTAAAACCGCACCTTACCCTGCATTTCCAACCGATATGCAAGCGCAATTTTGTGTATTAAATGCGCTGGCACAAGGCACTGGCCGGGTGACTGAGACGATTTTCGAGAATCGTTTTATGCATGTTCCTGAACTAAGCCGTATGGGTGCGAACTTAGAACTTGAAGGCAATACCTGCATTATTCATGGCATTGAACGGTTAAATGGTGCCCAAGTGATGGCGACAGATTTGCGTGCCTCTGCCAGCTTAGTGATTGCCGGCCTGATGGCTGATGGTATCACTACCGTTGATCGCATTTATCATCTTGATCGTGGTTACGAGCACATTGAAGCTAAGTTCCAAGGCTTAGGTGCTGAAGTTGTCCGCTTAACCTAATCGGGTATCGATCATGACCGACAAAAAAAGCCATTCATTTGAATGGCTTTTTTGTCGGTGTTTGTTGTGAATATTTTGCGAGAGGGGCTACTCGGGATCCGTTATTTTTTCGGCAATAATCACCGGCAGTATTTGTTGTTTACCCTCACGAATAATGGTCATGTTCACTTTTGTGCCCGGTGTGGTTTCTGCTATTCGGTCCATTAACATTTCAACCCCTGGCACATTTTCATCATTATATTGAGTAATCACATCTCTAGGCAACAAACGTGCACGGGCAGCCGGTCCGCCTGGATCAATACCCGTCACCAACACGCCTTTCAAATCCGGTAGGTTAAGTATTTGTGCCATGACAGGGTTAAGTGGCTCTCCTGAAATGCCTAACGCGCCGCGAATAACCCGACCATGCTTAATCAACTTGTTCATAATACTGTGGGCTAGCTTTATCGGAATGGCAAAACTAATTCCGTTACCACCGTTATCACCGCCCACCTGAAATGCCGCGGTATTGATACCTATGAGTTCACCACCCGTATCGATTAATGCTCCGCCAGAGTTACCCGCATTAATGGCCGCATCGGTTTGTAAGAAGTCTAAGTAACCAGAACTTAACCCACTACGCCCAGTTGCACTAATAATACCTTGGGTAATGGTTTGGCCAATGTTGTAAGGATTACCAATAGCCAACACCACATCGCCGACTTGGGCTGGTTTATCAAGATTAATCGGTACAATAGGTAAATTATCGCCTTCAATTTTTAATACGGCTAAATCAGTTTCGGGATCGGAACCCACTACTTCAGCAGTAAATTTTCGTCCATCTTGTAGTGCAATAACAATTTCGTCGGCTTTTTTTATCACATGATAATTGGTTAGCACATAGCCTTGCTCACTCATTATCACTCCAGAGCCAAGGCCTTGAAGTGAACTTGAATTGAGAGGGTTACCTTGATCAATGCTAAGGCTATAAATATTGGCAACGGCAGGGGCTGCGCGACGAACGGCTTTAGCAAAAGACAATTCTGCGCCACTGTTGTTCACATTGCTCAAGTTATGGTTGAATGAGGGATTTTGCATTAAAGAAGTTAGGGCTAAAAAAATAGCTGCCATGATCAGACCAAATACCACAGCTTTAGTTATATAGATGCAAGTGTCTTTTAGATTCATGGCTTGAATAATTGTTAAAACAAGGGCTATCATACTAACATAGCTCAAAAAATTAAGCACCGACCAAACGTTTGCCGATGCTTCATTTTTTAATTGATATCACACACTACAACTAGCTGACTGACATAGTGTGTGATGTGCCTTGTCGACAAGGCTAGCGTTAAATAAGGCTAGCGTTAAACAAAGCCAAGGTTAAAAAGATTAACGTAACACAAGATAGAGTAAGTGATTGCCGCGTAATATCTTAAGTGCCACTGAACTTTGATTTTCTTCCAGCATTTCTTTTAATGCTTTAAGACTGGAGACTTTGCTGCGGTTAAGCCCCACAATCAGATCGTCTTTTTGTAAACCACTCATTGCCGCGGGAGAGCCTTGCGCAATTTCAGTGATCTGGATGCCTTTTGGGCTGTCTTCTAAGACAGCGCCTTGCAACATAGGATGCACGTTGCCCGCTTCAGCTTCGACTTTGTCAGCTTCACCTAATGTGGCTTTAATGGTCTTTTTATTGCCATTACGAATAATGCCGAATTCCACTTCAGCGCCAGCGCCCATGGTGGCGACTTTGGCACGTAATTCTTGGAAGGTTTTAATGTTGCGGCCGTTGATACTGACAATAATATCACCTGCTTTTAGTCCGGCTTTGTCTGCTGCACTTTTCGGCATGACTTCATTCACAAAGCCGCCATGTTGAGTCTCTAAACCGAAAGCTTTGGCGAGTTCGTTATCAAGATCGCGGCCAGAGACCCCTAATACGCCGCGTCTGACTTCACCATGTTCAATGATTTGATCAACAAGGTTATTCACCATATTGGCGGGGATAGCAAAACCAATACCTATGTTACCGCCATTGGGCGCTACAATTGCAGTGTTTATCCCGATGAGTTCACCTTTTAAGTTCACTAATGCGCCGCCTGAGTTACCACTATTTATAGCCGCATCGGTTTGGATAAAGTTTTCGAGCATTTCAATACCTAAGCCACTGCGGCCGAGGGCGCTAATAATCCCTGATGTGACGGTTTGCCCAAGACCAAATGGATTACCAATGGCCACTGCAAAATCACCCACACGGATATTGTCAGAATCAGTTTGTTTAATGGCGATTAAGTTTTTCGCGTCGATTTGCAGTAACGCAATATCAGATTCTTTATCTGCACCGATTAGCTTTGCTTTAACCTCGCGGCCATCATATAAACCAATTTTAATCTCATCTGCATTCTTAATGACATGATTATTGGTAATAATGTAGCCTTTATCAGCATCAAGAATAACCCCTGAGCCTAAGCCCCTAAAGGGACGCTCCTGAACCTGTTCTTGCGGTGCGTTCGGGCCAAAGAAATAGCGAAACACATCTGGTACACGCTGTTTTGACACTTGAGTGCCCGATACTGCCACTGACACAACGGCTGGTGTGGTACGTTCTAACATCGGCGCTAAGCTCGGAATGGCTTGGCCGTCAACCGCTTGGGGGATCGCCGCCTGCGAGAAGGTGGGGGTCATGGTTAACGATGCCGTCAGTAATGCGGCAGAAAATAAGCTTAATTTGGTTTTCATCTATGGATAGCTCCTGTATACATTCAAGCTGGGTGACATAAAATATGTGGCTTGATGGCATGTCTTCAAAGTTAAATAGCGTTAATTATTTTTGCTGTTGTGTTGTCATGATCCGTTTGATGATGTTCAACAACGATGACCCAAGCAGTAAACTTTAAGTAAAAAATAAGCAAAGTTAAGTTGATCTTTAAGTTAATGAATAAGAGTATAGACCATTGTGTTGGTTCAATTTTTATTAACAAAGGTTAATTTGTTTCTTTGAAGCCATTACTTGTATTAGTTGTTTAATGTTATTATTGACAAAAATTATTTGATGTAAGAGAGTCGTAATCGTGTCGCAGTTAACCCCTTGGCAACATTATCAGCAAGACCTTACCCAAGACGATTTTTTACATGATGCCGCTCAAGCACAAGCGGTTAAGTCACTACAACGCGTCTATGATGAATTAATTGTAGCTGCGAAACCGACATCTGGCATCAGTAAGTTGTTTGTTGCAGTAGGCGTGAAATCGACACCGCCAACCGTAAAAGGTTTATATTTATGGGGTGGCGTTGGTCGGGGTAAAACCTATCTGATGGATGTTTTTTTTGATGCATTACCCACTGAAGGTAAATTGCGGGCTCATTTTCATCGTTTTATGCATCAAGTTCACCATGATTTGGGGGAACTTAAGGGCGTGCAAGATCCACTGTCGACGATGGCTAAAAAGATGGCGTCACAGTATCAGGTGATCTGTTTTGATGAGTTTTTTGTGTCTGATATAACCGATGCCATGCTGTTAGGCACGTTATTTCAAGCATTATTTAAGGAAGGGGTTGTACTGGTTGCTACCTCAAATATCATTCCTGATGAATTATATAAGAATGGCTTGCAACGGGTGCGTTTTTTACCCGCTATAGCGTTAATCAACCAACATTGTGAAATCTTAAATGTTGATTCAGGGGTAGATTACCGGTTACGCACGTTAGAACAGGCCGAGATTTATCACTACCCATTAGATGAACAAGCTGACATCAATCTGCTGCGTTATTTTGCGCAACTCGCACCAGAATCCGCAATACTTACCGCGCCCATTGAAATCGATGGCCGCGCAATCAGCATTCGTCAACAAGCCAATGGCGTGCTACTGATAAACTTTCGTGACTTGTGTGATGGTCCTCGCTCGCAACGTGATTATATGGAGATTGCTTGTCTATATCATACTGTGCAGGTGAGTGGGCTCGAACAAATGGGCGCACAACAAACCGGTGACGATATCGCAAGGCGCTTCGTGGCCATGGTCGATGAATTCTATGAGCGAAATGTAAAACTGATTATTTCAGCCCAAGTGGAGTTAGCTCATCTTTATACTGGCGGTCAGTTAAGCTTTGAATTTAAACGTTGTTGCTCGCGTTTAATTGAAATGCAGTCTCGAGATTATTTAGCCTTAGTGCATTTGCCATAATCAGTATTGGTGCCTTTGATATTATTAGCACTTTATTAGAGGACTCATGCTCTACTTTAATCACAGTACTCAATATTCATTAGTTATAGTACTCAGTATAAAGAGTAATCGAGGAGATAATAGGGCTCGATTATAGGTAAAACCCGTTTATAAATAGTGCTTTATGGTAAACAGTGCTAGCTCGCTATTGATTAGTGCATTAATGGTTAACGTCACATAAAAATCATTCGCTGCTAACTGATCGAATTATTTATATATTTAGTAAAAAAGCAGGTGATTTTTACCTCTTCTTTGCGTATAATTCTCAGCCTGCCCACGTTAATCCGCCAATTGGGCGGAAGTTCCAAGCCAATATTCATGCTCGAAGGGGCAAGACTCGGTAATTTTGTGTTGTTTGCGTGTGCATGCAACATGTGTGACAGAATATTAACTTTGGGTTTTTGTAATAATGAAGACTTTTACCGCTACACCAGAAACAGTAACTCGTGACTGGTTCGTCGTCGATGCAGACGGCAAAACTTTAGGTCGTATCGCTACTGAGATCGCGACTCGCTTACGTGGCAAGCATAAGCCAGAATACACTCCACACGTTGACACTGGTGATTATATCATCGTGATCAATGCTGAAAAAGTGACTGTAACTGGCAACAAAGCTGCTGGTAAGATTTACTACTCGCATTCAGGCTTCCCTGGTGGCATTAAGCAAATCAGTTTTGAAAAGCTGCAGGCGCATAAGCCAGAAATGATTATCGAGAAAGCAGTTAAGGGTATGTTACCAAAAGGTCCTTTGGGCCGTGCCATGTTCCGTAAACTTAAAGTTTACGCTGGCACAGAACATAACCATGCTGCACAACAACCACAAGTTCTTGATATCTAAACGGGATTAAGCAAATGTCTGCAACTCAGTACTACGGCACTGGCCGTCGCAAAACATCTACAGCTCGCGTTTTCGCAAAAGCAGGTAGTGGCAATATCGTTGTTAACAATCTTCCATTAGATGAATATTTTGGTCGTAAAACAGCTCGTATGGTTGTTCGTCAACCATTAGAGTTAGTTGAAATGACTGATAAATTTGACATCTATGTAACTGTTAAGGGCGGTGGTACTACTGGCCAAGCTGGTGCAATTCGTCACGGTATTACCCGTGCTCTTTTGCAACTAGATGAAACATTACGTCCTACTTTACGTTCCGCTGGTTTTGTTACCCGTGATGCTCGTAAAGTTGAGCGTAAGAAAGTTGGTTTACGTAAAGCACGTCGTAAACCACAATTCTCTAAGCGTTAATTCGCTTCGTGGATTCAAAAAACCCAGCTTATGCTGGGTTTTTTATTGGCTGACGTTTACGCTAATTAGCCAATCAAAGGAGATATTAATGATGAGTTTGCAACTTTTTATGACCGCTATTGGCCTAGTTTTGATTCTTGAAGGGCTGGGGCCGTTACTTTTTCCTAATAAGTGGCAAAAATATTTATTAGAGCTTTCGACACAAAAGCAAAATGTTCTCAGACGCTTAGGTGGTTGTTTAGTGACTATAGGCGTCGTTTTATTGATCACATTTCAATAAAATACTTGCCTATAGCCCCCTAAAATCTGTTAAAATTCTATTTTATACCACAAGACGTTGCAGCTAAATAATGGGCAAAAATGTAGTCGTACTCGGCACTCAATGGGGTGACGAAGGCAAAGGTAAGATTGTCGACCTTTTAACAGAACAGGCAAAATTCGTAGTTCGTTACCAAGGTGGACATAATGCTGGCCATACTTTGGTTATTGATGGTGAAAAAACCGTTCTTCATCTTATTCCGTCAGGTATTTTACGTGATCACGTAAAATGCATTATTGGTAATGGTGTGGTCGTTGCGCCTGATGCGTTGATGACAGAAATCAACATGTTAAAAGAACGCGGAGTACCTGTCGAAGAACGTTTGTTAATTTCTGAAGCATGTCCGCTTATCCTTCCATTCCATTGTGCATTAGATGTTGCTCGTGAGAAAGCTCGCGGTAATCAAGCGATTGGCACAACTGGGCGTGGTATTGGTCCTGCATATGAAGACAAAGTCTCTCGTCGCGGTTTACGCATCGGTGATTTGTTTAATGCAGAACTTTTTGCGACTAAGTTACAAGAAGTGATGAAATATCATAACTTCATGCTAACTGAGTACTACCATGTTGAAGCGGTTGATTACCAGCAAACACTTGATGATGCATTAGCCATTGCTGATTATCTAAAAAGCATGTGTACTGATGTCAGTGAAATGCTTGATGCGGCCCGTAAAGCGGGTGAGTCCATTCTATTTGAAGGTGCTCAAGGCACATTATTGGATATCGATCACGGTACTTATCCATTTGTGACCTCATCAAACACCACTGCCGGTGGCGTTGCGACCGGTTCAGGTTTTGGTCCTCGTCATCTTGACTATGTATTAGGTATCATGAAAGCGTACACGACTCGCGTCGGTGCGGGCCCATTCCCAACTGAATTAACCAATGAAATTGGTGATTATATTGGTGAGAAAGGCCAAGAGTTTGGTGCTACAACAGGTCGCAAACGTCGCCCTGGTTGGTTAGATGCTGTGGCCATGCGCCGTGCCGTTCAAATCAATAGTCTTAGCGGTTTTTGCTTAACTAAATTAGACGTTTTAGACGGTCTAAAAGAAGTTAAGATTTGTGTTGGCTATCAATACCCTGATGGAACAGTTTCAAAGGTAACCCCTTTAGCCGCTGAAGGTTATGATCTAGTTACCCCAATTTATGAAACTTTGCCTGGCTGGAGTGAAAATACTTTTGGTGCCACAGCCATCGAGCAATTACCTGCCGCGGCTATTAATTATATCAAGCGTCTCGAAGCATTATTAGAAACGCCCATTGATATTATCTCTACCGGTCCGGATAGACATGAAACCATGATTTTGGTTAGTCCGTTCAAGTAAGAATAACAGGCCGCGAAAGCGGCCTTTTTAATGAGTGCCGTTAATTATTGTCGCAGTTTCTCCTCAAGAAATACGCTATACTGTCGATGGATAAGTCATGGAAGTGTCATCGAGAATCCTTATGTTACGTATCGCTTTATTGCTGTTGAGTCTGGTTTCTGTCAATGTGTTTGCGGTTACAGAAGCTGTCGAGATCTATAACGATCAACAATTGATTTCGCTCATCCGCTCAAATCAATATCTACAACGCGTAAAAGCTGACGATTGTCAGTTGGTTCAAGACATTGAAGCCCGTGCTGAAGTATTACAACAACCCATGTATCAGTTTTTATGGGGAGAAATGCTCAATAATGGTGTGTGTGTTGCCGCGCACCCCTCTCGCGGGATGAGACTACTGCAAACCTCCGCAGCGCAAGGTAGTGCGGAAGCGATGGTAAAATTGGCAGATTATTATTATCGCGGTAAACTAGTGGTTAAAGATCCCAATCGTGCAGTGCAATATATTTTTCCTGCTGCGGAAAATGGGGACTTAAGCGCAAAAATGATGTTAGTTCGTTTGTTTGGTCAAGGCTACGGAAGTCCTGCCGACTATGAACTAGGCTATTATTGGCTGTATAACAGTATATTTGACGACGATGCCCAACAGAAAAAGGCCACGTCCTTATTGCAGATGCTCGCTGCAAAAATGCCTGCCAGTATTGTGGCTAGGGCACAGCGGCCACAGCTGTACACACGTTAAAGGCTCCACTGTATGGAGCAAATTATTTGGAAATTGAATGATCAACGATCCTCATTTTGAGAGAGAACAAGACAAGTACGAAAACCCTATTCCCAGCCGTGAGTATATTTTAGAATACTTGCGCGCTCAAAAGTCTCCCGTTAGCCGCGATAAAATTGCCGAAGCTTTAAACATTACCGAAGAGGTGCCATTAGAAGCCCTTCGCCGCCGTTTACGCGCAATGGAACGAGATGGTCAATTAGTCTTTACCCGCGGGAAAAGCTATGGTTTACCTGAACGTATGGACTTATTGTCTGGTACGGTTTTAGGCCATCGCGATGGATTTGGCTTTTTTAAGCCCGATGAAGGCGGTGATGACTTATTTATTAATAATCGCGATATGTTGATGTACTTCCATGGCGACAAGGTATTAGCTCAAAAAGCAGGTACCGATCGTCGTGGTCGTCGTGAAGCACGTATTGTGCGATTAGTTCAACAGCGGACTGCCGCATTAGTTGGCCGTTATCATGTCGACAGTGGTATGGGCTTTGTGATTGCTGATGACAGACGGATCACTCAAGAAATATTAATCGCCAGCGAAGATACGCTGGGTGCCCGCGCCGGTGATGTGGTTGTGGTTGAATTAACTCGTCGTCCAGGTCGTTTTGTTAAAGCGGCAGCGAAAGTGACCGAGGTCTTGGGTGAGACAATGGCACCGGGTATGGAAATTGAAATTGCGTTACGTAATTATGATTTACCGAATACTTGGTCTGATGTTATTGAGAAAAAACTCAAACTTATTCCCGACGAAGTCACCGAAGAAGATAAATTAGGCCGTGTCGATTTACGTCATTTACCCCTGGTCACCATTGATGGCGAAGATGCCCGTGATTTTGACGATGCGGTTTATGCTGAAGCCAAACCGAGTGGCGGCTGGCGTTTGTGGGTCGCGATTGCTGATGTGAGTCATTATGTACGTACTGATTCGGCATTAGATACAGAGGCTCGTGCACGAGGTAACTCGGTTTATTTCCCTTCGCAAGTTATCCCAATGTTGCCTGAGAAAATATCTAATGGCTTATGTTCATTAATGCCAAAAGTCGATCGTTTGTGCATGGTGGCCGAGATGACCATTTCTGCTGCCGGTAAATTATCGGGAACCAAGTTTTTCCCTGCGGTAATGCACTCTCATGCTCGTTTTACTTACACCCAAGTTGCCGCGATGCTTGAAGGTGGGCCAATTGCCTCTGAGCACCAAGCACTATTCCCACATTTGCAGTGTTTACAGTCGTTATATCTCACGTTAGATAAACGCCGTGCGGAGCGTGGGGCCATTGCATTTGAAACCCTAGAAACGCAGTTTATTTTCAATGAGCAACGTAAAATTGAAAAAATCGTTCCCAGCGTTCGTAACCAAGCACATAAGATCATTGAAGAATGTATGATTTTAGCGAACGTGGCCTCGGCTAAGTTTGTCAAAAAACACAAAGGTGAAGTGTTATACCGTGTTCATGAAGCCCCATCAGAGCAAAAGCTCGCCAATTTCAAAGAGTTTCTTGGCGAACGTGGCTTAAGCATGGATGGCGGTCTGGAACCGACAACCAATGACTATCAAAATCTGATGTTGAAAATAGCCGATCGACCCGATTTCGAGCTTATTCAGGTGATGTTATTACGATCAATGCGTCAAGCAATCTATAGCCCTGATAATAACGGTCACTTCGGATTGGCATTAGAGGCTTATTCGCATTTTACCTCACCGATCCGCCGTTATCCTGACTTGATTTTACATCGAGTGATCAAATATTTACTCGCAAAAGAACAGGGTGATGTGACTGATAAATGGACCCAAGATGGTGGCTATTTCTATCAACTCGAAGAGTTAGATTTATTAGGTGTAGAATGTTCCACGACTGAACGTCGAGCTGATGAAGCGACTCGCGATGTCAATGATTGGCTTAAATGTGAATATATGCAAGATCATGTCGGTGATACCTTCGACGCGGTTATTGCCTCAGTCACTAGCTTTGGTTTGTTTGTTAGACTTAACGCCTTGTTTATTGATGGGCTGGTGCATATTTCCAGTCTTGCCAGTGATTACTATCAATTTGACCCAATGCGTCAACGTTTAGTGGGTGAACATACCCGCCAGGTATACCAACTGGGTGATGAAGTGACGGTCACCGTTGCGGCGGTAAACCTTGATGATCGTCAAATCGATTTGTTGATGGTGGGTGATAACAGTAAAGGTTCGGGTAAGTCAGCACGTAAAGGCAATAAACCCTTAACCGCGCGTGAGCGAGTGAAGGCTGAAGGTGCTAAAACGGCACGGGGTAAATCGACCGACAAGTCGGATAAGCCTAAGTCAGATAAACCTAAGTCGAATAAGCCTAAGTCAGATAAGCCTAAGTCAGATAAGCCTAAGTCAGATAAGCCTAAGTCAGATAAGCCTAAGTCAGATAAGCCTAAGTCGGATAAGCCTAAGTCGAATAAGCCTAAGTCGGATAAGCCTAAGTCGGATAAGCCTAAGTCGGATAAGCCTAAGTCGGATAAGCCTAAGTCGGATAAGCCTAAGACCAGCAAAGGTCGTGCAAGTGGAAAAGCTTCATCGCCAGCAACAAAACCTGCTGCCGTCGCCCAAAAAGCCGATGCCAAAAAATCGAATTAAACAGTTAAGAAAACCCTGCCAAGCGCAGCAAGAGATAGTAATTAAATGAAAAAACAAGACACCATTTTTGGCATTCACGCCGTTGAAGCATTATTAAATAACAGTCCTGAGCGTGTGATTGAGCTATGGCTATTACAAGGCCGTGATGATGAACGCTTAATGCCACTGATTAATATTGCATCAAGCTTTGGCACCACGTTACAACGTGCCGCGCGTAAAGTACTCGATGACAAAGCGGGTAGTTCTCAGCATCAAGGGATTGTGGCGCGTGTCAAAGCGGTTAAGCCTCTGATTGAAAGTGATTTAGATGCATTGCTTGATAAAACAGAGGTGCCATTCTTACTGATTTTAGACGGTGTGACCGATCCCCATAACCTCGGTGCCTGTTTACGTAATGCCGATGCTGCAGGTGTGCATGCTGTTATCGTACCGAAAGATAATTCAGTCGGATTAACGTCAACGGTGAGCAAAGTGGCTTGTGGCGCGGCTGAAACGATACCGTTATTTCAAGTGACTAACCTTGCTCGTACCATGCGTCACCTGCAAGATAAAGGTGTGTGGATTGTCGGTACAGCAGGTGAAGCAGAGAGTAATGTATACCAAGCTGATCTTATAGGGCCACTGGCAATTGCTATGGGCGCTGAAGATAAAGGTTTGCGTCGCTTATCGCGCGAAGTGTGTGATTCTTTAGTCTCGATCCCAATGGTGGGAAGTGTATCGAGTCTTAATGTGTCTGTTGCTACCGGCGTTTGCTTATTTGAAGCGGTTAGGCAGCGTTTAGGTTAATCACCTATTCATTAGCTTGTATGCAGTGCAATCAAAAAAACGGTGATATTTATCGCCGTTTTTTTATGGTTAAATGCTTTATAAATGACATGCATGTTCTTATCAATTTAACGCGGCTAACGCTTTAAATTCAAGGTGATAGCATTAACGTCGACCCACTTCATTATCGACATCTTCATCATCCAATTCTTCCATAAGCAATTCCTCACTGCTCATCACATTAGCATAAGCCGTATTATATTCAGCTTGCTCATCGATATCATCAAACTCATCATCGATTGCTTCTGGAATGATATCAAATGCATCCTCAGCAGGATTGATCATTTGTTCATTCACCATTTCAACATCAACACGTGGATCAAATGCGGCTGCCAATGGCGAGCTGACCATGTCCCCGCCAGCCATGATATAATCGCTTGTTGAGCTCTGCTCGGTCTTTTGGCGTCGATTTATCCATATGAGACTTGCCAGTAAGGTAAATGAACAGATAGCCATAAATCCATACAGCATTTGATCGCCCAAAACTTGCATTAAGCCTGAAGCAACTAAGGGACCAATACTCGCGCCAATACCGAAGGTTACTAATATGGTGGCCGACAATCCCACGCGCTCGTGCTGCTCTACGCGTGAATTAGCTAATGCGGTTGCTAATGGATATAAGGTAAAAGCTAATATTCCAAATAAGCTGGTTAATACTAATGAATACACTGAGTGAAATGGGACGAGAGTAATAATTAACACTAAAAGACCCAACAAAGTGCAGTTAATGCGAATTAACAGGCTGCGAGAGAGAACATCCGATAATTTACCCATCGGCCATTGGGCTAACAAACCAGCAAAAATAGTACAAGACATGTATATGGCAACCTGTTCTGGACCGATACCTTTAGCGGTGGCGTAAGAGGGGGCCAAACCATAGAAACAGCCAACAATCATGCTACCTAAAGCAATGGTTGTTAGCGCTTGCGGGGCGAGTTTCCAATAATGACCCATTTTCAGCGGGGCAGGGGTTAACGGTTCTGGATGGATCCGGCGAGTGATTGCAATGGGGACAATACACAATGCAAAGCAGATGGCGATTAGCAGTAGTGGCTCTAGGCCTAAATCAGGATATAAGCTAATAGCGCCTTGGCCAGCCATTAATCCTAAGTAAGATACAATCATGTAACTGGCAAAAACAGTGCCGCGCTGATTGGTTTCAGCTTGCTCATTGAGCCAGCTTTCTAACACCATATATTGGCACATCATTCCCATACCGACAGCAAGACGGAGTACTAACCAGACAGTTAAGTTGTCGATTAAGGCATGACCCAGTGCCGATGCAGTAACGATCCCCGCGCAAGCCACAAATGCACGAATATGCCCTACTTGGGCAATAAGCTTATGACCCACTTTAGAGCCGCAGACAAGGCCAACATAGTAAGCTGACATCATGCCACCAATCCATATTTGTGGGACTTGCATTGTCGTCAGGCTTAAGCCTAAGTAGGTTGTCAGCAAACCTGCCGCAAGCACCATTAAAAAGGTGGTGCTATATAATGATGCAAAACTGCGTAGTGGGCTATCCATAGCTGGGCCTATATACTCAGTAAGGTTATATGCGCCTTACCGATTGAGTGTCTTGTTTCGCTTCATTTAAGTCAGGTGAATAACTATTGAAACGTATACAACAAGTTGAATGTGGTAATGGTATCGGTCTTTTTACTGTCATCAGGTACCACCTCAGTGTACTTGATGTTCATGCCTATTTTGAATGCCCAATCTTGAATAAAGGTATTTTTATAGCTCATATCAAGGGTTAAGGTATTATTATCTTGGCCTGTTTCGGCGGTCACATCGGCATTAAGACTGGTGTACTCTTGTAATTTTACTGTGTACTTAGCAGCAGAACGCAGAATGATATCGCGGTTTGCTTCAGGGTCTGGTTCAAGGGTGCTTTCTTTGGCTAAGTCGTAACGATAACCCGGACCGACTTCAAGGCTTAACTTGTTTTTATCATTTTTAATTAGATCAAAACCGTAACCGGTTGAAATGGTTGAAATACGGGTGTATGACCCAAATTTGTCCCAGGTAAATTCGCCACGACCAAACACATACCCTTGTTGCAACTTATAGTTCGACTGTAAAAACAGTTGATATCGCTCTGCGGTAGACGTATTGCTATCAGCAGCATAATAGGCTTTTAATGTGGCTTCTTGTTTGGTTTGTGCTGAGTCATAGGTTATATAAGTACGACCGTTGAAGTTTTTAGTTTCATTATTACCACTATTTAACTGAAGCCCCGCCTCAACCTCGGCATTAAAATTACTGGGCGGTTCTTGGTAATCGGGTGGAACCAACGCCCATGCTGGTGTACAGAGCAGAAAGAGGCAGCATGGGGTTACTATTTTTTTCATAGACATCATTAGAGTTTTTTATTCTTTGGCAATGTAAACGTGAAATTTTGGACTGCCGCCATCATACCTGTAATCAAGATTGCTGAAAAGAGAGAGTTAATGCTTGAGTTTACGGCGTTCTTTGTGTAATATCGCGCGCTCAAATCAGTCATTTAATTTCGTTCCTTGCCTCAACCTTGGTCTGACTGAGCCAAAACGAGGCTACCTAACCGTAAGGAGCAATAAATGCGTCATTATGAAATCGTATTTATGGTTCACCCAGATCAAAGTGAACAAGTCCCAGGTATGATTGAGCGTTGCACCGGTGTTATCACCGCTGCTAATGGTACAGTCCACCGTTTAGAAGATTGGGGTCGCCGTCAATTGGCTTACCCAATCCAAGACCTACATAAAGCTCACTATGTTCTTATGAACGTAGAAGCATCTGCAGAGTCTATGGAAGCATTAGAAACAGCTTTCCGTTTCAACGACGCTGTTCTGCGTAACATGGTAATGCGCACTAAAGCTGCCGTTACTGAAGCTTCTCCTATGGCAAAAGCAAGAGACGAACGTGAAACACGTCGTGCACCTTCTGATGACCATAAAGTAGAAGCAAGCGCTGAAGAAAAAGCTGAATAATTTACTCTGTGAATAACCACTTAAGCTTGTCAGGAACGATAACTCGTTCAAGACGATTAGATAGCCCTAGCGGTATTGCCCATGTGGTGGTAACGGTAGAGCATAAATCACAACGACAAGAAGTAGGCATGTTGAGAAACGTATACTGCTTGATCCAAGTGATATTAAGTGGTCCGCGCTTTGATAGCGTTGCAAATAAATTACAAGCAGGTGTGCAAGTTGATGTTGAAGGATTTCTTTCACTACAACAAGGGCGAAATGGGCAAAACCGTTTAGTCTTGCATGCTGAAAATGTCGAATTGAAACCTTAGGAGACTGTCAAAATGGCACGTTATTTCCGTCGTCGCAAGTTCTGCCGCTTCACCGCTGAAGGTGTTGTAGAAATTGATTACAAAGATATCGTCACGTTAAAGAACTACATCACTGAAAGCGGCAAGATTGTTCCTAGCCGTATCACTGGTACTAGTGCTAGATATCAACGCCAACTAGCTCGCGCTATCAAGCGCGCTCGTTATCTTTCTCTACTGCCTTATACTGATTTACATCAGTAATATTGCAGTATTAATTCCTAATCGAATATAGAGGACTTGATAATGAACGTTATTTTGCTAGATAAAGTTGCAAACTTAGGTGGCTTAGGCGACCAAGTTTCTGTTAAAGCTGGTTATGCTCGTAACTTCCTTTTACCTTATGGTAAAGCAGTTGTAGCAAATGCCGCTAACACTGAAGTATTTGAAGCTCGTCGCGCTGAATTAGAAGCTAAATTAGCAGCTGAATTAGCTACTGCGACAGCTCGTGCTGATAAATTAACTGCATTAGAAGCTGTTGTTATTACTTCTAAAGCAGGTGATGAAGGTAAATTATTCGGATCAATTGGCAACCGTGATATCGCTGATGCAGTTACTGCAGCTGGCATTGAACTTGCTAAATCTGAAGTTCGTTTACCTTTAGGTGCTTTACGCACTATTGGTAGCTTCGAAATTGAAGTTCAAGTACACGCTGAAGTTAAAGCTGTTGTTAAAGTTTCTGTTGTTGCAGAAGTTTAATTACCTTTAGCTCCATAAAAACACCGCCCTTGGGCGGTGTTTTTTTATGTCCGCAGTTTATGTCCGCAGTATATTAACCCAGTTTATTAACGCCTTGATTAATCGCCTGCATCATATTCAGAGCCCATCTGTCTCTATGGTTGCGATTTTAGGTTCGGTACTCATCCGGCGCTATTATTTTTACACGCTTTATGAGTCTCGCTTTAGCGTCTTAATACCCAGCATTAAGATTGGCATTAATACCAAGTACTAGGAGCCATTGCAGCGATTAATCTCTCACTAGCTGCAACTCTTTGATTAAGTTGTCGGCATGATCGACTTGATCCATCATCCATAAAATATAACGGATATCAACATGCACCGCCCGGGTGATGGTTGGGTTAAAGAACCAGTCTTTGGTGATGGCTTCGTAGGTTGAATCGAAGTTAAGGCCAACTAATTCCCCTTTGCCATTAAAGACTGGCGAGCCAGAGTTACCCCCGGTGGTATCCGCACTGGATAAAAAGTTAACTGGCACAGAATTAAAATCGGCAGGCTTATCTAAGCACGACATTAACTTACACACCCAAGTACTGGGTTGTCGATAAATGGTTGCCACTCGATGAGCACCATAATCATTGGCGTTAATGGCGGCCAATAATTTTGCGGGTGCATTAAAAGGTTCCACACCGGTGTGTTTTGCCACAATGCCTTCTAAGCGCGTAAACGGCTGCTTATATAACGCATCTTTTGATTGATAACCATCAACCATGCCATAGGTAATACGTAAGGTGCGGTTGGCATCTGGGTAAACGGGCCAGTTGTTTGATTTGTAATAGTTGATCACGGCTTTCATGTATTGAGGACGAACCGATGACAACTTGCCCTCTAATCGCTTTTCGTTTTTTTCTAGGGTCATGTTGGTTGGATGAATAGCAACCGCTAAGCGAATAAAGGGATCATCACTGGTTTCAAATTCTTCAGCACTTTTATCCATCCATTGAAGACGTTTAGCTTGATCGGTCAGCTCGGTTAATGCATACAGGCCTTCTACTTTTGACTCTAGCTGTTCAAAACTATCAGAGCTGCTTAAGGCATTATCAAACACTTCGGTTTTTAACGGTTGGCGGACGTAGGCTTGTAAGTCTTGTAACCAGAGGATTTTGTCTACCGTAGGATCAAAACGGCTATCAATGCGTTTTAGTGCTGATGTAAACATCTTCATGTCGCGTTGCTGAAAACCTGATTCACGTTGCTCATCGGGCTTTTGTTTTTCTTTAGCGAGGCGGTACAACTTACTGGCTGCGGTTAATAACACGCTCGATTGCGCATTTTTAAAATAGTAATTGGTTTGTACTTGAGTGCGCTGTTCTGCCAATAAGGCTTCTAAGCGATTAATTAATGTTGTATCGGCGCTGGGATCTTTGATTAACCAAGCTAAAAAATCATTCTCCCGTTGTTGTTTAATCCCAACAATGTCGGTGGCATTAAAACCGTCGAGTAATCCATTGAGCTTTTTCATCCGATTGGCCATTGTTGCCATCGTACCGGCATATTTAAGCGCGATATCATTATCTACATCACCCATCAAGGTAATGGTATCAATTTGTAATTGATAACGTTTGGCATCTGTTGGGTATAACCAATCGTTGGCAAACTGCAGTTCGCTGGTTAAATTATAACGACTCGTCGTTCCTGGATAACCGGCCACAAAAATACCGTCGCCGGCTTTAACGCCGTCAGCATTAATCTTGAGGTAACTTTTAGGGATGTAAGGAACGTTGTCAGCTGAATAAGTGGCTGGTTTACCATCTTTACCCACATAGGCGCGTAAAAAGGTAAAATCGCCAGAATGACGTGGGTACTCATAATTGTCGATATCGCCGCCAAATCTGCCCACGCTTTTTGGTGGGGCATACACTAAGCGTACGTCGCGAATAATTAGCTGCTTGGTGAGGTAGTATTCTAAGCCGTGGTGAAAGCTATTGACTGAACAACGATAATTTTTGTCCGCTTCACAGATTTTAATCAGGGCTTTGCTGTGGGTTTGAATGTCTTCAAAATGGGCTAAGGGTTCAGCTCGTAGATCCGCTAACACCGGATCCGTTACATTGGTCACTTTTTCAGTAATATAAAGACGTTCACTAGGACCGACAGACAATTCTTGTGCTTGGTTGTTAGCTAAAAAGCCATTTTCGAGGTAATTATGTGCTTTTTTACTGTTATATTGTATGCCGCGATAAGCGCAATGATGGTTTGTGACAACTAGGCCTTGGGGGGAGACAAAACTGGCGGTACAATAGCCCAAACTGACAACGGCGTTCATGGGGTATTGTCCTAAATCTGCCAGTTGTGATGCGGGAATATCGATACCCCGTTGGGTGAGTTTGTCAGCAATGGATGGCATTTGATACGGTTGCCACTGGCCCTCATCGGCGAAGGCAAAACCAGATGCCAGCACCAAGGCTGCAGCGAGTGCGATACGCATGTTTTTTCCTTAAATTATTATTATATTTCCGTTTGATTAATCGTTATTTTAATGATTTTTTTAATGATTAATGACGGCAAATTACGCTTAACCACGGTGTTATACCATATTTTATAAAGTTGTTGGAAATTGGGAGTGTTAATGTCACAACAAGGTGCTTTTAAAGCAAGAAACAGGCAGAGAGATGTAGAAGTTAATGCATTAAAATTGCCTCCTCACTCTATTGAAGCTGAACAATCCGTTTTAGGTGGATTGATGTTAGATGCTGAAGCGTGGGATCGTGTTTCTGAAGCTGTTGTGTCAGAAGATTTTTATTCTCGTTCTCATCGAATGATTTTCATGGCTATGCAACGGTTAGTTGAGACGGGCCAACCACTGGATTTGATTACCGTCTCTGAGCAATTAGAGATTGAAGACCATTTAGACGATGCCGGTGGCTTTGCTTATTTGGGTGAAATTGCCAAAAACACCCCCAGTGCGGGTAACATTTTATCTTACGCCGATATTGTGCGTGAACGTGCCGTGGTGCGTGACATGATCGCCGTTGCTCACGAAATTGCTGATGCGGGTTATAACCCTGAAGGCCGAGATTCAAGTTCATTATTAGATTTGGCTGAGAGCAAAGTCTTTAAAATTGCTGAAATGCGCACTAATGCCAATGAAGGCCCTGAAAACATTAAAAGCATTCTTGAAAAAACCGTCGACAAAATTGAGCAACTTTACAATAATCCCCATAACGGTGTTACCGGTGTCTCAAGTGGTTTTAATGATTTAGATAAAATGACCGCAGGTTTTCAGGCTGGCGATTTAATTATTGTTGCCGCACGTCCTTCTATGGGTAAAACCACCTTTGCGATGAACTTGTGTGAACAAGCGGCGATGAATGAAGATAAGCCCGTGCTCATTTTCAGTCTCGAGATGCCGTCTGAGCAGATCATGATGCGTATGTTAGCGTCGTTAGGGCGGGTTGAACAAACCAAAATTCGTACTGGCCAATTAGATGATGAAGATTGGGCGCGCGTGTCATCGACTATGGGCATTATGCTTGAGCAAGGTAAAATGTATATTGATGACGGTTCAGGACTCACCCCAACAGACGTGCGTAGCCGTGCAAGGCGTATTGCGCGTGAACATGGCGGGTTATCAATGATCATGGTCGATTATCTGCAATTAATGCAGGTACCATCATTAAAAGACAATCGTACCTTGGAAATTTCGGAAATTTCTCGCTCGTTAAAAGCCTTAGCCAAAGAACTCGAAATTCCGGTCATCGCATTGTCACAGCTTAACCGCTCGCTAGAGCAACGTGCGGATAAGCGTCCAATTAACTCTGATTTGCGTGAATCAGGTGCGATTGAGCAAGATGCTGACTTGATCATGTTTATTTATCGCGACGAAGTGTACAACGATAACTCTGAAGATAAAGGCACTGCTGAAATCATTATCGGTAAACAGCGTAACGGACCTATTGGTCGAGTGCGCTTAGTCTTCCAAGGTCAATTTTCTCGTTTTGATAATTATTCTGGTCCACAGTTTGAAGACGATTAATCATTGATTATGTTGTGTTAATTTATAGTTTATGATTTACCATTGGTCATCGATGTTTATCATTGTTTACCATTGTTTACCGGTGTTTCTGGGGTCGCATGGTAGATCAGAACTCCCTTCCCAACAGACAGTATGATCCGGGATGTTATTTACTGTTTAATTAAGGCTATCCATTGAAACCTTTTCCGCGTGCAGAAATTAGTCGTTGTGCTTTGCAAAGTAACTTGGCACAACTGCGTCTTATTGCGCCAAATAGCAAAGTTTTGGCGGTTATTAAAGCGAATGGTTATGGTCATGGCTTATTAAATGTTGCCCAAAGTGTGGGTCACTACAGTGGCGGGGCGGATGGCTTTGGTTTAGCTAGGCTTGAGGAAGCATTGCAACTACGAGAAGGTGGCGTAAAAGGCAAGCTTTTGTTATTGGAGGGTTTTTTTCGTCAATCCGATCTACCGTTATTAGTACAGCATCACATTGATACTGTCGTGCATCATGAATCGCAATTGAAAATGCTGGAAACGGCCAAATTAGAGCAAGCTGTCACCGTATGGATAAAAATCGATACGGGTATGCATCGTATCGGCTTTAGTGTCGCGCAGTTTTACCGTATTTATCAGCGCTTGCTGGCTTGTCCGCAAGTGGCTAAACCCATACATTTAATAACCCACTTTGCCTGCGCCGACGAACCCGATAATAGCTTCACTCAAACGCAAATGAATGCCTTTGAACAACAGGTGAGTGGCTTAGAAGGCGATCGCACCTTAGCCAATTCTGCTGGTACCTTATTTTGGCCAGCCAGCCAAGCCGACTGGATAAGACCCGGTATTGCGCTTTATGGTATCTCTCCGGTTATGGGCGATAGAGGCGTTAATCATCGATTAATTCCGGCGATGGAATTAGTGTCCAGTTTAATTGCTGTGCGTGAACATAAAGCCGGTGATAGCGTGGGATACGGTGCTGCTTGGACCGCAAAAAAAGACACTCGCTTGGGTGTTGTGGCGATAGGTTATGGTGATGGTTATCCACGTAATGCGCCAGAAGGCACGCCAGTATGGATTAATGGCCGCCGAGTGCCAATAGTAGGTCGAGTGTCGATGGACATGTTAACCGTTGACTTAGGTGCCGATGCACAAGATAGCGTCGGTGATAATGTACAACTGTGGGGTAAGGCGTTGGCGGTAGAAGACGTCGCCGAGCACATAGGTACAATTGCTTATGAGTTAGTGACTAAGCTCACTCCACGTGTGGTCGTTGAACTGCTTAATTGAGCATAAAATTGATATAACCCATGCCCAATACATTGCCTATGTGTTGGGCATGGTTGTTTTAAGGCCTTTAATTTTAGTTCTAGTTCTAGTTCTAGATTCTGGCCTTAGATTGTAGATTCTGGATTCTAGATTTAGTTGCTAGTTTGGAGCCTCGATTTAGGTGCTAGCCCTTGGCTTGAGCGCTAATATTACAGGCTTAAGCCAATGCTTGATCATCGATTAAACGTCTTCAAAACAAATTTCAATAAAGGCATTACCGAATTCGTGGATAAAAGGCATCATAATTTTTGTGCCGTGCGCTTTATGAGAAATAGTATGATTTTTACCAGAAACAACCACAGGGGTGGCCATGTCGAAATTATAACCCTTATCGCTTAATAATTTTTTTGCCCCACCCGTCACCATGTTAGTGATTTCGCCGACTAGATCGGACACCTCTTCATTAATGCTTGTGGGTTTTTCGCCTAACATCTTGTGCATGATTTCAAGGATCAATGTTTGCTCAAAGGTAATTGACATTGAGCCACACGTTTTAGGGCCAACCATACCGATTAGTCCTGAGACATCCCCCTTGGCAATATCATGATTTTTTAGCTGTGGTTTACCTGGAATAAGGTCAATTGTTGCCATAGTAGCAATGACATTGATTAACGAAGTAAGAAACGGGTTAATAAATTCAACGTTCATAGGCGAAGCGATCCTTTTTAGCCTGAAAGCGCGGTGATAATAAGAATGGTGCGAGGTTCAATCGACGCTGTTGTTAGCGTAATGGACGTCATCGTTGAAATGCTAAATATTGGGCTTAGCTTAGAGCACAAGGATCAAATTGAAAGAGACATTTGCCGCAGAAGTTACTTTTATTTAGCTATTCAGTTATTTAGCATCATAAATTGCTTGCCCCTAGAAAGCCTGAGTAGTGTTGAATGCTTAAACAAACGGCTAAGGTAGTTAACAGGACGGCCAAGATTAACAGTAAATATTCATAAAGTTAACCATCAGGATTAATTAATAACATTGAAATTCAGTATCAATCAATATCGTTAACTATCAGAAATAACTAATAACTAATAACTAATAATATTAATTAATACTGGATGGCACAGGATCCTGGTTGAGGATGTCATTTGAGCTAAATGAGGCTTCAATTGAGTGTCTTCCCCTCAAAAACCGGATCGACTTAATGCGGCCACTATGTCGGGGATTCTATGTTGGTGAGTTGCAATAGCAACTGCAGACGTTCAGTGTGAGCAATAAATTGCCCATCGATGCCGTGCAAGAATCCGTAGTGCAATTGGGTTACATGTTGTCAGGTAATAACATGGCCATCCGATCTTTTTTTCGCTGAAAACGGGTTAAAAATTACTACAAAGTTTGGTTCATTATTTAAAGGTGCTGTCGGCGCTTTACCTGTCTTTACAGTATATTGTGAGCATCTAGAGCGAAAGCGACGACAAGGCGCTACAAACTGCCAACGCTGCTTGTGTTCTTAAACGCTAACTCTTACTCTATAACACCACTTTCCACTTGATTGATATCAAGATTTTCTGCTGGTTTAACATTCCCTATATTACTGTTGGATTGGTCATCGAGTACAAATTTGTTTAATCATTCTGTTGAATTTGCTCGTTGAGAAAATGATAAAAGGTGATCGCAACTCAAATAGAAAGGGGTTATGTTATTACTTCAAAAAATGGGTGGCTATATATTCTTGTATTAGGTGGAGAAACCACATTGATCCTTTTGAATGGTAACGAAGAGCAACGTTACCCTTTATCGACGGGGAAAATGTTGGTTATCCCCAAAGATGCTTGGCCCCGTTTTGAATCACCAGAAGGTGTTAAAGTCATGACAATAACACCGCAACCAACAGAGCATAGTATTGAGCAGCCAAACGGAACATAACAAATAACGATAGGTCGGGTGAAGCCGTATTAAGTACCCATTAGCGCGAGCTTCCCGATTCGGTTAAGCAAAAATGCGGTCGTGAAAAGTCGTAAGAAGATAAACCTTCGTTTACTCTGCTTTTTTCAACCTTAAGCTCTTGTTGTGGTTTAGGTTTCATGAATTTTAATTTTATTTTGATGAGAAATCATACCGTTGTACAATAAAAATAACTAAATAAGAGGTGTTCTATGGATGGAAAATCATTAATCGTTATTTTAATAATGGTGTCAGCTTCAGCTTCAGCTTCAGCAGAAGTATATAAGTGTGCGGATGGTCAATATCAAGCAGACCCGTGCGACGACCAAAGCGAACCGTTAGATTTACGTAATGTTGGCAGTTTTGTCACTTCTTCGAGTGTTTCTTCAAACAATATGAACACTGTCAGTGAAAGTGCGGTAAACCCAAGCAATATAAAACATATCGATAAAAAACAAGAGTTTGCACTTTATCTTCGTAAACAAGAATTGCAGCGTAAAATCAAAAATCTAGAAAAGGATAAAAAGAAAGCCTTCACAAACAGTAAAAACAAGGTTGCTCAACTGCGTAGTCAAGGGAATCGTGCTAACAATAATTTAGCGGGTGCAACCTGGCAGCAAAGTTTAGCGCAAGAAATGACCGCGGTGATACAACAGGGAAGTACAGAAGTTGAATCAATTGATCGTCAAATATCTGCACTTAGCTCTGAATTAAAACAACTGTAAACCAAACAAACTAATCAATAACCGTTGCTGCCAATAGGTAGCCTTTCTTTACGAAAATTAAGCAACGGTACTTACTTGCACTATCAGCTTTGTCACGTTTTTGAATGCTATAAGAGGCCATCACTTCGGGTTCCCCCATCTCCATTTTCCCAATGCATTATGGTTCCCTATTGGTTTCTCAGAGCAACTAAAAATGTCTTAAGAAGTGTAAAGAAAACTCAAAATGTGAGAGCAGTTAATTCAGTGAATACAACGAAAAAGCTAGTCATACCAACGTATATGCTAGATCGCACCTTGATCTTCCCCTAAATCAGTAGACACTTGTTTCTCGATGATGGGTTAATGATATAATTAGCCATTATTAGGGCCGCCCAGTTGTTATAGCCTAATTTATTACTTCCCTACTGGCTCCTTGTGCAACAACTATTACCCAAAATGCACCTAACAAGGTGTGTCAATACCGCAAATTATGAGTATAAAGAATTCAGTGAATACAACACCTAAGCTAGCCACACCAAGGGATACACTCGATCGCACCTTTTCCATTGCGCCTATGCTGGATTGGACTGACCGCCACTATCGTTACTTTGCGCGCCTTATGTCGAGCAAAGCCTTGTTGTATACCGAGATGGTGACCACGGGTGCCATATTGCGAGGTAAGGGCGACTACTTAGCCTATAACACGGCAGAACATCCACTGGCGTTACAGTTAGGTGGCTCTAATGCGGTTGATTTAGCGGCGTGTGCCAAGTTGGCTGCTGAGCGTGGTTATGATGAGGTGAACCTGAATGTGGGTTGTCCGTCTGATAGAGTTCAAAATGGTCGTTTTGGTGCGTGTTTAATGGAAGAACCTGCATTGGTTGCACAATGCGTTGATGCAATGAAACAAGTGACTGATATTCCCATCACAGTCAAAACCCGTATTGGGATTGATGAGCAGGACAGTTATCCGTTTTTAACTGACTTTATTGACACTGTGAGTGCCAAAGGCTGTAGTGCATTTACTATTCATGCGCGTAAAGCCTGGTTGCAAGGCTTAAGCCCGAAAGAGAATCGTGACATTCCGCCGTTAGATTACGATCGGGTGTACCAGTTAAAGCGTGATTACCCGCAGTTGAACATCAGTATTAACGGTGGCATTAAAACCTTAGCAGAATCGAAGCTACATTTAACCCAGCTAGATGGAGTGATGGTGGGGCGTGAAGCTTATCAAAACCCCTATATATTGGCACAGGTTGATCAGCAACTTTGCGCAATTGACAAACCCATCATTACCCGTCAGCAAGTGATAGAACAAATGCTGCCGTATATTGAAGTGCATTTAGCCCAAGGCGGTCGGTTAAACCACATTACCCGGCATATGATTGGTTTATTCCAGGGCTTACCGGGGTCGCGTGGCTGGCGTCGTCATTTAAGTGAGAATGCTCATAAGCCCAATGCTGATATTGGGGTTGTGCTTAACGCCGCTGAATTTGTCGATGCCGCAGCACTCGCCAGTGATGAATCTACTTTGATATAATTCTCGTTATACAGAGAGCTTATGTCACCAGAATATGTCACGAGCTTATGTCGTGACATAAACCGCCGTTATCATAGAAAAAACGCCTATTTTTAGGCGTTTTTTGATCTTGTCTCTCTGGTTAAATTAGCCAGAGGATCCATCAAGCCTGCTAAACAACCGTGTCTAATATCATGAGCTAGACAGGCACTAATGCAGGCACTAATACAGGCACTAACTCAGTCACTCACTATTGTCAGTAAAGACTGTTACTAACCCAGTCACTAACGCAGTAATTCACTCTGTCATTAACTCAGTAATTAACTTTATCAGCGCAACGATTACACCTCACTCCTCACACCACACATTTCAACCACTAACCCTGCCACTAAGTTAACCACTCACTCTACCGCAGCATCTTAGTTGGTGGTGATATTTCGCTATTTATGGCTACTTTTTAGCCTTGTTATAATGCTTGATAAAAATCACTGGTCATTTTCGCTAACTCGATGGTGAGTTTTACTATCTGTTGGTTTTTTGTTCGAGATTTTAGTTCAGTTATATAAACGATAATTAATTATTTTTATCTATTAATTAGATGGTTACTGTTGTTTTTTAAAGTTGGCACGCTGCTTGTAATACCTATGGTGTAATCAACTAGACGGGTGTTTAGTTGTCATTAACCAACACAAGAAAGGATGTCATTATGTTTACTTTAACTTCAACTAACGTTATTCGTCGTCGTGTTCAGTTATCAGTTGCTGCAGCATTATTGGTTACCGCCAGTGTTGCGGTCCAAGCGGATGAAATTTCAATCTCTAGTACCTTATCTGCGCTAGAACAGAATATGACCCAAGCGAGCCAAGAAATGATTTCGAATGTGAAGCAAGAGTTAATGCTGTCGTTGCAAGCTCAAATTGCTGAACAAGTGTTAGAAATAAATTCAGCATTAGAGTTTGCGAGCTTTGAACAACCTCAAGTTAATGCTACGGCCATTACTACCACTGAGAACAAGTAATGGTGGGGGCGATGAATATAGGCTTGGTGCTGCCATTAATGTTGTTATTGTTATTGCCAGTGATCAGTTTTGCCCTGTGCGCCATGTTAGTCAGCTGGCTGTTATGGCCAAGCATTAATGACCAAGCTTAATATAAAAAGAATGACTTAAAGACTAAAATCAGTGAGTTAAGAGAGGATAATATGAACTGTTTAATCAATAGATTGCAAGATGAAGCTCGGATCGTGTGTGGCGTATCAGCTAAATTAGCCAAACAATACGCTTGGTCATTACTTTGGACACGTGTTGTGACGGTAGGACTGGTGCTAACTAATCCCATTATCAGTTTGTTAGCTTATGTTGTGATAGCTGTGGTGATGAGTCAAAAAACGTCTCGATTTTAACGCTTACTCGACACGGGGTAAGCGGGGCGTAGACTCCCCCCCGCAGACAGCTTGTATCGAGTGGGTATTTATTTTTGTAAGAAAGCTTGGAAGCGTTGTTTGGCTTCATCACTTTGTAAACGTTTAGAGAACTGAACTAATTCTAACTTCATTTGCGCTTTTACTTGGGCCTGATTATGGCGTAAAAGCTGTTTCGATGCTTGCAGTGACTGAGGTGGCTGTGCCGCAAGTTTTTTCGCTTGAGCTAAGCTGAAACTCAGTAAATCGGCGGCATCGACAACCTTATTAATTATATTTAATTCAGTCGCGGTTGCGGCATTAAATGCTTCACCGAGTAAGATCAGTTCAGCGGCTTTTTGTTGGCCGACGATTAAGGGTAATAATAGACTTGATCCGGCTTCAGGCACTAACGCCAGATTAACAAATGGCATTTGAAATTTAGCACTATTGTCTGCATACACTAAATCGCAATGCAGTAGCAGAGTTGTCCCAATTCCCACCGCGGCCCCCGCCACAGCAGCGACCACTGGTTTTTTAAGATCCAATAAGCAAAACAAGAATTTAACGGTTGGATGCTGTTGGTCTAATTTACCACTTTTGAGGAAATCTGCGATATCATTGCCTGATGTAAAGCAATTGTCTGTACCATGGAACAGAAAGGCACGAATATCATTGTCGGCTTCACCTTGGATCAGGTATTCTGTGAATTGCTGATACATTTCTAGCGTAAAGGCATTACGCTTTTCTGGACGATTAAAACTGATGATACGGACGCCTTGATCATCTCTTACCTGAACATAACTCATTCGTAGCTTCCTGTTGTGAACGCGAGTGGGATTACATGGAGTTTAAAACATTGAAAATAATATTCAAACATCTGTTTAACTTTTTAGTGTTATCATCAATCTCATTTGCCGCCACCGCTAACGTTGTTTTGGTTGATGGTTATGTTAGGGCTATGCCTGCGAGTGTGCCTAATACCGCCGCTTATTTTACCTTAGAAAACCATAACAACAACGCTGTTAAGTTAGTTGAAGTGAAGACTGGCGCGGCAAAAGTAGCGCAATTACATACCATCATTGAAGAGAACGGCATGGTTAAAATGCGCCAAGTTGATGGGTTTAGCATACCGTCTCACGGTACATTAATGCTGCAACCTACCGGGGATCATGTGATGTTATTGTCATTAACCGCCGCGCTTACGATCGATGACAAGGTGTCATTAGAATTAATTTTTGAAGATGGTCAGCAAGTTATGATTGAGCTCCCAGTGCTAAAACAAGCCACGACTCAACATGATGAAAATGCAGAGCATCACCACCATCATTAAGGAACCATATTGATGCAAGTCACAAGGAATAAAATTTTAACCGTTGTTGGTGTGCTGGGTTTAGTACTTTATATTGCTAGTGTGTGGTGGAGTGTTGAACCTGATCCGATTGAACCCGTATCGTCGCCGACGGGTAATGGTAAACTGATTGTGGGTTATGCCACCACAAGCTCATTAATTGCCACCATGGAAACCTTGCTGGACAAACCCGGTGGTTGGCTATCCAATGATATTATGCCTCCGTCGGTAATGATGGATAATATACCCGCATTCGAGTTTGGTGCATTAGAACAAGTGCGTGATTTAGCCTTGACTATGCGCAAAGAGTTTAGTCGTTCGCAGTCGCAGTCAACGGCTGATAAAGACTTGTTAGCAGCACATTCGAAGCTCAATATTGAAAACACCAGCTGGTTAGTGCCAAGTGCCGAAGGTGAATACAGCGATGCGATTAAATTATTGAAACTGTATCGCGCAAAAATTAGCGATACAGATAACAATAATGCTCAGTTTTATGCTCGTGCAGATAATCTGAATGAATGGCTTAAAGAAGTTCAGAAACGCTTAGGCAGTATGTCACAGCGTTTGTCTGCCAGTGTTGGCCAAGATCGGTTAAATACTGATTTAGCCGGCGATACTTCTGCGCGTCAATCTACACCCAATTTATCGAGCAACGAAATTAAAACCAGCTGGTGGAAAATTGACGATGTATTTTATGAAAGTCGTGGTTCAGCTTGGGCATTATTGAACTTTATGCGCGCCATTGAAATTGATTTTGCCGATGTATTAGAAAAGAAAAATGCTGAGGTCAGTTTACGTCAAATTATTCGTGAGCTTGAAGAGACTCAGCAAACAGTTTGGAGCCCTATCATTCTTAACGGCAATGGTTTTGGCTTAGTGGCTAATCACTCGTTGGTGATGGCTAATTATATTTCGCGTGCGAATGCCGCGGTAATTGATTTAACTAATTTACTTTCACAAGGATAAAGATGAAAAAGACTCTTCTTGCCACAGCTGTAGTGAGCTTATTAAGTATGTCATCGGCTCAGGCGGCAACTATATTGGGTTTCAAAGTGGGTGCCGATTACTGGCAGGCCGACACCACAAATGCATTTAATGATGACAGCGGTGTTGCACATAGCTTTAACGATGACTCGTCACAAGGCAGTATATGGATAGCGGTTGAACATCCATTGCCGTTTGTGCCTAATATCAAAATTCGTGAAAATAAACTTGAGTCGAGCACGGGTATTGCCAATGCCGACTTTAACTTTAACGGTCACAATTTTACTGATGCGACCTCGGTGACTAATGATTTAAGTAATACTGACTTTGTATTGTATTACGAAATTCTTGATAACGATTTAGTGTCTGTTGATTTAGGTGCTGCATACAAATTAATGAGTGGTTCATTACGTGTTGCTGATGCGGGTCATCCTGAAGAAGTGGAAATCGACAGTGGAATTGTAATGGGCTATGCCAGTGCACAAGTTGGCATGGTGGGTTTAGGCTTATTTGGCTTTGCTGATGTGATGTTAGGTGTGGATGAATCTAATGTCTATGACTATGGTGCTGGTTTAGGCTGGCAGTTTGATGGATTAGCGGTGGATACATCTGTTCGTATTGGTTACCGTGAGTTTAATTTTGATGTGAGCAACTTCTCTGGGGTGTCACAAAATACTCAGTTTAATGGTGCCTTTGCGGGTGTTGAACTCGTTTTTTAATGCTAGCTTGTGCTCACTAGATAGTGCTGATAAAAAAACCGCCAATTGGCGGTTTTTTTGTGGAAGCTTAATGGCTATTGAAGTATTAATCCGTTGTTAATGGCGATAACATCATCTTCGGTTAACGTACCGGCAGCCTGTTTAAGGGCCAATATAGAATTGATATAGCCATAACGCGCTTCAGACAATTGACGCTTTGAATCGTATAAATCACGTGTACGGTTCAGCACATCAACAATCGTACGCGTACCTACTTCAAATCCAGCTTGAGTGGCTTTTAATGCGCTTTCAGATGAAATCACCGATTGCTCATAGGCTTTTATTGAACTGATAGAAGCGTTAACGTTATTAAAGTTATTACGCACATTCTTAGTCACGCTACGATGAGTTTGTTCTAACTTCTCGCTTGCTTCCACATATTGGAACTGAGCCTGTTTCACCTGAGAGGTGACTTTAAAGCCTTCGAAAAGTGGAATGCTCAAGGTCACACCAATATTGGTGTTGTCATAATCAGGCCCCGGGGTTTGATCAAAGCCTTTGTTGTAACCAGCATTGAAGTTCAATGAAGGCATATGGCCAGCTTTGTACAAGTTAATGGTTTCATTGGCGATATCTTTAGCGATACGTTGTGTCATTAAATCGATGCTATTGGTTTCGGCCATTTTCAACCAAGCAGCAGATGTTGCTGGGGCAGGTGTACCGGCTGAAAAACGGTTAGTATCAAGAATATTAATCGGTTTATGATCAATACCGGTAATTTCGCGTAATGCTTCATAGCTATTGTCTAAGGTGTTTTGAGCCAGAATTTCTAATGCTGAGGCTAAGTCATATTGCGCTTGTGCTTCATGGACATCAGTAATTGCCGTTAAACCGACAGCAAAGCGTTGTTTAGTTTGCTCAAGTTGACGTTCAATTGCTGCTTTTTCAGCACCTTGAAATTCATAGTTGTCTTTAGCCGTTAATACATCAAAATAGGCCTTAGTGACGCGGGTAATGAGCGATTGTAATGTCGATGCATAAGCAGAATCAGCTTGAGATGCGGCCATTTCAGCAAGATCTAAACCAACCCATGCACTGTGATCGTAGATCACTTGGGTTAAGCTAACACCGCTAGTGTAGCCATCTTGGGTTAAGCTAACATCGCTAGTGTCGCCATCATTGACTAAAGTATCGTTCCACGCTTTGGCATAACCGACGTTGGCACTAATGGTTGGCAGCAGTGGTGCGCGGTTTTCTTCAATGCTTTCATACAAGGCGTCACGCTGTGCTTTTGCTTGTAAAACGATAGGGTCGCTAGTGAGTGCTTTCTGATAAATCTGAAGTAAATCATCAGCTTGTGCTGTTGGTGCCGCAATAGCAAATGCTAATGCGGCATATAATGAACCAATTTTGAATTTCATTTGCTGCCCTTTTTAGACCATGCCTCGGTAATATGAGGTGTTGATAAACTGATAAATTTGCTCATGCCCGCAGTTCAGATGGTGATCTAGCACTACTCACTCTTAGCGTGACAATCCGTGTTAACGCGCATACGCATTGTAATAATGAGTATGCACAATAATTTATAGAGACTAATAATAATTTCCAGAGACTACTAATTTTCAAGTACTGTTATAGTGCAAGAGCTACAACGTAATTCACTACTTGAATTACTACTTGAATTACTACTTGAATTACTACTTGAATTACTAGTTGAATAATAACCTAATAGTAGTGATTTTATCATTTTCAAGTCAAATTTGAAGTGTAACAGGTTTTATTTTATTTAGGCCTGTTTTTGCCAATGCAAAGCTAAATGCTGAGTGATTAATTATGTGAATGTAAACTGTTAGCATGACCAGTAGCATGACCAGACTGGTTATGTTTGAGAGACAAGGATAAATATGTCAGAACAACTCGGTTTAACAACCTATGACGCAGAGTCAGGGTTTAGTTTAATATCAAAAAAAGTGTTATACAAAGGTTTCTTCCAGCTGGACGAATACACGTTTAAGCATAAGCTGTTTAAAGGCGGTTGGAGTGGCGAGGTGACCCGTGAAGTCTTTGAAAGAGGCCATGCCGTGGTGGTACTGCCTTATGATCCCATTCGTGATGAAATCGTATTAATCGAACAAATTAGGGTCCCCGCATTAGCAACCACTAAATCAATCTGGCTTCTTGAATTAGTGGCGGGTATAATTGAACCGGGCGAATTACCCGAACAGGTTGCTGAACGTGAATTGGCCGAAGAAGCCGGATTAAGTTTATTAGGCTTAACATCTATCAATAATTACTTGGTGAGTCCGGGTGGCACAAGTGAACGTTTTTATCTGTTTTGGGCGCAAGTCGACGCCACCCAAGCTTATGGAATACATGGGCTTGAACATGAAGATGAAGATATTCGGGTTCATGTTGTTAGCCGCGAGCAAGCCTATGAATGGGTGAAGAATGGTCGTATTGATAATGCATCGACGGTGTTAGGTATCCAATGGTTGATGCTAAATTACCAACAAATTCGTGACACACTTTAGTTTGAGTGGGCTTACGAGCAAGATAGGAAGAATTGGGTGGCAGAGTTTAACCTGAAAAAGAAGCAAAAATATCAACCGAATGTTAGTCTTTTTTTAGCGGTCTGCAGTCGAAATTATGGCCATATTTTAAAATGGTTACCCGAGCAATTGAGCGTCAATGTGCCTTGGCGAGTTGAAGGTGAATTTGGTACCTTGTCGATCAATCTTCTTGAAAATACTAAATATACACAATTAGTCGAAATATCGCGCAATATACCAAATGGACATTTTTTTAAATCTCCTAAAGCAACTGTTCGTGTCTATCATGATGCTCAATTAGCAGAAGTGTTAACTAGCCAACAGATTTATCGCTTAAAGCCAATGTATGATTACCCAAATCAACATATGCATCATAGTGATGAAAAATTTCAGGTGAATGCATTCCTTGAAGATTTGTTGAAGATTGGGTTTCGGAAAGTGACTTGCCAATCATAGCTTTTTTAATTCTTTTACCATGTTAGGAATCTTTAGTGCTTAAAGACGCAGTGCATTATTCGGTTGCTGAAAATGAACCTGTGCGATTAGTACAAGTAACTGATCCACATCTTTTTGCTGATCCAGCAGGGCAACTGCTTGGCGTTAATACCGCACAAAGTCTTCAAGCTGTGTTAAATACCTACATAGCAACTCAATATCCCGCTCATTTACTGTTAGCCACGGGTGATATTAGCCAAGATTACTCACCTGAATCATATCAACACTTTGTGCAAAAGATTGAGATGTTGGATTTACCTTGCCATTATTTACCGGGAAATCATGACGACCCGCGCTTGATGAGCTTGCGTATGCAAGGTGAACAGGTGTTTGGTCAGCAAAGAATTATTATCGGTAATTGGCTGATATTAATGCTCGATTCTACCGTTCGCGGTAAGCCTGGTGGTTATATGGGCCAGCAACAATTTGCGTTAATTGAAGCCGCCATTAAAGCAGAACCCAACAAACATGTATTATTGGTCATGCATCATAATCCTATTTTAATGCAGTGTGCTTGGTTAGATCAGCATTGCATGATGAATGGTGATGACCTTTTGCAACGCATAAAACGTTATCCGCAAGTAAAAGGCCTACTCTGGGGGCATGTCCATCAGCAAGTGGATAAGATCCATTCAGGGGCACATGGTCCCATTTCATTAATGGCCACCCCGTCGACTTGTATTCAATTTAAACCATTATCATCCTATTTTGCCTTAGATCATCAACAGCCGGGTTATCGTTTGCTGGAGTTGACTGGCGATGGTAGCATTCGTACTAATGTATATCGTGTGCCCGGAAATCGATTTTCGCCTGATAACGAGTCCAGCGGATACTAGTTTATCGCGCCATCTTAGTGAAGCAAGAGGCGAATTAGTGCTAATTAACCGTCTCGCGAGGGAATATGCTGCTTTATATCCATGGTTTTAATAGTTCTCCGCAGTCGGATAAGGCTGTTCAAACCGCGCACTATATTAAACAACATTATCCACACGTCGATTTTCACCAGCCACAATTACCTTCATCACCCATTGCTGCAATGACATTATTGTGCAAAATAACTGAGCAAGCTCAACAGCAAGGACTGCCACTGCGTTTTATTGGTTCATCATTGGGGGGCTATTTTGCCAGTTATTTAGTTGAAACCTACGGTGGCAAAGCGGTTTTGGTTAATCCAGCGGTAAAACCGTTTGAATTATTTGCACAGTATATCGGGCCTCAATATAATCCCCATACCAATGAGTACTATCAATTACTGCCGCAGCATCAAGAAGATGTTGCTCTGTACAATACTCACGTGATCCGACATCCTGATCGTTTTCTGGTGCTGTTGCAAACGGGTGACGAAGTGTTAGATTACCGACAAGCACTGCATAAGTACCACAACTGTGAATTGCATTTAGAACCCAATGGCGATCACAGTTTTGTCGGCTATGAACAACAATTAGACAAAGTGTGTAAATTTACTCAGCTGTAACGTTTTCCCGTTATAAACATCGATCAATTTGAGCTAACTTTGGCTCTATTTAACTCCTAATGTGTGGATTATGACCAAGCAATATACTTCTGATGCTATTGAGGTCCTTAACGGACTTGACCCGGTAAAACGCCGTCCAGGTATGTATACCGACACCTCTAGACCTAACCATCTTGGCCAAGAAGTCATTGATAACAGCGTTGATGAAGCGCTGGCGGGGCATGCAACTAAAGTTGAAGTAGTCCTTCATGTCGATAATTCTCTTGAAGTGACTGATGACGGTCGTGGTATGCCGGTGGATATTCACCCTGAAGAAGGCATTTCTGGGGTGGAGTTAATTCTGACAAAATTGCACGCGGGGGCTAAGTTTTCCAATGAAAGCTACCAGTTTTCCGGTGGTTTACACGGCGTGGGTATTTCGGTGGTTAATGCGCTCTCTACCCGAGTTGAGATCAGTGTTCGTCGTGATGCGCAAGTATATGAAATGGCCTTTGAGAATGGTTTTAAAGTTGAAGAACTGCTCGTAAAAGGGACGTGTGGGCGTCGTAATACCGGCACGCGAGTCCATTTTTGGCCTGATATCAGTTATTTTGATTCACCGAACTTTTTGGCCAGTAAATTAGTTTATTTACTGCGTTCTAAAGCGGTATTGTGTCCCGGTTTAAGCATCAAATTCACGAACAAACAAAGTGGTGAAGTGCATGAGTGGTGTTATGAAAGTGGCTTAACTGATTATTTACAAGAAGCCATCAAAGGCTCAGTGTTATTGCCTGAAGAACCGTTTGTGGGTAGCTTTAAAAGTAAATTTGAAGCCGCCGATTGGGCGATCACTTGGCTACCCGAGGGCGGTGAAAGTTTATCTGAAAGCTACGTAAATTTAATTCCGACACCATTAGGTGGCACCCATGTAAATGGTTTTAGGCAAGGCTTGCTCGAATCTATGCGTGAGTTTTGTGAGTTTCGCAATCTTGTCCCTCGGGGGATTAAGTTATCGCCAGATGATATTTGGGATCGCGCCGCGTTTATCTTATCGATCAAAATGCAAGACCCCCAATTTTCTGGCCAAACCAAAGAAAAATTATCCAGTCGTCAAAGCGCGGCTTTTGTTTCTGGCATTGTGCGTGATGCCTTTTCTTTGTGGTTAAATTCCAATACTGGATTAGCAGAACAACTGGCAGACTTGTGTATTAGCAATGCACAGCGACGCTTAAAAGCGGCCAAAAAAGTGGCCCGTAAAAAAGTCACCTCTGGCCCAGCATTACCCGGTAAATTAACCGATTGTAGCGGTCAAGACCCGATGCGAGGTGAGTTATTTTTAGTGGAGGGTGACTCGGCAGGCGGCAGTGCCAAACAAGCACGCGATCGTGAATTTCAAGCCATTATGCCGTTAAGAGGTAAAATTTTAAATACTTGGGAAGTCGATGCCTCACAAGTGTTAGGCTCCCAAGAGGTGCATAATATTTCAATTGCGATCGGTTGCGATCCTGACAGTGACGATATTTCAGAGTTACGTTATGGTAAAATTTGTATCTTAGCCGATGCGGATTCTGATGGATTGCATATTGCGACACTATTATGTGCGCTGTTTTTAAAGCATTATCGTGTACTCGTGAACAAGGGTCATGTGTATGTTGCTATGCCACCATTATTTCGTATTGATGTTGGTAAAGAAGTTCTTTATGCCTTGGATGAAGCAGAAAAAATAGGTATTTTAGATCGGATTACGGCAGAGAATAAAAAAGGTAAAGTGCAAGTGACTCGTTTTAAAGGCTTGGGTGAAATGAACCCATTGCAACTGCGTGAGACCACTATGGATCCTAATACTCGACGCTTAGTACAATTAACTATTGATGATATAGATGAAACTGTGGCATTAATGGATATGTTGCTTGCTAAAAAGCGTGCTCCTGATCGTAAAAGTTGGTTAGAAACCAAAGGTGACTTAGCGTTGCTTTAGCCGTGTTTTTTACCGCCAATAATAATGGATAATATAAGGCAAAAGGTAAATTAACATGCAGTTTAGTCGATTACGATTTTCTCTCAACCTTGGCAGTAAATGTGCTTGCGCAGGGATAATAATCTTAGGCTTATTTCCAACACTCGCGGTTGCGGCACAATCTGTGATGATCACCGTCACCAAAGGGTTTGGCTTAAGCTTGTATGCCTCTGATTTAGGTGATATTAAACAATTAACCTTAGGTGATAACGGCACCCTGTTTGTTGGGTCTCAAAAAAGTGGCACTGTGTATGCCTTGGTCGATAGTGACCAAAATGGCCAAGTGGATAGACGTTACCTTATCGCCAGTGGCCTAGATTACCCGGAAGCGTTAGCCTTTCATGATGGTTCATTATACGTCACCGAAGACGATCGTATTATCCGTTTTGACGACATTGAATCGCATCTTCGCCGCCCCAGCCGAGCACGTGAAGTCTATTCAAATTTGCCAAACTTAGATAAAAAATATTCGCGATCAATGCACTTTGGACCCGATGGCCGTTTATATATTGCCATAGGGTCGCCGTGCAATGTCTGTGTCTCGCCATCGCCATTTGGCAGTATTTTGGCCATTGATGTGGATACCGGCGCCAGTGAACAAGTTGCGTTTGGCCTTCGGAGTGTAACGGGGTTTGATTGGTCACCCGTAACCAAGAAGTTGTGGTTTGCCGATTTAGGTCGTAATTGGATGGGCGATAATATTCCACCTGATGAGATAAACCGAATAGATGTTAACGGTAGCCACTTTGGTTTTCCTTATTTACACGCCACAGATGTCATAGAACCTGCCTATGAAACACCTGAAAATTTAAATATCTCGCTGCCCGAATTTGAACTTCCAGCACACGTCGCCCCAACCGGATTAAGTTTTTATCGCGGCGAGCAATTTCCTGAACGTTATCGCCAACAACTCTTTGTTGCTGAAAATGGTTCGTGGAATCGATCCAGTAAAGTCGGCTATCAAATCGTGATGCTGGATATTGAAGATGGAAAAGTGACTAAACGTGAAACCGTGGTGAGTTTTTTGGATGGCGAATTTCCCGTTGCACGTCCATTTGATGTGATTAATGCACCCGATGGTGCAATGTACATTTCAGATGATTTAAAAGGTAATATTTACCGCTTGTTTTATAATGCACCCGAACAATCACAGGAAATGAAATAATGAGTGATGCGATTGAATTAAGTCTTGATGGCGTAGAGCAAATGCCGCTTAGGCGCTTTACTGAAGAGGCTTATTTAAATTATTCCATGTACGTCATTATGGATCGTGCTTTACCGTATATTGGCGATGGTTTAAAACCCGTTCAGCGTCGCATCATTTATGCCATGAGCGAATTAGGGTTATCGGCACAGTCTAAACACAAAAAATCAGCCCGTACTGTGGGTGATGTGTTAGGTAAGTATCATCCACATGGTGATAGCGCGTGTTACGAAGCTATGGTGTTAATGGCTCAGCCCTTTTCATATCGATATCCACTGGTCGATGGTCAAGGAAACTGGGGCGCGCCAGATGATCCTAAGTCATTTGCTGCCATGCGTTATACCGAAGCCAGGTTATCAAAGTTTTCTGAAGTGTTACTGTCAGAATTAGGTCAAGGCACAGTTGATTGGGGCGTTAACTTTGATGGCACCATGAAAGAACCCAAAACCTTACCGGCGCGATTACCGCATATTTTATTGAATGGTATTACTGGGATCGCGGTGGGCATGGCAACCGACATTCCGCCACACAACGTGGGTGAGTTAGTTTCAGCTTGTGTGGAGCTTATTGATAATCCCAAAACTGACTTAGCGCGACTTATGGAGTTAGTGCCTGGCCCTGATTACCCGACCGAAGCCGAAATTATTACCCCGAGAGCCGATATTAAACGCATTTATGAGACGGGTCGTGGCTCGATCAAAATGCGCGCGGTTTACAGCGAAGAACAGGGTGAAATTGTTATTACGTCATTACCGCATCAAGCCAGTAGCGGGAAGATATTAGAGCAAATCGCCAATCAAATGGTGGCGAAAAAGCTGCCGATGGTGTCTGACTTACGTGATGAGTCAGACCATGAAAATCCGGTTAGATTAGTGATTGTGCCTCGTTCAAATCGGATTGATTGCGATCAGCTAATGACCCATTTATTTGCGACCACGGATCTGGAAAAAAGCTTTCGTATCAACTTAAACGTACTAGGACTCGACGGCCTTCCTAAAGTGAAAGGGCTCAAACAACTGTTAACCGAATGGTTAGAGTTTCGGATGACGACCGTTACCCGCCGTTTGCAATATCGACTCGATAAAGTTGAAGCGCGATTACATATTTTAGACGCGTTAATGATCGCGTTTTTAAATATTGACGAAGTGATTGAGATTATTCGTTTTCACGATGAGGCTAAAGCTGAGTTGATGTCACGGTTTAGTTTGTCAGAGAAACAAGCTGAATCAATTTTAGAATTAAAATTACGTCATTTAGCCAAGCTTGAAGAATTTAAAATTAAAGCAGAGCAAGATGCGTTAGCCGCTGAGGGTGAGAAACTAACCATATTGTTAAGCTCAGAGCGTCGTTTAAAAACCTTAGTCAAAAAAGAATTGATCCAAGATGGCGAGATTTACGGTGACGATCGTCGTTCGCCTATTATTGAACGTATTGATGCCAAAGCGCTGACTGAACAAGAGTTAACCCCTACTGAATTAGTCACTGTCGTGCTGTCAGACAAAGGCTGGGTACGTTGTGCCAAAGGCCATGATGTTGATGTCGAAGGGTTGTCATATAAGTCTGGCGACAGTTACCTGTGTAGCGTGATGGGCAAAAGTAATCAGGCGGCGGTGTTTATTGACTCAACAGGGCGGGCATTTGCCACCGACAGTCACACACTGCCTTCTGCCCGAAGCCAAGGCGAGCCGATCACCACGCGCTTTACTATGGCGCCGAGCGCGATAATGCAACATGTATTAATGGGCGAGGAAGAGCAGTTCTTCTTGTTGGCAACCGATGCGGGTTACGGCTTTATTTGTGCTTATCCAGATTTAATCAGTCGTAATAAAGCGGGTAAGGCATTGTTAACCCTACCAACGAATGCGCTAGTTATGCGGCCAACATTAATTAGTAGAGCGGCGGATCAATCTTTGTTAGCCATTACGTCTGAAGGCCGCATGTTGATGTTTAATCTAGATGCATTGCCGCAGCTATCAAAAGGTAAAGGCAATAAAATTATTGGTATTCCAACTGATCGGGCTAAAAACCGCGAAGAATCACTCTTGCACCTGTGTGTGGTTCCTCAACATGCATCGGTCACGTTATGGGCAGGTAAACGTAAGTTAACCTTGAAACCAAGCGATTTAGAGAATTATCGAGGTGAACGCGGACGTCGAGGCGCTAAACTACCAAGAGGTTTACAACGTGTTGATAGTGTTGATGTTGACAATGCTCATGTTGACAGTGCTCATGTGGACAATGACTCAGGTGGCGACGATTCTGATCCGACGGTAGATTAACCGTTAATATCGATGTCTCGCCGCCAGTAGCTAGGCCAAGAGGTATGATAATGGCAGCCTCGTTGGCGGCCAGCATCGTCGGAGAACATCATTAATGCTAGCTTACTAGCCTTGAGTGTTTCGGGCTGGTGAAGGGTTTAATCACGGACTCACTAAAAAGGCTGCTCATCTGAGCAGCCTTTTTTGATTAAGCTAGGGAATGTTAAGCGACTTCATAATAATTGGGTTCGTACTCTAGCTGAGTCTGAATAATGTTAGTTGCCATCCGCGCGCATTTTCCACACTGATCTGCAACGCCTAAACGTTTTTTTACATCGGCCAGTGAGCTATCACCTTGGCTAACGGCAGCTTTAATTTGAGTGTCTGTAATGGCGTGACAAAGACAAACGTACATAGAAAGCCTCTTCATTCAAAATGGGGTAGTGCTAAGAAAGTAAGCTAATTCTAAATGAAAACACTTATCATTGGCAATAACTTTTTACGAATACAGCGATTATTTTTAATACAGTTTGATCTACCTCGCTTTTTTTGACAGCGCAAAAATTGTGCATTCATCTCCAAGGTAACAAACAAACTGAATGCTATTTTTATCTAGATATATGATAAAGAGTCATATTTTTGTTACGAGGTATTGAAGGTGAGGCCAAATGCGGTTCTGCTAACCCAATATCAACTTATTCATATGAGTGACCGTATGGCCGACAGCATGAACGACATATTGAGCGATGGTATGAACGATGGTATGAGCGATGGTATTAGAGAGACAGTAGAAGCATCAATTTCGGGCTCTGGCAGTGAATAGCTTGCCAATAACGGCCGATATTGATCGTTTTCTCGGGTCAAGAATGACAGTTTAGCCGGCATCGTTATTTAATGATGTCACCTTCAGCTACAGACAGCTTATTCAAACCAACCACGATAATCTGCTATTGTTGGCATTATTGCTGGCATTATTGTTGGCACCATAGCTGCCATCGCTTTATCCGGATAATTACTGAAAATCCCGTCCACGCCCATGGCTTTTAATGCTTGGATGTCATCAGGATCATCGACAGTATAAACAAACACTTTGCAGCCTCGCTGGTGGGCATCGTCAATAATGGCTTGGTTAATAAAACTCACATCAATATTGATAGAATAGGCATTAAGTATGGTCGCAATTTGGGCTAAATCAAGTGGAATACCGGCTATTAGTGGCGCAATAATGGCTTGCGGAAAAGACTGCTTTACTTGTGCCAAATAGGGATGATTGAAGGATGATATTAACAGCTGATCTGCAGTGAAATTAAGTTGCTTTAGGGCGCGTGGGTACATTTCAATCAATGGCAGAACGCAACCCACTCCTTTTAATTCAATATTGACGCAACACAAACCTTGGCCTTTATTACTGACCCGTTCGAGTACTTGCCATAACGTTGGAATGGCATGTCCGCCAACGGTCAATTTTGCTAGTTCTGCTTGTGTGGTTAAGTGAATAAGTCCTTTTCCGGTTGATTTTCCTTCTAAGCGGCGATCATGAAACACCACTAATTCACCTTCAACGCAATGCACATCCAATTCAATGGCACTCACCCCTAAATCGAGGGCTTTGTCGGCAGCGATTAAGGTATTTTCAGGGGCGTAACCGCTAGCTCCGCGGTGAGCAAAAACGAGCATAGGTGTTGTTCCTTAATCAATACTTGGGTTAGCCTTTGTATAATCCAGCAGGTTCTGTTGGCATATGATTAATATGAACTTCCATCTGTGGGTAGGCAAGTTCGACATTATTTTCTTTCAATTTTTTATTAATACGTTTATGCAAGTTATGGCGCAGCGGCCAACGATCAGACATGTCTTTGGCATAGGAGCGAACTTCGTAATCTTGTGTATGTTGACCAAAACCGGCAAACCACACTTCGGGTTCTGGGTTGGTTAATGATAAATCACATTCATGCACCGCTTGATGCAATAACATTTCGACTTTGGATGGATCAGCATCACGAGAGACCGAGACTTTCACGATCACACGCGTGATCGGATCGGACAACGACCAGTTGACCAGTTGTTCAGTGATAAAAGCTTTGTTTGGAACAATAATTTCCTTGTGATCCCAGTCAACAATCGTGGTCGCTCGTATTTGGATTTTACTGACCGTTCCCGAGAGATCGCGGATAGTGATGGTATCCCCAATACGAATGGGTTTTTCAAATAGGATGATCAAACCTGAAATAAAGTTAGCAAAAATCTCTTGTAACCCAAAGCCCAACCCCAATGAGAGTGCCGCAATTAACCATTGTAATTTAGCCCATTCCATCCCTAGGTTTGAAAAACCAAACAGTATGCCAAAAAATACCACTAAATAACTGCTGACAGTGGTTATGGCGAAACCGGTTCCCGGCGTTAAATCTAATTTTTGCAGCAATATAAGTTCTAATAAACCGGGAAGATTTTTAGCGATAACGATTGAGAAACCGACCAAAATAAAGCCAAACAATACTGATTTTAAGGTAATGGGGACTTGTTGTTCAATCCCATTTAAGTTGCTGTTGGTGGTCCATAAAGTAATACCATCTAAAAAAGAGAATACCGCAGTATGTGTTTGCGCCATAATACCTAATAAGCTGGCGAAGAAGGCCAAAATTAAAATCGATCTTACTAAGCCTAACGACTGACCAGAAATCGTTTTCAGATCAACCACGGGTTCTTCGTAGGTCTCTAAAGGTTCATTGTTGTTTAATTCACCTTGTTCTCGTTGCGCAAGGATCTCTGCCCGCTTGGCTTTGGCGCGATCAAAAGCGATTAAGCGGCTTTCAATCAACATCCAACGTTTAATTAGCTGGTAAGTCAGCAAGAAACCTAAGCCTAATAGTATCGAGATTTGCAGTTGTAATAGCAGTTGAAACGCGGTGAAATAGTAGCCTGTTCCAGCCAGCAAAGCGCAGAAAATGGGGGTCGCAATCAACACTGTCCAAATTGCTTTTTGAACGATAGCCATATTGGTGGCACTAGGCTTATGTTTGCGATACTTGTTAATAAGCAACATCATATCCTTGTACAGCCGGCATAACACAATGCAGAAAACAATAAACGCACCGCGGCCAAGGCTGTTGCGAACTAATGAGGTGTCTAACGCTTCGGTAAAGCCCATTAAGCCTATTAGTGGTGCAGATATCATCACAAATGAAGCCATGGTTAGCTGTGCTTGTTTGACGATTCTCTTTGGTCGTCTGAAATGGCTGATCAAAATCCCTTTTTCAACCGTTAATAGGTAAAAAAATTGATAGATCAAATAACTGACACCAATGGCTAGGATCCCCACCCCCAATGCATAAACCACATTTTGCTCTGAACGTGAAAAAATGATCCCAGCCACGATCACCGGTAACGGTTTTAAAAAGGCATACACTAAGCTGATAATCAGGGTTTTGATGGTGTATTTAAATTTATCTTGGGTCACGTTGCCGACAAACACAGCATAACGACTAATGATTTTATTGAACTTAGGTGTCAGCATGTCCTGTGCTATTAAACAGCATAATAACAAAATGACCCACCAAGCCCAGTAATCACTTTGTTCAGACCAAGCTTGTTGTAACGACTGCCACTGATTGGGTTGCAGTAACCAGACGCTGCTGTGGCTTAGATCCGTTAACCATAACGTGCCAATCCTAGGCGCATTGGGTACCCAAAACAAATGCTCGTTAAGAGTGTTTTTGAGTGTGTTATGCAATTGATTTAATTGCTCATAGCCAATACGTAACTTAGCGAACTCAGCTAAATATTGGTCGTAACTTTGCAATAGTTGTTCGATTAGCACTTGTTGTGACTGGAGTAATCTAATCTGCGTTTCATTAAAGCTGTCGTGGTTATCGAGTTGCTGGCTGTTGAGTGTTTGTTGTTGTTCTAATTGGTAGCGTTGTAAGCGCGCATCGGCTAATTCTGTTTGCAGTTTGTCAAGATTAGGCGGCTTAGGTAATGATTGCAGCATCTGCAAGAAGCGTTCGCCAAAGGCGGCGCTGGTTTTAACCCAGGTAATTTGCTCAAGTAGATTTGAGAGTTGTGCATTTTGAGATTGATGGCGTTTTTCAATTTGTTGCTGTTTCTCTATCGCTGAGTTGATGTTGCTGGTGAGGGTTTGTAATTGTTCAGCATAGTGCTGATTTACTTTACTGAGTTCTTGAGATAATGGATCGGCTAGCTCTTGGGCATCAATTAAGTTATTGGCGATGGTGTCAGCCGTTTGCTGCTGGCGAGACTCAATATTGTGTTTGTTGATGATCTCAATAAAGGCTTCTTGTTGGCCTAAAGACAAGTGATTAAGTTGTTGTTGTAGCTGAGTGATTTCTAGCTGCTTAGGGTTGGCTCGTTGTTCAGCTTGTAAGGTCGCAATATGCTGCGTCAGCAGTTCGGCTTGAAGTTGGTTACGTTTACCTAATGGGGTTTCAATTGGCGCTTGTTGGTTTTTATTATATTGAGTTAAGGCATTTTGGGCTTTAACAATTAAGTCTGGCAGTTGTATTTGACGTTGCGAAATTTGCTGTAACTGCTGATTGAGGCTCGATTCGGTCTCTTTTAATTCCGATAAATGAAAATAGGCCATTGAAGCTTGCTGATTAAGATCGATTTCAGCATCTAAACTTAATGGTTCTTGTGCCTCACGCAGTAACTCTGTCAGCGAGAGTTTAGTTTGGTTGTTAGCATGTTCAATATTGGTATAGGTTTGCTGTTCTATTTGCAGTTTTTCAATGCTGCTTTGCAGTTCTGCAATTTGAGAGGGTATATCAAGCGGCTGATTTTCGGATTGGTTATTGATCCCCAAGCGCTTGTCTAGGGGAGAGCTGGCAAATACAGCAACCGACAGTGTATTCATGATCAAGAAACACAAAGATAAACACGCTAAACGTAACATAATACTTGGCTCAGGTTGGAGTGAGGCTATGGTAGCAAATTTGCGGGATTATAATCTATATTTTTGACGACTTTGCTGAGTTTAGAATAATGCTGTCGCCACAATAAGGGTTCCACCAATAATGATGCGGGTGGTCAGTTGCTCGTCTAAAATCAATAATGCGAGCACTGCGCCATAAAAAGGCTGCAAACAGGACTCTAGGCCGACGGTTTTTGCGCTTAAAAAACGCAAGTCGGTGGTAAATAGATCATGGGGTAAGACGGTGAGTACGACGCCCAGTAATAGCACCAATCCCCAAGTGCTTTGGTTGATGCCTTGGGGTGACACATCTTGCCAAGGGCTCAATAATATCAAGGTGATCAGGGTTTGATAAAACATGCGGTCCGCTATACTGCGAAAACACCCGTTTATGAAGCAAATTTCGGGCGGTAAATAACGCCGCAGAAATAACGCCAACGATAATGCCTAAGCTAGTGTCATTATTCAGATTTGCCTCGGGGATCAGCATAATTACTCTCACTAATACCGTGATACCGGATATCACATCAACAAGTTTGAGCTGCGATTTATTGATTAATGGTTCGATTAATACCGTCATGACGGGGTAAGTAAACAAGGCAATCATGCCAATGACGACGGATGAAAACTGCATCGCGGCAAAATAGGTCACCCAATGCAAGCACACTCATGTCTCGAAATGTCCCGAACGCTAAGGCCGCCCAATAATCTCTTTGGCGTTGTAACCTAAGTGGGCCTTTGGTGGCTTTAATGATGGTAGCCAGCATGATGGCGGCGATGAAACAGCGCAAAAAGGTAATATTAAGTGCGCTAAGGGGAATGAGTTTAGAAAATAATGCCATACCACCAAAGAGCAGTACGGCTAAATGTAACTCAACTAATCCAGAGTGTGGTTTAGTTGTTGTCATGTAAATTACTGTTGGGTGAATTTAGCGAAAGGCTGCCCCATACGCGTCGTTTCACCAGGTTCGACACCTTCAGCAAATGTTTCAATAGCATCTTGGGCAAATAACATCACCACAGTACTGCCTAATTTAAAGCGACCCATTTCGGCGCCTTTTGCTAAGGTGATCGCTTCTGGACCCGTGGTTGGATAGTCCCAGCTAAATACTTGCCTACCACCTGGAGGGGTTACCGTGCCAGACCATATGGTTTCAATACTGGCCACAATGGTTGCGCCTACTAGCACCATAGCAAGTGGGCCCGCTTCAGTTTCAAAAAGGGCGACCACACGTTCATTACGGGCAAATAGGCCTGGCACGTTTTGAGCAGTAAGGGGATTAACTGAGAATAAATCACCTGGCACGTAAGTCATTTTTGATAAGGTACCCGTGATTGGCATGTGGATCCGGTGGTAATCTTTTGGAGCCAAGTAAATAGTGGCAAAATCCCCATCATCAAAACGTGCAGCATCATTCTTATCACCCCCTAATAATGCTTCGGTCGTATAACTGTGACCTTTAGCTTGGAAAATATTGCTCGCGTCAATTGAACCACATTGACTTATCGCCCCATCAACCGGGTGCACCATGAAATTGCTGTCTTGGCACAGAGGTCTGAGTTCAGGCTTTAATCCCCGCGTAAAAAAGGCATTGAAGCTCTTATAGGCTTCGGGCTCAGGTTGTAATGCTTCTGACATATCAATTTTGTATTGTTTGATAAACCACTTAATGGCCGCCGTGGTGAAAGCTCCCGCTTCAGCAGCAGCAAACTTACCGACTAAGCGTGACAGAAAGTGCTTTGGTAACATGTATTGCAAAGCAATTTTAATTGAGTCCAATGTATTTTCCCTTTTCTCTCATCTGGTTGAATAATATATTATTCTACTGAGAACTGATTTTAAAATCTTATTCATCAATTGCTCGGAAATGTCGCGCATGACGCTGTTCATCTAAACTGGCAATAATGCGCTGATAATTACTAAATCGGTCCTTGGTTATGTGCCCATCAGCGAGTGCTTGTTGTAAAGCACAACCTGGGTCGTCGCCATGTTTACAATCGCGGAACTTACAAGCGCCTAAAAAATCTCTAAATTCAATAAAACACCAACCGACTCTGATGGCATCTAAATGCCACAAAGCAAATTCGCGCACACCAGGTGAATCAATTAAATCACCGCCGCTGACAAAGTGCAGTAATTTCGCCGTGGTTGTTGTGTGCTGTCCTAAACCTGAGTTACCAGACACATCTCCAATCACCAATTCTGCATCTGGCATTAATGCATTGATTATGGATGACTTACCCACACCAGACTGACCAGCAAAAACACTGACGCTGTTATTGAGTAGTGTTTTGAGGTCTTCAATGCCTTCACCTGTGTGGCTACTGACGCGGAAAACTTGATAACCAATGTTTTGGTAACGTGCTAATGCTGTTTCGATTTCATCACGATTGCTGTCATCTAATAAATCAATTTTATTTAAAATGATGATCGGTGGAATATCGGTATCTTCAGAAGCCACTAAGTATCGGTCAATAATTTGGGTGGTAAAGCGGGGCAAAACTGATGACACAATTAGGATTTGGTCTATGTTCGCGGCAATAATTTTTACGCCATCATATAAATCGGGTCGAGTTAAAGAAGATTTTCGCGGGTGAACCGCTACAACAATACCGCCGATACTGGAGCCGGATTGGACTTCTGTCGCTAATCTGACCACCACATTATCACCCGTGACTAAACTGGTGACTGCGCGGCGAATATTGCAGCGTGAGACTAATCCCTCCGCCGTTTCGATATCAGCATGCTGACCAAAGCGCGAAATAACCACTCCAGCTTGCTCAGGACCTAAGAGATTATCCTGTAACTCGGCATCTTGAGTGTTGTCATCACTGCGCTTTAATCGCTTAGTCTGATTGGCTCGCATTCGGCGTAATTGGCCCTGACTTAGGGGTTTCTTTTTACTCACAGGCTTATCTTCATTAAATAGGTGTTTTTTTGTGTGTCAAAAAAACAGTATGATACACACTCTTTTATAAAAATGCCTGAATTTAGGCGACAGACAACATAAGGCGGCATAAATGGCGGTTGATGCGAATAATCTAATTTGGGTTGATTTAGAAATGACAGGTTTAGAACCCAATGTCGATCGAGTCATCGAAATTGCAACATTAGTGACCGATAAAAACCTTAATATCATTGCTCAAGGTCCTGTATTAGCCATTTATCAAACCGATGACGTGCTTGCTGGGATGGATGATTGGAACCAAAAACATCACGGCCAGTCAGGTTTAATTGAGCGTGTGCGTGCCAGTCAATGCTCTGAACAAGAGGCTATAACACAAACGATTGATTTTTTAGCTCAGTACGTGCCTAAAGGCGCATCGCCAATGTGCGGTAATAGTATTGGTCAAGATCGTCGCTTTTTAAACAAGTACATGCTGGAGCTTGAAGAGTTCTTTCATTATCGCAACATTGATGTCAGCACAGTTAAGGAATTGGTTCGTCGTTGGAGTCCTGAAACCATGAATGGCTTCAGTAAGCAAAATACTCATCAAGCATTAGAAGATATTAAAGAATCTATTGCTGAAATGCATTTTTATCGCACAGAAGTATTTAAAATTTAACCAATTGAACCATTTTTTTTAAAAAGGGGGTTGCAGCGGAGTAAAATTTACCTATAATGCGGCCTCAACTTCCTACAGAGCGGCAAACTCTGAGTCATAGGAAGTCGTAAAGAAATTTGAAATAATGCGACATTAGCTCAGTTGGCATAGGTTGAAAGACGATACCTTGTTGATTGTTACAATGAAGCAACTAGTACGCGACATTAGCTCAGTTGGCATAGGTTGAAAGACGATACCTTGCAGATTGTTAAAATGAAGCAAGCAGTACGCGACATTAGCTCAGTTGGTAGAGCGATACCTTGCCAAGGTATAGGTCATCAGTTCGAACCTGATATGTCGCTCCAAATTTTTAAGTGAGACATTAGCTCAGTTGAGTTAATTATAAGAGCCGATACCAATCTTTTTGCCAAGCTAGACGTCATAAAACGGTCATCAGTTCGAACCCCTCTTTATTTATAAAGAAGGTCGCTCCAAATTTCCACATGATTTTGTAATGCGACATTAGCTCAGTTGATAGGTTGAAAGACGATACCTTGTTGATTGTTACAGTGAAGCAACCAGTACGCGACATTAGCTCAGTTGGTAGAGCGATACCTTGCCAAGGTATAGGTCATCAGTTCGAACCTGATATGTCGCTCCAAATTTTTAAGTGAGATATTAGCTCAGTTGAGTTAATTATAAGAGCCGATACTAATCTTGTTCCAAGGTATAGGTCATCAGTTCGAACCCCTCTTTATTTATAAAGAAGGTCGCTCCAATTTTCTACATGATTTTGATAGTACGCGACATTAGCTCAGTTGGTAGAGCGATACCTTGCCAAGGTATAGGTCATCAGTTCGAACCTGATATGTCGCTCCAAATCACTTCCCTAGTTTAAAATCCCTAGTTTGAAATGCAACATTAGCTCAGTTGCGCTTTTAGAAAATGCGATACCTTTTTGTTTGCCAAGCTAGACGTTATAAAGCGGTCATCAGTTCGAACCCCTCTTTATTTATAAAGAAATGTCGCTCCAAATCACTTCCTTAGTTCACATTCCTATTTGCTTCAAATCTTCTTTGTTCCAAATCCTATGAATTACTAATGCGACATTACCTCAGTTGCGTTAATTGAAGAGTCGATATCCTATTTTCCCAAGCTAGAATTCATATCAGCATCATCAGTTCGAACCTCTCTTTATTTATAAAGAAAGGTCGCTCCCAATTCTTCAAATAAAAAATCTCTTGGTTAAAATTTCTGCTCTATAATCATAATGATCGTTAAGCATTGCTACTCAATTTCTGTTTGTAAAATATAATATTTATGTTTTTCCAAATCATTAGCTTAAAACGCATCTACCGCGGAACAAAAAGGGTGTCGTGATAAACAACACAAGTGATCTATCACTCACTTCTTCATGACTCTCTACAGTAATGGTCTACTGGTGCAGTAAAATATGACATAGTTCAAATCATTTACTGACACTATCTTTGATAATTACCCTATGATAAATTTTACTAAAATGTCAGTGCTTTAAACGAGGTGAATGTTATGCGGATCCAACAACTAAGTGAACTACTTGATTATGTTGCTAATTGCCATCTCGATATGGAGAAACTGTATAAGCGTTTAAACAATAACGCGGATTCTACTCGCGTGAAGATGATATTGACTTACTTCCAGCAACACCAGAGACACAAATACGAAACGTTAGAGAGTTATATTGAAGATGCACCCTCAAGAATATTGAATACTTGGTATCAAGATATTACCTTTGAAAATTTTAGTAAGCGTTGTAGTGAAATTGTATTTCCGGCTAATATGGATGAGAATCAAGTTCTTGAGTTGCATTTAGATTTAGATAATCGTTTAATTTCCCTTCTCGAAAAAACAGCCAATAGCAGCCCAACTGATGAAATTAAATGTATACTCATGGATTTAGCCCGCGTAGCACAAACCCAGCAAAAACGTTTAGTCCACAGCACTATTCGTATGGATGATATTTAAACGTCTTTTTTGAGATTGCTGGATCATTGCTAAATTACACTTTAGCCAGTTACCTCAAGTAGCTGGCTTTTTTATTATCAAAAAATAACCGGCAGAACATTGGGAGATCAGCCGTCACTTCTGGTATATTCAGGGTTATTATAGCGCCTTTTGACGGATACAGACCTAAATCATGACTTCTTTGCTTAAAACCCTTGAAAATGAACAAGCTACTGTAGCGCTTGGGCAACAAATTTCTCAGTGGTTAGTGCCTCCATTGACGATTTATCTTACGGGTGACTTGGGTGCAGGTAAAACGACTCTTAGTCGAGGAATTATTCAAAGTTTAGGCCATCAAGGTGCGGTAAAGAGTCCGACATATACTTTGGTTGAACCTTATGAGTTTGCGAGCATGGATGTGTTTCATTTTGACTTATATCGCTTAAGCGACCCAGAGGAACTCGAATTTATGGGGATCCGAGACTACTTTACTGACAGAAGTGTGTGTCTAATTGAATGGCCTGATAATGGTCATGGATTGTTGCCTGAGGCTGACATTCACGTGCATTTACGTTATAAAGAATCTGAAAGACAAATTGAATTACAAGCCTTATCCACAACAGGACAGGCAATTTTAAATAAAATAAAATAAAATAAAATTATAATGACTTTTAAAAATACAATTATATCCACTCTAGTATTCATGCTGTTGTGTCTTTTGCCCAATCTTGTTTGGGCGAAAAACCAACTCGATAGTGTGCGTATTTGGGCTGCGCCAGAATCTACTCGTGTGGTATTTGATTTAACTCAAGTGCCTAAATACGATAGCTTTAGCTTAGTCGGCCCTCATCGTTTGGTGGTTGATATACAAGATTCGGGTTCAAAAATTAAATTAGATGCCATAGCGAATAATAGTAAATTAGTTAACCGAATACGCTTTAGCCAACCGCCTAAAAAAGGGGTGTTGCGCTTAGTGATAGATTTAACTAAATCGGTAAAATCTTCGCTGTTCACTTTGCCGCCGACGGCACCTTATGGCAATCGGTTAGTGGTTGATTTAGATGATTCTGCTAATGGGTCATCGGCAGCGCCAACGGTTAGCCGCTCGGTAAATCAATCGGCTCGAGACATAGTCGTTGCCATTGATGCTGGGCATGGCGGCGAAGACCCAGGGTCTATTGGGCCATCAGGGACACATGAAAAAAAAGTCGTGCTCGCAATTGCTAAGCGTTTAGCGCGTAAAGTTGACAGCACACCTGGGATGCGTGCGGTGATGACGCGTAGCGGTGATTACTTTGTTAATCTGAATAAACGTTCAGAATTTGCTCGAAATAGTAAAGCGGATTTACTGCTATCTATCCATGCCGATGCGTTTACTTCTCCACAACCCAATGGTGCTTCTGTTTGGGTGTTATCTATGCGGCGCGCAAACAGTGAAATTGGTCGCTGGTTAGAACAAAAAGAGAAACACTCAGAGCTGTTGGGTGGCGCGGGCGAAATTATTCAAAATATAGATAGTGAGCAATATTTAGCGATGACATTACTTGATATGTCCATGAACAGTTCGATGGCGATTAGCAATTCCATTGCGGGCGATATATTGCGCGATTTAGGTTCTATTACCCATTTACACAAAAAAAGCCCTGAAGCCGCGAGTTTTGCGGTGTTAAAATCGCCTGATATTCCATCCATCTTGGTCGAAACCGGTTTTATATCGAATCCAAGCGAAGAACGGTCATTAGTGAATGGTCATCATCAAGAAAAACTGGCCAATGCCATCTATAAAGGGGTGTTACGTTACTTTCAAGGCAATCCGCCAGCGGATACATTACTGGCTCAAACAATGAATTCAAAACACAGTGTTAAACGCGGTGAGTCGTTATCGGTCATTGCGCAACGTTACAGCGTGTCGGTCAGTAGTATCAAACGGGTGAATAATCTTAAATCCGACGTTGTTCGTATTGGGCAAACACTTGTGATCCCGGAGGCATAGCATGGCCATTCAACAGTTACCGCCTCAACTTGCAAATCAAATCGCAGCGGGTGAAGTGGTTGAACGTCCTGCGTCTGTGGTTAAAGAACTGGTTGAAAACAGCATCGATGCTGGCGCGACTAGAGTTGATATTGAGATCGATAAAGGTGGCAATAAACTGATCCGTATTCGTGATAATGGTGCAGGAATTCCTCATATTGAATTGGCACTTGCGCTGGCACGTCATGCCACCTCAAAAGTACATACTTTAGACGATTTAGAGGCGATTTTAAGTTTTGGTTTTCGCGGTGAAGCCTTAGCGAGTATTAGTTCTGTCTCGCGGCTGACCCTGACATCTAAAACGGCTGAGCAAACTCAAGCATGGCAAGCCTATGCAGAAGGTTCGCAAATGGAGGTTAAGGTAGTGCCGGCCGCTCATCCTCAAGGCACGACGATAGAGGTGGTTGATTTATTTTTTAATACCCCAGCCAGACGGCGTTTTTTAAAAATTGATAAAACCGAATTTAGCCACATTGATGAATGGTTAAAACGGATTGCGATTGTTCGCCGCGACATTCACTTTACCCTGACACATAATGGCAAATTAGTGCGTCAGTATCGACCTGCAAATACCGAGATCCAAACCCAACAACGATTAGCTCACATTTGTGGCAGAGCCTTTGCGGAGCAAGCTTTGAGCATCGCATGTGAACATGATGGTTTATCATTAAGCGGTTATTTACAGTCGCCACAAGACACTGTCATTACTGATACCAACTTTTTTTATGTCAATGGACGATTAATCAGAGACCGGCTTGTCAATCATGCCGTAAAACAAGCATTTGCTGAATATGGCATTGAACATCAACCTGGGTATGTGCTTATGTTATCGCTTGACCCCCATCAAGTTGATGTAAATGTGCATCCGGCCAAACATGAAGTGCGTTTTCATCAATCACGTTATGTGCATGACTTTATTTTACAAGCGATACAGTCCGCGTTAGTGCAAATGCCTGTGTTGCCATTATCTGGCGCTGAATCACATGATAGTCATCACGAAGCCGCATCAATGCAGACGGCCCCTACGTTATCGCATGAAGCTAATGTCGTTGCCAGTTCTGCCGACGTCTTGACTCCCAATGCTGACGCCGGCAAAGCCATTAATAGTGTCAGTCAATTTGGTTCTATGCATGTGCCTGGGAAAAACAATCACTTTTCGGGTGGATATTCAGCTGCAATTAAGCCTAGTTATGATAAAAAGCCTGTCATTGCATCATCTTCTGGGGTCACTAAGACGGCCATTGCTAATTACGGACAATTACTGCATACCCCGATGAATTCTTCTGCGCACTATGTCAATGAAGTGGCAACGCCATTGAGTATGCCGCCGTTATTAGCCGGCGATCATTGGGTGCTTTGTGAGGCGGATAAATTGTCGTTGCTGCCGATGAATATTGTGTTATTGGCGGTGAGAAAGGCAGAGATTGAAGCCAAGTTAGCCAATGGTTTAGTGTCACAACCTTTGTTAATGCCTGTGTCTATTGCGGCAGATTTGGATTGGACAGACACATTAGTGATGCGTGATCCGTTACTGCGTCAAATGGGAATTGAGTTAACAATTCGCTTCCAGCAGTTGATTATTAAAAAAGTGCCCCCATATTTGAGGGAAAGCCAACTTGCTATTGTTGTTCCGGAATTATTGAAATGGATACAATTAGAGCAACCTACAGATAGTGCTATTGTAGGGTGGCTGGCACAACAAAGCTTGTCGCAATTTGTCGCCGCGCAATCATTATGGCAGCAATTTTGCGCACTAGACGATGCAACGAAGCACACAATTTATGCTCAAGCACATACATTACCTTGGCAAATTTGGATGAAAGATAATTAACGTGAAACGTGTTGATAGGCCAAAAATTATTGTATTGATGGGGCCGACAGCCTCAGGAAAAACCGCATTAGCTATCGAAATGGCGATGCAGCATAACTGTGAAATAATTTCGGTTGATTCAGCCTTAATCTACCGTGACATGGACATTGGTTCCGCAAAACCCGGGGCACAAGAGTTGCAAATGGCTCCGCATAAGTTGATCGATATTCTTGATCCAAGCGAAAGTTATTCAGCGGCCGATTTTCGTCGGGATGCACTTATTGCCATTGAAGACATTATTGCTCGTGGCAAGACCCCTTTACTCGTGGGTGGGACCATGATGTACTTTAAAGCCTTGTTAGAAGGTTTATCGCCTTTGCCAAGTGCGAATGAAGAGATTAGACAACAAATTTTAGCCCAAGCTCACACTGACGGTTGGGAAACGCTGCATCAAGAGTTGTGTCATATTGATCCCGTTGCAGGAGAAAGAATTCATCCTAATGATCCACAACGGTTATCTCGGGCACTGGAAGTTTACCGAATTAGCGGCAAAACAATGACGCAATTGACTCAAACTAAGTCAGCTGCCTTGCCCTATGATGTAGTACAATTTGCTATTGCACCAACAGAAAGAAAAGTATTACATGAATTAATTGCCAAACGCTTTAATCTCATGCTAGAGCAAGGTTTTGTCGAAGAAGTCATGCGTTTAAAGGCCCGTGGTGATTTGCATTTAGAGCTACCATCGATGCGCTGTGTCGGTTATAGACAATGCTGGCAGTACCTAGATAATGCATTTGATCATACGACTATGGTCGAAAAAGCCACTGCAGCCACTAGGCAATTGGCCAAACGTCAATTAACATGGTTGCGCAATTGGCCTGATTTACTGTGGCTTGAAAGTGGTGTAGAAGGGAATTTAGTTACGCTTATGCGACAAAGCCGCTAGCTTATTAGCCGTTACTGTATAATACTAAAACCAAACAATAAAACTTAATTCAACATATTCTAAAATAAAAAAGGAAATTGAAATGGCTAAGGGGCAATCTTTACAAGACCCATTTTTGAACGCATTGCGTCGCGAGCGTGTACCCGTCTCTATCTATTTAGTGAATGGTATTAAATTACAAGGCCAAGTTGAATCGTTTGATCAATTTGTTATCTTGTTAAAAAATACGGTAAGCCAAATGGTTTACAAACACGCTATTTCAACAGTAGTACCAGCACGCCCATTTAATGTTGTTAGTCATCAGGGTACTGCCCAAGATGAAGAAAGTGAGACTGAATAATTGAAAAGGAATATAATTTTTGTTTGATCGTTATAAAGCGGGTGAAACCGCAGTACTGGTCCATATCGACTTTTCTGACGAAGAACGTCGTGAAGATTTGCCTGAGTTACAGTTGTTAGTTGAATCTGCTGGTGCTCGCTCTGTTGGAGTGATTACTGGTAGTCGACGCTCTCCGGATCGCAAATTTTTTATTGGGACCGGTAAAGCGGAAGAGCTTGCTGCTATGGTTGCTGCCACTGAAGCCAATGTAGTGATTTTTAATCATGCGTTGAGTCCAGGTCAAGAACGTAATCTTGAAATGGTATGTAAGTGTCGAGTATTAGATCGAACGACGCTTATTCTTGATATTTTTGCTCAACGAGCAAGAACACATGAAGGTAAGTTGCAAGTGGAGCTAGCGCAATTGCGCCACATGGCAACTCGTCTAATTCGTGGTTGGACGCATTTAGAGCGACAAAAAGGTGGGATCGGGATGCGAGGGCCGGGTGAAACTCAGCTTGAAACAGACCGACGTTTACTTCGTGGCCGGATTAAGAACATTAATCGTCGTCTTGATAAAGTCGATAAACAACGTGAACAAAGTCGCCGCTCGCGCAAGCGCAGTGATTTAGCCACAGTGTCTTTAGTGGGTTATACCAACGCGGGTAAATCGACATTATTTAATGCCCTGACGTCATCGGACGTTTATGCTGCCGATCAGTTGTTTGCGACATTGGATCCGACACTGCGTAAATTATCTTTACCTGATGGTGCGGTAATTTTAGCGGATACCGTTGGGTTTATTCGTCATTTACCTCATGATTTAGTCGCTGCGTTTAAAGCCACATTACAAGAAACTCGACAAGCAGAAATACTGTTACATGTAGTGGATTGTGCTGATGAAAATATGACTGAAAATTTTGACCAAGTACAAAGTGTATTGGCAGAAATTGATGCAGATGAAATCACTCAATTGGTTGTGTGTAATAAGATTGATTTGCTCGAAGATTTCGCGCCCCGTATCGATTACGGTGAAGATGGCAAACCTGAAAGGGTTTGGATCTCTGCGCAAAAACAGATTGGATTTGATTTGCTGCTTAAAGCAATAACCGAATTAATCGGTGAGGCTATTTGTGAGCTTACATTGAAAATACCTGCATCAGCAGGACATTATCTTGGCCAGTTTTATCGACTGGATGCAATACAGCAGAAAGAGTATGACGATCTGGGGAACTGTATTTTATCTGTTCGTTTATCGGTTGCCAATTGGCGCCGATTAGCTAAACAGAGTCAGGGGGAGTTAGAGGCGTTTATTTTTGAAGCTTCAGAAGTAGACGTCAATTGTTAATCTCAGTTATTTCAACCAATTATGGAGTGCTAAATGGCTTGGAATGAGCCCGGTAACAAGGGAAATAAAGACCCTTGGGGAAATAAAGGTGGTAACGATAAAGGGCCACCAGATCTTGACGAAATATTTCGTAACCTATCAAAGCGTTTTGGTGGCGGGGGGGGCAATAGCGCCTCAGGTAAGCCATTTAATTCATCTTTAATGATTGTAGTTGCCGTTATTGCCCTCATTATTTGGGCATTGTCTGGTTTATACACGGTCAAAGAGGCTGAGCGTGGTGTGTTACTCCGTTTTGGTGATCACATCGGTGAAGTGAGTTCCGGTTTACATTGGAAAGCCACTTTTATTGATGAAGTGATCACTGTCGACGTGGAAACGGTCCGTTCGATTCCAGCGTCTGGCAGAATGCTGACATCTGATGAAAACGTCGTGAACGTTGAACTCGTGATTCAATATAGCGTATCAGATGCTTATTCATATTTATTCAGCGCTGTTGATGCCAATTCGAGTTTGAGTGAAGCGACCGATAGTGCGTTGCGTTATGTTATTGGCCATAATCGTATGGATGATATTTTAACCACTGGACGTGATGCTATTCGTCGTGATACTTGGACAGAGTTAGAGCGTATTATTGAGCCGTATAAACTAGGCTTACAAGTTCGTGACGTTAACTTTTTACCCGCTCGTCCTCCAGAAGAAGTGAAAGATGCATTCGATGATGCTATTTCAGCTCAGGAAGATCAACAACGCTTTATTCGCGAAGCTGAAGCCTATGCGCGTGAAATTGAACCTAAAGCGCGTGGCCAAGTAGAACGAATGACACAGCAAGCTAGTGCTTATAAACAGCGTGAAGTTCTTGAAGCTCAAGGTAAAGTCGCTCGATTTGAGAAGTTATTACCTGAGTATAAAGCTGCGCCTGATGTGACCCGTAATCGTTTATACATTAATGCGATGCAATCCGTGCTTTCTGATACTAATAAAGTACTCATTGACACCAAGAATAGCGGTAATTTAATGTATTTACCTTTGGATAAGCTGATGGATTCTTCTAAGAATCAGCGCAATCAAGTACAACCAGAGACGGAGCGTCACATTAATTCGGGATCAGGTGATGGTGTCAATACGCCTATTACCAGCATGTCGTCTGATGGTCGTCTCAGCCGCGAAGAACGCATTCGCCAAGGGAGGAACTAACAATGGGTAGATTAGCTCTGATCATTCTTGTGGTCATTTTAGGGATTAGTTTTTCATCTTTGATGGTGGTAAGCGAAGGCGAACGCGCAATTGTAGCCCGCTTTGGTAAGGTCCTTAAAGTGGATGACGTCACAAAGGTATTTGATCCAGGACTTCACTTTAAATTACCCGTAGTGGATAAAGTGCGGTATATGGATGCTCGTATCCAGACATTGGATGGTGCAGCGGATCGTTTTGTCACTTCTGAAAAGAAAGACTTAATGGTCGACTCCTATGTTAAGTGGCGTATTCGTGATTTTAAAACGTATTATCTTTCTACCAATGGCGGTGTTAAAGCCAATGCAGAAAGTTTATTACAAGCCAAAATCAGTAACGATTTGCGCACTGAATTTGGTCGCCGGACGATCAAGGAAATTGTGTCAGGAAAACGCGATGAACTGCAAACCGATGCATTAGAAAATGCTTCTGAAAGTGCTCAAAGTCTTGGCATTGAAGTGGTTGATGTACGTGTTAAGCAAATTAATTTACCTGCTAATGTCAGTATCAGTATTTATCAACGTATGCGCGCCGAACGCCAAGCTGTGGCGAAAGAGCACCGTGCAGAAGGTAAAGAGCAAGCTGAGATTATTCGCGCGACTGTTGATGCGAATGTCACGGTTAAGATTGCAGAAGCTGAGCGTAAAGCCTTGACCATTCGTGGTGAAGGTGATGCATTATCGGCAAAGATCTATGCTGATACTTACGGTAAAGATGCTGAGTTTTATAGCTTTTTACGTAGCTTAGAAGCCTACAAAGAAAGTTTTTCCGGCAAAAATGACATCATGGTGTTAGAACCTGAAGGCGATTTCTTCAAATACATGAAATCATCTAGCGGAAAATAGCGTTGATATTTGTTTAGCCTAAAAAAAGCTCGGTTTTTACCGAGCTTTTTTGTGTCTGTTATTAAACTCAGTTTTTTCAATAAAATCTTTCGTAAACGACAATAATGATGCTTGGTGACAGTTTTTACTGTTTAATGTCGATAAATAATTGATTTAACTAAGTGTTAACTTATTTAACTCACTAATGACATGTCGGTTAATTGTTAATTAATGGTTGATTTGTATGCAATTTCGAAATAAATGTTAATATCCTCTACATTGATGTGTGTTTTCACTATGATCTGCATCTAAATTTTCGCTATAATGAGCACCGCCTCAAATTATGATTTTAGCGTTTCACCACTTTGGGTGGCTAAAGTATTGAAATATAAAAATTCCAACACTCTCTGGGAGATAAGTGGATGAGCAATGCGCCAGTCGATACCGGACGTCGCAGATTCCTGACAGCCGCAACCGCCGTAGTCGGTGGTGTGGGTGCCGTCGCTGTAGCGGTTCCTTTTATCAAGTCATGGAATCCGAGCGCCAAGGCGAAAGCTGCAGGTGCGCCGGTCGAAGTAAATATTAGTAAAGTAGAACCAGGTCAGTTAATTCGCGTTGAATGGCGCGGAAAACCGGTTTGGGTCGTTCGTCGTACAGACGCTGTGTTAACTAATCTAAAAACATTAGACAGTAAACTACGCGATCCTGCTTCAAAGGAATTACAGCAACCAGAATATGCAACTAACCCTGCTCGTTCTATTAAACCTGAATACTTTATTGCAGTCGGTATTTGTACTCACTTAGGTTGTTCACCAACTTATTTGCCTGATTCATTCAATGAACAGGTGGAAGGAGTGACATCTGGTTTCTTCTGTCCTTGTCACGGTTCTAAATTTGACATGGCTGGTCGTGTGTTCCAGGGCGTTCCAGCACCCTTGAACCTAGTGATCCCGCCGCACAAATATGTCGATGACGCTACCGTGATCATCGGTGTAGATACAGGAGCGACGTAATGGTTAAAAATATTATTGATTGGATTGATGCTCGTATCCCTATGACGGCGACTTATAACCGTCACGTGGGTCAGTATGCAACACCAAAAAACTTCAACTTCTGGTATTTCTTTGGTTCATTAGCACTATTAGTATTAGTTAACCAATTAGTTACCGGTATTTGGTTAACCATGAATTATGTACCGACTGCCGAAGGCGCGTTTGCTTCTGTTGAATACATCATGCGTGATGTTGATTATGGCTGGTTACTACGTTATATGCACTCTACCGGTGCATCGGCGTTTTTCTTTGTTATCTATATGCACATGTTCCGTGGTGTCATCTACGGTTCATATCAAAAACCAAGGGAGCTATTATGGCTATTTGGTATGTTGATTTTCCTTGTGCTGATGGCTGAAGCATTCATGGGTTACTTACTGCCTTGGGGACAAATGTCTTACTGGGGGGCGCAGGTAATTATCTCTTTGTTTGGTGCCATTCCTGTTATTGGTGATGATCTAACCTTGTGGATCCGTGGTGACTACGTTATTTCGGGCGCAACCCTAAACCGTTTCTTTGCACTGCACGTTATAGCATTACCACTTGTATTGGTTGTGTTGGTGTTCTTACACCTCATTGCCTTACACGAAGTGGGATCGAATAACCCTGACGGCGTTGAGATTAAAAAGAACAAAGATGAGAACGGATGGCCTATTGATGCGATCCCATTCCACCCTTACTACACAGTAAAAGATATTATGGGGGTAGCAGGCTTCTTAATCGTGTTCTGTTATGTGTTGTTCTTTATGCCTGAAGGCGGTGGTTATTTCCTTGAAAAGCCAAACTTTGAAGCGGCTAATCCAATGAAAACACCAGCACATATCGCACCGGTTTGGTACTTCACACCTTTTTATGCCATTTTACGCGCCATTCCGGATAAGCTCGTGGGTGTTATGGGTATGGGTCTGTCGATTGCCGTGTTGTTTATTCTGCCTTGGCTTGACCGTTGTAAAGTGAAGTCTATCCGCTATCGCAGTTTAATTCACAAAATCAACATCACCCAATTTACGGTGTCGTTCATTGCGTTAGGTTATTTAGGTGTGGTTCCTGCGACGCCAGAATTAACTATTGCGGCACGTGTATTCACTTTCACTTACTTTGCTTTCTTCGTAGCCTTATGGGTTTACAGTAAGAATGAGAAAACAAAAGAAGTGCCAACGAGGGTGACACACTGATGAAAAAGTTATTAATTGCATTAGTTACATTAGTGCCATCACTCGTGATGGCGGCAACTGGGCATGAGGTTCATCTAGAAAGTGCTGAGATTGACTTGCATGATAAAGCGTCATTAGAGCGTGGTTTGGATTTATTCCAACATTATTGTTCTGGTTGTCATAGCACTCAGTACCAACGTTATGAACGTGTTGCAACTGATTTAGGCATCAGCAAGGATGATATGCGTAAAAAGTACATGTTCAGCGATGCCAAAATCGGTGATTTAATGGAAAACGCTATTCCTACTGCAGATGCCGCTAAATGGTTTGGTGCAGCGCCGCCAGATTTAACCTTGGTTGCTCGTGTGCGTGGCGCTGATTGGGTATATTCTTATCTTAAAGGTTTCTACGCCGATGAGGCTCGTCCATTTGGTGTCAACAACACCGTATTCCCACTCGTGGGGATGCCGCATGTTTTACAAGACTTACAAGGTCTTGCAGTAAAACAAGCGGATGGTTCTTTTGTCACTACTGGTGGCAAAATGACGGCAGAAGAATACGACCAAGCAGTGACGGATATCACCGGTTTCTTAGTTTATTCGGCTGATCCCGTTAAGCTAGAGCGTGAAGCGTTAGGATGGTGGGTACTTGGGTTCTTGTTTATTTTCTTCATTCTTGCGTATTTTTTGAAGAAAGAGTACTGGAAAGATGTACACTAGCCATCAATAACGGTTAATATACATCATCCGCATATTGTAAACGGGGGGCTTAGCCCCTCGTTTGTTTTGTTTTTTTTAGATTCTGGAGGGTATCAATGGCTGTTGCTGCCAACAAGCGCTCTATCATGACACTTTTTTCTGGTGCCGATGATTTATATAGTCACCAAGTCCGTATCGTATTGGCTGAAAAAGGGGTTACTGTTGATGTTCTGCAGGTGGACCCAAGTGAGATGCCTGAAGATTTACTTGAAGTGAATCCATACAACTCAGTACCGACTTTGGTTGATCGTGAACTGGTGTTGTACGAATCACGCATTATTATGGAATATTTGGATGAGCGTTTTCCACATCCTCCATTAATGCCTGTATACCCAGTATCTCGCGGTCAAAGCCGTTTAATGATGCACCGGATCGACACCGACTGGTATGCGCTTGTAGAGCGTATCCGTAAGGGTGAAAAAGCCGATGCAGCGCGTAAAGAGTTATTGGAAAGCTTAATTGCTTTAGCGCCAGTATTTGCTGAAATGCCATACTTCATGAGCGAAGAGTTTGGTTTATCTGATTGCTACTTAGGCCCATTATTATGGCGTCTACCAGTCTTAGGTATTCACTTAGATCCACGTACGTCGAAAGATATCAGTGCTTATATGACACGTATTTTTGAACGTGAATCATTTAAGGCATCGTTAACCGAGCCTGAGCGCGAAATGCGCATGGGAATGTAATGAAGCCTACAACTGCTAATCGTCCATATCTGTTGCGTGCTTACTATGAGTGGTTGATGGATAACCATTTGACGCCACACGTTGTTGTGGATGCTTTTGTTCAAGGTACGCAAGTTCCGCAGCAATTTGTCAAAGACGGTCAAATCGTCTTGAATATTGCAACCGGGGCGGTGGCTAATCTTCAAATGTCTAATGACGCTGTTGAGTTTAATGCGCGTTTTGGTGGTGTACCGCAAAATGTGTATTTGCCTATGGCTGCTATCGTAGCCATTTATGCGCGTGAAAACGGTGCTGGCACAGTGTTTGATATGGAAGATGCCTATATGATCGAAGGTGAGCATGATGAGTTATCATCTGTACCACCATCAATGAAATCAGTTGATGACACTTCGACATTACCGCCATTGCCTAAATCGACTCCTGATGATAAAGCTAAGCGTAAAAACCATTTAACTGTGGTGAAGTAGTCATTAGTTACCATTACATAAAACCAGTCGCTAGACTGGTTTTTTTTAAGCTAAAATTGATGTATTACAAACGTTTATATCGTAAGTGGAACCGATAATGTTGTTGATGATAGATAATTATGATTCTTTTACATTTAATTTAGTTCAATATTTCCAGACACTTGGACAAGATGTACTGATTAAGCGCAATGATGAAATTACCATTGAGCAAATTGAAGCATTAGCACCGACTCATTTAATTATTTCTCCCGGTCCCTGTACTCCAAATGAAGCGGGTATTTCACTTGCAGCGATTAACTATTTTGCCGGTAAAATTCCCATTCTTGGCGTTTGTTTAGGACATCAAGCTATTGCGCAAGCGTTTGGCGTTGATGTGGTGCGTGCCAAACGGGTTATGCACGGTAAAACCAGCTTGATCGAGCATAATCAACAAGGGTTATTTTGTCAGTTAGCATACCCTTTGCTCGTGACTCGCTACCATTCTTTGCTGATTAATCGTATTCCCAATGGGTTTACACTCGATGCCTGGCTTGATGACCCCGTTTATGGCCGTGAAATTATGGCGATGAGCCATGACGCGTTACGCATTTACAGCGTCCAGTTTCATCCAGAGTCTATTTTGACACAGCAAGGTCATGAACTGCTGAACAATTTTTTACATCTATAACGTGTTATTAACAGTCTATTTTCAGGTTGATTATCACTTATTCTGTTACAACTTCTGCAACCCATCAGACTAAAGTCTCGCGGCAATTATGCTATAAATAGCGCTTAAAAATAATAAAAGGGATGATCATGACAAGCTTTATGCGAAATTTTGCGCTGAGCGCACTTTCTTTGGCGATAATGAGTGGCTGTGCCGCCACCGATATTAACAATACCTCAGTTATCGTAACCCCAAGCGCATTGACCGTACCATTAGCACAACCTCCACAAGCCCAGCAGCCGTTAACGCTTAATCAAATTATGGCCAATCCAGATTGGATGGGCCTATTTGCCCAAGGCGCCTACTGGAGTGATGATAGCCAATCAGTGTATTTTAGCCGCCAAGCGCACCAATCTGTGCACCCTGATTTTTATCAGCAAGTCGTCGGTCACTCTGAGGCGAGTCAGCTTGCATTAAATGAGTTGCACCTTGCCGATCAGCGCAATGGCGTGTTGGATCTGGCTAAGACTCAGAAGGCTTATCTTTACCAAGGCAATGTCTTTGTTAAAAACTTAGCCAGTGGTGAAATCAAGCAAATTACCCGACAAAATGATCCGATTAATGGCGTCCGCTTTTTAACCAATGGCGATTTAGCCTTTTGGCAAGCTAATAATATCTTCCGTTTACATCAGCCGAGTGGCTTGATAGAACAAATGGCTGCGATCCAAATGGCAAATGAGCCTAAGGATACGCCACAACCCAGTGGTTTTATCGCCAAGCAGCAGCATAGACTTATTCAATATGTTGCCATGCAGCATGATAATAGCCTCGCTCGCGATGAATACCGTGATTCACTTGCCAAAGCGGACCCGACGTTTTCGGCTAAACCTTGGTATTTAGGTGATGCTGATGTTGTTTCTGAAATGAGCTTGTCGCCCGATGGCCGTTATGTGCTGTTGGCTTTAACCGATAAAAATTATGACTGGCGTGCAGAACACGACATTATGCCAAATTATTTAGCTCAAGATGGCTATATTGATCCGGCTCCAGCGCGCGCACGCGTGGCAGAAGATGTTTTTCCAGGACAACGTTTAGTCTTACTCGATCTTGTTGAGCACAGTAAAAAAGACATTACCATTGAAGGCTTAACAGGTTTTGATGCAGATGTACTGGCGAGCGTTAAAGCTGAAAACGCTAAGGCCCAAGGCAAAACCTATAAAAGCGAAAAAGCCCCGCGTTTGGTGCAGTTAATGCAGGATTGGGAATGGAGCCAAAGTGCGATTCAGTGGCATGAGTCTGATGATAAATTATTAGTGATGCTGGAAGCCGTTGATAATAAGGATCGTTGGATTGCCAGCGTCGATCTTAACAAAGGCAAGCTGACAACCGAACATCGATTACATGACGATGCTTGGGTAAACTACAATTTTAATCAATTTGGTTGGATTACTGATACCGATACCCTGTACTACTTATCTGAAGAGTCTGGTTTCTCACAGCTGTATACTAAAACTGCTGCAGGCAAGGTGACCGCATTAACCCATGGCTCATTTGTGGTTGATAACGTGACTTTATCACCCGATGCGAAATACTTTTATTATCGCGCTAATAAAGATCAACCTGGTCGCTATAACGTCTACCGGGTAGAGATTGCCAGTGGTAACACCGAACAACTGACGCAGTGGTTAGGGACCTTGGATTACAGCTTAAGCCCTGATGGACAATCACTGTTATTAACGGCTTCATCTGCTATTCATCCTAATGAGCTGTACATTCAACCTATTGGCGGCGAAATCACCCAATTAACCGATTATACCAGCACAGCATTTAAACAATATCCTTGGCAAGCACCGCAAGTCGTCGCATTACCTTCAACTCATGGTGCGGGGCCAATTTACGCCCGGGTTTATTTGCCACAAGACTATGATCCTAAGCAGGCTGACAAATATCCTGCCGTGGTGTTTAACCACGGTGCCGGTTATTTACAAAATGCCCATTATGGTTTTTCAGGCTACTTCCGTGAATTTATGTTCAATAACTTACTGACCCAGCAAGGTTATGTGGTGATGGACATGGATTATCGTGGTTCAAAAGGTTATGGACGTGATTGGCGCACCGCTATTTATCGCAATATGGGTTATCCTGAAGTTGAAGATTTGCAAGACGGTGTGGCTTGGATGGCGCAAAATGCTAACGTGGATGCACAACGCGTCGGTACTTATGGTGGTTCATACGGTGGCTTCCTCACATTTATGGCGCTGTTTAATGAGCCTGAGTTATTTCAAGCAGGAGCCGCGTTACGTCCTGTGAGCGATTGGGCGCATTATAATGCGCCATATACCTCAAATATTTTAAATACGCCTGAGGTTGATCCTATCGCTTATGAGCGTAGCTCACCGATAGAGCATGCTCAAGGTTTACAGAAACCATTATTGATCATGAGTGGTGTTGTGGATGACAACGTATTTTTCCAAGACAGTGTGCGCATGGTGCAGCGTCTGATTGAATTAGAGAAACCGACGTTTGAAACCGCGATCTACCCGGTTGAGCCGCATGGGTTTAAGCAAGCTTCAAGTTGGTTAGATGAGTATCGCCGGATTTATAAATTATTCGAACAAGAGCTAAAATAGCTAGCGCTATGTGCAAAAACACATTAATCGACATGAAGGCTTCCTTGGAGAAGCCTTCATTTTTATGATTAGCTTATTTAAATTGTAAAAGGCAATGTGAGTGGCAATATCAATAGCAGGCGGAGTTAGGCCCGGAAAAGTTATCGAGATTGAACGCCGACTCTATACACAACTGATTGTCGGTAAGCATAAAACCAATGCGATGCTTGATGAATTGAGTGTGGAATTAGAAGAGAGCGTCAACAAGCTTGATATTGAGCGCCAAGCATTAACATTACGCCTCGAAAAACAGGCCAAAGAAAGGAACGTTTATCTTGAGGTCTCCGCACAATTAACCCGTACCGTTAGCAACGCCATTGAGCATCAATTAGCGCATCCACAAATGATCTTGGATGGTTCTGGGATCGGTGACGATCAAATTTTACTGCTTGACCTGTTATTAAAGCCGGACCTTAATCTCAACCGACTGCGGCCGATTATCCAAAGCATTAGTTGGTTATCACGTGATTTAATCAATGTTATTAATAGTCCTGTATCAGGTCACCGCCGCCCTAAAAATGCCGATGTTCAAGTGACCGATATTAAGCTAGTGCTGAACTACATTGGTATGGAAAATTTGCGTTTGCTCGTCCCTTACTTTTGTTTACGTCACTGGTTACCTTCAGGCAATGCAAACCTATTGTGGATAAGCCGAAAGTTATGGCGTTATAGCATGATAAGTGCCATCGCGGCCCAAGCCTTAGCGGAGCTGTACAATCAACAACCGAGTTTGGCTTATACCAATGCCTTAATGTATCAATTTTCAACATCGATTATATTGAGTTTGAGTGGCCTAGCATTTGAGAATACTTGGGGCACTTGGCTCAGAGAAGCCAGTCACAGTCGAGAAAAACAAGTTTACGATGCCGTTATGGCAACCGACTTTCCTGCGCAAGCGGTGTTAGATCAAGTGATACAACATAGCCATCGTTTAAATTGGCAATTACTGACATTACTTAAATTTGAAGACTCACCGATAACCTTAGTGTTAAAAGAGTTAGATCACGATTACCATTTCACCGAGTTGTCAGTTGATGCCGCGATAGTGGCTAAGGCGAGTTGTTATGCCAAAGTGCTTTTGTTAGAAGAGCAACAACAAATCGACCCACAAGAAAAGCGAATTATGTTTGATTATTATCAGTTTTCAGCTGAAGAAATCTTTCGACTCAAACAACAAAACTTTCGTAAGCTTGATTTATGTTAAAGGTGCTTTATTGGTCATAATTGACAATGTTAGTTATGTGTAATTATTCACTTTCAGTGAATAGCTACACAAATCACAGTGAAATAACTTTTTTTATGACTATTTATGCTAAATAACCCCTGATATTCGCGTTTAATCGACATATTTTTCAATCTTTATGCAGATTAGCTGTCATCCTGCAGAAGTTAATTGTACTGAACTGGTATTTTGATCACATATTCGCTAATAATGTCTCATAAATAATACAAACTTCCGCTAATGCACTTACAGAATATAAAGCAAACAGCGGAAACAGTGGCTTTAACGCTGCTAATAACTTGAAGGATAAAATGCAATGAGTGTAGAAATGAATCTAACCCGTGCCCAATTTGATGAGGTCATGGTGCCTAATTATGCGCCTGCAGCCATTATCCCTGTTCGTGGTAAAGGTAGCCGAGTATGGGATCAACAAGGTACCGAGTATATTGATTTCGCCGGCGGTATTGCCGTGAATTGTTTAGGTCATTGTCACCCAGCATTAGTGTCTGCGTTAAAAGATCAAGGCGAAAAATTATGGCATTTATCCAATGTCATGACCAATGAGCCCGCGCTTGAGTTAGCCACAAAATTAGTTAATGCCACATTTGCTGAGCGGGTTTATTTTGCTAACTCAGGAGCGGAGGCAAACGAAGCCGCCTTAAAATTGGCACGTCGTTATGCACTAGACAATCATGGCGCAGATAAAGATCAAATTATCGCATTTGATAAAGCGTTCCACGGCCGCACATTCTTTACGGTAACCGTTGGTGGCCAAGCGGCTTATTCTGATGGTTTTGGCCCTAAGCCACAAAGCATTACCCACATTCCTTTTAATGATATCGCGGCACTTGAAGCCGTTATCTCAGACAAAACGTGTGCCATCATGCTTGAACCTCTACAAGGTGAAGGCGGCATTATCGACGGAGAGCCAGAATTTTTAAAAGCGGTCCGTCGTTTAGCGGATAAGCATGATGCATTAGTGATTTTTGACGAAGTACAAACCGGTGTCGGTCGTACTGGTGAGCTATATGCTTACATGGGGACTGACATAGTGCCTGATATTCTAACCAGCGCCAAAGCGTTGGGCGGTGGTTTCCCTATCGCTGCCATGTTAACCACAACTAAAATAGCGGCTCATCTAAAAGTCGGAACTCATGGTTCAACTTACGGTGGCAATCCACTGGCCTGTGCAATTGGTAATGCCGTCATGGACGTGGTTAACACCCCAGAAGTGTTAGCCGGTGTGAAACGTCGTGAACAGATATTCCGCGACGGTCTCGCTAAAATTAATGACAAGTACCCAGTATTTAGTGAAGTACGCGGTAAAGGGCTACTCATCGGCGCCGTACTCAATGAACAGTATCAAGGCCGTAGTCGTGAGTTCCTTGTGGCTGCAGTTGCTGAAGGCCTAATGTGTTTGATGGCCGGTGCTAATGTTGTGCGTTTTGCTCCTTCATTAGTTATCCCTGAAGCTGATATCGCTGAAGGCTTAATGCGTTTTGAACGCGCTGTAGCAAAAGTGGTTGCAGGTTAAATTAATCAAGGCGCGCAAGTCCAGCTGGCGCGCGTTGATTTGGGTACGCTAACAAAGTGAATAGGCGCCGAAATGTATTTCAGCGCTGTTCGCTGGTGGCGCAATGAGGAAATTAAGATGTTAATCATACGTCCTATCCGTGCAAGTGATTACGATGCACTTTACAGTATCGCAGTTGAGTCAGGCCACGGTTTTACATCTTTACCAGTTAACGAAGAGTTACTGCGTTCGAAGATTGCTAGGGCAGAGGCATCTTTTATCAAGCATGTTGATAAACCTTTTGATGAAGGTTATTTGATGGTGCTTGAAGACATGAAGACGAATGAGGTGGTCGGCACCTGTGGTATTGAAGCCGCTGTCGGTATGAACGATGCCTTTTATCATTACCGTTTAGGCACTGAGGTCTACCATTCTCAACAAATCTCGGTCCGTAATGAAGTTGAAACCCTGACATTATGCCATGACTACACGGGGGCAGCAGAACTGTGTACCTTGTTTTTAAAAGACGGATATCGCAAAGGTAATAATGGTCGCATGTTGTCGCGATCGCGTTTTTTATTGTTAGCTCAGCATCAACATCGATTTGGTGAAACTGTGATAGCTGAAATGCGCGGTGTCAGTGATGAGCATGGTGATTCACCTTTTTACGAATGGTTACAACATCATTTTCTTGGGATTGATTTTGTTGAAGCGGATTATTTATCTGGCTTAGGCAAAAAATCTTTTATGGCAGAAATGATGCCTCGTAACCCTGTTTACGTGTGCATGTTGCCTAAAAAAGCCCAAAAGGTGATTGGTGAAGTCCATAAAAACACCAAACCAGCACTACGTTTGCTGCAAGGGGAAGGATTTAAATTCCGTAATTACGTCGATATTTTTGATGGTGGTCCAACGGTTGAATGCGCAATCGGTGATATCCGCTCGGTAAAGAAGAGTCGTTTACTGACGGTTAGCATTGATAAAATGCCCCATGCCGATCACCATTTTATTATTTCCAACACCTCGCTCGCTGATTATCGTGCATCGGCGGCAAAATTGTTGGTCTCTGATGAACACGATAATGTGGTGCTTAGCCCTGAAATTGCTGCTGGACTTATGGTGAGCGATGGTGAGCAAATTCGTGTTTTAGCAATGTAGGAGCAAGAAATGACACAATATATTCAAGGTCAGTGGTTAGCGGGTGAAGGGCATGAAATTAACTCAACTAACCCTGCCAACGGTGAGATAATTTGGCAAGGTAACACCGCCACGGCCACACAAGTGAATGCCGCTGTAGAGGCCGCTCGTGCGGCGCAGTTTGATTGGTTTATGTTGGGTTATCAAACCCGCTTAGCCATTATTGAAGCTTATCGCACCCAACTAGAAGCCAATAAAGCCGAGATAGCTGAAACCATAGCGCAAGAAACCGGTAAGCCTCAGTGGGAAACCGCCACAGAAGTGGGCGCCATGATTGGTAAAATCGCTTTGTCAGCAAAAGCCTATGATAAGCGTACGGGAACCGAAACCAATGATTTACCTGCAGGTCGTGCCGTATTACGTCACAAGCCTCACGGCGTTGTGGCGGTATTTGGTCCGTATAACTTCCCAGGACATTTGCCTAATGGTCACATAGTGCCAGCATTATTGGCGGGTAACACTGTGGTATTTAAGCCCTCTGAATTGACGCCTAAAGTGGCTGAGTTAATGTTGAAGTGTTGGGACAAAGCCGGCTTGCCAGCGGGTGTGATTAACCTAGTGCAAGGTGAAGTCGACACAGGTAAAACTCTGGCTTCGCACCCACAAATTGACGGTTTGTTCTTTACCGGGAGTTCACGTACTGGGCATATCTTGCATCAGCAATATGCGGGTCACCCAGGTAAAATATTAGCGCTAGAGATGGGCGGTAATAATCCGCTTATTGTTAAAGGCGTGACAAATACCAAAGCCGCTGTGCATGACATTATTCAATCAGCCTATATTTCGTCTGGCCAACGTTGTACTTGTGCTCGTCGTTTATATATTGAAGAGGGCGCACAAGGTGATGCGTTAATCGCAGAGCTAATAAAGGCGATTAAGCAAATTAAAGTCGGTGCTTGGAACGTTCAACCACAACCGTTTATGGGCGCGATGATTTCAGAAACCGCGGCACGTGGCATGGTTGCCGCACAAGCGACATTGCAGTCTTTAGGTGGCATGTCACTGGTTGAGCTAACACAAGTTAACGCCGGAACAGGCATAGTCACTCCAGGCTTAATTGATGTCACTAAAGTCGCTGAGTTACCTGATGAAGAATATTTTGGTCCATTATTGCAATTAGTTCGTTATCGCGACTTTGACCAGGCTATCCATCTAGCTAATGCGACTCGTTATGGTTTATCTGCCGGTTTATTAGCGGATAGCCGTGAAGATTACGATTATTTCTTAGCCCGCATTCGCGCTGGTATTGTTAACTGGAATAAACAAATCACTGGTGCATCAGGTGCAGCACCGTTTGGTGGTGTTGGCGCATCGGGTAACCATCGTGCTAGCGCATTTTATGCTGCAGATTATTGTGCTTACCCTGTCGCATCAATGGAAGCTGATGCCGTAAGCCTACCTGCTACTTTAAGCCCTGGTTTATCTATTTAACGGATAAAACCATCGCATGATCTGTGCTGGTGACTGTGTTCACCAGCCTTATTTTAGAAGGATTTAACCATGCACACCGACGTGAATGCTTTATTTGCTGCCTTATGGCAAGATTATATTAAGATGGCGCCTTCAGCGGCCAAAATTCATCAATTATTAGGTCATGGCGCGCCCATCATTAATGACCATATTGCTTTACGTACCTTTAATATTGCGAAGGTTAATTTAAGCGTGCTGGCTGAGCATTTTACCTCTATTGGTTATGTTGACTGTGGTGATTATCAGTTTGAGCAGAAAAAACTGCTTGCCAAGCATTTTGAACATCCGGATCCAAAACAGCCCAAAGTGTTTATCTCTGAGTTGTTGGTAGAAGAGTTTAGCCCTGAGCTGCAAAAGAGCATCCATGGTTTAATCGATCAGCTTGATGTTGCGGCAACCACGGCAGATAATTTCATTTATTCTGGTCGTCATTGGGATCTAGACAAAGCAACCTATCAAGCCTTACTGGCTGAAAGTGAATATGCCGCTTGGGTTGCCGCTTTGGGCTACCGCGCGAATCACTTTACAGTATCAATAAACGACTTACCTGAATTTGAACGCATTGAAGATGTTAACCAAGCCCTCAAAGAGGCCGGTTTTGTGTTAAACAGTGCGGGGGGGGAAATCAAAGGATCGCCTGAAGTATTGTTAGAGCAGTCTTCTACTATGGCGGATAAAGTGCTGGTAAACTTTAGCGATGGTGATGTTGAGATCCCAAGCTGTTTCTATGAGTTTGCCCGTCGTTATCCGATGGCGAATGGCCAACTTTATACTGGCTTTGTGGCGGCGTCGGCGGACAAAATTTTTGAAAGTACGAATGCGATGATGTAAAGTCGAAGCCAGTAGAGAAAAGACCTAATTGAGCCATCAATTAGGTCTTTTTTATGGCACGGAGTTATTGATTAATCAAAATACTGACGTTCAGGCCTTGTAACGTTTCACTGCGGCTAAATTGCAGTTCAAAACCGTATTGGTCACAAATTTCTTTCACAATGGATAAGCCTAATCCATGGCCCATGGTGGCTTCATCCAGTCGAGTGCCTCTGGCGGTGAGTAAGGCCATTTGGGCTGGTTCGACACCAGGGCCATCATCTTCTACTTGCAGTAATATGGCTGCTGGTTCTGTGTCGTCAATACTGATTTTGACTTGGGTGCTGGCCCATTTAAAGGCATTGTCGAGTAAGTTACCAAATAACTCCATACCATCTTCACGATGGATAGGTATTCGGCTTATCTGCCGCGGATTGACTATAGAGCAATCGATATGTCGTTGATGATGCACTTTGTGCAGCGTCTGGATTAAACTATCGAAATCTTTGGGGATAGCCAATTGCGCCGCGGGTAGCATGTCTCCGGTGATCCTCGCTGCTGCGAGTTTACGCTCAATCATTTTATGAACTAAATCCAATTGCTGCTGCATGGCTATTGCGGCGTCGGGATGGCTGAGCCCGAGCGCTTCAACTTGTTGCTGCATCACCGCGAGTGGGGTTTTTAAGCCATGGCTTAAATTGCCCAAGTTGTTGCGACTACGTTCAATTTGTTTGGCTGTGTACGCTAATAGCTCATTATAGGTTTCGGCGAGCGGACGGATCTCTGCTGGAATTTGTGAAATCGCTAACGAGGCAATCTCACCTTCGCGCAGCTTAGCCAGTGCACCTTGGATTTGATTCACCGGCTTAAAAGACTGGCGTAAAATAATAAAAATACCGGCTATCATTGCCAGCAACATGCCAATATTAATCGCCAATTTTGTGCCAAATACTTCACTAAAGACGTTGCGGCCTATACTGAGATCTTGGGCGACGGTGAGTGTTGCTGTGTTGGGACTGTTTGGCGCTCCGATACCAATCGACAACAGTTGCATATCATTATTTTTGGGGCCTTTAGCTTGCCAAACGCGTTTCTGCTGCGCTTGTAAGTGCTCAATCTGTAACTCTGCATCCCATAAAGAGCGCGAGCGCATGGTGCGGTCAGGTAAATTTAATTGAAAGTAACGTCCTGAGTAGGCTGGCCGATAGAAACTGGATAATTGGCTTTGGTCGATAACCAGCTCACCATCATCGAGTCGAGTGGCGATAATGATATGTTCTAAATCTTCTTCTAGACGGTTAATAATCGAATCATGAAACGCATCTCGTAGCATCGACTCAAATAAAAACAACCCAATCAGTGTCGCGATAATGATTAAACCACTGAGCCAAAGACTGAGTTTAAACCGAATTGAGATCATTTAATCAAGCCATGGAAAATGTAACCTTGTCCTCGGCGGGTTTCGATGGCTGTTTTGCCGAGTTTTTTACGTAAATGAGTCACGTAGACTTCAACAACGTTACTTTCTTTTTCATCATCAAATTGGTAAAGCTTGTCGGTTAATTGTGATTTAGACAAGAGCTTTCTTGGCGACATTAAGAAAATTTTGAGTAACCTAAACTCCATCGACGTCAGCTCATATTCATGTTCGCCTACCGTCACTTTTTGCTCATTTTCGTCTAGATTCACACCGGCGTAACATAGTTGCTTGGACGATGAGTTTATCCGTCCATGAGCGCGATGAATTAATGCTTGAATGCGTGCGAGTAGCTCTTGGGTGTGAAAGGGTTTACCTAAGTAATCATCTGCACCCGCATTAAAGCCTTCGACTTTTTCATGCCACTGACTACGTGCCGTCAACATAATCACCGGCGTATTGATGCCCCGTGCACGCCATTGCGTCACTAATGACAAACCATTTCCATCAGGTAGACCGATATCTAAAATGACGCAGTCATAATCAGTTTCTTTCATCAAATAATCGGCTTCAACCGCTTGGTCTGTGACATCGGTAATGTAACCTGCTTGTTTGAGTTGCTTCGTAAGTTCAGCGACGAGTAACGGGTTATCTTCAACGAGTAGCAGTTTCATGTTTTGTGCATTCACTTGGTAATTGAGCCAATGAGTCTAGCATGCCATTGACCGCATCGAATTGCAGGTTAATAACATACCCTTGATTTAGCATAAATTGTAAGTCATAGCGCAACTTATCTTGGTGCTGATAAACTTGTGCGTCGATCAAGTGACCATCACAATATTGTGACACCCACGCTAACAAATCATCTAATGAAGGTATATTACCAGAAAACACTAATTTTTGGACGTTGTCATGATCTAGAGGCAATGCGGTGATGGGAATATCTTGTTGGTTAATAGTGATGGCCATTAAGCTGCTTATTGCTGTAACGAACAAGCTATTCATGGTCGCTCCCAAATAAAAAAGTGGCGTTCAGAGTATGAACACCACTTTAAATATATTGGCTTAAATCAAGCTGAAGCCTAAAGGATTAAGATGTAAACATTTAGACTAGGTTGTATTTAGCTTAGTTGTTTAGCGCGTTCCGTAAACGACGATGGTTTTTCCGTGCGCTTGGATCAAGCTCTGTTCTTCAAGCATTTTTAAAATACGGCCGACGGTTTCGCGTGAACAACCGACGATTTGACCAATCTCTTGACGAGTGATCTTAATTTGCATGCCGTCAGGATGTGTCATTGCATCAGGTTGCTTAGCAAGATGTAATAACGTTTGTGCAATACGACCAGCCACATCAAGGAAGGCTAAGTCGCCCACTTTTTGGCTAGTGCTGTGTAAACGAAATGCCATTTGCGCTGAAAGCTTCATCAGAATTTCAGGGTTAACCTGAATAAGTTGCTTAAATTTCTTATAAGAAATCTCTGCAATTTCACAAGCTTGCTTAGCACGAACCCAGGCGGTACGTTCAGATTGCTCTTCAAACAATCCAAGCTCACCAATAAAGTCACCTTGATTGAGATAAGAAAGGATCATTTCTTTACCTTCTTCATCTTTGATCAATACAGCGACAGAACCTTTAACTATGTAATATAAAGTGTCAGAATCTTCACCAGCGTGAATTAAGGTACTCTTTGCTGGGTACTTATGAATGTGACAATGTGACAGAAACCATTCTAATGTTGGGTCAGGTTTTGGCTTACCAATCAGAGCCATATGATATTCCTTGATTGATTAAAAATGAAAATAAGTAATACCTAATCAAGTGTTCTACGCTATTGAACGACGAAAACTTAATAGAGATCGTATTAAGACATGTGGCTAGTGTATATTAACTTGTTAAAATGTAGATTAATTTTTTTTTGTTTGTGATGGATGTCGACTTTATTGCGAATTAGCCTTAGTCACCAATGTGAATCAGTTGTGAACAAATTGCGCGCAAGTTGTAGCTAATGAGATTTGTCTATTGTCGCTAGCATTTGTCCATTGTAGCTAGTCTTTTTATATTGTAAATGGTAATGGTCTATTGTATTGGTTCCATGAGCTAGCTAAAGTTATATAATCAGCGTCATAAATAGTTGTCGAGGTATGTGTGAAAAAACTGAGTAAAATCGTGGCCGTGGTCTGTGTGGTGCTCTTTAGTGGGTTAAGTTTGCCGGTACAAGCATTTGGAGTTCCGCCCTCTATTGAGTCTCAGGCGGCGAGTAAATTGGTTCATATTCAGATTAAGGCCCAACAGGGAAATGCCGATGCACAATTTTTATTGGGCTTAATGTACCTTTCAGGACGATTTGTGACTCAAGATACTCAGCGAGGATTAGCTTGGGTTAATGATGCCGCTGCGCAGCAACACAGTAAAGCACAACAAACCATAGCGGATTTAGCGTTTGAGGGTAAATTATTTCCCCGTGATTTAGTCCTTGCAGAGAAATGGTATTTGCAAATGGCTGAGCAAGGCAATAAATGGGCTCATTTTCGTTTGGGGTTTATTTATTCCGCTGGTGGCGATGGCGTAGTGCGCAATTGTGGTAAAGCCATGGGGCAGTTTAGCGCCGCGGGTAATGCCATATCATTGGGTAATGTTGCGTGGATACTGGCGACGTGTCCTGAAGCTGAATATCGTGATGGCTCGCGAGCGGTGTCGATGTCGCTTAAGTTACTCGAACAAAATCAAAATGATCCAACTGTATTAGATAACCTCGCCGCCGCTTATGCCGAAATCGGTGATTTTACTGCTGCCATTGTCACTCAGCAAAAGGCGATTGATGCATTGAAGGATTATCCGGAGATTGCCCGCAGTGATGAGTTTATTTTACGTTTGCAGCAGTATCAAAATAATCAAGCTCATCGTGAAATCATTCCGCTTATGTAAATCTGCTTATGTTAATCCGCTTATCTTAATCAGTGGCACCGCTTAGAAGGTGTGAATTCGTTGATGTGCTTAATGCACTAACAGATCGAGAAGGGGGGATTAGCACCTCAAGCACATCAACTGCCGCTATTTCGCTTGAAATCACGATGTAGCTATTTTAGCCACCATGACTTAAATCAAGCTTAATCGGGCTCGATATCATTTAGATTTTGTAACTCTATTCGTTTATCCATTAAGTCTTTAATCAATGGCGTCAAAATAAGTTCCATAGCCAATGACATTTTTCCTCCTGGAACGACTAAGGTGTTGACTCGTGACATAAATGAGCCTTGGATCATGTTGAGATAATAAGGAAAATCCACATTCTTTATGCCACGGAAGCGGATCACTAAAAAGCTTTCGTCGAGACTCGGAATGTCTTTGGCGCTAAAAGGGTTAGAGGTATCAACTGTTGGTACTCGTTGAAAGTTAATGTGGGTCCGCGAAAATTGCGGGGTCATATGCTTGATGTAATCATCCATACTACGGACAATTGATCCCATCACTTTTTCACGACTATGACCTCTGTCGTTTGTATCGCGGATAATCTTCTGGATCCATTCTAAATTGACAATCGGCACCATACCAATCAATAGATCAATATGTTTCGCGACATCAGCCTCTTCGGTAACCACACCACCATGCAGTCCTTCGTAATACAGCATATCGGTATTGGCAGGTAGATCACGCCATTGAGTAAATGTGCCTGGCATTTGGTTGAAGGGCACGGCTTCGTCAAACGTATGCAAGTAACTGCGCGTTTGTCCATTGCCCGTATCACCGTAACTGGTAAAGCATTCTTCGAGTTTTTTGAAGTTGTTCGCTTCGGGACCAAAATAACTGAGATTATGATTTTCAGCCTGTGATTTTCGAATTAACACTTCCATTTCTGCACGGGTAAAATTATGAAAACTGTCGCCTTCAACAAAGGCCGCATTGATGCCAAGTTGTCTAAAAATATGAATAAAAGCATTCGTTGTTGTGGTCGTGCCAGCACCAGATGAACCAGTTACAGCAATAATAGGGTGTTTTGCTGACATGTTATTTGCCTACAGTAGAGTTGTGGACGGGATACAATCGAGTCACTAGTTATACGGTAATTATCACCTATGGGTCAATTATTCACAGGTGACAATGTGATTAATTTGTCGCAGTTTTAGCATTTATTGATCACGATTCATTGCTAGAAGACCGTGAAATATGCTCGCGTTGGCGGATGGCGATAGAATCATCATCTTCACTGTATTCGACAACTAAGTCACCTTTTTTAAGGGCTAGCTTACATTGTTCCATCGCGCGAATTAATTGCTGCTCATCAGCATCGCTAAAACTGCCATCTTCAAGTTGCGAAAACAAATACTCTTTTATCATACGCTGAAGCGTTTCTTGGGGTAATGACAGTAGGGCTTCATAAGGCACAAGCATAGTGTATTCCTATTAATGACTGAACGCGGACTGTGTGTCGTCGAGCTCAGTCGCAGCCGTGGGGGAAATAAACTCTATGATACGCTGTTCAAGATAAAAACGCGGTTTCCAAGGCCATCCGCCTTCAACAAAGCCAACGTGTCCACCACATTGGTGCAACTCATATTCAACCATGGACGATAATTGATCTTGGCTCGGGATCACTTCATCCGTCATAAAGGGATCATCTTTTGCGTGGATGATCAGTGTCGGTTTGGTAATATACTGCAAGTAATTCATCCCACTGGATTGGGCGTAATAGTCATTTGCCCCTTTAAATCCGTGTAATGGCGCCGTTACCTTATCATCGAATAAATAAAACGTGTCCAGCTGCTTAAGTTGCTTTTTAGTGATAGGCATTTGCCCGCTAAGATCGGCAGTGTTAATTTTATCGAGCATATTGCGTTGTAAACGCTTAATTAAAAAACGTTGATATAGGGTAGACAGGCCACTTTCTAACCGTTTTGCGCAGGCCCCGAGGACTAATGGTGCCGACACCACAACGGCACGTTCAAGTAAGCTGTTGTGTTGAGTACTGCCTTGGTATTTGGCCAGCACATTGCCGCCCAGGCTGTAACCAACGGCATACAGGGGTGAATCTGGATAATAGTGTCTGAGCTGCTCTAAGGTATAAGTTAAGTCGTTAACATCACCACTATGATAGCTGCGGGCTAAGCGATTAGGCTCACCGGAACAGCCGCGATGATGGTGAACGACGGCAGACAGTTTGGCATTTTTTGCTTCTATTAGCATTCTGCGTGCATAATGCGATTCTGTGTTACCTTCAAGTCCGTGGATGATCACCAATATTGGGCTACCATTTTGCGCTTGTCCCAGCCAGTCCAAATCAATAAAATCGCCATCAGGTAATTCTTGTCGTTGCCTAAAGGTTTCAGGTCTGGGCACTTTAAAGAGCAATGGTAGAATCGTTTGAACATGCGGACTTGCAGCCCACCATGGTGGCGTGAACAACTTTTTCATAAAGGGAATATTTCTATAATAGTTTGTGAAAATTTAAACGTATGTTTAAATGTTACTCATGCCACTTTACCACATAAAAAAATACAGACAACAATCTCAAAGGGGAAGTCAATGAAGCGTCGTACCTTTCTCACTGGGGCCTTTGCTGGAACCGCAGCATTAGCACTAGGCGTTAATTTGTATTCGCCAAGTATCATGACTCCCTCAGATGATATTCATCACCGAGTGTTATTTAGTGTTTTGATCCCGGTTTTCTTGGATGGTGCATTACCCGAGGTACCCAGTCATCGAGAGGTTGCGATGAATCGGACTTTGGATGCCATTTCACAATCAATTACCCACTTACCTCTAGAGCAACAACAAGAGTTGATGGCGCTATTGGATTTGCTTGAAGGACGTTTGGGTTTGTTGTTACTCAGTGGCAGTTTGACACCGCTTTTAATGCGTGAACCGCAGCAATTGGTCGAAATGCTCGAGTTTTGGCGTCACAATTATTTGGATATGTTAAAAATTGCTTATGGCGGTTTACGTGAATTGATTATGGCAAGTTATTACGCCTGCCCAGAACATTGGGGTAATTTACGTTATGTAAAACCCACTTTCTTGGTTCATAACGCGCATTCATCCCTAGTGTAAGGAGTCTTCCCTTGGCCATAATTGATCCTATTATGACTGGATTAAACGACGGTTGGCATCATATCGATGCCAGTCGCTTAGAAGTCGATCGTCATTTTGAAGCCGATGTTGTTATTGTTGGCACGGGTGCCGGTGGCGGTACGGCGGCAGAAATATTAACCCAAGCCGGTTTAACGGTGATTATGATTGAGGGGGGCGCGCTTAAGTCATCGACTCACTTTGATATGGAAGAGCGCCACGCTTACCCTAATTTGTATCAACAAGCTGCCGCGATGAAAACCACCGATAAAGGCATTGGCATATTTCAAGGCAGGGCAGTGGGCGGGTCGACCACGGTGAATTGGACCACATCGATTAGAACACCTGAGCAAACATTAGCGTATTGGGAACAAGAGAAATCGGTAAAAGGATTATCTTCGCAAGATTTACTGCCTTGGTTTGAGATGATGGAGCAGCGGCTTAATATTGAGCAATGGCAGTATGAGCCCAATCGTAACAATGGGGCACTGCGTGAAGGCTGTGAAAAACTGGGCTGGGATCACACGGTTATTAAACGTAATGTCAAAGGTTGCTGGAATACCGGTTACTGCGGTATGGGTTGCCCCGTCAACGCCAAACAATCGATGTTGGTCACAACTATTCCTGCGGCGCTGGACAAGGGCGCTACGCTCATTTCACGTGCTAGGGTGATTAAGCTGGAGCACAAAGGCGATCAAGTTGTAGGTTTAACGGCACAAGCGCTAACAGAAGGCCTAACGCCAACGTCAGTGCAAATCACCTTCAGTGCTAAACATTATATTTTAAGTGCGGGGGCTATTCATACTCCGACTATTTTAATGCGCTCTAATACCCCCGATCCCCATAAACAGTTAGGCAAAACTTTCTTACATCCTTCATTGTTATCGGGGGGGATTTTTGCGGAACAAATTAATGGTCACAGTGGTGCACCGCAATCTATTTATTCTGATGAATTTGTGTGGCGTGATGGCGCCACAGGTGACGTCGGTTATAAACTTGAAGTCGCGCCTGTGCATCCGGTGTTAATTGCTTCTAAAACCATAGGTTATGGCGTTAGCCATGCACAGTTAATGGCTAACTTTAACCAAATGCAGGTCACCATAGCGCTTATTCGTGATGGTTTTAACCAACAATGCCCTGGCGGGCAAGTGCGACTTACCGATACCAGCTTTGCATTAGATTATCCTTTAAACCAAGGTTTTTGGGACGGTGCTCGGCGGGCCTTTTTGTCGATGGCCGAATTGCAATTTGCTGCGGGTGCCAAAAAGGTGTTGCCAATGCATGATGGCTTGTCATTTCTCAATTCGTGGCGTGAAGCAAAGCAGGTTATCAATAATGTCGATTTAGGCTTAATTAAGACCATAGTGGCTTCTGCCCATGTGATGGGAGGTTGTGCTATGGGTGAGGATAAAGCCCTTGCAATGGTCGATGGTTTTGGTTATTCACATTATCTTGAAAATTTATCTGTGATGGATGGCTCGGTATTTCCCTCCAGTTTGGGGGCTAATCCTCAGTTGTCTATTTATGGGCTTGTGGCTCGAAATGCGACGGCATTAGCCCAAAAACTGACTCAAACTAGTTAGCTGAATTTATGTTGTATATTGCTATTTAGCGATATATCACTTTGATATTTAAGTTGTTTGTCGATATTAAAGTCTATATTAGAGTCCATATTAGAGTAGATATCAGAGTCGACATAACTCACTTTTATCCCTACGTTTGTTAATATTTGGACTTCAGTTCGAGCAATACCTTAACAATTTCATATTTTAAGGTTTTTTAGATCGTCAATTCAATTTTATCAATTGCTTTAAGCCAGTTATCTACAGGATGTCGCGATCACATGGATGTGAAACAGCGACCTATAGTGCAAGTACTTCGGTGACACGTTGCAAGTACTTCCCAGTAAACTTGGCCATGAATCTGCCCTCCAGAATGGCGGAAATGCTACCTCTTGTATGGAACATCATTGGCCATGTCATCGACGGCCGCGTTACCCCCTGATATTTATACCGCTTCGATTTTGCTTCATATTGTTTCGAATAACATAATTAAGTGCTTTTATTGTGGATCACCCGATAATAAAATTATCGCTTTATACTGCCGAAAAGGTGACCCTATTATGGTTAGCCAAGATCCTTGGCGAATACTCAAGCATTGGTCTAGTCTTTAGTTACCTTTATTTTGCAGGTAATGAATAATGGCCAGACCAAGACAAACAATCGAGAGCTTAGAAGAGACACCTAATTATCATTGCTGCTTATGTGTTGTTCGTAAAGCGTTCTTGTGTGGAGTTGATGATGTGACTGATGAAAACGTTGAGCATCGACGAGAGTGGGTTGATTCGCGGATCGCTAAACTAGCGACTATCTTTGCTATGGATATCTATGCTTGTGCACGCTTGTTAATACGCAAGAGTGTAACGCCTTTACTATTTTCCACTGTCATTTATAACTTACTCGGCTGTGGAAGTCCCAACGCTATTGCTAAAACAACAGATAATCCCGTGGTGTTATTAGACAGCTATTACAGCGATCTTTACGAATGGAATGAACAAGGTGGTCTGGAACAGACGCAACTAGGCCGAGGACTCAACCTTGGCAATTACCTAGAGGCTCCTGTAGAGGGCAAGTGGTCAGGTGGCCGTGTGCTGATTGAAGATGATTTACAAAGGATTGCCGATGCCGGTTTTAAAACCGTGCGCATCCCTGTTCGCTGGTCCGCTCACGCCGATTTAACCTTTCCCTATGCCATTAATGCTACATTTATGGCCCGCATTAAAGAAGTGGTTGGCTGGGCCAACAATGCGCATCTAAAAGTTATCTTAAATGTGCATCACTATACAAAGATGATGCATGATCCAGAAAGTCAGCAAGCGGGACACATTCTTCGTTTACGGGGTATTTGGCAACAAATGAGTGAGCAATTTCCACTCTCTGAATATGCCCATGATCATCTTATCTTTGAATTATTGAACGAGCCTAATAGCAGCATAGATTACAATGATTGGAATAATATAATTGCACAATTATTGACGGTAATTTGGGGTGATATGGCCGCACAGCAAAATGATGGTACAACGCAGCGGACCGTAATGATTGGTTCGGCCAATTGGAGTCAGCCCGATGACTTAGCTAAATTGAGACTACCATCTTCGGTAAATACGCGTAATACCATAATTACTATTCACTATTACAAGCCCTTTCATTTTACTCATCAAGGGGCTAAATGGGTTAATGGAGCAGACGATTGGATTGGCACTCGCTGGTTAGGCACCAAAAGTGATCAGGCCCCCTTAATTGCTATGTTTGATAGAGTCACCCGTTGGAATGCGCAAGCTAATCGCGGTTTTGAAATATTTATAGGTGAATTCGGCGTTTATTCGCGTAGCGTTGATCCCGATCAGCAAAAAGCCTGGACCGCTTTTATTGCGCGCGAGGCTGAAAAACGTAATATGAGCTGGGCATATTGGGAATACGCATCAGGATTTGGCGCATACGATGCTAATAAAGGCCAATGGCGACCAAAGCTAATCGAAGCACTGATCCCAGTGCAATAATGTGTAAATGTAGGTATTGAGTATTACCTGATGGTATTACTCAATACCATTAATCATGCCACCAAGATTGTTGCTGGAAAAATCAAAGACCATGGTAATGATGATTGAAACAATCCATGTTACGGAGTTGAAAATGGATGGTTTTGCTTTCCATCGACATAGACACCATTAGGTGATGGCCCAGGACAATGGGCATCGTTTGAATATCACGTTAGCGTTATAAATAAAGAAGACGAAGAAGCGGTTAGAACTTCTCAAAAAAATCGAGCTGATTATGCAGTAGATCAGAATGTAAGCGTTAATATCAAATCTACCGCGTCGAAAAACAAGTGAGATACCTATTGAAGGTTAATTAAAATCAATGACCGACTCGAAAAAGAAATAATGGCTAAATCTTAATTTGATGCAATGAAAGCTAACATTTTAAGTGATAGCGAAATAAATAAAGATAGGCCGCGCCAAACCGCGTCCTTATCCCAAGTGTTGAACAAACCAGATATTGAGTGGGACTAAGACTCTTCTTACTGTCACAACAGCCAGTCTATTTACGCACTTGAGATCATCTTTATTGTCTAAAATGCTCTTATGGGCAAATCATATTGTTAACGCAATGGTTTGCGCACAACTGGCTCAAATGAGATGACGGTGTATTACGAGTTAATAAGAGCTGTTTGCGTGGTTAACCCAGCCATAATGCTTTCATCTAAGCCAAATAGGCTTAGATAGTGTTGTATATTTCCTGGTTCAATATTGTCTGTACTATCAGTGTTTAGTGGTTGTCCCTGCAATAAATTCAATTTTTGCAATAACATATGTTGCGATTTACGCTCCATGATCAACTCGACATCGAGCATTTTTTGATATTCATCTGTGACTAAATAGGCTTTAGCAATCCGACGTAAGCGTCGATAAGGTTGCAACACCTGGGTCTCCCATTGCTCAACGACACCGGATAATATTTCCCACTGTTCCTGCGTGAGCACATAATGTTGTTGATCAAGGTATTGTGCCAATAACAACAGATTAATGTTTATTTGATAATCGTCCTGTAAGCCAATATAAGCCTTAGCATTAAGCGAATAGGCTTGCTCACAATCGCGCCAAATTGTATGACTAAATGTTTGCCGATGTGAAACTAGTGACATGCCGTATTCCTTGCTGCCTTTATGACGTTAACCAACACCAAAAATGATAATAAAATAATTAAAACCAATTACTTATTGAAAGTCTTGTTCGATAAGTTCAATTTGTTCTTGAATCTCTAACCAATGCATTTCACTTTCATCCGTGGCTTGAGTCAGTGTAGTACGTTCGTTGAGAACATTGGTCATTTTGGCTTTATTTTCAGCTTCGTATAAGTTGCTATCGGCGAGTTCGACTTCTAACTCAGTTAATCTTTTACTAATTTTTTGTTGCTCAGTTTCTAATTTTGTTTGTTGCTTTTTCAATGGTGACACTTTTTGACGTAACTCAGCGGCCATTCTTTTTTGCTGTTTTTTATCCACCGTCTCATTCTGGGTTACATCATCACTTTTGTTGTTGGATTGAGCCAATTTGGCCGCATCGAGTAACCATTGATGATAATCATCTAAATCACCATCAAAAGCCGTGACTCTGCCTTGGTCAACTAAGTAATAATCACTGCAACTTAGTCGTAATAGATGACGGTCATGTGACACAATTACCATTGCACCTTCAAAGGTTTGTAATGCCATGGTTAGCGCGTGGCGCATCTCTAAATCTAAATGGTTGGTGGGTTCATCGAGTAATAATAGGTTAGGGCGCTGCCAAACGACTAATGCTAATACCAGACGCGCTTTTTCACCGCCAGAAAACGGCCGTACTGGCGATAAAGCCATATCACCATTAAAGCCAAATCCGCCTAAAAAGCTCCGTAATTCTTGTTCGCGAGCATTGGATGGCGCCAGCCTGATCAAATGTTGCATTGGGGTATCATCAAGGCTTAAAAATTCAACTTGATGCTGAGCAAAATAACCAATATTCAATCCTGGATTAGGTTGATATTTACCGGTTTTAGCTTTTAATTGGCCCGATAAGAGCTTAATTAGGGTCGATTTGCCTGCGCCGTTTCTGCCCAATAAACCAATACGGGCGCCAGGAACAAGATTCAACTCAACATCTTTAAGGATGGTGTTATCTTCATAACCAATTGAAACTTTTTCCATCACCACTAATGGATTTGGCAATGCTTCTGGTGTTCTAAAGGCCATTTGAAATGGATTGTCTACTTGCGATGGCAATAACTCTGCCATGCGTTCGAGTGCTTTTAAGCGACTTTGTGCTTGCTTAGCTTTACTGGCTTTATAGCGAAAACGATCAACAAATGACTGCATATGTGTGCGTTCTTTTTGTTGACGCTCGAAGGCGGCTTGTTGCTGCGCCATGCGTTCTGCGCGCACGCGTTCAAAAGATGAGTAATTGCCTTTGTAATAATTTAATTTTTGATTTTCGATATGAACAATTTCACCGATAATGCCATCGATGAAGTCACGATCGTGACTGATCAAAATCAACGTTCCTTGATACGTTTTTATCCAACCTTCTAACCAATACATGGTATCTAAGTCTAAGTGGTTGGTTGGCTCATCGAGTAACAAGAGATCAGACCGACACAACAGTGCTTGGGCTAAGTTGAGGCGCATACGCCAGCCACCAGAAAAACTTTTGACTGGGTGACTCTGATCAGTATCTTTAAAGCCTAAACCGGCTAATAGCGCGCCCGCTCGAGCTTTAATTGCATAACCGCCAATAGCATCAATTTTGCCATGGATAAGCGCTATTGCATTGCCGTTATTATCATGTTCAGCTTGCTCTAATTGGGCTTCTAGTTGACGGTATTCGGTGTCGCCGTCAAGTACATATTCCAGTGCCGACACATTTAATGCTGGTGTTTCCTGAGCAACAGAGGCAACCTGCCAGCCTGCGGGAAAACTGAACTCGCCTTTATCCAGCTGTAAATGACCCAAAATTAAGGCAAGCAATGTTGATTTACCTGTACCATTGGCACCCACAAGACCCACTTTGTGTCCGGGGTTAATCGTCAGTGAGGTTTCATCGAGTAAGATTTTACTGCCGCGAATTAACTGTGCTTGGCTTATCTTGATCATTAATTACAACTTGATTCTTAAAAATAGAATAATGGTGCAGATAATATCGCATATAGAATTTATTTCCCACAATCACGGGACTCATGTGGGCTAATCATGGCAAAATAGGTGTATAAATTGAGTAAACACTAAGTCGAGTAAGTCATGACTAAAATTAAAAAACGTTTTGTTGCAGGGGCTAAATGCCCTAAATGCAGCGCCAAAGACAGTATTTTATTGTTTAAAGAAAATGGCATTGAAACCATTGAATGTACCGATTGTGATTACCGTGAGCAGCAAACCGATATTCAAGCACCTCAACAGGCTAATGGCAGTATGATCGGGGTGTTTAAACCAGACTAGAACCATCTATTTACATGAATAGCTTCAATTTTTAGCATTGAGTTGAGGTTAATTACTCATATATTCATCTGGGGGTGTTTCAGCAGATATCTTCAGCTTATGCTGAGATAATACTCGCAGAATTTGGGCGTTACTTTTGGTGAGCTTATCGAAACGTTGAGTGATTTTTTGTAATTCTAGGCCGTAACTTGGATCGTCCTTAGGTTTTATCTGCCAATAACGTTGACGATCCAAGTTTTGGATTTCACTCGCACGTAATATTTCAAAATAACTGTTTTCTTGTTTGAGTCGATAAATTTCGCCATCAAGTAATTGGAGTAATTTTTCTTTAGATAGCGTTTTTTTATTGAGCAAGACTTTTAATGGATCGTGTTTCAACTCGCGCTTGTCAGAGTCGACTTCGGTGGTAATGCCTAATTGATATTCAATTTTATGTTGGCGATATTTTTGCGGGCAAACAGTTTGACTGAAAATGACTTTTTCATCCTGCATACATTTATAAATAACATTAGCTTGAGCCCCAAAAGCGCTCAGTGAGCATGCTATAAGTAACAGTCTTTTTGCCATGAGGCCACACATCCTTTTGTCATACCCATTACTATATTGTGAGTTATCGTTAGTTTGTGGTGGATGCTGCTGGTACCGCAACGACGACGGCACCTTGATAATGTAAGTCGTTATGTTCTGTTAACTAGGTGCTATCAATATATTATTGATTTTATTCGAATATCCTAGCCACAGCTAGCTTGTCTGCGCTGCCAACTCGCACAGTGTCAGAGCGACTTTAGCATGCTCAAATTAATGTCTATTTTTCACAAATCAATGTCTGTTTTACAAGTTAATGCATATTTTTCACAACTTGTTATATATTCATAACCTGTCTAAGGCTAGATTATCATATCTTTGCCGTACACAAGTAAAATAATACCGACCACGATAATCTGATAATACCCATCACTATAGCCTGATAATAGCGAGTAAAGTTCAGGCCAGTCTATAAGATTTTATCGAGAGGACGTTTAATTTTGCAGGGTTAGTTGTGTGCGTTGATGCTATTTCACTATGACTCAATTCTATCGATAAAACCAGTTATTTAACAATAGAACCAGAGATATAACAATGACCGTGGTGAGTAAATAATCACGGTTTGTTCATTGTTTTATCAATTTGATCATTAATACACGAGAATACACGAGAATGCGCGAGTTTATTAGGGGCGTAATTTACCCGCGTTGGCGAGAAAAACATTGATTATCAATTAATCTTGCTTTGCCTAAATAAGCCGCGGCGATCACCACCAAATCATTATCTGTTGCGCTGGCTTTACGTAATGTATGGGCATTTCTTAACTCAAGGTAATCGGGTGTAAAGCCGGCATTAATTAACATCTCCGTTGCTTTTTCTATGGTTTTTGGGGTTTCTCCCCCCTGTTGAATCGCGTCAATAATGGTTTCTATTGCACGTCTTAATGTGGCCGCTTTTTGTTTCTCTTCAGCGGTCAAATAATCGTTACGAGAACTCATTGCCAGACCCGATTCTTCACGAATGGTATCAATACCAATAACGTTAATTGGCATTGATAGGTCTTCAACCATGGTTTTAATGATCATGAGTTGTTGAAAGTCTTTACGACCGAATAAAGCGATATCGGGCTGCACAATATTGAACAGTTTGGCGACGATAGTGGCAACACCGCGGAAATGACCCGGACGACTTGTCCCGCACAGCTCATCACCAATGTCAGGCACTTCAATAAAGGTTTGTTGCGTGAGCCCCTTAGGGTAAATGATGTCAGGTGTGGGGGTGAAGAGTAATTCAACCTCTGCCGCAATAAGCTTGTCGGAGTCTTGTGCCAGCGTACGAGGGTAGCCGTCTAAGTCTTCATTGGGACCAAATTGCATCGGGTTAACAAAAATAGAGACTACCACATGGTCGGCGCGCTTTCGGGCTTGCTCGACCAAGGCGATGTGGCCTCGATGCAAATTGCCCATTGTTGGCACAAAGGCAACGGTTTCGCCCTTCTGGCGCCAAGCATTAACGTGTTCGCGAATGGTTGAAATAACAGAGGTGGTAATCATTTCTTGTTCGAACCTTAATAAAAAATCAATGTCGTTATTTACTGCGCACTATGAATTAAATGTGTGCTCTTCAGCTGGAAATGTGCCGTTGGCCACTTCATCGATATAGGCTTTAATGGCAGTACGGATTTCACCCGTTTGTTTAAGGTAATTTTTCGAGAAACGAGGAATATAGCCACTCGAAATGCCTAACACATCATGCATAACAAGAATTTGACCATCGGTGTCAGCCCCCGCACCGATGCCGATAACCGGAATGGTCAGCGCTTCAGTAATGGTTTTTGCAAGTGAGGCAGGGATGCACTCAACCACCAATAATTGCGCGCCAGCAGCTTGTAATGCTTTGGCTTCATCCAGAATGCGTTGTGCATTTTCTGCATCGCGACCTTGCACTTTAAATCCGCCAAACAGGTGAACTGACTGCGGTGTTAATCCAAGGTGGGCACACACAGGTATGCCCCGTTCGGTTAACATTTTTACGCTTTCAAGTAACCAATGTCCGCCTTCCAATTTAACCATACTTGCGCCCGCTTGCATTAGCGTTGCGGCGTTAGCCATAGTCTGTTCAGGGGTGGTATAACTCATAAATGGCATGTCTGCGATAAGTAATGCGCGTGACACTCCACGTTTGACACAAGCCGTATGATAGGCAATATCGGCAATGGTGACCGGCAAGGTATCGTTATGGCCTTGAAGGACCATACCGAGTGAATCACCCACTAAAAGTACATCCACACCTTCGCTATCAAACGCGCCGGCAAAACTGGCATCGTAGGCCGTCAGAGCGGTAAATTTTTTGCTTTCTTGTTTGAATTTGATGAGGGTTGAGCTGGTAACTTTTGACATAATAGACTCTTAAACAAGATTGAAATACTAAAAGCTGAGCTTAATCTTCTGTCAGTTAAGATCAACTTTAATCGATAAGCTTTTGCAATTCATCACGCATTGACACACTAATAAGACTCTCAAGGCTGGTATTACAAGGTAGTGTGAGCGATGGTGCGATGTCTGCTAATGGCACTAAAACAAAACTGCGTTGCTTGATGCCGTAATGCGGAACCGTGAGCCGAGGCTCGTTTATACATTGCTGGCCATACAATAATAAATCTAAATCTAAGGTTCGAGGGCCCCAGTGTTCGAGCCGCTCGCGCCCTTGCTGTTGTTCGATGTGTTGTAAGGCATCAAGCAATTCAATGGGCGTCAGTGTGGTCTGAAACCCTGCCACCGCATTAACATAATCAGGCTGAACAACATTCCCCATAGGTTGAGAGGCGTAGTAATTTGACACAATAAATGTGTCGTTTACTGTCAATGCTTTTAGCGCTTTTACCGCAGCATTGAGTTGTTGTATCGGCTCGGCTAAATTAGCGCCTAAGGCGACGTAAACTTGAACAGCCATGGAGATTATTCTGCCACAGGCTTGGTTGCTGGTTTACGACGACGTTTACGTTGTGGCGCATTTCTGTTGCGACTGTTACTGCTTTTGGTATTTTTAGCCAGATCACTGCGGTCAGTTTCATCGGCTTCAACAAACGTTTTCCACCAGAGTGCTATCTTGGCGGTATTTCCGGCTTCTACTTCACCACGTAGGAGTAGTAAATCGTAGGCCGCTCTAAATTTAGGATGTTCCAACAGTTTAAATGCGCGCGTGCCTTGACTGCGCTCTAAGCGCAGCTGCAGTTGCCAAATGTCTCGTGCTGGGGTGCTAAACCGTCGTGGCAAGCTAATGGTTAGGCATTGTTGTTCAAGCACATCACCCATAGCAGCAACGTGTGCATCGTAGTGGGTTAATCCGCTTTCAATGGCAATATCATCGGCTCGGTATTTTACCGGATACCACAACATGGCGGCAAAGAAAAATGCAGGAGTAACCGTTTTATCCTCACGAAGACGGGTATCAGTATTACGCATAACGGCTTGCAGCATTTTGGCTGTATGTCCTTTAGGCGCTTCCTCAATGAGAGCACTGACTTGTGGAAATAAGGGGGCGAATAGACCAAGGCGTTGCATCATTTGGAAATTAGCTTCAGCTTTGCCGGCAAAAAAGAGTTTTAAGACTTCTTCATACATGCGTGCCGCAGGGATATCAATTAACAATGGTGCAAGTGCGTTGATTGGGTCTGCAGTTACGGCGTCAATTTGCATATCAAGTTTAGTGGCAAAACGAACGGCTCGCAGCATACGAACAGGGTCTTCGCGGTAACGGGTCTCGGGATCGCCAATAAGCTTAATCGTCCGTGCGTTGAGATCCTCTATTCCACCGCCATAGCTGCGAATAGAATAGTCGCTGATGTCGTAGTAAAGTGCGTTAATGGTGAAATCACGACGTTCAGCATCTTCATCAATTTCGCCGTAGACATTGTCACGCAGTAATCGCCCTTCAGCGTTGGATTTTGATACTTTTTCGTTTGTTTCGCTGTGGTGTCCGCGAAAAGTGGCAACTTCAATGACGTCACGACCAAAAACGATGTGCGCTAGTCTAAAGCGACGCCCGACTAAGCGGCAGTTACGGAATAGCTTTTTAATGTCGTCTGGCGTGGCGTTAGTCACAACGTCGTAATCTTTCGGTTGAAGGCCTAATAAAATATCGCGCACTCCGCCACCGACTAAATAAGCTTTATAGCCTGATTTATTAAGACGATAGAGTACTTTGAGTGCATTTTCACTAATTTGGCGACGTGAAATCGAATGGCCATCTCTGGAAATAATATCCAGACGTAAGCCATCTTCTTGAATCGGATCTTCAAGTACTGGAGCTACTTTGTTGTCTTCAAATAGCTGTTTACAGAATTGGCTAATACGGCGAAAAATAATACACCTCGAATGCTAGAATAATTTGATTAAAAATCTGGCGGATATAATACATTAAATGTGACCGAATGAGTATACATCTCGGGGTGCTAAAATGTGCTTAATGCAATAACTTATGCCGAACGATGATGATACCTAGTTGTTTATTGTTGATAAGACAATTTCTTTTTGTACCGGAATGGCGCTAAGGTTAAATTGTTCTACAGCCTGTTCCAGCATGACCTCTACCGAATCAACCTCGACAGTTTGTTGGCCCAAAAAGGCTAGCGCGGCATTGATGCTGGCTTGTGGGTGGATGATATCGATGGCGATCGCATGGTTTTGCTTGGATAATTTAACGCCTTTTTTGGCACAGGCTAACGGTAAATGTAGCCACTTAGGGGGGGCAAAACCCAATTGTGAAAATAAACTGATTTGCCGGCAACTGGCTTCAAGTAAATCACAACCTCTAACAACTTCAGTGATGCCTTGATAAGCATCGTCTAGTACAACCGCGAGTTGGTATGCATACAAACCATCGCTGCGTTTAATGATAAAATCTTCTTCGGCGAAGACTTTATCAACCATCACATGGCCTTGAAGCTTATCAATAAATTGATCAATTTTAGCGTGATTACGAATACGGATCGCACCGTGTGTCAACCTAGGCTGCAGTCGGCCGCAATGGCCATCGTATACTCCCCCGCTGGCTTGAACCATCTTACGGGTGCATTGGCAGTAATAAGCCTCATCGTTGGCGATAAGTTGGTCAATTCTATCTTGATAAGTGTCAAGTCGTTGATGTTGGAATAGCGCTGTGCCATGCCAATGTAAGCCGTAGGCATCAAGTGTGCGGAGGATATTATCGCTTGCCCCGGGGATTTCACGTGGCGGATCGATATCTTCTATGCGGACAAGCCATTGGCCTTGCTGGCTGTGGGCGCGAAGATAACTGCCTAATGCAGCAATAAGTGAACCAAAATGCAGTTGGCCTGATGGGGATGGAGCAAAACGTCCGATGTAGGATGGGGGGCTCATGTTATTGTGCCGAATATTTTTGGTCACTAATGCCACATTGTCATTGGCTTCACTTTGTGTGACTAAACCGTCTGTGCGATGAAACAATCTGACGGAATAATCTTACGGAACAAGGTGACGGAACAGTAACGCAGTTAGCACGTTATAAAGGTAAAATAAAAAAAGGGCGAGATAATCTCGCCCTTATTGATAACGGGTTAACCCGCCATTTGTTTTTCTTTTATTTCTGCTAGTGTTTTACAGTCGATACATTGATCGGCTGTTGGACGAGCTTCGAGACGGCGGATACCAATTTCGATACCACATGAGTAACAGAAGCCAAAATCGTCTTCTTCGATTATTCGTAGAGTCTTTTCAATCTTTTTGATGAGTTTACGTTCTCTATCACGAGCACGTAATTCAAAGCTGAATTCTTCTTCTTGTGCTGCACGGTCTACAGGATCTGGGAAGTTGGCCGCTTCATCTTGCATGTGATTTAAAGTACGATCGACTTCTTCACGCAATTGGTTACGCCATGCTTCGAGGATCAATTTAAAGTGACCACGTTGCTTGGTATTCATATACTCTTCACCAGCTGATTCCTGGTAAGGATCTACACCAGCGATAGCGAGTACGCCAAGTTTTTTCGTGCCTTCAGGCATAACGCATCTCCTGTAATCATTTGCGTTTTAAGGACGTCTTAAATTTATCGCGGCTATCTATACCAGAAACGCTATGGCTAGGCAAATTATTTACTTCGTATTTCAGTTTTATTTATCTACACAATCACTGCACAGGGTGTGGTGATCAGACTTCCCTGAGGCGAAAGTTCTGTTTGATAAGCGAGTACTTCAACGCCATTGGATACCGCTTGTTCAAGTAAGTCTGCATATTGTGGGTCAATATGTCGCGCGGGTTTGACGCTTGTTATGCCACTGTGTTGTACCACAAACAATAATACCGCACGATGCCCTAATGCCACCATGTGGCTCAGTTCTCGCAGATGCTTTTGTCCCCGCGTGGTGACGGCATCTGGGAAGTAACCCTCTTGGCCTTCTAGCAGAGTACAACTCTTCACCTCAATATAGCACTCTGGGCGGTTTTGGCTAGTCAGCAAGATATCTATCCTGCTATTTTCACTGCCATAATTAACTTCACGTTTTAAATGGTCATAACCTAACAATTCAGTTATCACTTGCCGATTAATCGCTTCTTCTGCAAGGGCATTGGCTCGTCCGGTATTAATCCCGATAAGATGCTGTTGATCTGTCTGCATCAGTTCCCATGTGTGGGCATATTTGCGCTTGGGATTGTCTGAGGTGGAAAACCACACTGGTTCACCTGGGAATAAGCAGTTTTTCATTGAGCCGGTATTAGGACAATGGATGGTGATCTCTTGTCCATTTGCGAGCATGATATCGGCAAGAAAACGTTTATAGCGTTTTAGCAGCACACCGGATTCTAATTTGGGGGTAAAGAGCATCGATGACTCATCAATAGAGTTGGTTTACCCTAATGCTAACAAACTTTAGCGTGGTTTATCGATTATGTTTTGTCTACACTACTTGCCATTAGCTCGTGATTAAGTGCGGGCATTGACGTTATTTGGCTTACAACAAGGGATTATTATGCACATTATGACAGTTATACTCACTACCGAAGCACCAGCAGCCCATTGGGGCAAGGCCGATGTGACCTACCAAGGTGCACAAGCGGTGATTCATTTATCTGGACAAGATGAACTGCGCCAAGTGCAGATGGCAGCAAGAAAAATTCGCAATCAAGGCATCAATTATGTGCAACTAGAGGGCGGCTTATGGAACGTGTCTTCGCAGTGGGCATTTGCGCAAGGTTTTGCGACGGCTAAAGCGGGCTACCAAGTGGATTGGTGTGGCAGTGATACTGACAAAACGACGTTGAATCAACGTGCCATAGCAGCCCAGTTTGCGCGTAAATTAATCAATGATACTCCTGAAGATTTATCGCCATTAGCGTTGGCCAATCAAGCTGCGTCGTGGTTAAAAAATATTGGTGGTGACCATGTCAGTTTCAATATTATCGAAGGCCAAGAATTACTCGAGAAACAATGGGTCGGCATTCATGCTGTGGGACGTGGCAGTGAACGTCCTCCTGCTTTATTAGAACTGGACTTTAATCCATTGGGCGCGGATGCGCCGGTATCGGTTGCCTTAGTGGGTAAAGGGATTACTTTTGACTCAGGGGGTTACAGCCTTAAGTCTTCTGAAGGCATGTTAGCGATGAAGTGCGACATGGGCGGGGCCGCTACTGTCACAGCCGCATTGGGTTTAGCAATGAAAGCGGGTCTGAATAAACGCGTTAAGTTATTCTTATGTTGCGCAGAAAACTTAATCAGTGGTCGAGCCTTTAAATTGGGTGATATTTTAACCTACAAAAATGGCACCACGGTTGAAATTGTCAATACCGATGCTGAAGGTCGTCTAGTGTTAGCCGATGGTTTACAAGCCGCATCAGAAACGGGGGCGTCGTTAATTATCGATGCCGCAACCTTGACCGGTGCAGCCGTGATGGCGGTAGGTTCAAATTATAACGCCATTTGTTCACCACAAAAGGCAATATTACAATTGGCACAGCAGCGCGCGGCGGCAGTATCAGAAAACGTTTGGCCATTGCCATTAGATGCATGGCACAAAGACATGTGTCCATCGGCGTATGCGGATACCGCAAACAGTCGACCAGTCAAAGGTGGCGGCGCGGGTGGGGCATCCAATGCCGCCGGTTTCTTATGGCGCTTTGTGTCACCACAAGCTAACTGGTTACATATAGACTTAGCGGCAGCATTTGAATCCTCCGCATCGGCATTGTGGGCTGCTGGCGCGACAACGCATGGGGTATTGACGATAGCTGAATTATTAAAAGAGTAACAAGTTTGCATTAAGGCTAATACTCACCGTCGCTCACACCTTGTGGTGGCGGTTTTTTATCCATTACATCGGCAAAACCCCCTGATCCGAGCGCAATGAAAGTCGCGGCGTTCACCCCAATATTTCAATAAAGCCGTCAATCTACGGCACATGATCGCCTACTAAACCAAAGTGATAACTACATCAATCTTGCTTGAATTCAACCAACCTCGGCGCGCTGAGTGGCTTATTGGCTGATTAAGGCGGCGGACAGTAACGGCCAACTTTTTACTATTGAGTCGTGCCCGATAGTATAACGATAGTGTGACGATAATCTGATTGGTATAGATGCCAATGTGTTGGCGCTATGATGATCACTTTAGTCGCGGTTGTGGCCAGAGGTAATGACGCTGCCGTCACTCCGCAAAATAGACTAATATGCGGACAGTAACGGTCAACTTTTCACTATTGAGTAGTGCGCGATAGTATAACGATAGTGTGACGATAATCTGATTGAGATAGATGCAAATGCGTTGGCGCTATGATCACTTTAGTCGCTGTTGTGGTCAGGGGTAACGACGCTGCCGTCATTCCGCGAAACAAATTAAAATGCGGATTGTAACGGCCAACTTTTCACTATTGAGTAGTGCGCGATAGCGTGACGATAATCTGATTGATATAGATGCAAATGCGTTGGTGCTATGATCACTTGAGTTGCTGTTGTAGTCAGAGGTAACGACGCCGCTGTCACCCCGCGAAAGAGACTAATATGCGGAATGTAGTCATGTTCACTTTGCGTTAACTGATGGACCGCCGCAATGGCTTTAGTCGCCTTGGCCATCGCGTATAACTGCGTGGTTGCTTGTCCTTTTAGGCAGACTAAGTGTGCCGCTTGCCACCACATTAGGGTGTCGACAGGTTGACTAAAAAGAGGCTTCGGCATCTTATTTATTGCATCGAGTATGGCGGGGTAAGTGGTCGGATCTACAGGACCAAAAAAGCCTAATGTTATGTGTAAGTTGTGTGCTAAAGTGGCAACTGAATTTGGACTAACATGTTTGATAAGTATTTGTTGTAAATGAAATATTTGTTTTGTTTGTGATTCATTTAGGCTAAAACCGACGAATAATCTTGGTGATGAGCGTGTTTGCATCCGCTTGTCCTTTTTATCTATTGAGTAGAAACCTCAGGGTTAATATATGACTCATACTATTTTTTTGTAAAAAGATAGCGTAAAAAGAGAGCCTAATAAAAATAGCGCGTTATGAGTTAACCGGCTAACCAAGATGGTGTATTTATTTGACGATACGACACCGATAAGATGATTGATTTTATTGCCGAGAAAATTGAATGGCATACCTTGACTGAGTTGATAAATGGCCGATAGCACCCAGCAACTGTTGAAAAGTGTTTTTACCAATGGACCTATTGAGGCGAATAATACTTCGGTGTTATCACTGCTTGAGCAGGCGCTGCAATTAGTCTGTCACCGACTAGAATGCAGTGCTGCGTTTGTGCTGACAAGTCAGCATGACAACGTATTTGCCGTCGATACCGATATTATCGACACCACCGAGCGGCAATGTGTCAGTCATTTTGGTGGTTTACCCACATCTGAACAACAGTTTAATCAACAGCTGCAAGATAATCTGCCCCTGTTTGAATCCTTACTCGGCAATCATCAAGCTATTATTTCTGCCTATCCAGCTGAACAATGCTTTACAACCGCCGAAAATCCAGTATTAACCTCACTGTTAGCGACCTTTAGTCAGCTTGATATTGACTGTAAACACTTAGGCTTGAGTCCAGTTTTACACGTCGGCAATGTCAAAGTGGTCTTAGGAAGCTTGTGTATATCAGAGATAGATCCTGTGGGTCATCGGAATGAAAACTCATGTGAGCTTATCCAAACCTGCCTCGATGATACCGCATACCAACTGGCATCTTCACTTGAGTTGCGCCGTTTAGCTATGTTGCTGGACAACAAAGATAAACAGTATCAAGAACTGTTTCAGTTATTGCCGATGGCCTGTGCCTTGATTGACTTACACAATAACGTAGTACTGCAAAATGACACCAGTAACGATAGTCTGCCCATTACCCTAGGACAGAGTTTATTTACTGTGTTACATGAAGAAGACCATCCGCTGCTAATCGATACGTTACACATTGTCCGCGAAGGTCTGTTACGCCAAGCTTGGTGTGAAATACCCTTGCGTAATGGTGTACAAACCCGTTGGTATAAATTTAGTTTTTGTCATGCATTGAATAAACAACAACAGTTATTATTAATGATTGAAGATGTTAGCGAGCGTTATCGACTTGCCGATGAGTTGTCGTTTCATTCTAATAATGATGTGCTGACCGGATTACCCAATCGGCTACAGTTTGAAAACATGCTGCAAGCATTATTGGATAACAAAGAGCAAGCTCCTGCCTGTATTGCGTTTCTCGATCTTGATCAATTTCAGGTGGTAAACGATCTGAGCGGCCATCAAGCCGGTGATTTGTTATTGCAACAAGTGGCGACTCGAATAAAACAATTATTACGAAATGGAGACGTTGTCGCACGTCTAGCTGGGGATGAGTTTGGCATAGTGATGCATGACTCTGACACCTTATCGGCACAACACGTGGCGCAACGGATTTGCCAGCAATTGTTTGATCATGAATTTATTTGGAAAGGGGTTAAGCACAATATCAGTGCCAGTATTGGTATGGCCGAAGTCGATTACGCTGATCCAGATATATACGGCGTGATGAGCAAGGCTGATGCCGCCTGTCGGTTAGCCAAAGAAAAAGGCCGTAACCGTGGCTATTTTTATAATGTTGACGATCCGCAAATGCATATTCTGTATAACCAAATGCTTGCATCGGTTGATATTGCTGGCGCGCTGGCATTGGATCAGTTTGAGTTATTTTACCAATTGATTGAGCCGTTAGCTAAATCCGAGACGGGTATCCACATGGAAATCTTGCTGCGGATGGTGCGCAGCGATGGTGAATATATTTCTCCGGAGGTATTTTTACCTGCCGCTGAGCGGTATAACCTTGCGTCTCGAGTCGACCGTTGGGTCATTGACCATCTATTAACTTGGGGTGGGCAAAACTTAACCACTTGGGGGCAACTTGCTATGGTATCGGTGAACCTATCGGCTTTGTCGCTTGCGGATCCCAAGTTCATGAACTGGCTTGAAATGCGTTTAATGATTGAACCTGAGCTCGTTAACAAATTGTGTTTTGAAATTACCGAAACTGCAGCCATAAGCCAGTTAGAACAAGCCACCGGGTTAATCGATTTATTACAACCCTTTGGTTGTAAGTTAGCGTTAGATGATTTTGGTTCTGGTTTTTCAAGCTTTGCTTATTTAAAATGTCTTAATGTCGATTATGTTAAAATCGACGGTCAATTTGTGGTCAATTTATGCGAAAATCGCAGTGACAAAGCGATCGTTTCAGCGATTTGTCAGCTTGGCAAAGACATGGATTTTGAAGTGATCGCCGAATTTGTTGAAAACACCGACATTGGTCTTTACTTGAAAAACATCGGCGTCGATTATGCTCAAGGTTATGCCATTAATAAACCGACTCGATTAGCCGAATTATCACATGGCTTACGGACTCCTTGGTTAATATAATTTAGGTGGATTGGCGTGTTGCCTTATATGAAGCTGACTATTTGAGGTGTCAAATAATCAATTAATGGCAGCTTGGTATAAATGTGGGTAAAATGACCCTAAGAAATCGCTGTAAAAGTTATCACCTTTGACCTCAAAACCCTTGACCCCAACATCAGCATTGCTGCCCTCCGAGCCACTGGCTACCATAACGCTGCCTATTCAAGCCGTACTTGAGCCGTTGCGCGCTCAGTTTGCTAGTCACTCACAAATTATTCTCGAGGCACCTACAGGGGCAGGGAAGTCAACCGCATTACCATTAGCCATGTTAGCTTGGCCTGAAATTCGCGGCAAAATTCTGATGTTAGAGCCACGACGAGTGGCCGCCCGCAATGTGGCCCAATTTATTGCTCAGCAATTGGGGCAAGCCGTTGGACAAGAGGTGGGGTATCGAGTCCGCGGCGAATCAAAAGTCAGCGCTCATACTCGATTAGAAATTGTTACTGAAGGTATTTTGACCCGAATGATCCAACAAGATCCTGAGTTAAGTGGGATTGATGTGATTATTTTCGACGAAATTCATGAACGTCATCTGCCTACGGATTTAGGCTTAGCCTTAGCACTAGAAGTGCAGCAATCATTGCGTGATGATTTACACATTATTGCTATGTCAGCCACCTTATCTGGTTTACCGCTAGACAGGTTAATGCCCGACGCGGCGCAAATTCACAGCGATGGCCGCAGTTTTGCGGTTGAAATAGCGTATCAACCCTGCCCAAGCCAGCAATTATGGCTGACGCATATGTCACGGGTTATTATCGAGACCGTCGAGTCGACTCAATTAGCGGCCTATCAACACGGCAGTGTCTTAGCCTTTTTGCCCGGTAAAGGTGAGATCCGTAAGCTGGCAGCATTGTTGCGTCAGCGCTTAAATGCGTCATGGCTTATTTGCCCTATGTACGGTGATTTATCGTCTGCCGAGCAAGATCAAGCCATTCGCGCGGCCGCAGCGGGTAAACGTAAAATCGTCCTCGCCACCAATGTGGCCGAATCGAGCTTAACAATCGAAGGGATCACCTTAGTGATCGACAGTGGTTATCGACGTGAAGCGAGTTTTAACCCTAAAACCGGCGTGACACGCTTAGGACTTAAGCGTATTAGCCAAGCCTCAGCTATTCAGCGTAGTGGCCGTGCAGGGCGTTTAGCCGCAGGTTATTGTGTACGTTTATGGAGCCAAGAAGAACAAGGACGGATGCGCAAGGTTGATGCGCCCGAAATCACTCAAGCTGAGTTGACGTCAATGGCGCTTGATTGTGCGAGTTGGGGAGCGAAATCATTTGCTGAGTTGTTACTGTTAACTCCACCCCCCCCGATCCATGAGCAAGTCGCATGGCGATTACTGCAGCAACTTGAATTGATTGACTCGCAACGTAAAATAACCCCCTTAGGTCATGATGCTTATGCATTAGGTTGTCATCCGCGCTTAGCGCATATGCTGCTCAAAGCCAAACAAGGTGCGGTGGATAAGGATCAATCTCAACTTTGTTTGCTTGCCTGCGCGTTAGCGGGGATTATTGAGGCGCGGGGATTACCGAAAAAAGGCGCTGATATTTATCACTATTTGGCTGAAACGCAATACGGGCAGATAAAACAGCAAGTCAGGCAGTGGCAACAGTCTTTAGGGATATCGGGACAGATCAGTGCCGCCATTCGTGATGCATCCACTCGTGATATTAGTTATTTGTTAGCGCTCGCTTACCCCGACCGTATTGCTAAAGCGCGAGGGCATGAAGGATTTTTATTAAGTAATGGTACTGGCGTCGTTGTTGCCGCCGACGACAGCTTAGCCCATGAAGCCTGGTTAGTGGTCGCTGACTTTCAAGAGAATCAAGGTCGTAATGCGGGCCAAGTTTACCTAGCCGCAAGGCTTGATGAACGCTTATTGAGTGATGAACTCGCAGCGTTAGTGACTACTCATATTCAAGGTGGCTGGGATGAGGCGAAAGGACGATTTTTTGCCGAAAAGCACACCAAAATCGGCGAAATTATCATTAAAACCGACACAGGTATTAGGCCTGAAAAGGCCCAAATTATCGCGGCGTTATTGGAACAGGTTCGCATCAAAGGGTTAACAATCCTTAATCGTGATGATGCATTAATCCAGTTACAATGCCGCGTTGAGTTAGCTCGATATTATGCTCCAGAGCATGATTGGCCCTGTTTAACCGATGAACATTTATTGGCCACTCTTGAAGATTGGCTTGGACCGTATGTGGACAACCTCCGTTCATTGGCCGCACTGGCTAAGGTTGATGCTTATGGTTTGGTCAACAACAGACTTAATTGGCAGCAGCGAAAAATATTAGATCAACTGGTTCCCACACATTGGCCAATGGCCACAGGAACCCGTGCGCCAATCCGTTACCAAATGCCGCTGGATGCCGAAGGGCATTTTAATCATGATCAACAAGGGCGAGCATTATTAAGTGTCCGTTTACAAGAAGCGTTGGGCTTAGCGCAAAGCCCGACAATATTGCAGGGTAAAATGACGGTGACAATGGAGTTATTATCGCCAGCACAACGACCATTAGCTGCCACGGCTGATTTGGCCAGTTTTTGGCAAGGCCCTTATATTGACGTTAAAAAAGAAATGCGCGGTCGTTATCCTCGGCATTTATGGCCCGATGACCCCGTGAATACTGTGGCGACAAAATTTACCAAAAAGAAAACGCCAGGCGCGTAAATAAGCAACTTAGCTTATGAGTTAGCCGCCATGATTTCAGTGTGATATGGATAATAAAATAATTAGTTATGACGAAAAAAACAAAAAAGACGGCGGGAAAAACGCCACGGTCGGGCACTTCTTTTTGGCGAAAACTCTGGCCGCTGATGTGGAAGTTATCCCTTGTCGGTATCGCCGTAGTCAGTTTTTATGCGATTTATTTAGATCAAATTATCGCGCAAAAATTTGAAGGTCAAAAATGGTATCTGCCCGCGCAGGTCTTTAGTCGCTCAATGGCATTGTACCCTGGCGCGGCGATTAACCATCCTCAGCTTATGGCCGAACTTAAGTTATTAGGCTACCGTAAAGTGGCTAATCCGCGTCAAGTTGGCGAATTTTCGGCGTCCAGTAGCCGTATTGAATTATGGCGTCGACCCTTTTTACATCCAGAGGGTGATCAAGCTGAGCAACGAGTGATGATAAGCTTTGACGCCGAAGGGGTTAATTCGGTTAACCGCATGTCTGATAAACGCGAATTAGCGGTATTTCACTTAGAGCCAGTATTGCTTGATCGCATTATTGCCGATGATGGCGAAGACCGCTTGTTTGTTCCCACCCCAGAGATCCCAGCGCGCATCATAGATGCGCTTATTTTGGTTGAAGATCGCAGCTTTTACGATCATTACGGGGTAAACCCACTGGCAATTGTTCGTGCTGCTATGGTTAACATTTCTGCCGGTCGCACAGTGCAAGGTGGGTCAACCTTAACTCAGCAATTAGCGAAAAATTTCTTTTTAAGCAGCGATCGCACCATCGTGCGTAAAGTGCGGGAAGCGCTAATGGCATTGATTATTGATTTCCGTTACAGCAAAGATGACATTTTAGAAGCCTATCTCAATGAAGTGTACATGGGGCAAGACAAGTCGCGTGGCGTACACGGTATGGGATTGGCGTCACAATTTTATTTTGGTCGCCCAATAGGTGAGCTGACGGTGTCGCAACAAGCCTTTTTGGTGGCCGTGATTAAAGGGCCATCTTATTACAACCCTTGGCGTTATCCTGAGCGTGCTCAAGCACGACGCGATTTGGTCTTACGCTTGCTTATGGAAAACGATAATTTAACTGTTGCTCAATATAGAGCCGCGGCCGAATCACCTATAGGGTTGCGCAGTAATAAAAAGTCAGTGCACCAAAAGTTGCCGGCCTTTTTTAGCGTGGTAAAACAAGAGCTTCGTGAACGTTATGGCGATTCGTTATTACAGCAATCCGGTATAAAGGTCTACACCACATTAGATCCTATGGCCCAAGAAGCGGCAGAAAAAGCGGTCATATCCACGATGGCATCATTGGATAAACGGGCTAAAAACATTCAAGTTGGTATGGTTGTTACCGACAAATATACCGGTGGTATAGCGGCAATGATTGGCGATACCAAACCAGATTATGCCGGGTTTAATCGCGCGGTAGACATTAGGCGTCCCATCGGTTCATTAATTAAACCCTTTGTGTATGCCAGTGCTTTACGTCAAGGCGATCGGTTCACGTTAGCGACGCCAATTGAAGACAAACCCATCACCCTTAAAAATGAGCAAGGTAAAACTTGGTCGCCTAAAAACGCGGATAAAAAATTCAGTGGTCAGGTGCCTTTATTAAATGCCTTTAAAGACTCAATCAACGTTCCTACTGTCAATGTAGGTTTAGCCGTTGGGGTTGATAATGTGACTGGCACATTGAAAAAAGCGGGTTGGACTGATGAGGTTTCAGCTTATCCATCTATGCTGTTAGGTGCTGTGAATGGCTCCCCTTTAATGGTGGCTCAAGTTTATCAAACCCTTGCTGATGAGGGGCGTTATCGTAAATTAACATCGATAACCGCAGTGTTAGACAGTCAAAATAAAGCGTTAGATGTGAACCGAGTACCATCGTCAATGGCGATTGATCCTGCGACCGATTACCTGGTCCAATATGCGATGAACCAAGTCGTGCGCACGGGTACCGCTAAGCGGTTAGGCCGTGCGTTTCCCGGTGTGCGTTTAGCGGGAAAAACGGGCACTAGTAATGATAGCCGTGACTCATGGTTTGCTGGATTTGATGAACGCAATGTGGCGGCCATTTGGGTCGGTCAAGACGATAACAGTAAAACGGGTTTGTATGGCAGCAGCGGAGCCATGGCTGTGTATCAAGCCTTTTTACGTGAGCGTCCGCCACTTAGTTTACGGATGTTGCCAGTTAATGGGATCATCAATGGCTATTTTGATCGCACCACGGGCGCGGCAAAGCAAGGCGACTGTAATAATATTATCGGTTTACCTGCATTAGATGCGAGTTATCATCCGGCGGCAAATTGTGGTGAGTCATTATCTTGGTGGCAGAAGCTGGTGGGAGGATAACGCCTGCGTTTGGCCGTCGCTTAGCACAAAATAATAAGCCCAAGGTCATTATGATCTTGGGCTTTTTTTATTGTTTATTTGTTTATTTATTGCTTTTGCTTAGCCTAAGCGAGGCTCACTTAGGCTTTTTCGGGGAGCGTTTAGGCTTGGTTCAATGGCTTGATTTACTATTTTTCGCCGTCGGTGTGTTAGGTTTTTATCTATAGCCGTCCTAAAACGTAATATTTAGCCGCAAGCCTGACAACTTGTGGCCGCGACGGGTTCAAGTCAGTTCTTTTTGGGTAGCGATTATGCCCTGCATGAAAACACAGTAAAGCATCCGTTAGCGGTTGCGCTGGCTGTTACTGCGCTAGCGCTGTGTGGGCCGCATTTGCTCATTTGGGCGCATTAGCTAAATTAAACGATTTTCCCCGCTGACATAAAACGGGGTTTTATAGCCTAGCGCGTAATGCTACAACCGTGACATGAGTGAAACAACCGGGTCTGTAGCTCAAACCATTATTTTACCCAATGATAATCCCATCGTACCTGTCTTTGTTGCTCAGGAGGTGAATTGGAAAGTAAACGTATGTTGGGCGTGGGTTAGCCGGCAAACAGTTTTTATTCCCGAGCGATGTCGACATATCCTTTCCCAATGATTAGCCTATTATCTTTCTGCTTTAGTGCAAACTTTGATCATCATTTCGTGTAGTTGTCGTTAACTTGCAGCTAGAATAATGATATCTAAGCAAAGTGTAGGGTATCAGTATGGCGCCAATTGTGTGTAAAACGGCACTAGATGCTGTGTCGTTAATTAAAGATAATGATATTTTGTGGACGCATTCTATGGGCGCCACACCCATCGTTTTACTCAACGCATTAGCACAGCATGCATTGACATGTGACAACCTGACGTTATTGCAGTTACACACCGAGGGCGCGGAGGCATTAAGCGTTAGCGCATTGAAAGGGCATTTACGTCATCGTTGTTTTTTTACTGGGGTGCCAACAAGGGCATTGCTGCAACAGGGGGACGCCGATTATGTGCCTATTTTTTTATCAGAGGTGCCAAAATTATTTCGTTCGGGTGAACAGAAAATTGATACGGCATTGATCCAAGTGTCACCACCAGATAAACATGGGATGTGTTCTTTAGGCATATCAGTTGAAGCAACGTTAGCGGCTTGCCAAGTTGCAGATAACATCATTGCGCATATTAATCCTCAAATGCCCAGAACCCACGGTGATGGCATTATACCTTATCAAAATTTAACGGCAGTTTATCATCAACGCTCAGCGTTACCCCAACATGCTATTGCTCAGAGCGATCCGATCACCGATGCCATTGGTCGGCATGTTGCCTCATTAGTTCGAGATGGTGATTGCTTGCAGATGGGGATTGGTTTGATCCCCAATGCGGTATTGGCCTGTTTAACCAAACATAAAAATTTAGGGGTCCATACTGAGCTGTTGTCAGATGGCATTTTAAAATTGGTCGAATTAGGGGTGATTAATAATAGCCAAAAGAAAGTCTATCCCGGAAAAATTGTCACTGGATTTGCATTAGGCACTCAGCAGTTATATGACTTTGTTGATGATAATCCTATGGTCCTTTTTATGGATATTGAACACGTTAATGATACGGCCGTTATTCGTAAAAATCCCAATGTGATGGCCATCAACTCTGCTTTGCAAGTGGATATCTCGGGTCAGGTATGTGCCGATTCGATAGGGACGAAGATTTATTCTGGTGTGGGTGGGCAAATGGACTTTATTCGTGGGGCGGGATTATCTGAAGGCGGACGTTCTGTCATTGCCCTACCCAGTACGGCGGCAGGAGGCACAATATCAAGGATTGTGAGTGTGTTGTCTCCTGGTGCTGGGGTGGTGACAACGCGTGCTAATGTGCATTATATTGTGACCGAATATGGCATTGTCAATTTACGTGGGCGCTCATTACGTGAGCGAGCACGGGATCTTATTGCTATTGCCCACCCAGATCATAGAGAACAACTTAGCCAACAAACCCAAGCATTATGGGGCTTAGCCATTGGATAAGATGCAAATGTCCCAAATGTGGGTCACGGTTCATTGAGTTTGATTTATATAGTGCAAAACATGACGCGGTAGATCTGTCGTCGTCAAACGGTAATATCTTGATAATAAATTGTCTTTATAAAGAATTGTCATCATAGTGAATTAACCGCTTTAGCTAACCAAAGGCCGTGGCATCGCCTTTGGTTATGTCGACTCGATTGGCTTATTTAGCACGTTTTGCTTGTCTAGAATGAGTCGGTTTGCCATGATTGGCCGCTGAACTTTTTTTGGTTTTTGAACCTTTACCTTGCATAAAATGTTCAGGACCTTCAATTTTGTCGCGTAAACTCTGAGGCGGTTTTTTCTTGGCTTTTTTAGGGGCATGTTTAGCCTCTGAAGACGAGTTTTCAATCAACTTCATGAGTGTGCTGAGTTCTTGCTCATCTAAATCTCGCCAATCACCAATGGGTAAGCCCTTCAGTGACACGTTCATAATTGACTGACGTTCAAGCTTGGTCACTTCAACGTTGAAATGCTCACACATACGGCGGATCTGACGATTAAGCCCTTGGACTAACACGATTTTAAAAACAAAAGTGGACACTTGTTCAACTTTACACTTTTTGGTGATCACCCCCAGCATCGGCACCCCAGCTCGCATGCCTTGTAAAAAGGCTTCAGTGATAGGTTTATTCACTGTAACCACATATTCTTTATCGTGATTATTGCCCGCGCGGAGGATTTTATTAACCAAATCACCGTTATTCGTCAAGAAGATTAATCCTTGGGAATCTTTGTCTAACCGACCAATCGGAAATACACGTTCACTGTGGTTAACAAAATCAACAATGTTATCTCGCTCAGTGCCTTCGGTGGTACTGACAATTCCAACCGGTTTATTTAATACAATAAAAACGAGATCTTCTGCATCATGGGGCTCAATATCATGACCATTAACTTTGACCTTATCGCCAAATTCAACATGGTCACCAATTTTGGCTCGTTTACCATTGATAAACACGTGACCCGTTTCAATAAAACGGTCGGCTTCACGACGAGAACAAATACCACTTTCACTGATGTATTTATTTAGGCGGGTTGCTGATTCGCTCACAATGGTTTCCTTTAATAGACAGAAGCGCACTTAATTAAAGTAACGCTGGTTATGGCGGAATATTACCATAATATCGCATTGGCTTTTAGCCTTTAAATGTCAAATCCCATTTGAGTGGTGGTGTTGCGCGGCGAGGATAATAGCGCAATATTCGCGAGGGTATAATCACTCTGTTGTCGCTGTAACTCTTGTTGTAATAAACGGTATAAATCCACCGCCAGTTGCGGAGCGTTGGCATTATCGGGTGTATGTATAAACACATATGGCTGTTTGCCTTGCGCTAACCACAGTGATAACTGTTTAAGCCAGTTGCTAAAGAAATGCACATTGGCTTCTACCTGCGGGTGGCCAATAAAACGCACCACAGGATATTGCGCGGTTGCAATAGCATGTACGGGCACCTTGGGCTTTTGTTGATGTGCATCAATCACTGCCGCTGTGGTGGCTGGCGCCGAAAATACGGGTCGAGTATCCATGATGATCCGATTGCATTGCTTATCGATAAGCAAACGATTTAATGCTCGTTCCTCTTCGCCTTTAGCAAAAAAAGCCGGATGGCGAACTTCAACCCCATAAGTTAACCCTTGAGGCACCTGTCCCAAAAACTGTGCTAATATCGGTAATCCTGATGGCCCAAAACTGGCGGGCAATTGAATTTTCCAGAGACCCGTTTTAGCCATTAATGGCTGCATAACAGTAAAGAACTCTTGTAATGCCGTCTCAGCATGTTGTAACTGCAATTGATGGGTGATTTGTCTGGGTAATTTGAAGGTAAAACGAAAATTATCATTGGTTGCTGCATGCCAATTTTGGACATTCTGCACCGAAGGGGTGGCGTAGAAAGTGGTATTACCTTCTACCGTATTAAATATTTCAGCATAATGAGCAAGTCGATGAGCATGATTTTTACAACCATAAACGGTCTGTTGCCATTGATTGTGTGACCACATCGCTAATCCAAGCCTTAATGCCGGCGGGACTCTTGCTGATGAAATGGTATTATTCAAAACGCTCCTTTGCGGCTGTGGCAGATTTTATTTATGTAAAAATACCGATGACGGCGCTAAAATATGTTTAACGGCTTAAAAGTAAATATTTAGTCATGTCGTCTATAGCTAATGACTTCATCTATCTGGTAAAATTGCGCTAATTGGCTGTCAATGATCGTGATAATATCAGCCTGTAAACCTAATGGTGCTTTACCTTAATGTTATGCATTAGATGGAGTGTTTGTGTTAAGTCCACCGCCCGAAAGTCAGTATGATAATTACCGTCCTAAAATACCAGCTACCCAGGCTATCCATCGTAGCAAAGTGGGTTTGTTATTGGCATTATTGTTTTTAACCGCGGCATATTTAGTTGCGCTTGAAGTTAACACGTCCTATTACCAATCTTATTTTTTACATCAATACGCAAATAAATTGACCTATAAGTTACGTGATTATCGCAGTGACGCTATTATCTATCCTAAATATGGTCCATTTGATGTCCGCCATGGCTATAGTCAGTTGCCTGATAAAATAGCGCGACTTATCGACCGAAATTTTAAAATTACTCAGCAAGTGGCGTTTTCCCCCATGTTGATGGATTACACTGAGAAAGGTTTTTCCCCGCCTTACCATGAAAAAGCTCGATCGGGCTTAGTGATTAAAGATTGCCGCGATACTGGGGTATTTAATTTTTCATATCCGCAACGGGTTTATCTGGACCAAGATGTTATCCCAGCGCAAATGATCAATACCTTATTGTTTATTGAAAACCGCGAAATGTTAAGCCTTGAACCCAATTACAATCCTGTGGTGGATTGGCCGCGTTTTGTGTTAGCGGGTGTGAGTCACATAGCCGCGATGGTCGGGGTTGATGTGTCAAAAGTGGGTGGCAGTACTTTAGCGACGCAAATTGAAAAATTTAGGCACTCTAATCACGGCTTAACGCTTAGTATCAAAGACAAACTATTGCAGATTGGTTCGGCCATTGTGCGGGTGTACCAACAAGGTGAAAACACCCGTGGTGCGCGCCGCCGGATTGTTCAAGATTACCTTAATACCGTACCGTTATCATCCGCGCCAGGATTTGGTGAAGTACATGGTCTTGGAGATGGCTTGTGGGCTTGGTTTAAAACTGATTTTACCCAAGCCAACCAACTATTGTTAAGCCAACATACAGTCGAAAATTCTGCGATGCGTGGCCAGGTATTTCGTCAGGTCGTGGCGTTAATGATTGCTCAGCGCCGGCCATCATATTATCTCATCCAAGGCCATGATGACTTAGCGTCACTGGTGGACAGTTACTTGCGCCTGCTTGGCAGTGATGGATTAATCGGAACAGATTTAATGGTGGCGGCGTTAGAGCAGAAATTACAGTTTAATCCAAGTAAGTTAGTGAACACTCATTCCCCGCACAGTAAGGGCGTAAACGCGGTGCGTATTCGCACTGCGGGTTTACTGGATTTAAGTTTGTTTGATTTAGACCGCTACGATTTAACCATTAGCAGTACCTTCGATGGTGAGATACAGCAACAAGTGAGTGATTACTTACGCAGTTTAGCAACCGCACCTGCAGCCGAGCGGATCGGGTTATTAGGTGAGAGATTGCTCTCAGCCCAACAGTTAGACAAGGTATTATACAGTTTTACCTTATATGAAAGCACTGACAATGCGAATCGAGTGCGAGTGCAAACTGACAGTATTGACCAGCCGTTTGATATTAACGAAGGCAGTAAATTAGAGCTAGGTTCAACAGCAAAACTCAGAGTGTTGGCTACATACTTGGATATTATTGCCGAGTTGCAGCAACGGTTTTCGGCGAAAACTGTGGTGGATTTACGTCGTGTTGATGTTGAAGGTAAAGATCATATTACCCGCTGGGTAGTCGACTATTTGATCACTACTCGAGATCGCAATCTTACTCGCATGCTTGATGCTGCGCTGCAACGCGAATACTCGGCGTCGCCTCATGAGCGCTTTTTTACCGGTGGCGGTTTGCATGTTTTTAGTAATTTTAATAAAAAAGAAAATAGCCGTACTCCAACCTTATATCAGGCGCTGCAAGAGTCGATAAATTTACCTTTTGTGCGCTTGATGCGCGATATTGTCAGTTATAGCAGTAGTTATAACAGTTTAGGCAGCGTGTCACAGTTGCTACGTAATGATAAAGATCCTCGCCGTGAAGAATACCTCAAAGCGTTTGCTAAGCGTGAAGGGAGTTCATTTGTTAAACGTTTCTATCGCAAATATCGTTTATTAGCACCAGAACGGCGTCTGGAGGTGTTGTTTGATGGTATTCAACAGCATGAGCATAAGCTCGCTGCCGTTTATCGTTATTTAAAACCTTACCAAGGTCCCCGTGAGTTAACAGCCTTTTTAGCTGAGCGTTTACCCGCAAAAACCTTTACCGATAAAGACATTAATGTGCTGTACAATAAGTACGGCGAAGATAAGTTTAATTTGGCTGACCAAGGTTACATTGCCCATGTTCACCCATTAGAGTTGTGGGTATTACGTTATTTAAATGACTATCCAGAAACGGGCCTCACCCAAGTATTAGAAGACGCTCAACCGCAGTTGCAAGAAGTGTATCGCTGGTTATTTAGAACGCGTCACCAAAATGCGCGTGATGTGCGAATTCAAGTGATGTTAGAAGTCGAAGCATTTTTAAGTATTCATCAGCGTTGGGTGAAAATGGGTTATCCGTTTGAATACATGGTGCCTTCATTAGGCTCTGCTTTAGGCAGCTCGGGCGATAGACCTGCTGCATTGGCAGAGCTTATGGGCATTATTCTAAATGATGGCTATCGTTACCCAACGGTTAGAATTAACGATCTGCAGTTTGCCAATGACACACCTTATGAGGTGACATTGGCCAATAATAAGCAAACAGTCACGCGGGTGATGAATCAAGAGGTAGCACGAGCACTGAAAAGAGCACTGGCAAATGTGGTCGATAATGGTACGGCTAGAAGGCTTAAAGGCAGCTTGGTTGATAATAATGGCCAACCTGTTGTTATGGGCGGCAAAACGGGGACTGGTGATAACCGTATTGCCACCGAAATTCGTAATGGCCGCAAAGTGTCTTCAACCGCCATTAACCGTACCGCAACGTTTGTGTTCTATTTAGGTGATCATCACTTTGGTACCCTAACGGCGTTTGTGCCAGGGGAGAAGGCCGACGACTTTAGCTTTACATCGGCCCTGCCATTACAGGTACTTAAAGGCATGATGCCGATCCTATCACCGATGATAAATCAACAAAAACAGTGTCAAATTGGTCTATAGCATAGTGAATTGAGCCATTACCGATTAGAAATAAAAAAGCCCATGCGGTAAAGTATGGGCTAAAGATTGAATAACCTATTTAATTAAAGAGGTTATTCAACATGATTTATTAAACACGATTGATTAAAAGTTAAATAAGCTCAGCATGATCACCACATGACATAGCACAGCAACACTGGTTAATATTGTGCGTAACGTGAGGTAGCTGCTGGTGGTTGATAATTGTTTGGCTTTAAATTCAATATACAGTAAATACACATAACCACTGGCTAATAAAATCAGTGCAGAAAGTTCAAACGGGGTTAACAAGGCAATCCAGCAACCTAATGCGACCACATTACTGATAATGAGCAGCTTAGCGATATTGTCATCTAAGGTTAATATGACTGCTTTGCCCCAAAGCGTACCGGCAACAAAACTTAGAATTACTGCACTGTAGCTGACAAAGACTTGCATAGTGAACTCGGGCGCTAACAGGCTATGGTTGAATGCCAACAGGCTAAGAGTCATAAAAGGCAATAAGCCTGCAAAGCCTAGCCATTGCCACATATTAATGCTTTTCATCCTGCGTCCCTTAATGGATGTTGATACGACCATTCACCGTCATGGTGTATCAATAATTGAGGGTAAATATAATATAAATTATCTCGGTTACACAACATAAAAAGGCGAACCTGAAATGAATATTTCTCTTCATCCCATTACTGAAGCAGATTTAGATATATTGTTTGAATTTGAAAACGACCCTATTGCTAATAAAATGGCAGATTTTCCGGTGCGTAAACGTAAGGCTTTTAACCTGCATTGGCAGCAAAAAGTATTGGCTAATGAAAAGGCTATAGCACAAGGGATTTGGATAGATGATGTGTTAGTGGGCAATGTCGTATCGTGGATTAATAGTGACCCAGCCGTAAAGTCCGACCCGCAAATGCGTTTAGTTGGTTACTGGATTGGACGTGAACATTGGGGCAAGGGAATTGCCACCAAAGCAGTGGAAATGTTTTTAAAGCAATTTATTTCTAGCCCTGTTTTTGCTTATATCGATAAACAGAACCTAGGTTCAGTGGCGGTAGCGTATGCCAATGGTTTTTTCGACGTTACCGCGCAATATCCGCAGCTCATCAGTAAAGTTAATTTACGGTTATTCAGGCGGGGTAACGTTTAATATTCCAGTGGATTAATGATTACCACCACATCCACCGCAACAACTGCTCCCATTAGCTTGTTTGTTTTGGCAGTATTTTCAGTCTGAGATAGTTTATTTTCTGTTGCAGCTTACGTTTGTGCTGCAGTAGTGTCTTGGGCTGTCGGTGCCACATTGCTAACGGGTTCAGCTTGCTTGGCAGGCTTGAATATACCGCTAATTAAAAAAACTCATGGTGATTCCTAGTGGTGGAATTTTATGGCTAAATCTCGTCGTTAAATCTAGTGGTTAAATTTTGTAGTGAAATCTCATGGCTAAAAGAAAACTTTTTTATTTACAGGTATAAATTGTATAAGTCCTACCGTTTTAGTTAAGTATTAGCTAACCCCCATAAGCTCGACGAGCTTAAGATGTGCTGAACATCACCTTTAGTTGTCATTTTCATTAACGAGAATGCCGCCACGTAAAGCGTAGCGCCTTTTTTTGACCTGAATGCACGTGATAAACTGCCCATCCACCTGTTTGGAGTTTTTATGTCTTTTGCTGATTTATCGTTACATCCCATATTGGTTAATCGTTTAGCTGAGCTAAATTATCAGCAACCGACTCCCATTCAATTTCAATCTATTCCGGTGATTTTAAGCGGTAAAGATGTGATGGCGGGTGCGCAAACGGGCACAGGGAAAACGGCCGCGTTTGCATTGCCTTTGCTGCATCAAATATTGACGTATAAAGAGGATCTCGCTGCTCAGCCGGGCACTCAACATATTAATTCGACCCCGATCACCGCGCTAATATTAGTCCCAACTCGAGAGTTAGCCCAGCAAGTTCACTCTAGTATTGAGCAATATGCCTATGGCAGCGCAGTCACTAGTGTGATGGTTTATGGTGGCGTGAGCATTGGCGATCAAATCCGTCAGTTAGCCAATGGCACTAATATTTTGGTGGCGACACCTGGGCGTTTATTAGACTTGCTGCGCAAACGTGCCTTGTCATTGTCGCAATTAACCCATTTAGTATTTGATGAAGCCGATCGCATGCTGGACATGGGCTTTAAAGATGAAATTGTCGAGGTGCTTAAGCGCTTGCCAAGTACGCGACAAACGTTATTATTTTCAGCCACCTTAGATGATCGTATGCTCAGTTTTAGTCGGCGCTTATTACGCTCACCTCAAGTGATTGAAGTGGCTCAGCGAAATACCACCGCCAGCAGTATTGTCGAGCGAGTGTTTAATGTCGACGCTCACCGAAAGTGCGCCATCTTGTGTCATTTAATCATCCAAGAAGGTTGGCAACAAAGCTTGATATTTAGCCGCACCAAACAAGGAGCTGATGCACTAGTAAAGCAAATGAAGCAAGCGGGCGTAGCGGCTGAGGCATTTCATGCGGATTTATCTCAAGCAGTACGTGAGCAAGTGTTAGCTGCCTTTAAAGGCGGTGAGGTGACCGCATTAGTGGCAACCGATGTGGCTGCTAGAGGGTTAGATATTAACGAGTTACATTATGTCGTTAATATGGAATTGCCGTTTCAAGTGGAAGACTATGTCCACCGAATTGGCCGCACGGGCAGAGCAGGTAACACGGGGCAAGCGATCACCTTATTAAGTGTCGATGACGAGCCGTTATTAACCAAACTGGAAGCCTTTTTAGACCGACGTTTACCGCAACAATGGCTGGCGGGTTTTGAGCCAGATCTTAATGTCATCGCTCCTGTTACCCGTAAAACGACTAAAGCTGCATTAAAACAACAAGCACGTAAAAAGGCATTAGCGGCATCTTCACGCGGTAAAAAACGCTAACATGGTGTAACTCATCAGGCCGTCGCCATTTAAGCTTATTTCATCGTTGAAAAAGGCTCATTTAAATCACTAAACTCCGCTTTTTACTTTGAACTCAGCATCAATGGCTTAGCCCTGAGCATTTACATTTAATCTCAACACCTCAACATTTCAAATTAGCATGGATGTTGAGTCGTTAGAATGAGTCTTATTTTATGATGTCATCACATGACAGTGAGGTGATGGTCTTTTTACTGCCACATTTTTGTCATCTACTTTGAACCTTATTGTCACATTAGACGCTTAGCTTAACCGATGAATAATTAATCTCGAGATCTATAGTTGATCGGTTATCTTCAGAGCATAGCTAAGGACAATTTATGAGCAAGGCGACATTTGATCCAACTCGATTTAACAAGAGTAAAAATACCCCCTTCAATGACGTGATGGATAATCATCTATCTCGGCGTAACTTTGTTAAGCGTGGTTTAGGGCTTAGTGCCATGACCGCATTTGGCGGCTTCGGATTAAGTGCTTGTGGTTCTGATAATGACACCGCAGCAGAAACCCCAACCACGCCGACGGCATCGAACACGCCAACTGCACCCACTAAGAGTTCAGCAGTATTAGGTTTTGAGTCTATTGCCGGTTCTAAAACCGATGCAGTTGCGGTAGCTGCTGGTTATTCAGCTTATGTGTTAGCACCTTGGGGAACACCATTAAATTCGAAAGCTGCAGCGTGGAAAGCCGATGGCACTAATACCGCGGTGGATCAAGCAAACTCAGTCGGTATGCATCATGATGGTATGCACTTCTTTCCGTTGAATGATTCAGCTGATGACGGCTTATTGTGTATCAACCACGAATACATTGACCAAGATGCGCTGCACCCAAGCGGGCCAACGTTTGACACCGATGGTAAGCGCACGGTAATAGATGAAATCCGCAAAGAGATCAACGCACATGGTATTTCAGTTGTGCGCATTAAATTAGTTTCTGGACTATGGCAAGTGGTCGAAAACGACAACCATAACCGTCGTTTTACCGCTGCAACCGTGATGGATATCGCTGGTCCGTTGGCGTACAGCTCATACCTTGAAACGCGTTATTCGCCAGATGGTAGCCAAGCGCGCGGTACCTTGAATAACTGTGGTAATGGTTATACGCCTTGGGGCACTTATTTAACATGTGAAGAAAACTGGCCGGGTTACTTTGTTAATAAAGGCACCTTAACGCAAGAGCAAACCCGCATTGGTATTTCGACTTCTGACACTCGTTATGGCTGGAGCCACTTAGCTGGTAATGACGACGAGCGTTTAGATGAATTTGCTCGTTTTGATGTGACGCCAACGGGCTCAAGTGCGGCTAACGATTACCGTAACGAAGCCAATGGCCACGGTTATATTGTTGAAATTGATCCATACAATCCTAACTCACGCGCCATTAAGCGTACTGCATTAGGTCGCTTCCGCCACGAAGGTTGTGCCTTTGGTCAACTTGAAGAAGGTAAACCAATCACATTCTATTCAGGCCATGATTCACGTTTTGAATACCTGTATAAGTATGTCTCTGACGCCGCATGGGATGCAGCCGATGCTAACAGCACTAATCGCTTAACTGTGGGCGATAAGTACATGAATGCCGGAACCTTATATGCGGCTAAGTTTACCGCAGACGGTGTGGGTGAATGGTTAGCGCTGACGTTAGATGGCGTGACGCCCGACGGTAGCACGCTTGCGAGCACCTTTGACTCACAAGCCGGGATTATCTTAAATACTGCTGGCGCTGCTGACCTAGTGGGTGCAACACCAATGGATCGTCCAGAATGGACCAGCGTTGACCCATTAACCGGGACGGTTTACTTATCCCTAACCAACAACACTAAGCGTACCGACAGCACTAACCCTGCCAATCCACGGTTAAACAATAGTTTTGGTCATATTATCCGTTGGGATGAAGGTGATGCTGCAACTGAATTTAGCTGGGATATCTTTGTCTTTGGTTCACCTGCTGATGGTGATGCCGAGACTAATTTATCTGGCTTAACTGACTTAAACCAGTTTGCTAGTCCAGACGGTTTGGCGTTCGATCAACGGGGTATTTTGTGGGTGCAAACCGACAATGGTGCCTCTGAAGTTACCGAAGAAACCAACGATCAAATGTTAGCCATTGTGCCATCAACTATGGTAGATGCAGACGGTAATCAACAAGTGGTCACTGCTGAAAACCAAACTCAGCTTAAGCGCTTCTTTGTTGGCCCTAACGGTTGTGAAGTGACTGGTTTTGCCATGTCGCCAGACTACACCGCAATGTTTGCCAATATTCAGCATCCTGGCAACTGGCCATACTCTGATAGAGCAGATGAAGAAACGCCTGCAGGCACAAGGGTGCGTCCACGTGCAGCAACAGTGATGTTTATTAAAGATGACGGCGGTGAAATCGGCGTTTAATCTGAGTGATTATTGTTAAAGTTAATTGACTTGGTTTAGGTTTTTTTCGTGACTTTTTAAGTATATAAAAATCCTGATAGACTTGTGCTATCAGGATTTTATATTTTATATGAAGAATTTAATGAAAATAGATAAAGGACATATATGCTAAATGGAATTCATAACGTAGCGAATATTTGTGCGGATTACCCACGTTTAAAAACATTTTATACGTAAGTGTTAGGACTAACAGTCCTTGGCGAACATTAGCGCAAAGCACGAGACCAGCGCCAAAGCTTATATCAGCTCGATCAAACTATTCAAAATCTAATTAAAGCTGACAATACCGATCGCGCTGAATTAGATAACTTGCATAATGTGTATCATAAGTTAATTAGGCAATTTACTCAGCTGTAATTGCCACGGAGTTCGTTTACCAAGCGATACAATTGAGGAGCCAAATCCGTTTATGCTCCTCATTGTTTAGCTTAACTCACCGTCATTTGACCGGTATAAAGTATAAAGTTACGTAATAATATGACGCCCAATAAACTTAGACATGCCGTTCCGGCAACATAGGAAAACTTGCGTTTTGAAGTGGTGGTCATAAATAAGTTCATCGTTAATGGGGCAGATAATCCTAATCCCATAATACCAAACCAAAATACCAAACCCCAAAATCCTTCTCCAAGAGCGGTTAATGCCGCTACTTTGCTTTGACCACCACTGAATACTAACCCCATAAAGAAGGTAAACATAAGTAGCATCTCAGCTAAAATCAGAGGGATCTCTATTTTATGAATAAAATGGACTTCAGCACCATTGGGATTGCCTTTGAGTAACACACCACCTAATAGTGATGCAGCAGCACCAGAAGACAAGCCAGAAACTAAAAACAGTAAGGGTAATACTCCTGTATTCCACATAGGGAAGTGAGGTTGAGCCGATAATAGAAATCCGGTATAAGCCCCTAATGACACAGAGAAGATGACTAGCAAACCGGTGATCCCGGCTTCATAGCGCTGGAGCATACTGGTTAGTTTTCCCACGATCGGGAAACGGTTTTTGCAAAAATCATTAATAGGTTTTTGAAATGTTATTGCAATCCAAGCATACATCAACACTTGATAAAGCATTAAGATAATCACACCCATAGACATTACTGACGTAGGGTTGTAAAACACTAAGATCTTCCAAAAGTCGAAGGGTTTGGTTAAATCTAACACCAAGACCCCTAATCCTGCCAAAACGGAAATAGCAGCAACAATACATGCAGCTTGGACAAATCCAGATAGATATGCCTTATCTTTCAGGCACACATGTTTTAGCAAAACAGCAAAGAACATTGCCCCTGCGGATACCCCAGCTAAAAAAAGGTATATGGCAATGGGCCAATGCCAGACCAAGGTGTCAAAATGGAAAGCACTCATAATATAATCTCCCCTTCTTTCGCTTTGATACGAAATAATTTAGGTCGGGTGCCTAAATCCAGCTTAGAGCGTTTAGTCGGATTGGCCTTCAATAGCGTAACCAGTTCGGACTTGGGATCTTTTAGATTGCCAAACACTAGGGCTTTTGTCGGGCACGCTTCTACACATGCAGGTTGTTTACCCTGTTTGAGATTCGTTTCACGACAGAAGTCACATTTGTCGGCAGCTTTAGTGACAGGATTAATAAAACGCACTTCATAAGGGCAGGCGGCAATACAATATAAGCAGCCCACACATCTATCTGCGTTTACTGCAACAATACCAGTTTCTTTATCGATAAAGGCTGCCCCAGTAGGACAGACAGTAACGCAAGGTGCTGCTTCGCAATGTTCACAAGAATGTCGAGTGAAATGATAAAACTGATCAGGATATTCTCCATACGGCTCCGATCTTTCGATGCTCAGCCGTGAGACACCTTCGGGTACTTGATTAACTTCTCGACAGGCGTCAACACAAGCATTACAGCCAATGCATTTGGTCTCATCATGTAACATGGCGTATTTTATATCGTTTGTTTCTATATCCGTTTCGGCATTCGCATCATTGCGACTGAGTGGATATACCGACGCGCCCGCCACCAATGCGCAGGTTCTTTTAAGGAAATGTCTTCTTGAATTTTCCATGATTATTTACCTCTGCACCGTATGACAATTGCGGCACACATTACTGCGTTCTTGACTGCGATCTTGGTCACTTAATCCCGTCATAGGATCTAATTTAGGGTGCAATTTATGACAAGATGTACAGCTCGTTTTTTGTGCGTGCACGTTATGAGTCCATTCTTTTTTAGCTAATTTTGTAGGGATATGGCACTTAAGACAAACGGCATTTTTAGACTCAAGGGAAAGGTTACTCTCCGAAGAAAACACCATCATATTATTGGGCTTTCTCGGATGATTACCTCGTTCACCATGACATGAACTACAACTTAACTTCAATGAATCCTGGGCATGATGGCCATGCATTGCGCCATTTCGTTTATGACATTTCATGCACGACGAGTCTTGATTAATTTGCGCTGTAGCTTCAGCGCAGCTTACCCCTTGGCTAAGAAAAAGTGATAGCAACCCAAACCCGAGCGGCATTAGCCATTTATTTACGGACATAACGAGTCCTCTCTAACTGAATGTGAAAAGATAAAGTATCGGGAGGAACTGGGGAGTATCCACCCGATAGGTTTTTCAAATGGCTAAAGCTTGCTTTAACATTTGAACATCACAAGGTTTATCTTTAGTCATTTCAACCAACTTAATGTTGAACTTTTCAAACAAACTTTTTGCTTTTGAATCATCATGCTGACTGAAATCTGAAATAATCAATTTCACTTCTGATGAGTCATTGTCAATCACCACATAATCTAGCCGAGTGTGATTTTCTGCTGCTGTTTTGGCATCCATTTCGAAAACGGTATCGATAGGGACGTTACAGAAAACATCATATTGACCGCCAACCATAGTTTTTAACGATTTAAAAAAGTTTAAACTCTGTGGATCAAAAAGCATTTTATTGAACTTAATTGAGTGATCCTCTGTATCGGGTTTAAAAAACTTAATACAAGTCATAATAAAAATAACTAGTATAAAGGGAACTACGATAAACAGGATAGAGTACACAAACGCATAACTTAAAAAGACTGAAGTAATCATATAATCCTCCGAAAACTATTTTATAAACTTATTGTTTTGTAAATTCATCATACGTCATTGACGTTATAGCAATAATAGTCTGCTATTTGTATTTATAATTGATCGTAATCAATTAATTGAATAGATTTTTAACTTTTTAATTATAGTTATTACTCAGGTTGTATTGCCTTATTTGGTATTATTAATTAATAGGTTATTATTTTTAGAAAATCTAGATCAAAGAATTGGATGTCAATTAATTCTAAAATGTGTTTTTTGCAAAATGCATTTTGTTGAATTGGGCATTTCTATTTATGAAATCAACTCCAGTAAAAGTAAAGTTTAGTTCTTTGTAAAGTGTATATAATAAATACCTTTAAATGACTCAAATTTGATGATCTAGAATAAGTAATTGGTCAATATTAAAATTAAAGTTATTAATTTTATGAAACATAGTTAAAATACATTTATACCACAAAAGGAGTATATTAGATGAAACAAGGGGTATCTGAGATGAAACGGGTTGATTTAGATAAATTAGATTTATTAACATTGTCTATATTAGTAAGCCTTTATGAAAACAAATCTGCAACTCATGTGTCTAAAATTTTGGATGTACCAGCTTCAAAAATAAGTCGTTGTTTACAAACAGCAAGATCGATATTTGGTGATGAATTATTCATAAGAAGAAAATATGGATTAGTCCCCAATGATTTTGCCAGCAAAGTTTATCCGATTGCGAAAGAAATTATTGATTGCTCGAAGCAATTTAACCGGGTTAACAGTGCTGAATTACAGCATAATCGACATTTTGAACTAATTATCCCTGGAATGATTGCGGCTTCCTACCCGCGCGCCTTGATGAATGTCATTAAAGAACACAATAAGGACATCCACATCAATGTGAGTAGTTGGAATAATCATTCCCTAGAAAGTGTCACTAACGACCCAAACTGTATTGTAATGTGTTGGTGTAAAGCACCCGAAGAAATTCTTCGTTTTGACCAAAAATTACAAGTCGAAGTGCTCACGACAATGAAGCGAGTATATTTACTTAATGGTAAAAAACATCCCATTTTAAAGCAAAATATTACCCTAGAAACCATTGCCGCATATCCTTATATCAATACATTTATTGGGATCCAAGCACCAATACTTAATCCATTTCAGGAGTATTGCCAAGTTAAAGATTTGTCTCTTAATACCGAAATGACCATTACTAGTGAATCTTCTTTATTTGATTATCTTTCAGATTGTCAGTCATTAGCACTGACACCCTATAAAGCTGTTTACGATATGTTAGATGGAAATTCAGATTTACATGCTTGTCAGTTATCTGAGTTTGAATGTAATCGTCTTTTTGAAGTTGTAGAACCATCAAAACTAGTATTAGTGACGCATGTAGGTGCAGATAATGAAGCTACAGCATGGTTAAAACAACAGATCCGTGAATTAACTCACGGACTAATGTGATAACAATATGCTATCCCGCACGGTGAACGTTGTCGTTGGTATATTCAGTTTTAAAGTTAAAAGTTTTTTGGAAGATTTATTACTTTTACTACAGGCTCACTATGTTAAACACAACCTTTTATAGAGGTATTTAATAGTGTTATTACCGTTAATGTATTTAATTGTTAAGTAAAAATTAAAATATTGATTGTCATTTTTGAGCCTAAAATCCAATTTATACATTTCAAGATAGTTAAAAACGAGTGAAACAACGTTGATATTTTTATTTTCTGCATTGTATAAATGGTAATTGTTAAAATTATCTTCAATGTTTGAGGTTGCAGGTATTGTGATTAATCAATCTTTAGCTTTAGATATTATCCTCTCTGCATATTAACAATATAGCTGTTAACAGCATCATTTTTACTAACAAAACCTCTGCTAAAAGCATCTATATCCCCCAATATATTGACTCAAAATAGCCCTGCTAATCGCATGTTTACTACCCACATAATGACTCAAAATAGCCCTGCTAATCACATGTTTGCTACCCACATAGTGACTCAAGATAGCCCTGCTAATCACATGTCTGCTACCCACAGAGTGACTCACAATAGCCCTACTAATCACATGTTTTCTACCCACAGAGTGACTCACAATAGCCCTACTAAAATACTCTCGGTGCAAAAACTCGCGGTGCTAATACCATCTAAGCTAATTTGATCGTGTTAAACCGTTTGGTTAGTCATCATTGCATTGAGTCGCAGACTTGTTCTGGGAAATGCACAATCAAATCCACATCTAATTATTTCCATTAGGTGCCTTTTTTAAGGGCTTTATTCACTTATTCAGGTTAAGCTAATTTTATTGTTTGCCATCGCGATTTAGCGTACGAATGGCAACATCAGTTCAATAAGGATATGACGTGGGCGCAGCTGAGTTAACCTCCATGACGACAAGCAAAAGCCGTTCTGTACTAAAAGGCGCATTAGCTATGATGCCGCTTACCATCGCCGTGATCCCATGGGGGATCTTGGCTGGCTCGTTTGCCCTCGACGTGGGCTTAACTCCTGTTGAAAGCCAAGCGATGTCGGCGATTATCTTCGCTGGCAGTGCCCAACTTGTGGCACTGGGTATGATTAAAGCTGGCATTGGTATTGGCAGCATTTTAATTACCACCTTGCTGATCACCTCAAGGCATTTATTGTATGCCATGGCCATGCGCAGCCATATTAGCCCGTTACCACTCAAGTGGCGTTTGGGCTTGGGGTTTCTACTCACCGACGAACTCTTTGCCATTACCAACCAATCCCATGGCGGCGATAAACTGGCGCAACATCAGTTTGACCGCTGGTACGCCTTAGGCGGTGGCTTAACCTTTTATATTGGCTGGAATATTGCCACCTTACTGGGCATAGTGGCGGGGCAATCAATTGACCATTTAGATGATCTTGGGCTCGACTTTGCCATTGCCGCCACCTTTATTGCCATTGTGGTGCCGACGGTAAAAAAACCGTCTATTTTAGTGTGCGTATTAGTGTCGCTCACGTTAGCTGTGGTGTGTGCGGTGTTTGCGATTCAAGCCGGGCTGCTGATCGCGGCAATATCAGGCATGGTAGCCGGTATGGCCTATGCCAAACTCACGGGTGAGGGCAATGCCGTGTCGGCCCCGGTTCATTCAAGCACCTCTCATTCGGCAAAATCGCACACGGATAGCGTGAAAAAGGATCAAAACCGATGATTTGGCTGATTATTATATCAATGGCTGTGGTGGTGTTTAGCAGTCGGCATTTATTACTTGAACCTAAACTGCCGATCCGCTTAAGTAAAAACACCTTAACCTTGTTAAGTTATTCGGCGCCAGCAGTGTTAACCGCCATATTCGCGCCGATTGTGTTTGTGCCAGAAGGCCAATTAGCTATTAGCATACACAACCCGTATTTAACCTGTGCGCTGGTGGCCACAGTGTTGGCTTATGTGACCCGTAATACCTTGCTAACAACGGTATTAAGCATGGGGTTGTTTTTCATTTTGTATTAATACCAATCTCATTAAATATCTGGTCAGTTCAGAGTCTCTCAGGTTTTTCAATTCAAGGCGCATTGATGTAGAAATGGTTGTTGCCTTTTAAATCGATGTAACACAGAAGTGGAATACCTGAGAGACTCCATTCTGGCGGGTTTCAAAGTACTTTATGCTTCGTTAGATGTTTTCAAAATACGACTGCATGGTCTATTTTTTTCCATAAAAAATAAGACATTCCCACCCTCCATGGCGGTCAGATGCTGGAGGTAGAGTAACGCAGGAGTTTGTTACCGATAATAACTATTCGCTTCAATCATCTGCCTTGCCTACAGCACTTTGAACTCCCGCTGAAAGATTACATATTTAATAGGATTGGTATCACCCCATAGGCGAAGATGAAACTCAGTAATTGTTAACTGACAATTCATTACGCAATAGATTAGAATGAGCGCCATATTATCGAACATCAGAGTGAAATCATGCACGTACACATTTTAGGGATTTGTGGCACTTTTATGGGCGGATTAGCCTTACTTGCCCGCGCCATGGGCCATAAAGTGACTGGCAGTGATACCAATGTTTATCCTCCGATGAGCACCCAGCTTGAACAACAAGGTATTGAGTTAATCCAAGGTTTTGATCCTATTCAATTAGGTAAAGAAGGCGACAACCAGCCAGACTTAGTGGTGATTGGTAATGCAATGAGTCGCGGCAATCCTTGTGTGGAAGCGGTACTCAACCGCGGCATAAAATACACCTCTGGGCCACAGTTTTTATCTGAGCACATTTTGCCAAATCGTTGGGTCTTAGCCGTATCGGGTACCCACGGTAAAACCTCGACGGCAAGCATGTTGGCGTGGATCTTAGAATACTGCGATTACGAGCCAGGTTTTTTAATTGGCGGCGTACCACAAAACTTTGGCGTGTCGGCACGTCTAGGTAACTCGTCGTTTTTTGTGGTTGAAGCCGACGAATACGACAGTGCCTTTTTTGATAAACGCTCTAAGTTCGTCCATTACCGTCCACGCACGTTAGTGATCAATAATCTTGAATTTGATCATGCCGACATCTTTGCCGACTTAGCGGCCATTCAACGTCAATTCAATCATGTCATTCGTACTGTGCCCAGCGAAGGGAAGGTGATTTGGCCACGCGACGTTGCAGCGGTCAAGCAAGTGATTGATATGGGTTGCTGGAGTGAGCAAGAAGTCTATTCTACAACTGCAACAACAGCCATTAATCAAGGTGAACCAAGTGTTTGGCAGTCGCGTACCATTGCCGACGATAGCCATGAGTTTGAGGTGCTGTTTAAAGGTGAGTCCCAAGGCATATTAAATTGGGCGTTAATCGGTCAACACAATATTGAAAATGCCATTATGGCCATTGCCGCTGCCCGCCATGTTGGCGTCGCGCCAAATCATGCTATTGAAGCGTTAACGCAATTTAGCCCACCAAAGCGTCGGTTAGAATTACTCGATACCGTCAATGGTGTGGCGGTATATGATGATTTTGCTCATCATCCCACCGCTATTGCCACCACCTTACAAGGCCTGCGCGCCAAAGTCGGCTCAGGTAACAATGCCAGTGGTAACATTATTGTGGTGCTAGAACCGCGTTCAAACACCATGAAAAGCGGGGTACATAAAGACACTTTAGCCCATTCAATGGCATTAGCCGATGTAGCCTATTTATACCAAGCTGACAATATTGGTTGGGACATCAAGGCCAGTATGGCCAATGCACCGATCCCGGTGACTGTGTATCACAACATTGAAGACATTATTGCCACGGTAGCCAATACCGCAAGTGAGGGTGATACCGTGGTTATTATGAGTAATGGTGGCTTTAATGGTATTCACCAAAAAATCATTAAGGCGTTAGCATAATCGCTACCGCCAACAGAGGGGACAAGATGGCCTACGCCAAAAAAGCCAAAGCAATCAGCCTCGCGTGGACCGGAGCATCTGGCGCGCCTTATGGCATTAAGCTGCTGGAATGTTTGCTGGCTGCCGATTACCAAGTTTTTTTAATGATATCCAGTGCTGCGCGGGTGGTGTTAGCCACCGAACATGGTTTGCAACTCAGTGCCAATCCTGACAAAGCCAAAGCGCAGCTATTAGAACAATTAGCCAATTCTGATGAACCATCCAAAGGTGAGTTAGTGGTATTAGGTAAAGAAGAATGGTTTTCGCCGCCAGCATCGGGCAGCGCCGCCCCTAAGCAAATGGTCATTTGTCCGTGTTCGACGGGCACATTAGCGGCCGTCGCGACCGGAATGAGTAACACTTTGCTCGAAAGAGCAGCAGACGTGGTATTAAAAGAGCGCGGCCAATTGATCTTAGTTCCGCGAGAAACTCCCTTTAGTGCCATACACTTAGAGCATATGTTAAGCCTCACTCGTAACGGTGCGACCATCATGCCAGCGGCGCCAGGCTTTTATCATAATCCCAAATCGGTACAAGATCTGGTAAACTTCATGGTTTCCCGAATACTTGACCATTTGGGCATTGAACACGACTTAACCAGTCGCTGGGGATATGGACACCCTCAGTCACACGCCATCGACAATTGAGAGATTTATGAAACACACCATTGAAATGATGATTTCTGAAGCAGAAATCAATAAAACCCTAGATCAGTTAGCTGAACGTATTAACGCCCATTATGCTAACAGTGAACGCTTATTAATGGTTGGCTTATTAAAAGGTTCTGTGGTGTTTATGGCCGATTTGTGTCGCCGCATTAAAGGCCATGTCGAAATCGATTTTATGTCGGTTTCGAGCTACGGTAATAGTATGAACAGTTCACGTGATGTGAAAGTGATAAAAGATGTCCAGTCAGATATTGCCGATCGTGACGTATTGATTGTCGAAGACCTCATCGATTCAGGTCACACCTTAAGCAAAGTACGTGAAATGTTATTACTGCGCGAGCCTAAAAGCTTAGCACTGTGCACCTTAGTGGATAAGCCAGAGCGCCGTGAAGTGGATGTACACGTCGACTTTATTGGTATCACCATTCCTGACGAATTCATTGTGGGTTATGGGATCGACTACGCTGAGCAATATCGTAACCTACCTTATATCGCAAAAGTCATACCGTTAGACTAATACGGTCGCTTTTGCCAGACTCCCGCGCATGCGGGAGTTTTTGTTTCCATCAATAGAGGAGTTAACATGGCCGATAATGGCAATGCTTTGGTAATTGATCACCTTAAAAAAACCTATAAAGGCGGTGTTGAAGCCATTAAATCAATTAGCCTAACGGTGAAGCAAGGCGATTTTTTTGCATTACTGGGCCCCAATGGTGCGGGTAAATCGACCACCATTGGCATTATCAGCTCACTGGTGCAAAAAACAGCGGGCACAGTGTCGGTGTTTGGTTTTGACATTGATAAACAGCTCGAACAAGCCAAGTTATGTATTGGTCTAGTGCCGCAAGAGTTCAACTTTAATCAGTTCGAAACCGTGCAACAAATAGTCGTTAACCAAGCCGGTTACTATGGGGTGCCAAAAGAAGTTGCCTTAGTGCGGGCTGAAAAGTACCTAAGTCAAATGGATTTATGGCAAAAACGCCACGCACAAGCCCGCGAACTCTCGGGCGGGATGAAACGCCGCTTAATGATTGTCCGTGCGTTAATGCACGAGCCTAAATTGCTCATCTTAGATGAACCCACTGCGGGGGTAGACATTGAGATGCGTCGTTCAATGTGGGAGTTTTTAAAGCAAATCAACAAACAAGGCGTGACGATTATTTTAACCACTCACTACCTTGAAGAAGCCGAAATGCTGTGTCGCACCATAGGTATTATCGATACCGGTTTGCTGGTGGAATGCACCACGATGAAGGCATTATTGAGCAAGCTTGATGTTGAAACCTTTATTTTCGATTTACGCCACGATCTTAACGTAGCGCCGCAGTTAACCAACATGAATTGCCGCTTAATTGATGGCCATACATTAGAAGTCGACGTGGCTAAATCGAACAACATTAATGAGTTATTTGCCCAATTGACCGCAGCCAATATTGAAGTATTGTCGATGCGCAATAAAGCCAATCGTTTGGAAGAATTATTTGTTGAGCTGGTTGAAAAAGTCAAGGAGTCAAAATAATGAAGCGCCTGTATTTTGTGGCTTTTAAAAGTATTTTAACCAAAGAAATAAATCGCTTTACCCGTATTTGGATCCAAACGCTAGTACCACCAGCCATTACCATGACGTTATATTTTTTAATTTTTGGTAACTTAGTCGGTAGCCGCATCGGTGAAATGGGCGGCGTGAGCTATATGGAGTTTATCGCCCCAGGTTTAATCATGATGTCAGTGATCACCAGCTCATACTCTAATGTGGCCTCGTCGTTTTACAGCGCCAAGTTTCAACGCAACATTGAAGAGATCATGGTTGCACCCGTACCGCATTACGTGATGATCGCTGGGTACGTTGGCGGCGGGGTCGCCCGGGGGTTATCCGTTGGCTTAATTGTTACCGTGGTGGCAATGTTGTTTGTTGATATCTCCTTACATCATGTTGGCTTGGTTATTTTAACCATGTTTTTAACCTCAGTGTTATTCTCTCTTGGCGGGTTAATTAATGCGGTGTTTGCCAAAAGCTTTGATGACATTAGTATCATTCCCACCTTTATACTCACGCCGCTCACCTACTTAGGCGGAGTCTTTTATTCGCTGTCGTTATTGCCAGAATTTTGGCAAGGCGTGTCAGGCTTAAACCCAGTGGTGTACATGATCAACGTATTCCGCTACGGATTTTTAGGGTTTGCCGATCTCAGCGTCCCGATATCCGTTGCCATCATGGTGGGCTTTTGCGTCAGCTTATGGACACTGGCTTACTACCTGATATCACGTGGCATTGGGTTGCGAGGTTAAGTCAATAATTGGTAGCCGCTTACCAAGCGGTTGCCATAATCTAAATGTAAAAGGGCTCGCAAGAGTCCTTTTTTGTGGGCGTAATTTAAAAGAGATTGACTATGTTGGCGTGACCACGGGCTGAGTTATCTCTAGCCGCTAGCTACAATCCATTGGGCTTTGTACCCCTGTTTGGTGCAAACCTGCCACATGAGTATAGATTTGGGTCGTTTTGATATCATTATGACCTAATAACTCCTGTATTGTTCTGATGTCGTGCCCACGTCTAAGTAAGTTGGTCGCAAAAGAATGTCTAAAAGTATGGGCGGTAATGCGTTTTGTTATATTGCTTTTACATACCGCTTTTCGTAATGCCTTTCCAAATGTAGTCGGTTCAATGTGGTGTCTGCACATATACCCATTAACAGGATGCGAAACACAGTGAACTGAGGGGAAAAGGTATTGCCAGTGTAATTGCTTGGCACTCGTTCCGAATTTTTTGATTAAACTAGCAGGCAATGAAGCCATTCCTAATCCTTGAGATAAATCGTGTAGATGAGTCTTACGCACATGTTGTATTTGTTGCTGTATGGGTTCGATGGTGATGTTAGGCAAAATACAAACCCTATCTTTTTTACCTTTACCTCTAAAAACAAAAAGTGTTCGATTTTCAAAATCGATATCCTTTAGCCTCACGCTTAAGGCTTCACTTAATCTAAGGCCAGCGCCATACAATAAACTGCCTATAAGTTGGTATTTACCTTGTAAATGCTCAATGACCAGTTTGGCCTCTGCATCGGTTAACACCTGAGGAATTCGTGTTGGTGCTTTAGCATAAGGAAACTGTAAATTATCTGTATCGATGGCTAATACATGTTTGAATGCAAAAACAAGGGCGCAAAGTGCCTGCTGTTGCGTGCTGCTTGCCACTCGTTTGTCATTAGCTAAAAAAGATAAAAACTGTTCAATATGAGTAGGAGAAATTTGTTTGGCATTAGAAAATTTAAAATGTCGAATAAAGTAGCGATTCCAGTATAAGTAAGACTTTTCGGTTTGATAGCTATAATGCCTTACTCGAATTTGCTTTCTAATAGCTTCTAAATATCTTGTTTCAGCCATCATCTTGCCCTTTATGTCATCTGAACTGTGTTTATATACAGTTATAATGGGTTTTGGCAAAATATCAACAATTATTGTTTAATAAATAAACGAAATGCAAGGATGTAAAGGAAGAGGTTGCTATAAGTTATTGATAATGTTGTTTTTGGATAAATATGATTTCATATTATCTTGGCAAGCCAACATTTGCCGTGCAAAGTGCGGGAAAATGTTACTTTACATCAACGACATAGCAAATGTAGTATGACATTAATCAATAACTTAAGTGGCCGACTTTATTTGGCGAGCCGTTCAATAAGCTGTTATAACACTAACCCAACCCTCAAATGGAGATTGAAAATGTCAGATTCTTTTACCCTTTTTAAAATTACATTCCCAAACAAAAGTTATACTGAAAGATTTTGTTTGGTCTATAGTACAAGATACCCTAAACAAATAAAGTACAATAAATCTATCAACTCACTTCTTTTAGATATTCCAGAATGTACTCAAGAGATGGATTCCTCATTAAGAGAGATTCTTGGATATACCGCTGAACATTCAAAGATTCATTGTACTTTGTTGGGTAAGGACAATCTTTCGGTAGAAGAGAAAGAATGGCTTGATAGTCGGATTCTGACAAGACGCGAACTTCTTCGCCAGTCAGGGCTAGATGATACAATGGTGTCATGCAATCTACCCATCCATCACTATGTGATTCACCAAGCTTAGTTAACTTTGGTTGGGTGTCTATCGCAAAACCTGTTTGACTAGTTATTAGTATTTTCATGTAATACTATTACCTCCTTTAATACGTTGTTATAACAAGCGTAAGCACTGGGACAAGCCTCATTCGCTACGCTCAATCGTTTGCCCGTGTTACGGGCGTTGAACTAAGCCGCTGCGCGGAGCCAAGTGAAGGTTCAGTCGAGTGTAATATCCTCATTGAAGCAGCTAAATTTAAAAAGATGTGATGGAACACAACAATGACAAGGGAATTTCAATGAAACACGTACAAATCAAGCCACATAATCAGTTCAAAACTGCTCTACAACCCAGAGCCAGCATCAAAAATAGCAAATTCCTATAGCATGAAGTATGCCAATTAACCTGAACTAGGCATCGGCCAAGTCCAACAAGCGATTTATGCGCCGCAAACAGCGCAACGCATAAATACTAAAACGTTAGAACAAATGCATATAATTTAGGTTATCGAATGCTACCAAAAGGTCAAAAGAACAAATCAAGGCTAGCGATATTTTATAAGCCGACGAAAAGTAAAAATATACGGAATAAATTTTATTCTAAAGCGCAATGCTTCCGCGCCATTTTTACTAATACAGCTTTTTATAATGTTAACTTTAAAGGTGCGATCTTAACGAATTGTAGCTTTAAAAACTCTAATTTTTCTAGTGTTGAATTTTTGGGAACTAATCTCAAAAAATCAAATTTTACAGGTTCAAAATTTTATAATTGTATCTTTTCTGGTTCGCGGCTAAAAAAAGCAAATTTTAAAAACTGCACATTTGATAACTGCTTGTTTATTAATGTGAACCTAAATAATTCTAAAAACTTAATTATAGGTAGCAGTAGTAGAATACTTAATGAATATCCAAATATAAAAATAAGCGAGAATATTTTACATTTATTAAATGAGTTTCGCTTTAACCCTAAAATACAAAACAGCCGAGTACTTCACCTTAAAGGCGGTAAGTTAAACTTTTTGACAGTCATGATTCTGATTGAAAAATTAGGGGTTGATTTATTAGAGAATAAGTTAAAAGCATTACAGGGTGATTTACCATCACGAGTAATTACTAGCCATGATTTTTGTAATATTGTTGACAAAGCCGTGTGATAAACATAGTATTTTCTCGTCCCGCCCCATTCAATCGAGAGATTGAAAAGTTCAGAAGATTAGCGGGGACTCGATTCAATAGCTGGCATTCGAGAGGAGGTATCTATGGTAGGAAATCTTTGTACGATCTATGGTTTTGTTTGTTTAATTATCATCAATTGTCTAGACCTTTTTATTTGTAGTGATTACTCTCGATTGTTTGGGGCTGTTGTCAAAAATCCTCGGTGTAAAATTCTTCTAACAAGCTAATCAACAAGGACAAAATACGGCTGGCTATCTCGCTTCGCTCGTATTATAGCCACCCAAATTTTGCCTGTTATTAGGGCGTTGAACTAAGCCGCTGCGCGGAGCCTAAAGAGGCTTCAACTGAGAATTTAACCTCCCTTGAATCAGCCGAGCTTAAAATTGTATGATAGAAAGATACGATGAAAAGGAATTTCAATGAAAAACTTACCCACTACTCGATGTAAATTGATTCAAAACTTCTCTACAGCCCAGAGCCAGCATCAAAAAAAGCAAATTCCTATAGCATGAAGCATGCTAATTAATTTGGACTAGGCATCGGCCAAGTCTAACAAGCAATTTGTGCCATGCAAACGGCGCAACGCACAAATACTAAAACGTTAGCAGGCTTTAAATATGCCATGGATTGAATTCGAAAAATCGGAAAAAGAGTTAGGAGAGATGTTCACTCAAATCTTCGCTAATCTCGAATGTGTGATATTTGAGACATACTCCATTCCGAATTTAAAAATCGAGAAGTTTGATTCAGCGGAATGCTTGAATATAAATGTTGATTCACTAATTAAGAGTTATGGCACTCAACTATCAATATGGTGCTCTAGCGTCATGCCTCCGCCAAAGTTTCGAAATATTGAGCTAAAGGGTGGCGGCAATCGCCAAGCAGTAGATGGTTGTGGTCTATTTAATATTCAGCTCGAGGGCTCCAGCGAAAGCAACACCATTATAGGTAAAGTTGGTTATTTCACTGAAAGCGCCGCGAATAATAAGTACACAGGTCTAAATGGCCCAGATTTAGTGAGCTGGGTAAATCATAAGCAGGCAGTAAAGCTACTAAAGAAATCCATAGTGCAAACTGGTCAGCCTGCTAACAAGTCAAGCAAGAAGGACGCGCTAAAGCACACCTCTTCTTGAGGTGTTAAATTTCAAAAGGGGTAGTATGCTCGAAACTAGAAAAATATTTATTGATACTCAGTATTTTGTTAAATCAAATTTTAATTTTCATTCCCAATCATTCAAGTCATTACAAAAACTATGTGAGTCTAATGAAATTCAATACTATTTGACTAGTGTGGTCGAGCAAGAAGTGGATAACCGAATCAAGTTATCTATAAAGGATTCGCTTAACTCGTTGAAACAATTCAAGAGAAAAGCAAATATACTTTCAACTATTGAAGATGATCACCTTTCAACTTTATTTGCAGACGTTGTTGACGCTGATGTGTATGAAAAAGCTAGTAATATTTTCCATGGATTTAACAGTGCATGCAACTATGAATATGTTGAAGCCGATGCTATAGATGCTGAAGCCTTATTAGATCTTTACTTTAAAATGAAGCCACCGTTTGGGGAAGGCAAGAAAAAAGCTGAATTTCCAGATGCAATATCATTGCTCTCACTTGAGTCTTGCTTAGAGCCAGAAGATAAAATATATATTATATCAGACGATGTAGATTTAAAGTCGTATTGTGAAGGTAATGATAGGCTCATACCCATCGATAATTTGGAGAAATTATTAGATTTATATAATGAGCATACGAATACAAGAACTGTGAAAATTAAGGAATATATTGCTGAGCAGTCAGATGCCTTGAAAACGCAAATATCTGAATATATGGATGATTGCGATTTCTACAACAGCTCATCGTGGGAAGATGCAGAAGTCGATGGTATTAATGTGCTTACAGTGGGTGAGATTGAGCCTTCCGTTATAGCAGTAAGTGATGAAGAGTGTTCACTTACTTTTGAAGTTCCTTTGAAAATTGAAGTTACAGTTACAGGTCCTGACTTTAATAATGGAACATATGATCGCGAAGAGGGGCATGTTTATACGTTTGGTCATTCAACAAGAACCGAGGAAGTAGAATTATTGTTTACTGTAGAGCTCGAGCTTATGTATGATTTTATTTCTGGTGAATTGAATAATGTTGTGCAGAATCTTTTGTATATTCCTAACACTGGCTCTGGAGTTGAAGTCGATATAGAAGAAAACGGTTCTGATTGGTAACAATTGAAATTCAACAAGGCAAGTCAATCGGACGGCTAAAGCTGTCTCATGTTTTGCTAAAAAACACAGCAAAAAATGCGCCAGCACGCCGCCGTTGCTTGCGGCGTTATACATACTTGAGGACATCAGTATCTTAATTAGGGCTATAAAGAGCCAGTTAGATCTAAAACCATATTTCTACTCCCAATCGGCTAAAGTTGGTGGGGTTGGTTGTGTGCTTGGTTTTGTTGTTGCTTATAACTTGTTTTTTGTTATTGCGGCTTATTTTGGTATTGAGTCTGATGCCCCTTTAAGAAGCTATGGTCATGTTCTGGTTATTACTGTTTTCACTTTATGCTTTTTCACACTGTTACTTTCTTTATATATATTTTGTGTATTATCAGGAGCCGTTTATTTTGGCATCAAGTTAAAAAAAGGACATTTGAGTAAACAAGAATTTATAAATATTGTGCTCAAAGGTGTCTATCCTCAGCGTTGGCAAAAAGGGTTGTAACTGTATGTATAACAAACAAATTATGGCCGACGCGCAAACAGCGCGCGCCGCATATTCGAAGCGTTAGCTGTCAACCTGAGTTCATATTTTAGACGTTAGTGGAGAAATTTATATGACTAAATTTGTTGGTACTGAGTTAAAAATTAGCAGGGCGAAAAGTCATATTCGAGAGCTAGAAAATCAAATAGTTGATTATATTAAGTCAAAACCATTTAAAGTGATTGTTGAAAAAAAAATCGGCTCTTCAAATCATCTTTGGACGTTGCGTGTTAAACATGAAATACCAATGTTATTTGCAGCAATAATAGGTGATGTAATTCATAATCTAAGGGCATCTCTCGACTTGCTAGCTACTGAATTAGTAGAGTTTTCAGGAGAGGATGCAAAAAATGTTTACTTCCCATTTGGTAATGATGCTGATGGACTTGAGGACATGATAAAGAGACGACGTATCAATAAAGCAGGTGAAGGCGTTGTTGATATTGTTAGATCTTTAAAGCCATATATAGGTGGTAATACATTACTTCGCTCTTTACATGATCTTGACATAACGGACAAGCATAAGTCTTTGGTGCCTGTTGCTCACTATGCTGGTATTAAAAACTTCCATATGACAGGCGCATCAGGACCATTGCTGACTATTGAAAACCTACATTGCGGCCCAATTCGAGATGGAATGGTTATAATGAGTCTACCTCCAGCAGGTAATGTTAGGGTCGGCCAATCATTTAATCCTTCTTTAAAATTGTGTTTAGCTGAAAACGCTGTAGATCGAGATGATGGATTAATCCAAACGTTAAATAAGTATGTCAAAATGGTCGAAGAGATCCTTCAAAAATTTAAAGATCATTTAGGGTAATAAAACAGCAACAAATTGCTGCACGCGGACTCGGTACAGTTGTCGCTGTTTTTGCTAAAAGAAAAAGACAGCACCAACTTACTCGCCCGTGAGCAAGGCGTTGAACGAAGCCGCTGCGCGGAGCCCAAAAGCCAGTGATTTACACCACACTTACCTCAGTGGATTTCCCACTATCAAGGAGGTAAGTCATGTTAGTACAAACACAATTATTCCATGATGAAATTACGCTCAGACGATACTCTGAGCGAACCCGCAAATCGTATCTTTATGCCATTAATCAACTGGTGAAGCATTACAATCAACCCATTGATACCGTGAGTGATATACAGCTCCGTGCCTATTTTCGTTATTTGAACCTTGATAAAGGTTTGTCTCGAGCAACCATCCAACTTCAACTGAACGATATTCATTTTTACTTTGAACATGTCCTTAAACGTCATTTCACTATTGATATGTGTTTACCTCGGGCCACCCAAAAACTGCCGCAAGTGCTCAGTAAGCAAGATATCAGCCAGTTGTTGCAACATTGTCCTAATCAGAAATATCACACCATGATAGCGCTTTGCTATGGCTGCGGATTACGGGTCAGTGAGTTGGTGAATATCAAAGTCGCTGACATTGATGGTCAGCGGCAGTTACTCAAAGTGTGTCAGGGTAAAGGAGCCAAAGACCGTCTCGTTATCATCTCACCATCATTGCTGAACTTACTGCGGCATTACTGGCTAAAGTATCGTCCGCCAACGTGGTTATTCGGGGTGTATTATCACGGAAACACTTACCCATTAGACGTATCAACCGTGGGCAAAATGTTGAAGAAAGCAGGGATAACCAAACCTTGCAGCCCTCACAGTTTGCGCCACGCCTATGCGACACATCAATTGGCTGCTGGCATGTTACTGAATCAACTCCAGCATCAGCTCGGTCATAAAAGCATTAAAACCACAGAGCGATATCTTCATTGGTCGCCAGACCTTGGGCATAAAGGAGGCGATTTACTCGCTGATTTGGGGTGATGATATGGCGCACTATCACTTGAGTGACATTCTGCAAACGCATTATGGCCACTATCAACAACAGCATAAGTTAAGTCAGCAACAGCGCTTAGTGTGCCAACGTATCCTGAGTTGTCGCACCGCAGCCCTAGGCCAACAGCAGTGGCAATGTAATCAATGCCACTATCAGCAGAGCGTATTTTGTTCGTGTCGAGATAGACATTGCCCACGCTGCCAAGGTAAACAAACCCAAGCATGGATAGACAAGCAACAACAGCAAGTACTGCACTGTCGCTACTTTCATTTGGTGTTTACCTTACCCCATGAACTTAATGAGCTCACTCATAGCGAGGCGCAGGCAAAGCATCTCTACAGCGCACTTTTCGAGGCGGTATGGCAAACCTTAAGTCGATTTGGAATGACCCGCAAACACTTGCAAGGTCAACTTGGGTGCACTGCGGTACTGCATACCTGGGGACAAACCTTAACTCAGCACATCCATTTACACTGTTTAATCCCGGGAGGCGCAGTCACAGAGCAAGGACAGTGGCGTGGGGTGAAAAGTGATTATCTTTTTCCTGTTAAGGCGGTATCAACAGTATTTAAAGCCAAGATGTTGGCGGCACTGCGCCAGCGTGAAGTGACAATTTCTGATGCTGATAACCTCCTCAAAAAGGAGTGGTGCGTATACAGTAAAGCTTGTCTTTATAAAGCTGAAACGGTCGTGGCCTATCTCGGGCGTTATACCCGAAAAGGCATGTTGCATGAGTCACGGCTAAAGAGCGTCACCGCCAGCTCAATCGATATGCGTTACACCGATTATCGGGATAATCAACGCAAAATCATGCAACTGGCTCCCGAAGAGTTCATCCGGCGTTACCTATTACATGTACTGCCAAAAGGCGTGATGCGGATAAGGCATTTTGGTTTTTTAGCCAACAGTTGTCGATGTAAAAAGTTAAGCCAAATCCGCTCACAACTGGCAACGAAAGCCCCCAAGAAAGAAAAGGTGATAGAGCCGTTAGGGCATTGGTGTTGCACGCAATGTGAAACGGGGCGGTTACAGTTTATGGGACTCATCTCGCTATTAAAAATAGTCGAGCGCGAAGCCGCACTGAGGCTGTCGGGCTAAATGCCCAAAAATGAGTGATGTGCACCATGAAACGGCGTGCTTAGTTAATACAAAATTAGCTGGGACGACAGCACACATCATTACGCCGGCAAATCGCTATGCAATACAGTAACAGGACGATAGAAAAAGATGAAACAGTTCAAAACCTACCTTAAAAGGTGTAATCAGAACAAACGATTAGCCGAAGTGCTGTACAAAAAACAACTACCGTAAAAAAGCAAATTCCTATAGCATAAAGCATACCGATTAAAGTTGGATGTGGCATCGGCCAAGTCCAACAAGCGATTTATGCGTCGCAAACAGCGCAACGCATAAATACTAAAACGTTAAACCTCTAAATCAACGTTTAGAGTATAATTCAAACTTTAAAAGGAACTTAAAGAGAATGAGTGAAATAATTTTATGTAATCGTACATACAGTGCAAGTGTATTTAAAAATGAATGTGGTATTGGAATTGAGTTAGCTTCTTCTCTTGCTTGCGCTAATCCAGATATGATTAGCGCTAATACGCCTTATTTATTAAAAAATGGTAATTCGGCTGTCGGTGCAATATCACTCGCTAAATTATCTAATCCTTCAATTACAAAAAACCTGACAAGTTTAGCTTTATCTTTTGGTGGTGATAATCTTATTGCCCTTTCGTCTGTTAGCTCTCAGTTGCAAGAGTATAATGTGGGGTTAATGGGCGCATCCACCAGTGTCTACGCAAATAGAATGGGAGGCTTTGTTGGATCAGTTAAAAACTATCAATCTGCTTTAATGGAATATAGCCAAGCAGCAAAAAGTAAATCACCTTTTAAAGTAGCCGCTAAACAAAAAGCCAAAATGGCTTTCGATAAAATGCAAAATAGCTTCAAACACGAAGTCAAGGTAGTAACTAGCCAAGTTAAATCTAGCCGAGGCACACCACTAACAAACTTTGACCGAGGCGCTAATATAGCTAGAAGTAGCAGAAACATGGCTAAATTAGATATAATGACACCTGTTCAAGCCGACAAAATCGTTAAATTTACTAAACACGCAAAATTCTTAGGTAATGGACTTGCTGTTATTGATTTTGGAAGCCGTGTGGGTAACATACATAATAGCTATAAAGCTGGTGGCAACTGGGAACGAGAAATGTTTGTTGAGTCGAGTAGCTTTGCTTTGAGTGCCGCTGCTGGGACAGCAGTTGTTAATGTCGGCGGCGCAGCATTAATGTTTTTAATGGTGGCTACACCTGTCGGTTGGGTTGGTTTAATAGTGGGTGGCGTGGCTGTTGCCGGTGCTGCTGCAGTTACCTCTATTAGTGTAAATAACCTTACAAAAAATAACAGTGGTGATTGGTATGACTCTATCATGAAATCAATAGGTGTAATGTGACCTTACTTTCTCAATTATTAGGTGTGGTTGCTATTTTCGTATTTATTGCATGTATTTTATATGTAGTCTTTGGGCAAGTAACCGTTCGAAAATTAAGAAAAAACCCAAAGACCAAAGATGTTCTTGGCCTAGAGTATGCTAGTGGTTGGGACATTATTAATGTTGCCCAAGCATTTTCACTTCCTAGATCTTTGACGCGTAAAATTGAAAATAGCAAGTTTTCGTTCATGTATGCCAATGCAACTGTTTTATATGAAAATACAAATAAATTTGATCAAGTCCTTGGTTGTATTTTTTACTGGTTATTAACGCTTTCAGGACTATCTGCAGCTTTACTAGCATTTTTAAATTTTCTTGGTGTCTTTAGTGAATAGAGGCTTAACAAGCTGTTAAACAAGGACAAAAAACAGTTGGCTTTTGCTCCTTCGTCGTTAATTTTGGCCAACAATTTTTTGCCTGTTAACAGGGCGTTAGTGCGTCAAGCGAAGCTTGATGCATCTTGCAGGGTATAAGTCCCTGTCAGGTAAGGTTTAACCAACCACCTGTATCGAGTGTTGCGCCTGTGGCGGAGTTTGAGATTAGCATTGGCTTTTCAGTAGTGAGGACTACATCAAACGAACAAAATAGGTGAAGCGTACACAGAGAATCATGTAGGCCATAGGGATTGTCGTGATCCTGAAGTGCTGGTATCGCTCCGATAAATATTAGAACTGACTGACGAGGTTTGTAACGCCATCGAAGTCCATGCAAAGCAGCCGTTATTCATGTAAATGAAAGGGTGAGGTTGTGGCGAGTCAGCGGAGTTATCAAGTCATGGCATGCATGAAGAGATGCATCAGGAACTTGAGAGATCCAAAGGTGTTCCATCAGGAAGATGGTAGGGAAGTCTAGTTAAAAGCGAAACGAACGATGACCCTTTGGAAGTCAGATCAGCCCGTAGTAGTCTGAGTAGGGGAAAGCCTTGTACATGGCGAAGGAGCTGACAGTTATATTCGGTATTAAGCAGAGACATAGTCCGGACAAAGTAGGGCTGGAAACACCATGACAACAACACTTAATACCATCGCATTTAAAGCACAAACCCACCCCGAGCACAGGTTTCAGAATTTATATGGATTGCTAAATACTGACAGCCTGTATCAAAGCTGGGGTCAACTCAATAAGCAAGCGAAGCCTGGTATCGATGGCATTACCATGCCTAAGTATCGAGATAAGCTGATAGAAAATATCGACCGTTTAGGTCAGCAACTCAAACAGAAATGTTATCGAGTTAATGACATCAAACGGATCTTCATTCCTAAATCGAACGGTAAATTACGCCCTTTAGGCCTACCAACGGTTGATGACAAGCTAGTGCAACAAAGTGTCAGTCAGATCTTACAAAGCATCTGGGAACAAGACTTTTTGCGTAATAGTTATGGCTATCGACCGAATAAAAGTGCGCATCAAGCGGTGCATAGTTTAACGCTCAATCTGCAATTTAAAGGTTATGGTTATATTGTTGAAGCTGATATTAAAGGCTTCTTTGACAACCTTGATCATGAATGGCTGATGGCTATGCTCAAGCAACGAATTGATGACAAGGCGATACTTAATTTAATAAACCAATGGTTAAAAGCACGGATAAAATCCCCTGATGGTGTCTTTACTAAGCCATTAAGCGGTAGCCCACAAGGTGGCATTATCAGCCCTGTGTTAGCTAATATTTATTTGCATTATGCGCTAGACCTTTGGTTTGAAAAGAAAGTGAAGCCAAGGATGAAAGGCCGAGCAATGATGATCCGTTATGCGGATGATTTTGTTTGTGCGTTTCAGTTTGCACATGATGCTGAACGCTTTTATAAGGTTTTGCCGAAACGATTAAAGAAATTCAACCTAGATGTCGCAGAAGATAAAACATCATTGATGCGATTTAGCCGCTTTCATATCGGGCGAAAACGTCATTTTGTATTTCTTGGATTTGAGTTTTACTGGGGCAGAGATTCGAAAGGTAAAGCAAGACTCAGACGACGAACAGCTGTGAAGAAGCAGAAGGCGACGTTGAGCGAGTATTACCAATGGATCAAAGCTAAACGCTCATTAAAACTGAGAGAGTGGCTGCCACAGTTAAAGCGAAAATTAGTCGGATTTAGAAATTATTTTGGTTTGCCAGATAACAGCCGAAGCTTATCGTATGTATATGACTATGTTCTTCATAGCTTATACAAATGGTTGAATAGGCGTAGTGGACGGCGAAGTTATAACTGGAGTAATTTCAAGAAGATGTTAGAGTATTTTAGAATTGAGAGTCCAAAGGTCAGCAAGCGTTTGGTGTTGATTGATTGGTACTAGGGTCGTGTTTTACACGAGTGAATATATAACTGAAGAGCCGGATGCGGTAGTTCCGCACGTCCGGATCTGTGTGGGGTCGGGTCAGTAATGGCCCGCTCTACCACGATTATTCTAGGAGCAACAATGAGCAATAAGTTCTATTTGAAATCAAAAAATGGAACCGTGGCATTAGCGATTAAGGTTCAGGATTCACCTAGAAAGCAATCACCTATTTATGGCGAAGTTGACGTCATTATGGAGTGTTCAAGAATTAATATGGCCACCCAAGATTGTTGGCGAATATTTAAGCATTGGTCTAATCTTTAGTTATCTTTATTTACTTGTAGGTAATGAATGATGGCCAGACCAAGACAAACTATCGTTAGCTTAGAAGACACTCCTTTTTATCATTGTTGCTCGCGTGTTGTGCGTAAAGCCTTTTTGTGTGGTATCGATAACTCGACAGGCGAGAATTTTGAGCATCGGCGTGAATGGGTTGATTCTCGTATACTTGAACTTGCTACCATCTTTGCTATTGATATTTGTGCTTATGCAGTGATGAGCAATCACTTACATGTCGTTGTTAAAGTCGATGCAGATAAAGCAAAATACTGGTCAGATAAAGATGTGCTGATACAGTGGCATAAAGGTTTTAAAGGTACCTTACTGACACATAAATTTGTAAAAGGTGAAGACCTGAATGAATTTGAGTTAAAGACGGTAAATGACTGTATCAGCCAATACCGACAACGCTTAGTCGATATCAGTTGGTTTATGCGCTCCTTGAATGAACCGATTGCCAGAATGGCCAATAAAGAAGATAAATGCACCGGAAGATTCTGGGAAGGCAGGTTTAAATCTCAGGCTTTGCTTGATGAAGCCGCAGTTTTAGCTTGTATGGCCTATGTCGATTTAAATCCTATTCGTGCCAGGATGGCCACCACCCCTGAAAACTCAGGCTACACAAGTATTCAACGACGTATAAATTCAGCGATTAAAGGTGAGCAACCTGCAGAGTTATTACCTTTTGTTGGGAATGAGCGTTTAAACATGCCTAACGGGCTAATGTTCAGTGTGAAAGATTACATAGTACTAGTCGAAGATACCGGTCGGATTATTCGAGAAGATAAGCGTGGCGCTATTAGCTCAAGCAGCCAGGACATACTGAATAGACTAAACATCCCCGCAGAGAATTGGCTTAAAATCACTACAGAGTTTGGTGCATTATTTAAAGGCGCTGCCGGAGCATTACCTGCCTTAACCGAATACTGTGAGCATTTAGACCGAAAACGACGACAAGGAGCTGCAAATTGTCAGCGTTGGCTGTGTGCTTAAGCATTAATTCCTCAAAACCATAATTCAACTTATCCTTGATTGTTATCAATATTTTCTGCAGTGCTTAATTCCGCGAATGTCCGATAAATCACTCATTTAGCGTTAATGTTTTAGCCATATCGATTGAAATTGATCTGTTGAGTAAATCAAGCAGAGCTCTCGCCAAAGAAATGAAAACGAGCTATGTTACTTGTTCAAAAATGGGTGGCATAGTTTTTTTCTTGTTCAAAAATGGGTGGTATAGTTTTTTTATCAAGATTTTCTGCAGTGCTTAATTCCGCGAATGTCCGATAAATCACTCATTTAGTGTTAATGTTTTAGCCATATCGATTGAAATTGATCTGTTGAGTAAATCAAGCAGAGCTCTCGCCAAAGAAATGAAAACGAGCTATGTTACTTGTTCAAAAAATGGGTGGCATAGTTTTTTTTATCAGGGCAACAGTCAAAATATGCACTAATGCGCCTTACGGCGCGACTGTAGGCATCGATAGTAGCGGGTCGCTTGCCTTACAGTGTTAAATTGGTAAGATGTTGTTCATAAAGAAAATCAAAGCGTTGTTGTTCGTGAGTGTTCATGGTGATACTCCTAGATAAATGCCAAAGTAGGCGCGGTCTAGTAAGTATTTAGGATGGGGATAAAGATGGGCTTTTATCTTTTCTGCCGCAGAGCGGCTTCGTTCAACAAAACCAGCCAGAGGGACGCAGTAAACTGCGCCCCTGCTGGCAAGCGTTATGTTGCAAAAGGTGATGCAGTTCATGAATCAGATTAAGAGTAACTTTCAAATATTAGCCGCTACAGCTTCAACGCTTTATTTTGGCTTGTTTGCGTATGGAGCTTTTATCTTCATTAAAGAATTTGAAAATGTATTTTATTCGTTTGAATCGGAGCTACCATTTCAAACATCTTTATTAATTGGCACTTATCGTTACTGGGGGGTTTTAGGTTTAATCTCTGCTTTTATTTTGTTTAAAGTGAGCAAATGTAAAAGTAGTAAATCTATGTCGGTACTTATATGGCTTGGTGTTTTGTCAATATTATTAGTAGTGTTTGCTATTTGGGGTATTTATAGCCCTGTACTCGAAGGTAGCGGGCAAGCTGCAACATAACAAATAAGGATAGGCCGCGCGAAGCCGCGTCCTTATCCCAAGTGTTGAACAAGCCCGAACACCTGTGACATGACTCTTTATTAAGTAAATAACAGTTCGAGAAAACGCTCTGTTTGAAGTGACAGGTGTTTTTGGCGGCGTTATCCGTGATGTTTTATGCAATCAAGTGCCACTTATTTTTAAGAAAGAGCTATATGCGTTAGTTGCTTTGCTAACGTCAGCTTTATGTGTAGTGATAAAGCTAAATGGTGTTGTTGAATGGATAAGCCTTTCTGTTGCACTGTCCTTTGGCTTTAGCTTTAGAATGCTCGCAATCCACTACCATTGGTCAATGCCTAAGTTTGACTACCAATGTCGGTCAGACAACATCCATTAACGGCCACTAAATTAGCGCTTTATATAAAATTAACATGGCCATTCATCGCAGCTGGATATCAAACTTAAAAATAATTAACCGTTTAAAATGATGTGTTTTGGGTTTTTATAGTCACAAAAGGCTATCGTAATTCAAGTGAAAAGGCAGTAAGTTATTTCATTATTAAATTGGGTGGCATTATTGTTTTTTGAGCTGATTTTTATAGTTATTGATTAAATGAGCTGGCGTATAAGACGGCGGCAATTCATAGTTGGTTCTAATCAGTTTACCTTTCACTTCTTTGGAAAGAATATTTTTATCTTCAATTGACGTGATCAATTGTACCGGGGTGAAATGCCGAAGTTCACTCTTTGTTTCTTTTTTGTCTTTAGGCTCAGAAAATAATTCTTGTGATGTTGCCGAATAGGCATTCATCGATGGCATCGCCGCCATGATGATTGTAAATGATAAAAGTGCGGGTTTTAACATATCAACTCGCTGTTGTGTATGTTGATGGTGGCAAAATTAAATTAAATCAAAGAGCATGATGTAATATTAAAATTATACATAATATTACCAGATAATAATTTTTTATGAAAAAATTAGAATTAATAGTGTTAATTTAAGCAATATCAATTCCCACATCTTTGTTGCTAATTATTAAATTATTAGCATTGACACATCACATCGTATAGGTTTGTTGTTTTTTAGTAGTATAAAGTGATAATTGATTTGTTTTATTTTTGTGAAATAATTTGCAGGTTGTAAATGTTGCTTTTTCAATAAATGCTTAACTTTAACATTGAAGGTTCGAAGGTGGTTTAGATAAATACAATGCGACTGCAGGGTCATCAACTAATTCATAATAAATTAAGAATTAATTGAAAAACAGTATCACATTATAGTGCGGGTCCCCCGCACTGATTTTTTATTTAAACGAAGAGATTTTTATGTTAATCATGCATCTTTCTAAACTGAAACTCAATTTAGTGATTGCCTTACTATTTTTTTGCACTCAAAGTTACGCCACAGAAAAAAACAAATGCCGTGGGACTTTGACAGTAATATTTATAGGGAGCAACTAAGTGAAAGTATACAAAGTGGTATTAACAATCAAGACCTGATAAATAAAGATAAGCAGTGGGATGAATGCTCAATGATGGCGACTTCGACTGACCGAATGGCTCTAGGAGTGCAATCTAACAAAGAAGATCATGATTTTGCGCGTGAGATAATCCTTGATCTTTATCCCGTGGATAATGATAGTTTTCGTGATGTGATTAATCAGAAAATAATGGGGCTGGCCTTTGAAATGGCTGATTTAGCTGACGGTGATAAAACCAGTGACGAGTCACCTGTAACCCAAGCCGCTTGGGATTGGTGTATTGACCAAGACCCCAAACATTTTGCTGATTTTTAACTGATATTATCAAATTAGATATATTTAATATAGTGGATAGCATCTTTAATTTAACTGCAAAAACATTATTGACAAATCAAGGTGACCAAGCGAGATGGAACATCAGGGTATCTGCTAACGCAGTTAAAATAATTTCTAGTTGTGCACAATCAGAAATTAAACCTAACCAGCAAGTATTTGGCAATATTATACAAGCAGTAATTGATTAACATTAAAAGGACATTACGTTGAATAAATTATTTTTTATAGTGGTATGTTTATTACTAAATAGCAGTGTTGCAGAAGCTCAGTTTGATGAAGATTTACAAAAAAGGTGCGTTAACATTGTAAACTACAAGCTAACAGGGGATGTAGACTCATTAATTCACTACTTTTACCCTAAAACAGGAAATAATCCAAAATTTGTTAAGTTTTATGAAAAAAAACAGATAAAAGATGCTAGAAGACATGCTGAAAAAGGGGCTGTTGATAGTGTTTCTGTAGTCGACACTAACGAGCTTCCTAATCCGGCAAGCGATAGTAAGCATGCAGGTTTTAATATTGTTGAACAACGCTCAATTCTAACTCATGTTAAGTTTTCTAAAGAGGAGCGACCTGTAAGTTATGAATGTATATTTGGTCGTAAAAAAGAGTCAAATGAGTGGTTTATTTTAAACGCGATTTAAACTTTAGATAATAAAAACAAACTAAAACGACTAACATTTGTTAGTCGTTTCTATATATAAATACAAAACTACAGTGATTTTTTATGCCTTGGTTAGCAAAGAAACTCCGAAAATCTAACAATACTTCCTCTTTATCAGACAAATTAACACAACAGCATAAGGTCATTTTAACATCAAATAGAATAGTGTGGCCCTTATCTAACTTCACTTGGGCGCTATTTGTGATTTGCTTAGTGGGTATCCCATTGGGGTTATATGCATTGGATTATTATCAATATGTATTAGAGGTGACGTTTACTGCATTAGCCATCATTCTCGTTAGCCATTTTATTCTCCATTTTAAAACAGGTTTTAAGGCGACCTTAACAAAAGATGCCATTGAATTACCTACTGTATTAATTGGCCAGCATTCGACGGGATACGTGCCATTTAGTCGGGTTGAAGAAATTCGTATCCAACGTTTTTATCATATTTACCGCTATGTTAAACCCGGCGCTATTTTTAACTCGCCAGCCAAAGGCGAGATATACACCCATGGACGTCTAATGTTAAACAATGGCGAAGTTGTTAATTTGTCTCGGGCCAACGTCGTCGAATTAGCTGAAATTGTCGAATACATACAGCAGCGTTACTCTCCAAAAATTAGTTATCGTTATCCAATGCCACTGACCTTTTTAGGTGGGATGTTTCTGTTATATGTTACTTATCACACTTTCTATGGTTACTTAAGTTTTTGATAAACTCATTAAAAATAATAACATTGTCATATATGGCCTAATTAGTTCTCATGTTAAGTGCCCGTATATATTCGAACATCATAACGGGGGTAAAATTACAGCCTGATTATCATAATTAAAGTTTTAGTTTAATCATATACATCCATAGGGATGTTTTTATTGGTGGGTAATTTAACGGAATTAATTTTTAGGTGATAGCGGGCAATAAATTGTGAATAATAAATTAGTGATTGCTTATTTTTAACATATAAAATAATATCATTGTAACCCATCTTTGTTAAATACAATTAATTCTATAAAATGGGTGATATCTTTGATATCAGTACCAAAAGAGCTTTCTCGTCACTATGACCGTTTGTACTATGATGATGCTAATGGCAATGTGACGGAGTTTGATGCATCTGCGGTAACGGTAGTGGATCTTCCTGCGCTAAATGACCCAATGTTAACCCTGTATGTAAAGAGAGAAGCTGAATACATAAAGTTGTACGCATTATCTATTCAAGGTAATGGTGTTCAAACCGTTTCTTTAGATACGACACTGTTTGCATGGTTGACATATGGACACCCTAAACTGACGCTTGAGTCGATGAAAGCCACCCCGTCTTATCCTACGTTATATGATTATGTTTATAAAAAATTACAACAAGATATCTACTTCTTTAGTTTTGCTGATGCTAACGCACAAAATGAGTTTTTCGAAAAGCTACGGGCTTTTGGCAATGATATTAAATAACAGCATGGTTCACTTTTGCTTTTTTCGAAAAATGGATACCGGAGTATATAAGTTAAATGGAGATTAATATGAGATTAGTAGCAAGCCTAATAACAATAAGTAGCATAATGCTATTCAGTGTTTCAGCGAGTGCCCTAGAGCGCTTCGCGGGGATTGAAGATGGTTCCGATGCGAACCTAAAGGCCGTCTGCCAAGCCTATATGGTTAATAGTTATTTGAAAAATGACCCTGAGCTTTTTTTCCATTTATTGCCTAAATCAATGGTAAGCCGCGCAGAAAGGTTGGAAAAAGTATGGTACGAAGATCATTTTAAACGCTTTGGCAGTGAGCCTTTAACTAAATACGATGTTTTCGAGATGGAAGATAAACTGATAGACAAAATGCATAAAGGTCATAAGATTAAACGTATAAAAATAAAATATAAAGCCGGGATAATGGAAAGCATCAAAAGAAGCTCATGTGGTTTTGAACAATTTGAGAATAAACGTTGGTACTTTGTCCAAAAACCTTAACTAAGTAAACAAGCCCTATTTATTAATAATAGGGCTTTGCTTTTTAATGCCTAAAGCATATTAAAGGGATTTATGAGTTATAAAATTTGTAAGCAGACAGATGATTGCATTGTGCTGCAAGATACTGGTGGCATTATCGACTTTATTTTTGGTATTGGTATGGCCGCCATGGGTGCAGGTGTTATTTATTTAGGTTGGTTTGGCTACCAAGATACGGGCGAGATATTCATGCCACTCATTATAGCCCTTGTAGGTAGTTGTTTATTCTTCCCTATGTTTAAGCGTAACCGATTAACGATTGATGCGACCCGTAAAGAGGTGGTGAAAACAAAGTCCTGGTTCGGCATGACCAAAGAGAAAGAAATTGTGACTAATAACAATCTTTCATTACTCGAAATGTCTGGTTTCATTACCGGAGAATTTAACGCTTTTTTTGATCGTCAAGAAATAGTTATGCATCATTACGCACTTAAGTTTTATAGCTACCCTGAATGGCATATCACTATCAGAAATGTTTCAACCATGATCAATATTGTGATGTTTTTTGAAAAACACTTTGATACCGATTTGGCATTAGTTGTTCAGCATAAAAGGCATAAATTTAGTACAAAAGGGTTATTAAAAGACCATAAGCCGACTGCACTTCCAACAGATGGTTTAGTACGCGAATCTGGCTTTCAGCAACTGTCTGTTGGCGGCATGCCTTTTACATCATTAAGATTTTGGCTGTTTGCGATGAGTACCATCGGCATATCATTTTTTATTTCGATATTTATATTATTCTTTTCTGAATCCGCTTTTACGCCTTATGTATCCTTGCCAGTTCAATATGCTTTATCAGCGTTACTGATTGGCTTTTTTTCTTGGGTATTTTTTTACCGCGCAGCGGGGACAAAACTCAGAATTTATAATGATAGTTTGATTGTTAAACATGGTGTGTTTAACGAAAAAACCTATAAACGTTCAGATATCATTGGCGTAGTAAACATTACCAGAAATACGTATTTAGTGACTCGATTAGGTGCCGAATGGTTAGCTTTTAGATTACCAACAGAGCACAGCTATGCCATTCACAGTTGGTTAATGCCATATCTGAAACACTAAACACTGGATTTATTATAAGTACTTATTTAAAACTCAACTAACAGGATGTTATCGATGAATATTTTTAAAAAAGCCAGCTTGCTGGTGGCCATGACTACAGCCATTACTACAATGAGTTTTGCGGCATTGGCCAGCAATCAAGGCGCTATTGATGCATTTGAAGCTAAAACGAAACCCATAGCACAAGATGCAAAAGTGCTATCCGATAAGCAGCTAGTCTTGATGCAAGAGTTCAATCAACTCATGGCGTCGGGCGGTGCAGCGACGATATTTACTAGCGGCAAGGTGCAAGAATTACAAACTCTTGGTGAGCAGACGTTGGTGCAAGCTAAGCTGTTTGTAAAAGAGTATGAGCAGTTTTTAGCGCAATTACCTGAAACATCTACCTGTTATACACCTGAAAATGTCACTGAATATAATCGCCTTATTAATGAGGTCGAAACTAAGAATCAATCTTTATCTGAGTTAAATAACACGGTCGCGCCGGGTGATGAAATGGCTGCCACGATGGCAGTATTAAACTTACAAATGCATGCAGGACAGGTGAGTAGTTTGGTGCAAATGTTCCAACTGGTGAAGATGTGCTATATAACCGAAGCCATGGGTTACACCAAGCAAGATGTTGAGCGTATGCAAGCTGAAGAGGATGACGAGCAGTAAAGCTAGGCGTGTAGACTTATTTTCTAATGTTGGTATTGGGATTGTTTTAGCATTTGCTCACTTACCGACTTTATCATTATTGCGGTTGGCAATTTTAAAGATAAACAAGGCAATATGATTAAAGCAGGATAGTATTTCCTGCTAATTGAATAAACCCCCAAAGCCAACGCTATGGGGGTTTTATTTATATCAGTAGCGGACTTTATTGACCAAAAATCAATGGTTCGACTTGGTCATAAAGGTGTTGGTACAAGGTTTGGGTAAACCCTGTGTTGTTATCAAACGTTACCGATACATTATTTGCTGTAGATGTTTGCATTGTTTTATTGAGTTCAACTTCAATCAGTTGTTGGTTATCAAGTACAAAGTAGTCTGGAGATACATATTGTTGTGCAGAGCCTTCGACGATTTCAGCCACTTCAATTAATAACTGATCACTCGGACTATTGCTTTTAGTCATTTGAAAACGTTGTTCAATACTGCCATCATCGTCAAGCAGTGCAATAGTTTGATTTTCTTCATCTATGCTAATATTGTCTGGGAAATAAAAATCAAATAAGATTTCCGCAATCATAGTAGTAGAGAGCGTTTCTTCAGTCACAAAGCTTGATAGCTCATAAGTTTGATAGTCATCAACATCACGACACATAACGTCGGCTGTTTGAGTTATGTTTAATCGATATAAAGTGTCAGGCCAAGTTAATGTGTCTAACTTTAAAATTTCTGGGGACATATTTAAAACCGATTGCCAATATTCACTGTTATTTGCGCCAGTAATTTTATCTATATCGATGGTAATAGGCACATCCGTTCCAGTATATACCGTATTGAAAGTGTTACCTGTAATGGTAGGTTCAATTACTGGTCCATTGTCTTCGGTATACCAGCGCTTATCAGTTTTGTTCCAGCATTCAGTTTGAGTATCATCTTCCTCATCCTCTCTAAACGTAACCTCAAAAGCAAACTCCAGATTAGGTTGCTTAAATAGCCAGTTAAGAGCTTTTGTATTATCAGCATTGTGCAATGAAAAAGCATTCAGATCAGAAGATAAGGTAAGTGATAAAGTATTTGCAAAGCCGTTTTCATTAATGATGTTACCAAGCACAATATCCCAATCATTTTGTGACAAAATACGTGAATCAATCGGTAACTCTGTAAATCCTAAAGCTATAGCGGCGTCACTAAACAGTATGTTGGCTGCTAAAGTAAACACGTCAGTTGAGAAAAATTCTTCTGCAGAAAGGCCACTTTCACTTAATATTTTCCAAAGCTCAGCATAGATAGCATTAATGATTATTTCAGCAGCAATTAAGTTTGGTATTTGGGTCGCGATCACTTGTTGTAAATACGCAATAGCATATTCAAGACGGATAAAACTTGCTTTAGCAGATGCGTCAGCAGACACAGCATATAACGTTGTTGCGTCTAATTGATATAAGTTTGCCAGTAAATCATCTAATTGAGTAGATAACTGACTAATATCACTGTCAGACAGATTTTGGCTCTTCATCTCTAAAACACGAGACAGTTTAATATGGGTCAGGTTATTAATCGCGCCATTGTACTGTGGGCTAGCGATTAATGTGCCTTTTCCTTCGTCACTAACGATAGATTTTGGTGCAGCTCTGTTAGTCGGGTTTTTAATCTTAAGTGCCAAAGAGCGTGCTTGAATTGATTGAGTTGCTGTAGCCGCTTCCCAATTAGCCACTAAATAATAATCTGACGTTTCGACTTCGCTTTTCCAGTCTATTTGGTAGTTACCGTCAACATCTGTAATAGTAAAAGGTTCATCACTATCACAGACCAAATTTTGATTTAAATCAGCGCAAACTGTTGCACCAGATAATGCACCTTGATATACCGCGAGACCCGTTACTTGGTGATTGTATTCTGATACGGGAGTTGTTGGTGTGCCTGAGTCTGGCTGAGTCGTTGGTGTGCCTGAGTCTGGCTGAGTTATTTCGGTACTAGAATCGTCGTCAGATGAACCGCAACCGACTAAGAGTGCGCCAGAGATTAATATAGCTAATATGCTTTTATGGTGCATTAATGTGTCCTTACATTATGAGAGTGAAATGTTTTCACCAGTTATAGAAAATTCTTACGAGCAAATGTTAATTAACTTAGCTATATATCGTTTAAGGAATATATAGGTAGGTTTTCGTTTGGTTTTAATTGGATTATTAGGTGTTAACAAGTTAACCAGCAGCGAAAGCAAATAATTGGCCACGGTTTTTAATCTTGGTTTTCTTATATATATTCTGAACGTGCATCTTGACGGTATTAACAGAAATATTAAGTTCTTTGGCGATTTCTTCGTTGGTTAATCCATGCAGTATGAGCGACAAGACTTGTTGCTCTTTTTTGGTCGTGACAGCAAGGATTTTGGCTCGATTACCTGATGATGGAACACGCTTTCTTTGGAGGATATATTTAGATATTGCTTTGGGATTAAAGCTAATGTCTCCGTCTTGTACTTTTTTGATGCTTTGTATTTGATGAGCGATAGCGTCAGTGACACTGATGGCACCGTGAAATCCGGATGAAATAAGGATAACTTCTAGTTCTACATTCAGTGCAGGACAAAATGCAATGTGCAAGTCGCTTTTGAATAATTCAGTCGATAAATAACCCATGTCTTGTAATGGATTATCAAGATAATGAACCATAATGGTGGTGTTATTTTCGGCATTTAATGTGGCTAATAATTCTGATAGTGCGCTGCCCGCATGGGTTGGCATTAAGTTAAATTCAATCAAATTAGCGAGATGCTGAAATTGTCCGTGAAGGTGAGCAGGAAAATCTACGATTAAAAGATCATTGCTGAACATGTCACATTCCTTGTCTAAATAAACAGCGTCCGGTTGCTGTTGTTTTTGTGCTTTACGTTTACGGTATCGTTTAACGCCATGTATTGGAAACTGTACAACTTACAGCTTACAGCAGATAAACTACAGCAAAAAATAGATAGTTGGCAACAAAAAAAGATATAACTTATAACAATTAGGGTGTATCGAATAACAAAGGCGTTACAATTTGAAACGGATAGCATACAGGTAGGTAAAGTGATCTGTGTCCATTTTAAACCGGTTCACTTATATGAAGTTAAATATAAACCATTGTTTTAGTTTGTATTTATTTATTGTTGTCGTTGATTGAGTTGATGGCGTAAGCTGGCGATCTCGTCGAGCATTTGTTGCTGATTTTGTTCCATACGTTCAAGGGCAATTTCTAGCTTATTATTAATGGCTTCTTTATGTTCTGCTTGGGCTTCTTGTGCTTGGTGACGTTCTTGCTCATCTGGAGCAACAAATACCGATGCCATATAGCCCGATATCACACCAAAAAAACTGACCCCACTGATAATCACCATGGCACCAATGATATGACCGACCGTGCTGATGGGATAAAAATCACCATAACCAACCGTGGATATGGTCACTAATGCCCACCAGATTGCTTGCTCTGCAGTTTGGATATTGGCGTTAGGCTCTGCGCTTTCTACCAATAAAATCAGCACCGATGCGGCGGCCAGAATTAATATCATGGCCACCAGTAAACTGGCGAGCGTGGTTTGTTTGTGTTGGCGCAATAATGGAATTATTAATGATCGACTCATGCGGATCAGGCGGATCACTCTTAATATTTGGAATATACGCGCGATACGCAGGACTTCAATGGCAGGAATGCTGGCAATAAAGTCTATCCAGTGATGGCGAAGGTAGTCAGTTTTACTGCGTGCTATAAATAAACCAACAAAAAAATGACTCATAAAAACCAGACAAATTGTGCTGTCGATATACAGCAGCACTTTGTTGGTTTCGGTGTCCAGTCGGCCAAATGTCATGGTTAGTACAATGACCACTGACACTAACGATAACACCATCATCGCCAGTTCGAACGGACTGGGGCCATCGACGTTTTTGAGCGACCAAGATTTAGATCCAAACATACATTAAGTCCGTTTTATTCGTTTGCTGATAGGCTTTGATTCGCTTTATTATAACAAAAAACGCACAAGGCAGGCGCCTAGTGCGTTGTATTTAGATGGCATAATGTGAACAAAATCGTACTTATTTTGGTGATTTAGCATCTACAAAATGGACTAAATCATCTAATACACGCTTTTTAATTTCCAGTTGTGAGTCAATTTTTACACCGTATTTTTGCGCTAAAACTACGTAGTCCTCAGCATTTAACGACACGGTTAAACGAGGGCGCTTTGGGCGTTTAGCGACTGACAATCCAAGTATGGTACGGATTTGATCTGAAGGGCTGACCCCTTTGTCTAAGGCCGCTTTTCGGATGGAGTATTGAAACTTCTCATCCAGATCAAACGCCACCTGCGTGGCTTTTGCTGCTTGTTGGTTTTTAAGCCATTTTTCTGGTAATGGTTTACCTGAGCTCATTATAAAATTGTCTCCTACCTGTATCAGCTTGCTGGCCAGTACTGTTTAATATTGGTCAGTGGGTGATATAAAGTCAACATGGCTTCGGCGTCTCCACCGTTGTAAACTTCAATCTCCACCGCGTGAGAGTCATCAGCATTGGCGAAACGATAACCTTCAAAACCTCACCGCAGGCATCATCGTCATGTTGATTGTGGCTGCGATAATCTTGACGATGACAGTAACCAAAATGGGCAAACTCAACTGGATGATATTCATCACTAAGCCATTTATCCCATTCAGCACTTAGCGCGGTCGAAAGGTTTTTGTAGTTAATCTTGCTTTGCCTGGGTCATCAAAAATATCAGCAAATGCATCAAGATCAAATCATGTCACCCTCGAGTCATTTATTCGGATGGTCAAGCTGGCGCGTCGGGGCTGGTTGCTTGCCAAAGAGGCCGCTAAAAAATCCTAAAATGGCTTAGCCTTTACGTGCTTTAATGCGATCTAGCACGGCATTGGCATTGGACTTTTGCTCACCAATACCTGCTTGAGCCAGTTTGGCATGTAATGACTTATTACTATTTTCTTCCGCTAAGATTTCTGATGCCTTTAAGCGGTCATCAAACTGTTGTTGACGTGCTTTAATGCGCTCAAGTGAATCTTTAGCATTAAGCAGTTTTGAGTTGCTTGACGCAAATGAGTCCGTGATGGATGCTGTCGCTTTTTGCACGCTTTCAGTAGTTTTAACCATAGTTAATTGACGTTGATAAGCAGATAACTGACGCTCAGTCTTTTTCACTAACTCTTTTAAGCGTACAGAATGTGAGCTAAAGCTGTCATTGGACGTTTGCTGTTGAATCAATTCTTCATCTAGCTGGGCAATTTTTTCAGCCACTTCAATAGCGAGTGTTTCATTACCCTTGTCTAATGCTTGGGTAACATAGCCTTCGTGTTCCGCAATGCTGCGCTTTAAGCGATCAATTTCACGGTTGGCGTGCATTTCTTTGGCCATAACATCAGTTAAGTCACGTTTGGCACGGGTTAAATGCTTTTCGACATCACGAATTTCTTGTTCAAAAATCCGAGTTGAATTGGCGTCAACGATAGTTTGGCCAACTTCAGTTGCACCACCACGAAACGCAGTAATAATCTTGTTTAGAATGCCCATAATTGGCTCCTTAGATTAAAAATTCGGCAAGTTTATCGATGACTTCCAGACAGTTATCTGACAGTACGGCTAATTCTTGTTCAATCTCTTCCATGCTCGATTGCACCGATAATGCACCAAAGACCACGTACTTATCATCAATTTTAGCAAACGATGATAACGGCATTGGAATATTGAGCTCTAACATGGTCTCAAACATTTCTGCGCGGCGCATTTGATCCACTTCGTTTTCGCCCCACAGGTAACTGATACACAATATTTGGTTGTCAGTGACGGATACAAATACCGGGATTTCTTCACGGTCGACAATATTGACTTGTAATACGTCAACATCACCATCAATCGGATAACAATCAAACTGAAAACCAGTTTGGCTTTGATCGACCAGTCCATTTAGGTGACTCGCAATAGTATGGATGTTCATCTTCGTCCTTAAGTGACATATTATGTCTGTAAGTGACGATAACACTTGGACATAATATGTCAAGTGCTATCGGATCCCATTAAAAAAGATTAACGACTTTGTTTTCTGACCACGTGGCTAAGTGGTAATGATACAGCTGTAATGAACCCATTTTGTTTACTTTAATACTATTGAGGTCATGATAAAATTTACCCGAGAACTCAAATGAAGCCTTGATTAACCCTGGGGGTTAGCCCGTCTTCTGGCACGGGTAATGCCGCTAATGTCGCCAGTCGCTGTTGTGGCTTTTTGCCCATTTTACTGTCGCTAATGTCGGTAATCTTGCCAGTTGCTGTTGTGGGTTGTTGCCCATTTTACTGCCCATGCTCCAGCCCATTCACCAAAGCTAGGCACATTATGGTGATATTGTTTGACATTAAATCCGGCCGCAGTCCGGGTTTTACCGACCGATATAAACGCTTTGCGGGCATGATAAGGTGAGGTTAATAGCAAATAAGCCACACAGTATCAGCATTTTTAGCTAACGCTTGCAGTAGTGGGGCTAAGTCAGATTGACGCTTGGCTAAGATACTGGTGTAGTGTTGGAGTCAGTTAGCGTTACGTAATTGATCATTATTGAGCGAACTAGCCAACCGCTCAAGACGTTGCTGGGACAGTTGCTGGTACTGAGCAATTTGCTGCGGTCTGTCACCGCCGCAACCGCTAAGGGTTAAGGCGATAAGCAATAGCGTTATCAAGATGAGTACACGGGGGCGGTGACCTGCCATGTTTTCTCCAAAATGTAGATCTTTCATGTGCTAATTCAATATGACACAGGTTATAGTGACCTTAATGTCATTAATATTAATCTGATTTTATCGTAGACCATTAGCGACATAATATGTCCAACATTCATTTTCTTTAGGGATTAATATTGCCATGCAAAACCCAGGTAACAAGGTATTTTCTGCCGCGATGTTAGCCAGCGCAGATCGTTACTGGTTAAGACTCTGTGACGTTTGGCCTGAAGCTAAAACAGCACTGACCGCCATGCAACAGCAAGAATTAAAGGTCGTGTTTGGGTTGAGTGACTATATGAGTGAACAACTTTGTCGTCATCCAGAATGGATTGTGCAGTTATTCACTGGTTTATTAGATGAGGTTGTGCGCAGTGACTTTGATGCACAGTTACATTCGTTGTTAGCGGAATTAACTCAAGAAGAGCACATTAAATCTGCCTTGCGTCGTTATCGCAATTTGCAAATGGTTCGCTTAGCGTGGCGTGATTTTTTAAATTACACCCCAGTCGAAGAATCTCTACTGGACTTATCTGCACTGGCTGAAGCATTAGTCATTGCTGGGCGAGATTGGTTATACCAGGACATGTGTCAACAATACGGTACCCCGATGAGTGCAGAGGGTAAGCCACAACCGTTATTGATTTTAGGCATGGGCAAATTAGGCGGGCGTGAACTTAATTTTTCATCCGATATCGATTTGATTTTTACCTTTCCTGAACATGGTGACACTGTGGGTGGGCGACGGACTCAAGCCAACCAACAATTTTTTATTCGCATGGGGCAGCGCTTGGTGAATTTACTCGACCAAGTGACGGTCGATGGATTTGTGTTTCGGGTCGATATGCGCTTACGTCCTTATGGTGAAAGCGGCCCTTTGGTGGTCAGTTTCAGTGGCCTAGAAGATTATTATCAAGAACAAGGCCGTGATTGGGAACGTTATGCCATGGTTAAAGCGCGCGTGCTTGGGCCTTGGTCGGGTTATTGTGACGAGTTACATGACTTATTACGGCCGTTTGTCTATCGACGTTACATCGATTTTTCGGCCATTGAATCACTGCGTAAAATGAAACAACTGATAGCCCAAGAGGTTAGGCGCCGTCACTTAACCGATAATATTAAACTTGGTGCGGGCGGGATCCGTGAAGTTGAATTCGTGGTACAAAGTTTTCAGTTGATCCGGGGTGGCCGTGAACCCACATTGCGTCAGCAAAGCCTATTTAGTGCCATTGATACCTTATATAGCTTAGGCCAGTTGGAATACTTAGCCGTTGATGAACTTAAACTCAGTTATATTTTATTGCGTCGAGTGGAGAATTTATTACAAGCCATTGATGATAAACAAACGCAAACCCTGCCCAATAATGAACTCGATTGGCAACGTTTGTGTTACCCGCTCAATATGAAAAATGAAGCAGAACTTCGTGACAAAATTTATACCGCGATGGCAACCATTCATGGTCATTTCAATGACACTGTGGGCGGGGCCGACAGTCACGAAAATAATGATCATTGGACCTGTTTATTTTGGAATATACAGCAAGATGAACACGCTAACGCCTTGTTGCAAGAGCAACAGATCGATGATGTCGAATTATGGCCACTATTAAATGAGTGGCATCAAACGGTGTCGAAACGTTCTATCGGGCCGCGAGGACGTGAAACGCTCGATAAGCTCATGCCTAAGTTGCTGGAAGAATTAGTTAATCAAGTTAAACCGAGTCAAGCGTTTAAACCTGTGTCAAAAGTGCTGGATAAAATCTTAACCCGTACCACGTATCTAGAGCTTTTGTGTGAAAATCCGGGTGCTCGACAACAGTTAGTCAGTTTGTGCTGTGCCAGCCCTTGGATTGCGCGCGAGCTGGCCAATTTCCCTATGCTGCTCGATGAGTTAATTGATCCGTCGCAGTTGTATGACATTACCTCGATTGATGATTATCCTAGCGAATTACGTCAGTACTTGTTACGGGTACCAGAAGATGACATGGAACAGCAAATGGAAGCGTTGCGGCAGTTTAAATTGTCTCAACAGCTCAAGATTGCTGCCGCCGATGTGACTGGCGTTTTACCTGTGATGCAGGTAAGCGATCATTTAACCTTTTTAGCCGAAGCCATTATTGAACAAGTGGTGCTCCAAGCTTGGCATCAGGTGGCGGCGCGCCATGGTGTGCCTGAGGGAGCAAGCCCAAGTAACATGGGGTTTGCTGTGATAGGTTACGGTAAACTCGGTGGCATTGAGCTGGGTTATGGTTCTGATTTAGATCTGGTTTTTTTACACAGTCATTCAGGTTCTGGCACTACAGATGGCAAACGCCCGATTGACAATAGCTATTTTTACTTAAAACTGGCTCAGCGAATTGTGCATTTATTTGCCACCCGCACGACCTCGGGCGAATTATATGAAGTCGACATGCGTTTACGACCCTCTGGCGCATCTGGCTTGTTAGTCAGTGAAATTGAGCATTTTGGTGCCTATTTACAACAAGAAGCCTGGACGTGGGAACATCAAGCTTTGGTACGGGCTCGTTTTGTGTTTGGTGATTATTCGCTGGCAGGACGCTTTAGTGAGCTCCGCGCGCACGTATTGCAAATAGCGCGCGATAAAACGGTGTTGGCTAAAGAAGTCAGCGACATGCGCATTAAAATGCGGGAACATCTACTGCAAGTGGAACCCGGGCAATTTGATTTAAAACAGAGTGCAGGTGGGATTGCCGATATCGAATTTATTGCTCAGTACCTAGTGCTAGCGAATGCCAATCAATATCAAGAATTAACCATGTGGTCTGATAATGTGCGCATTTTTGAGGTGTTAGCTGAGTTGGATCTATTACCCATCATGCAAGCCCAGCACTTAACCCAAACCTATTGCTGGCTCCGTGATGCGAACCATGAACTGACATTGCAACAATTGCCCAGTAAGTTATCGAAGGCCATTGTGGAGCAAAAAACAGCTAGTGTGATAGAAATTTATAACCAAATTTTAGAGCTCTGACGCTTAATGATTAATAATATGGGTTTAGGTTGATATTTAATCACTTAACTGTTTTTATTAACGTATCCATACTTTCACTGAGTAGGCGGTCTAATGTTATTGGCGCCGATACCTGACAATGAACACTCTTGCCTCGAAACACGTCGAGGCTTAGCAATGCTCGATACGACCGCAGAACAACATTTTGAGCATATCACTCGGTTAGCAAAACGGGTGTTTTCTGTGCCTATTTGTGTGGTGAATTTAATCGATTCCGATTGTGAGTGGTTTAAGTCTGTGCAAGGTTTAGGCGTCGGTGAAACCCGCCGAGATATTTCATTTTGTGCTCATGCCGTGCACCACCAAGGTATTTTTGTTGTAGCAGATACCTTAAAAGACCCACGTTTTGCCGATAATCCACTGGTACTCACCGGTCCTCATATCCGCTTTTATGCCGGCTATCCGTTGACCATGTTAAATGGTATGCGGGTGGGCACCTTATGTCTCATTGATGATCAGCCGAGGACTTTCTCTGAGGAAGATCACATCGCTTTAGCTGACTTGGGTAAAATTGTTACTGAGGCGTTGTTGGCGATTCAGCACAATACCTTAGATGCTTTAACGGGTATTTCTAATCGTCGAGGTTTTGAATTACTGGCCAATAAAGCCATTGCCAATAGTGATAGGCTTGGTGTTGATACCAGTTTGATTTTTTTTGATTTGGATTATTTTAAAACCATTAATGATACTTATGGCCATCAAGAGGGCGATAGTGCGTTAAAAAACTTTGCGAGTTTACTCATTGACAGTTTTCGTGGATCAGATGTCATTGCTCGTTTTGCTGGTGATGAATTTGTCGTGCTCTTTAGCCACGTCGATAAAGCAAGTGTCAGCAAAGTGTTACAGCGTTTTCAGCAACAGGTAGATCAACATAATCTTCGCAGTGGTAAACCTTACCAGCTTGCTTTCAGTCAAGGTGTCGTGCATCGACAAGCACAACAGTCATTAAATTTATACGATTATCTGGAGAAGGTCGATAAAGCCATGTTTGTCGATAAAGCGGCTCATCATCAAGTTAGATAATACCGAGTGAGATAAGCCAGACCTAACTTAAGCCGTTAGTTTTGGTTTAGGCATTAAGCGTATTTATGGCTATTTAACCGAGGATCTGCGCTATCCATAGCTGGTAAATGGCTAAACCAATCAACACATTAATCTGGAAGGTTATCCCCCGCGACGCTAACATGGTTAAGCCAATATTCGCATCAGGAATGGCTGCCTTAATCGTTGCGGGAGCCGCAATATAAGCCGCATTCGCACTTAAGCCCGCCAGCACCAAAATACTGCCAGATGACAAATCAAGTAGCAGCCCTAGAATGATCCCCGCCCAAACCAGTACAAATAAAATGACGGCAGTAAATATTAATATGCGCCATTGCTTGTGTGGGATCGCCAAGCACACTTTTGCGGTACTAATGCCCATTTCTAATAGGCATAATGCCAACAAGGTTTTAAAGCCGCCCAAGAACATCGGCGTCAATGGTGCCATGCCGCTGGTGCCATATATCCAGCCTTTAACCCACTCACCACAAAGTAACACCACTTCGCGACTGATGAGCCTTGTGCAACACGCTGCCTGATGAGGTGTGCTCACTATTGCCTACTACCTTTGCTTGTAGGTAATGGTGTAGCCATAACATGATGATAATCGCGGTTAGTTCGAGTCATACTAGATACAAGGTTGTTTCAGGTCGTAAAGGCCATTAAGATTGATCAACCATGGTCATCACTAGCGCAAATGTACCTGCACTGACGAGCCATAATGCAGTAATACTGTGCTGTTTACACTTTGCGGATCTATTAAGTTTGCTAAGCTATTCAGTGTTATCGGCGTATAGTATCTCTGAATCGTAACGTACAATATTAACAGCAGAGCATCACATGAAAAATGAAATTGATATTCACCGCGCGTTAAAAGTGTTTAATAAAGTCACCCAACATGGTGAAAAGCGTGCGCTTAAAGACAGTCATTATGGCCATGATTATTGGTTGTGTGGTATGAGTGCGCAAACCGATCATGATGGTTATACCATCACCTTAGCGGATGCTCAGGTGAGTTTAACGGTATTTTTTCACAATAAGTATCAGTTCGATTACCCGACCAGTGATGCTCTTGACAACTTTTTACGTCGTTTTAATGACATTGAAAATTATCAAGCTTCCTGATCTAGCGCTCACGCTAGCCTGTTAAGCCGTGAACCTCAGTGCTGCAGGCCTATTTACGCCCATTGTTGCATTTCAATGAGGCGACTGTAAGTGCGCCTAAATTCAAACTGTAATGCCCCTTCGGGATATAAAGCTTCTAAGCTGATGTGGCTATTGAGAATGATCATCACTTTTTGGTCGTAAAGTTCATCCACTAAACTGATAAAGCGCCGCGTGGGATCGTCTTCACTGGCATAGGCCAGTTGGCGCTCGCCAGTGGTGGTGGCTTTGGCGCCATCTTCGGTGCCGCGCGCGCGGATCCAGCTACGCACTTCGCCGCCTAATCTGGGCACATGACTGAGTAATATATGGCTAAACCGTCCCGCTAGCTCAATATAATCCAGTGCCGAGCGTGGGCCTTCGCATAAGGCAGTAAATTCAAACCAAGCAAGGTGTCCATGTTGGGCGGCAATGGCAATATCGCGATGACACACTTCAATTGAATGTGGATGGTTTATTGTGTTGGCATTAGCTTGGGGGTATTGCTGACATAATAGCTGAAAAACCGATTCAGGCGTTGATGATGATGGCAGTTGCAGCCAAGGTGCTGGCGTTGCCATCTGTGTTGCGCCCTTGGGGGGTAAACGATGATCGACGGGGCCATTTAAATGGATCGTTTGGGTGTATTTAAGCAGCAGATCGATGGTTGGTAAAAAACGATCGCGCTGCAAACCATTTTTATATAACTCGACTATGGGCACATTTGAGGTCGCCACCAAAATGACGCCTGACTGAAATAAGGTCTCAAATAATCGACCGAGTAAAATGGCATCGCCAATGTCAGCCACAAAAAATTCATCAAAACAGATAAGCTGATATTGGGCGGCTATCTGCTTAGCAATATGAGTCAAGGGATCGCGGATCCCCGATGTCTGATTTAATTGCTGGTGGATCATAGCCATAAAACGATGAAAATGCAGGCGTAATATGGGTTGTTTCGCTTCAGGTAATGCGGGAGACACACTTTGGGTACACACATTGAGGCCAGACACACTCTGGCTACACACACTCTGATAGAACAAATCCATCAAAAAAGTTTTGCCTCGTCCAACATCGCCCCACAAATATAACCCCTGGGTTGCGGGTTGCGCTGAGGTATATTGCTGATAGAGCAGATCTAGGGCGAGTATGGCTTGCTGCTGCGCGGGATCATCAACCATATTGTGTTGAACGCGCTGCTGGTAGGCTTGTAATGGTGACATAACACTTAATGCAAATTGTTGATCTAAGTAGTATAACATTAACGGCTCACTTTATTATGGCGAGTATTTCCTTTAAACTATTGTAACAAAAGCAACAAATCATTAACCCTACCAAGGACAACAAAGTGAATAATAAAAATAAGGGGATGACCTATATTGGTGCCGATATGGCATTGGAAGGCGATGTCAATATCCAAGGGCCTGCGATGGTTGCAGGCCAAACCCAAGGCACCATTAATTCAACTGATCATATAAAAATTGAACTGGGCGGTGTCGTTGAAGGTGAAGTTTTTTGCCAAGAGATGCGTGTCTCGGGTGTATTTAAAGGCAAATTACATTGCAATAAGTTAGTGATTGTTAGCTCGGGCATTGTTGAAGGTGAGGTGTCGAGTCATCAAATGGAAATTTATGATGGTGGCCAATTTATCGGTATGCGCACCAAAGGGCCTGATGCGTCAGGGTTACCTCAGGCGGATGTTGAACCAAGTTCACTTAAAACGCCACATCAATCGTCACATCAACCTTTGCTCGCTGGCGCGGCCAATTCATCGTTTCAGACTTCTCGTAAACTCACTTACGCGGCGGTTGCTGCCATCGTGATTATTGCTGGCATTGTATTACAGCCCACAATCAGTTTGGCGCTAAATGATGATCAAGCGCTATCTTTTGATATCACTCAAGCGAACGTGACGCAATATCTGCCATCAGCATCGAGTAACATCGAGGACTCTGCAGAATTGACTAAGCAGAGCGAAGCGTTAATCAATGCCGATCAAAGTGATATGAACATGCCTATGGAAGATTTACCTGCATTAACGAAAACCACTGAAGCTCTGGGTGAGAGTCAGAATGTGAGTGATAGTGATAATATTGAGCAGAGCGAGTTGGGTCGACCATAAGCACACTGGATAAGCACCTCATCTCTTATCCAAAATTGAGGTTAAGAAACCCTTTTTGCTATCAAGCTTATATAAAAATGGCTTTGTTAATCATAGTGTTTACTGAATTAACAAAGCCATTGTTGTTATGTCTGCAGAAATCCAAACATCTTTATGGTTTATGGGTTGAGGCTTATGGATTAATCCGAGTTGGCATCCCAGTACGTTGCTCAAGTAATCGTTTTAATGTGAATGAATCGATTTCTGGGTGAGCAATAAAGCGGGTGATTTGCTTATTCAATGGTAATGCCAATGGCTGTTTTGATTCAAATTCAGCTTGTGTGCGTGACAATGGCTCATGCACTTCTAAGTAACGATTACCGTCTGGTTCTTCAGTTGCTTTAATCGGTTGATTAATAAACTCAACACGGGTACCAACCGGGACGCTATTAAATAGTTTTTCAATATCATCATCGCGCAAACGGACACAGCCTGAACTGACTCTAAGGCCAATACCAAATGTCGCATTAGTACCATGGATAGCATATAAATTACCGACATAAAGTGCGAATAACCCCATTGGGTTATCAGGGCCAGCAGGCCATACTGTCGGCAGTGTTATCCCTTTTGCGGCATATTCTTTATGCATACGAGCTGTGGGGGTCCACGTTGGATTCGGGCGTTTACGGTGCACTTTTGTCACCCATTGCTCGGGAGTATCTTTACCAATTTGACCAATGCCGATAGGCAATACGGTAACGCTTTTTTTATCTTCTGAATAATAATATAAGCGCATTTCCGCAGAGTTAATCACCATACCTTCATGCTTAGTGTTAGGTAGAATTAACTGCTGTGGGATCAATAACGTACTACCGGGTTTGGGCAAAAACGGGTCAACATCAGGGTTCGCTTCTAATAAATTAGTTAACCCTAACTGAAATTGTGCTGCAATTTTCTCTAGGGTCAATTTACCTTCGGGAACAACATAGTATTGATTTTCGCCCACCAAATTGCTGTTATCAGCGGGTAGATGATATTCAACTGCAGCACTCGAAAAGCTTAATACAATGGCCGTTGTTGCAAAGAAAGCAGAACGTAACAAATTAATCATAAGGGTTATATTATTCCTAAAAACAGACTTTATAGTATTAGCCTACAATATCTTGCCAAGCTTGACTATTGGTAAAGGTTATTAGCGCGCATCCTTACTTATTCCGTCTAAAAATTCAACTCATTTTTCACTTAACTTATTTTAATCTTAGCCGTTTAGCCAGCCGATGTAAGTTCCCGGAGTCAATTTGCAGATGGCGTGCGGTTGCCGCCCAATTACTTTGTTGTTGGGTAAAAATCTGTTGGATAAATTGGCTTTGAAACTGATCGGTGGCATCGCGTAAACTTGTTTGTGGTAATGATATTGCTGACTGTTTAACGGAGAGTTTTTTGTTAGGTTTCGGGATCGGCGCGGCGGGCTCAGCAAATTCAAAATGGCTATTTTTAATAATGCATAGACCCTCTTTTGGGCTTTGTGATTTGGCTAATACGGCGGCTCGATGGATAGCATGGTCAAGTTCACGTATGTTGCCAGGCCAATCATATTGTTCCAGTAATTGCAGTGATGAAGGCTCTAACCCTAAATGGGCCAAGTGTAATTGTTGCCGATAGCGCTCGACAAAGTAGCCCGCTAATAAATGGATATCTTGTTGACGTTCTCTTAGCGGCGGAACCAAAACTGGGAACACGCTTAAACGATGGTATAAATCGGCTCTAAATCGTCCGGCTAATACTTCGCTTTTAAGATCTTTATTGGTCGCGGCAATAATCCGCACATCGACTTTTAGGCTGCGATCATCGCCGACCTTTTGCACGTCGCCAAATTGCAGCACTCGCAGTAGTTTTGCTTGTAAGTTAAGTGGTAGTTCACCAATCTCATCTAAAAATAATGTGCCTTTATCGGCTACTTGAAATTTGCCGCTACGATGGCTAATGGCGCCAGTAAAGGCACCTTTTACATGGCCAAAGAGTTCGCTTTCGGCAACGGATTCTGCCAGTGCCGCACAGTTTAAATACTCTAGTGGTTTATTGGCTCGTCCAGATTGTTGATGGATTTGTTTGGCTATCAGCTCTTTACCTGTACCCGTTTCTCCTAAAATCAACACGTTGAGTTCAGTTTCCGCCACCACATTCACTTCATTAAGCAGTGATAATAGATTATCGGCTTGACCAATGATTTCGGTTTCGGTTTCTGTGTCTAATAGCCTAGAGGGTTGGGTAGGGGGGATGGTAAACGTTGACGCTTGTTTTTCAAGTTTATCAATCAGCAATGCGTTGTTTAATGAAGCCGCGGCAATTGCGCTAAAGCTGCGCAATTCATTATTAGTGAATTGAGCAAATTTATTGGGATCTAATGCATCAATCGTTAATGCGCCAATGAGTTGTTCATTGGCAATTAAGGGGAGGCCAATACAAGCATGCACTTTTAAGTCGCCATCGACATTGGGGATCAAACCATCATACGGATCGGCAAGTTCGCTATCGGCAGGGAAACGGACAATATCACCGGCTCGGGCAATGGCTTCAAGCCTTGGATGTTCGCTTAAAATAAAGCGGCGTCCTAATACATCCGCACTCAGTCCATCAATGGCTAATGGCGTGAATTGATGCCCTTGGAACGATAACAGTGCAGCAGCATCACAATCGAGGGTTTCTCTTACTGTCGTCAATAAACGGGAGAAGCGATCACGTTTAGATAAATTGGACGTGATATCGAGTGCGATACGCGTTAAGTCAGCTTGTCTTAATGCCATGCTAAACTCCAGAAAGGAACATAATGAGTGTCATTATGACAAATGTTAATATAACAACAAGGGTAAAGCCCAAATTGTTGAAATTAAAGGGGCCACAAAGGCCCCTGATGATGGTTATAAAAGCGTGTTTATCAATGCATACTTAGTTAATCGCTAATGCACCAGCTTGTTTCGCTTTAACGCCTTTGCTGGCAATGGCTTTCTTGATGATGTCAAAGAAGAACAACGCCAGCAACAATCCACCGATACTGAAAATAATGTCACCAAACATTCGCGTCCATACAAGGCTTTCCACTAAGTCGCTGTGGATCACAGCAGGTGAACGGGCATACCAATAGCCGTGGTCAATGACGGCAAAGAACTGCACAATCCCGACAGGCAATAATGACATAAACAGCATTGCGGCTAAGCCAATATTTAATGTCCAAAATGCCCCTTTAAGGTATTTGTGGTTCCATTGCATATCGCCTGTTAAGCCACGTAGACAGAATAGCATTAGCCCTATACCTAACATGCCGTACACGCCCATAAATGCACCATGAGAATGTGTCGCAGTAGTATTTAAACCTTGAATAAAATAGAGAGATATTGGTGGGTTAATTAAGAAACCTAATACACCGGCACCAATTAAGTTCCAAAATGAGGTGGCGACAAAGAACATAATGACCCAGTGATAACGTTCCATCCACGGACTGGCTTTACGTAAACGATAGGTTTCCACAGCTTCAAAACCAATTAATGCTAACGGCACAACTTCAAGTGCCGAGAATATTGCTCCCCAAGCAATGACTGAGGTTTGGGTACCGGTAAAGTATAAATGATGTAAGGTGCCGATTAAGCCGCCAGTTAAAAACACCACTGTTGTGAATAATACCGCACCGTTGGCACTGCGTGCACGGATAAGGCCTAAGCGAACTAACATTAATGCGATAACGGCTGTTGCAAATGTTTCAAAGAAGCCTTCTACCCATAAGTGCACTACCCACCAGCGCCAGTATTCAGCGATGGCAAGGTTTGAGTGTTTACCCATAAATAGGCCGGCACCATAAAATAAACCGATGGCAACACAAGAGGCGTACAGGATCCAAATTGCCGGCAGTATGTCGCTGTCAACTTTTAGTGCTGGGCGCATAGCGGCAGTAATTAACACTGTCCATATTAATAGGCCCACAAACAATAATATTTGCCAAACGCGTCCTAAATCAATGTATTCATATCCTTGATGTCCGAATAAATAGTTCATGTCCAGATTAAAATATTGTTGTACGCCAAGCCACTCGCCGGCCATAGAACCGAGCACGATAACAACTAATGCGACCCAAAGAACATTGACCCCTAAGCGTTGATACTTCGGCTCATATCCTGAAAGTGCAGGGGCAATATATAACCCTGTGCCCAACCATGCCGTGGCTATCCAAAATACTGCTAGCTGAGTATGCCAAGTACGGGTAACAGAATAAGGCAGAATTTCAGATATTGGGAAACCATAAAAATCTTGGCCTTCAACCGCGTAGTGCGCGGTAATAGCTCCAACCAATATTTGTAATAAAAATAGCGCAATAGCAGTGACAAAGTATTTGCCTACCGCTTTTTGAGATGGCGTTGGTTTAGTGAAAAATAAGGGATCATTTTTGGCTGGTTCTGGCAATGGTTCCTCTTTACAGGTGGCGTGATGCCAAGCCAACATGCCAATACCAAGAAGCAATGACACAAGACTTAATACTGACCAAACAATATTATCAGAAGTCGGTACGTTGCCAATTTGTGGATCGTATGGCCAGTTATTGGTGTAAGTGTAATCATAACCAGGGCGCTCAGTGACTGCCGCCCATGCTCCCCAAAAAAGAAAGCCGTTTAACAACTCTCGGTGGCTGGCATCCGTGATAGTACCTTCTTTCATGGCGTATTGTTCGCGCAATGATGACAGAGCAGGGTCGTCGCCAAAGAGTGATAAATAGTGTTGACTCACTTCATTTATCGCTGCAATTCTGGTGTTTGAAAGCGCAACATAGGTTTTATCTTCAGCACTGTCGACAACCGTATTATGCCGTATATCATTTCTGAGGGCTTCTTCTAAACCGGCTTGCTGCTCAGGATTGAGTTCAGCAAAATCACGATTAAAGCGCTCGTTAGCGGTGATCGATAACCAAGCCTGTGCTTCACGATGGAGCCAATCCGCAGTCCAATCTGGCGCCACATAAGAACCGTGACCCCAAATAGAACCCAGTTCGTGACCACCCATTGACCGCCACACTAATTGGCCTTGTTCGATATCATCTTGGGTAAATATGGGTTGGCCACTGGTGTCAGTAAAGGCGGTTGGGATCGGGGGTTTTTCTCGATATATGCCACTGCCTAAACTGAGTAATACAGTGAAGGAAGCAACAAGCACAATTAGCAGTGCAATACCGGTGAGTTTGTTTTTGCTCATAAATCCTCTTAGCGCAAAGTCATTTTGATACATATGGCACGTTTAAGCATAAGTCATGCCAACAACTATAATTTATATAAGTAATTGAAATTAAATTAAATTAAACACTTAGAGATGATTTAAGAATGTCATTAAGACACTCGGCGTAAATTGTTTAAATGACATTGGTGTCAAATTAACAGTCAAATAGAGTGATCTGCGTCACCCTATTGCTTTTGGCGCTAAAAGGTTGAGTTGTAGATAACACGGATAGCAATTGTGACAAGTGATAAACATTATGTTGGGTCAAGGTCAATGACTGGTTATGAGGAGTTAATTTTATAAGATTGATATATTAATTACCTATTTTACCTCACCTTAAGGCTTAGATTAACGGCGTTGCTATTTACTTAGCCTGCTAACTAGTTATAATACTTAGCCTGCTAACTAAATGGCTAGCCCCACTTGATATAAAGACAGCAGGCATAAAGACAAGAGGTATTAAGACAATATGCATAACGAATTAGACCGATTTAAAGAGTTACATCTCGCGGAGCAGCTTGGCAGATTGCATCGATTATGGCGAACTGCAGCCAATGTTGAATTAAAACCTTTGGGGTTAACTCATCCTCGTTGGACTGCATTGTGGAAATTATTACATTTGGGTGATGATGTTAGCCAAAAAGTGCTAGCTGATGCACTAGAAATAGAGCTGGCATCCTTGATGCGCACGCTAGGTCAACTAGAAGCGCAAGGCTATATAAAAAGACGCTGTTGTGAGAGTGATAAACGTGCTCGAATAGTAAGTTTGACACCGCAAGGTATCGACATTCTTAAGCAAATAGACACCCGGATTAAGCAAGTCCGTGCTGAATTATTAAAGGGTATTAGCCGTCAAGAATTAAGTGAATTTGAACGTGTTATTGGCCATATTAGTGAAAATGCTATCGTTAAGCTCAACCCGATTTCCGACCCTGTTAGTGAGACATAAGATGACCCCGGATCAACAATTTGCCCGCCTCGTTAAGATAGCCATTTTGATGTTTGTTATAATCTTTGGCTACTTTATGTTTGCCGATGCCGTTATTCCTCTAACACCCCAAGCTATGGCGACCAGAATAGTGACCAAAGTGACCCCGCAAGTGAGTGGTAAAATTGACTCTGTTGCCGTCACCAACAACCAATGGGTTAAAAAAGGGGATGTGTTATTTAAGATTGATCCTGCGCCTTTTACACTCGCGGTTGAGCAAGCACAGATAGCGCTTGAGCAAGTTAAACAAGGTAATGCCGAGCTCGATGCCAGCTTGCTAGCGGCAAAAGCGGATGTCCAGGCCAATAGCTCGAATGCGCTGCAAAAACGCAGTGAAGCGACGCGAAATGACAAACTGATATTGACCAATGGCGTGTCTCAGCAACTCAAAGATCAAGCCGATAGCGATGCGGTGACGGCAGAAGCTAATTTACAGGCCTCCAATGCGAGACTCGAACAGTTGAAAATCAGTCGAGGTCAATATGGTGAAGGTAATTTAAACGTTCGCCAAGCGCAGAATCGTTTAGAGCAAGCTGAATTGAACCTGTCTTATAGCCAAATTCGTGCCGCTCAAAATGGTGTGGTGACCAACTTACAACTTGAAGTGGGGAGTTTTGCTACTGTCGGTCAGCCACTCTTAGCACTTGTCTCTGAAAATGTTGACATTATTGCTGATTTTAGAGAGAAAACGCTGCGTGGTATTCAACTTCAGTCCAATGCTTTTATTGCTTTTGATGGCGATCCAGGCCGCTTATATCGTGCCAAAGTCAGCTCTGTTGATGCGGGTGTCAGTGCGGGGCAGTTTGAAGCCAATGGTAGTTTGGCAACACCAGAAGAATCGGTTCGTTGGGTGCGTAATGCCCAGCGGTTGCGATTACATTTAGCACTCGATCAACAAAAAATCCATTCACTTCCTTCAGGGTCGCGTGCCACGGTGCAATTAGTTCCTAATAACAGTGTGTTGGGCTTTTTTGCTAAGGTACAAATTAAAGCTATCAGTTTATTACACTATATTTATTAATCTCTTAGCGCTATTTAAGCTGAGTGACTCCGCAGCACTTATTTCGCCCATCGCCATTGATTCATTAAAGATTAAGCACTAATGAGTCGTGATGGGTAAAAATGAGTACTGAATGAGTGACGCTATTTTTACATTGTCTACAGGTGTCCTACATGCTACTACGTCATAGTCCCCTGACTGCGAATGATTTACGCCAATGTTTGCGAATAGCAACGGGGGCGACGCTAGGTTTTACCTTATGTAAGGTATTTAACTTAAGCTATGGGGTTTTTTTTACCGTGACCCCGATGTTATTACTCGGACTGGTGCCCGTGATGAATGCCCATGCTATGCGTCAATTGCTCGCAGCGGCAGTGATATCTGGATTGGAAGTCGGTCTGATAGGCGGTTTTTTCGGGGGCCATCCCGGTATCTTTTTCCCGGTAGTCTTTTTGCTGTTTTTATACCGCTTTGCTGCCATGTCTCGCGGAAGCTTGTTTTTATTTGGCGCAAATGGCGTGATCAGCTTAAGTATTATGCTAAATTTTGCCAGCTATCCAGGTGTCGATGTGAATACCTTAATCTTCAATAACTTGGGTGCTACGGTCGCATCCGTTATTATTGCTTATAGTATGAAAGCGTTAATACCTGATGTAGAACCTCGTGTGGCTATGTCTCAGGAGGCTAAAGCGCCACATCGTATGCGGCACGAAGCTTTATTGGGCGCAACAGTTGCCACCGTATCATTTGTGGTGTTCCAAGTGTTTAATTTACAAGGCTCCATGTCTGCCCAAGCCACAACCTTATTATTGTTATTTCCCATGCATTGGAATGGCGCTTTAGGTTATGCCCGCAAACGAGCGATAGGGACTTTGCTTGGGGTATCGTTTGGGATCATGATACAGATGTTACTTTATGATTGGTCCGGGCTGCTTATTCTAATTATTCCGTCATTGTGGATTGGCCTTATGCTGTTTAGCCAAGTGCATGTGAGCGAGGCGAGTGGTTCTGGGGTCGGATTTGGTGCACTGACAACCTTAGGTATTTTATTTGGTCAGTATTTAACCCCGAATAATGATTTTATTTTTAGTGCCTTATACCGCGTCAGCAGCACGTTATTCGCGATCGTGGCGACGTTATTAGTCTGTTTGTTAGTACATCAACTATTGAACCGGTTTGAGAGCACTCAATTCGGTTGATGGTTTTATGAGTGCGATAGAGAGAGGCTGAGAATGATAAAGAGCGGTAGAGAGAGATAAAGAGAGATAGAGGGCGATAAAGGGCGATAAAGGGCGATAAAGAGCGATAAAGATAGAGATAGAAAGCGGTAGGGATATTTGACGGACGTTCGAAAATGCTGCTATTTAATCTAGAATCGATTCATTTAACCTAGGATCAGTTCATTCTATCAGAGTCGAATAACATGCGGCTGTTAACGCCTAAAACGATTAACGTCTATAAGGCTATGATTGAAATGACGCATTGTTAAGCCAACGAGCGTCACTTATTTTACCGTTAAGCAGCGCTGAATAACACGCTTGTTTGGCATAGATTATTGCCAGCCGATTTTCCATAATTGCTGGTTTTTAAGATCGCGCCAGTCAATGGCAAATTCTTCGGCATTCATTTCTGCCCGGATCAGGCATTCAATGACATTGTGCTGTTCGTCATACGCCACTTTAGTCACAGTAAAATGCTTTAACTTTTGCACCACGTTAACCTTGGTCCACTTACTATTGAGTAATTTTTTAGCATGAATTGGGTTCATATTCATAGTCATCTTGTGGCTCATATTGAGTACCCGCGTTTGTACGAGCGTTAGTTGCTCGGTGAGCGGTTGATTAATAACGATTGTAATTGACTCAAATCTTCGATAACAATATCGGCTAAATGTTGATACGCACTTTCAATGCCATGATTAATAAAACACGCTATCATCCCCGCGTTATTAGCGGCTTGAATGTCGTATAAATAATCACCAACATAGATGATATCCTGGGGATCCATGTGCCACTGCGCCGCGATGGCTAATAACGCGTCGGGTGCCGGTTTTGCAGGAAAATCCTCGCGGGTTAACACCGGGCTAATAGTAATATTATTCTGAAAAACTTTGATGCTGCTGGCCGCCAGACTATTACGAGTCACTATCGCCGTGGGTAACAGGGCCAGTTTAATCGCCTTAAGCAAGTCATGCATACCTTTAATCGGTTTGGCGTTAATGGCATCTTGATGCTCGTGTTGCATAATAATGTTATTGGCATTTTGCTTAGCCGTTGTACAGGTTAACTTATCAACATACTCAAGTAGATCCATGCTCTGTGGGCAACCGATCTGTTGGCGGATCAGCTTGAAATTTAACCTTGACTCCACTAGCGTGCCGTCTAAATCGAAAATAATGCCGGTAATTGGCCTCGATAAACTCCTCGATAAACTCAATGAATGCCCTTATTAATCATCTTGGTAGGTAGGTTAATGGTAAAATATACCATTATATTAGTCTCTGTGGCTTACCTATAAGCCTGCAGCTAAAAACGTCACTGGTTATTTAAATTGAACTGATTGTATCTCAATAGCAAATGAACCTTGTTGCTGTTTTGCTATCAAAATACCCAGACGATCTAAGTGTTCAAACGCGAGTTCGGCTGCTGGGGACACTTTTCTGCCTCGAAAGCTGACATAAAAATCCTCGGCCGAAAAGGTATGTTTGGTGACTGTATTGGCAGTGGTAACAAAGTCTGCCACATAAGCTTCACCATAGTTTAAATGCGGCGTTTTAAGGCGCAATTGATACACTTTACCATCGCCTTTAACGGTTAAGGTTAACTGTGTTGCTGGCGTCATTAGCTGCCTCAGCTGATACTCAGCTGAGGCAAATCCACCCTGGTTCTCTAAAGAGACCGTACCATTGAATCGGATGGCTTGTTGATCGGCCGATAGACCGATTTGGCTTGTTGATACGCCGCCCATCACAGTATCGTTACTGATTTTCCAGCGAGACAGTCCACTGGGATCGTTCAGGTTAATTTGCATAGTGTCCTCAGCAGTTGCACTCACAGCCGTTGCACTAACAGCAGTTAAACTCACCGTCATTACACTCACAATCAGGCTGGCGAGCAAAAGCAAGCTGGCTCGTCGGCGTATATAATTGAACAGTATAGTCTCGACGTTGAACATCTACATCACCTTAGTTGTGTCAGGTTATTAGCCGCGGATCAGGCAGAAATAAACTGAACGGTTGAGCCTTAGGTTGCCCAAGTCTAGATCGCGTCACGCTAGGTGGATAACGAATTCGGATCGAGGTCAATAGGGCTGCTGAACCACTGCTAAACTGTGACTAATTAATACGTTGATTTTGTGCTCTTGGTTCACTTGATGGCGTTGGCGCCTGTGATATGCCCTATCAATACGGGAGATAATGAGCTTTTACAATCGACAAAACAGGGTGTTGCTATTATCCTGTTCACTTAGATTTTGAGTTGTAGGAGCACAGTATTTTGGTCGTAGACAGTGAGTTATCCGCTCCATTATCCCCGCTGACTTTTCATGTCGTTAGCATTAATTTATTCAATTTTATCCAACCACCTAATGCCTTTTACGACTTTGAAAATATTTACTCAGATGAACAATGGCAAAAAAAGTGTGTTTGGTTAAGTGATTTTATTCAACAGCATTCGCCCGATGTCATCGGTTTTCAAGAAGTCTTCAGCCCCGATGCGTTAGCGAAGTTGGTCAACTCACTGGGTTATGAGCATTTTGCCGTCGTCGATGCACCCGAGCTTGTTAGTGATTACGTTTATCGCAGTCCCGTGGTGGCGATAGCATCAAAATATCCAATAATAGAGATTGCCAATGTGGTGCCCGACTCGCAGCTGGTGGCGCAACTGGGGCTTAGCGACACATTTGCATTTAGCCGGAAACCACTCAGAGCGACGGTGCAGCTGCCCGTGTTAGGGCCGTGCGATTGCTATGTTATCCACCTTAAATCAAAACGCAGCGGTATTAACCGTGATGATTTAGCCGAAAGTGGCTTACAGGGCGCGGCTGATTTTGTGGCTCGGCAGGTATTGGGCAGTTGGGCATCGAGTTTACAGCGAGGCAGTGAAGCGGCATTACTGTGCCATCAGATGTTGATCCGCAGACAACGCAGCCAACACCCTTTTATGTTAATGGGTGATTTTAACGATACCTTGCGCAGTGAGTTATTAGGTGCATTTCGACATCAATTACGGGTTTACCGCAATGACATTGAAGACGCTGAATTAGCTAAGCTGGGTCAGACGGCTTTGATGTCTGAATTGCATCAAAATAGCCTGTTCGATAGCTATGATTTGTATCTTGCGGCGACAAAATGTAATGCCACCTTGGCTCAAGATGAGTTTGAGTCCAGCGTAGCACTCGATGATGAACCGCATCCCGTCCGGCCGCCGACCCATTATTATGCTAACAGCGGCTCAGTACTTGATTACATTTTAGTGTCGAGTGAGTTTAATCCGACTCAACAACAAAACCTTGCTCATGTGGTTGATTACCAAACGTTTGATCGTCATTTGGTTCGACCTGATTATGATCGCGATCGCAACAGTACGGATCATGCGCCAGTGATGATGAGCTTTAATGTGCGCAGTTAGGGTCTGTTGATCGTGGTCAACATCAGCGATATAGCCTGTAGCGTTAACGCGTACCATACCCAATGACAGCCATAAAAAAAGCGCCTAACGCGCTTTTTTTATGGCAAAAAATCAATGCGGTTTATATAAACTTATTTATATAAAGATGGAGTTTCTTTGGTGGGGCGGGTTTTAAAACGTCGATGTAACCACATATATTGGGCTTTGTTGCGGCTAATGAGCGTTTCGATAATCTGGTTGCCACGGATAGCATCGTCCGTTTCATTGTCGCCGGGGAAGTTTTCCAAAGGCGGCATGATCTCTAAGGTATAGCCGTTATCATCGCTATTACGTTCCACAAAAAAAGGCACCACATTGGCTTTACCTAATTTCGCCAGTGCGGTGGCTCCGGTAATGGTGGCCGCATCGGGTACCCCAAAAAAAGGAATAAACACCGCGCTTGAGCGACCAAAATCTTGATCGGCGGTATACCAAATAATGTCAGGGCCACGCAGGCTGCGGATCATTTGGCGCACATCGCGCTTAGACACTAAGCCTTTATTTGAGCGTAAGCGACCTTTGACTTGTAAGTATTCCATCACCGGATTGTTGTGGGGACGATACACCCCAATGCCAGGGGCAAATTGGCCAAAAATACGCGCGCCCATTTCAAGTGGTAAACAATGCACCGCAAATAAAATCACCCCTTTGCCACTGTCTAAGCTCTGGCTAACATGCTCAGTGCCTTTGATGGTCATATGTTGTTGCACGCGCTCATTTGACCACCACCATGCGTTAATGGTGTCAAATAAGGCTTTGCCAGTTTCTTCAAAAGTGCGCTCAAGCAGGTGCTGCTTGTCGGTGTCACTCATATCTGGAAAGCATAAATCGATATTACGTCTGGCGGTATGGGCTCTTCCGCTGGCGAGCTTCATGACTAAGCGGCCAATGCCACTGCCGATTTTCATCTGCCAAGGTAAGGGTAATAGCAAGGTTAAACGCATTAAACCGACGCCAAACCACATAGGCCAATGTTTAGGATGATATAAATCAGAAGAAAATTCGGCTTTCTCGACCACGGACAACTCATCTAGTTTACAAAAATTATTTGTTATTCTACCTCATATTTTGATCAAAATTAGGTACAATCACGGTTAAATTTTTACAAGACAGTGAATACACCATGAAGGTTTCTCTCCCCGCTTTTGAAAATGGGCGCGTTTTAGTGATTGGCGATGTGATGTTAGATCGTTATTGGGTTGGCCCTACGGGACGCATTTCACCCGAAGCCCCGGTACCTGTTGTTAAAATTAATCAAATTGAAGATAGACCCGGCGGTGCCGCTAACGTGGCATTAAACATTGCTACCTTAGGTGGACATGTCCAGTTAGCGGGCATAGTAGGCCAAGATGAAACCGCACAAGCCTTAACCCAAGGGGTAAAAGTATTTGGCGTTGAACCGCAATGGTTAACAGTAGCAGACAAGCCAACGATTACTAAGTTACGGGTTTTGTCGCGTAATCAACAGTTAATCCGCTTAGATTTTGAAGAGCACTTTGATCCAGCGACGAGCCAAGCGTTATTCGCCCAAAGCGAAGCCATTCTAGACAATGTCGATGTGTTGGTCTTGTCTGATTATGCCAAAGGCGCCATTGATGAACCTAAAGTGTTTATTGCGAAAGCGCGGGCTAAAGGCGTTAAAGTGTTAGTTGATCCAAAAGGGCATGATTTTGCCCGTTACCATGGAGCCTCGTTGATCACCCCTAATATGAGTGAGTTTGAAGCGGTTGTTGGTATGGTGACGAGCGAAGCTGATTTAATCGAAAAAGCCCAAAAACTGATTAAGTTGCACGAGTTTGATGCCATTTTAGTGACCCGTTCTGAAAAGGGCATGACCTTAGTGTCGCAAGATCAACCTGAACTGCATATTCCCACCGTAGCCCGCGAGGTTCACGATGTGACTGGCGCCGGTGATACGGTGATCTCCGCTCTGGCGATATCCATTGCTGCGGGTGCGACGTTAGCGCAAGCGTGTGCGATTGCCAATACGGCAGCCGGTGTGGTGGTGGGTAAATTAGGCACTTCGACCGTTAACCGTATTGAACTCATTCAGGCATTAGCGCTTAACCATGGTGAGTCTGGTTTTGGGGTGATGACCGAAGATCAACTGGCTTATGCAATGGAGCAGGCGCGTTTACGCGGTGAACGTATTGTGATGACCAATGGGTGTTTTGATATTTTACACGCTGGCCACGTCAGTTATTTACAGCAAGCGAAAGCCTTAGGCGACCGTCTCATTGTTGCCGTGAATGATGATGACTCGGTGACACGCTTAAAAGGCCCTGGACGTCCGGTTAATCCTGTAGACCGGCGTATGGCGGTTTTAGCGGGCTTAGCGGCGGTAGATTGGGTGGTTCCATTCACTGAAGACACGCCACAACGGATTATTACGCGTTTATTGCCCGATTCTTTGGTTAAAGGTGGCGATTATAAGGCGGATGACATTGCGGGGGGGGCCGAAGTGATCGCCGCTGGCGGCAAGGTTGAAGTGCTCGGTTTTGAAGCGGGAGTGTCGACCACGGCCATTATTGAAAATATTATGTCACAAAAATAATTAATGCTTAGGTCTGGCCATGCTGATGACAGATATTATTAAGGCAGTATTGAAGCCAGTATTGAAGCGAGTACTGGTGCTATTAAGCTATGGCGTTGCGAGTGCCGCGTTATTAGCGGCTCAGCCTATCGACAGTCAGATCATTGATAATCCGGCTAGCGCTCCACTGTCGCTGGCCGCTCAGGCCGCACCAGATGCGGCCCATGATGACATTCGCCAAGCCTATTTCACCCCGATAGCATCCAAACAAGCCTTAGTGTGTCATTTATCTGCCCTCACGCAGTGCATTGGCTTGCTGCCGCAATCCTTGCAACAACAACTGGCGTTTTCAGCGTCCCATATTCGTCGCGCGCTCGGGCGTAAAAGTGCCATGGTGCTGGTCGCTGAACATGACATCATTGCTGGGGTGATTATTGTTAATCCCGCCCAAGATAGGGACGAACAGAGTGGTTCCATTGGTTTAACGACTTATCGGCTGGCGTTAGTGAAACAAGCGCAATTAACCTTGTGGCATGAAATAGGGCATTTATACAACATTAGTCTGCAAGACAGTATTTTACCTTCCTCATTAAGCCAATATCAGCATGAATGGCTCGCTGATCTGTATCTGTTATGGCGTATTGCGCAACACTATCAGCAGCTCGATCTGGCATGGCAGCAGTTTCATCGGCGTAATCTGGCCCTTATTAACGACAGTGGCAATTTGTCGCATTGGAGTTCGCCCCAATTACAAATAGTATTAAGTCGCTTTGATGTACAGCAATTACAGCATTTTACTCGGTATGACGATTTTTTAACGGCGGTTTATCCGTTAATGCCAACGTGGTCAAGGCGTGACATGGGCGAGTTTTCCAGTTTAATCCAGCGTACGTTTGGCGCGGGAGTGGTTCAGTCTCTGCCTAGGTATATGTTTTGGCGCCAACCTAAGTTAATTGAAGTCTTGTCGCCGACCTTAGAACAGCTGATGGGCAAGGCTGAAACGCAGCATTGGTTTAAAAATCAATTCTCAAGCGCAAAATAATGTTGTAAATGTTTATTTTTCATTTTTTTACCGTATGCAAAACATTGTTTTGGGTTTTTTTATAGGCTTTGATTTTAAAGGGCAAAATAATAATTATCGCGATAATCCTCTGTTTTATGCTGGCATTCTGAATGTTGTACGGTTAAAAATGTTGTCATTTTGCTAATTCTTAGCAGAAATTTCTGGTTTGGTCTGGTAATATCTTCCACTGAAATAGTTAGAGAGACCAAGTTTATGGCCAAACGTTCACGAGTTGAAACTGAGTTAACTGTTAACCAAATTTTAGATGAAGCCTTTAAGCAAATCCTCACCATTGGGTTTGAGGCAATGTCTTATACCACGCTATCTGCAGCGACTGGCGTCAGCCGTACTGGTATTAGTCATCATTTTCCGCGTAAAACGAAATTTCTAGTGTGTTTAGATCAACGTATTGGGGAATTTTTTATCGAAGGTTTAGATTTTTCTTCCACAGAAGCATTATCACAATCGTGGGTTGAAGCGATGCAGACCCCTGAACGTAAAGCCGTATTACAGCTGTTTTTCAGTTTATGTGGTAGTGCTGATGAAAACATGAAAAAATTCAAGTCGCTTGATGTTGTCAAAGAGGTTGCTGTTAGCCATTTTGCTGAGGTTGGGCATCAATATGTTGAACAACTGATCGGTAATAGTGCATTGGCATTATTGCAAGATGAGCAATCGGTATACTAAATATCAATATACTCAATAAATATGGGTATCAAGCGTTTGACTATTTGAGTGTTACCCTAAAAATAGAAGAGAGACCATTCCGTATTGATATCTGAGCATTGACCATGCTGGATCGAGCAGATGTTGTTTACGGAATGGTATTTCGTCATAAGCGATGGCTCACGGATCAATCTTTTACGCTAGATTTACGCCCGTTTCCTGCTTTCATATCGGTCGCACATTTGCTGCGCTTTCTCTTGCTCATACTCGCGTAATCCGCTTAATACTAACGTTTTTACTCCGCTACCTATGACTTGTCCTTGGCTTTGAAGTTCAAATGTGAGGGTAACATCACCGCGCTTACCTTCAATTACGAAGTCTTGTTTAATCAAGTGTAAACTGATGGTGCTGAAGTCGAAATGATCTAAATGAAACGACATACTTTCGTAAATAACCAAGGGACGATCTGGATTGATCATCATCTTGTATTGCTTCATCATTGGCACTAATACATGGATAAAATTCAAGCCTGAAAACGCGACATAGCTTTTAATAAATGCGGCCGTTTGCACGTCACATTGGCACTCGTCACCTTGTCTTTCAATATGCAGATATTCTTTGCCTTTGGTGTCGCAAAGGCTGAATTTATCAGCCACATTTTTATCTACGTTTAACTCCACGCGATCGCCGACCATACCGGCAAACTTAAACTGCATATTCTGGCTTAAGCCGTATTCGGTTAACACTAACGCAAACAATAAATCGCCTGGGACACAAAAGCGTTTAGCGCCCACATCATGAATGGGGTTGAAATCTTCGGCGACTTTTTTAGCAAAATCACTGGCTTGTTGAGCCGAAATAAACACACTTTGATCTTGCTTAGTAAAATAAGGTGATAAAAACATAAAGAATAATTCTTATTGGTCAGTTGTCTGCTGTCACACTACAGCGGTTTGTTACTGATTATGCAGCAATAAACATGTTTTTGGGCAACAATTTATTAATAAAATAGTTAATTGAGCGAGAGTGTACTTTAAAACTTCAAATAAACTCACCCGATGACTAGGCCCTAATTACACCTCTTTCCATTGCAAGTTATTCAATGGGTATCCACCAAACCACTTTGGCTCGTCAAGTACGAAGTGAGAGGTTATATTTTCTATGCCTAAATCCGACTGTAAAAGCTCATCACAAAAATGATTAAACTCTTCAATCGAAGTACAAATGACAAAAGCGATATAATCAATCCCTCCATTAACTCTTAAGCAGTCGACTATTTGAGGATACTTTTTTGCAGAACGTTCGAAAATAGAGCAGTTTTGGTAAGTGTTACTCTTTAGTTTGATATTAATATAGGCTTTTACATTAATGCAGAGTTGATTTATATCTAACGCCATCACATATTGTAATATATAACCACAATCTTCCATAGCTTTAACTCGTTGCAGGCATGCGCTGGGTGACAAACTTACCCGCTCAGATAATTCGTTATTACTAATTCGAGAATTATTCTGTAATTCAATAAGAATATTACGATTTATTTTATCCAGTTTGACAGGTTTTTTTATCATTCATCTTGTCCTTTTATACCTTGCAAAAGAATAACCTGATTGGTAGGCATTATTCACCAAATAACTCAAAATAGTTAACATATTTCCGATTAAAATTTTTATTAAATATATTATAATTATTAAATTATGATTTTATGGAGAGTATAGGTGATACACAACCCAAAAGTAAAAATACACACGGACATTGGCGACCTTATCGTTACTCTATACGCTGATAAAGCACCAGTAACAGTCGATAACTTCTTAAATTATGTCCACAAAAAACGATTCAATGACTCTACGATATTTCGAATTGTCACTGAAAATAATGCTGAGCAGCCTGAAGATGCCAATACAAAAATTCAAGTGATCCAGGCGGGATTACCGCCAGAACATCCCTTACTCTTACCGCCGATATTACATGAGTCGACAAAAGACACTGGGCTTTCACATACTCATGGCACCATCTCGATGGCGAGATTTAATCCGGGTAGTGCTGATGGTAGCTTCTTTTTCTGTGTTGGTGATCAATTAGAACTTGATTATGGTGGCAAACGTTATAGTGATGGCCTGGGTTTTGCTGCTTTTGGCCGAATTACTGACGGTATGGACGTGTTAGCAAGTATTTTTGAAAAGGCAGAGCCACAAGAGTATCTTAAGAATGAAATCATAATAAAATCAATAGCCTTGATTTAACGTCAAGACTATTTTGTTTATAGAATAGCCTTATTTTGATTGATAAGCTAGAGGGGTCATTAACAGAAAACAAGCTACAAAAAAGATAGACCCCATTACATTTACCTCTAAGTAGCTAAAGTCCAACATAATTTCACTTGCCGCAACCGGACCAACAATGTAACCGACACCAACCCAGGTTTGGGCTGCAGTAATATATTTTCCTGAGTGGTCTGCATCTGAAATAATCGCAAAAGTTCTTGCGCCCACAATACTCCAAAAGAAACTGAATATACTTAATAAAGCTAAATATTTAAATTCACTGACTTCAAAAGACACAAAAATCAAACAAGCGCTCATCAATACAATAGAGAGCAGTAGCAACAAGGTGCTCTTGCCTTTAATATTTAACCAAGCAAAGAATAGTGCTCCCAATAAGCCTGCTATCATAGCAAGGGCGAGTGCTTGAGAAACATAGTCTAAAGATAATCCTGCATCCGTACCTACAAAGGAAATGTAACTCCACGTACCGCCTATACCGATGTAAAAACAAAATAAACCAGCAAGTGCGATAAGAAAGTATCGCGTGGAAATTGTGTTTATAGCGCTATCATTTGTAAGCTTACTTTTGTAGCTTTGACTGTTTTTGGGTAAATTGTTGATGACAAATAATGGTGTTAAATAAAATATTGCCATGGCTACAAATACCCCCTGTAGCCCAGCAAATTGATAAATGGGTGCAACAGCAACCAGACCGAGTGCTTGAACGGCAACGACCACCGCGGTATAAAACCCAAACCAACGATTCGGGTTAGTCGTCATACCGATTGAAGTGATGCCAACGGCCACGAGTAAACCTTCACCAATACCAGCAATAACTCGAATGAGGCACAACATCAAAAAATCACCGGTGTAGGCAGATGCCAAATTTGCACAGCAGCTCAATACCACTCCGGCAATGACGATATTCCTGAAATTAAGCTTTGCAACAAATGTTGAAAATACGAGGGTAGCCACCACGATACCCATCGCATCGGTAGCGGCTAAATACCCCACTTGCACATTTGTCAGCTTCATTGTTAATGCAATAACTTCTAAATATACAGGCAAAAATAATAATACTAAGTAACCAATTGGAGCGGTTAACAAGCCTGCTAAACCAAATGCAAAATCTTTGGTTTTATGAATTGGTAATGTAGACATATAATCCTTTTGTTTTTAGAAGTCTTAATATTCAATAAAGTTACTGATTATATTGGTATATTTCTATAGCTTCCTGTTCGGAAATAAATCCATTAACAATATCTTTAGTGATAGATTGTGCTGAACGTTTTAACGGGTCTCCCCAACCGCCACCATTGCCAGTGACTAGGCGTATTAAGTCACCTTTCTCTAAAGGATATCGGCTTTTTCGACTGAATCTAGCTTTTTCATTGCCATCACTATCAATAATCGCGATATAGTTACAAGAACCGTTCTGGCCACCATTGGTTCCCCATGTTGGTGTGATCCCTCGACCAAAAAAGCTCGAAATATCAGCTCCATCACCTAATACGCGATACTCGAGAATAACCCCTTTACCACCGCGAAATTCACCACAACCTGCACTATCTGGATTAAATTCATAGCGCTCAACGCGAACACCATAACGCTCTTCAGTGATCTCTATGGGTATATTGCTAGTTTCGCCATTGCCAACACAGAACTGACCAGACTCACCATCTTTGATGATATTTGCTCCCCAACCACCGACTAATGGTTCAACCAACAAAAATGGTTCTTTTGTCAGAGGATTAATTCCCGATAAGCTTATTGTGCACACAGAGCCAAATTGACCTGCAGTTAATACATCTGGAATGGCAGAGGAGAGTGCTTTACGGATCACATCCGCTGCACAAACCATCGACTCAAAATAGGATGAAACTGGAGCAGGGCGCTGGGCTGTTAATATTGTGCCCTCTGGACACTCGACTCTAAGACGTCTAAAGCAACCGTCAGTAGCCGCTGCATTGGGCTTTACAACGCCCATAAATACTTCTCTCGCTGCCGAAACAAGCACACCCATAGTGCAATTAATTGGCCCAAGTGCTTGTTTTGACGAACCTGTAAAATCACAAATAAACTCTTCATCAGTGATAGTGACTTTGACTTTAATGACAAAGGGGCCGTGTCCCATACCATCTTCGTCGATAATGTCTTCAGCATAAAAGTCGCCTTTGGGTAACGTTTTAAACTTTTCAAACACCATGGTATCGCCGTGATCTAATAGTTTATCAATTGCTGTTAATGTTGTTTCTTGTCCATATTTTTCTATCAAAGATAAAAAGCGCTGTTCACCTACTTTTAATGATGCCGCACAGGCTTTTAAATCACCCAAGGTCATTTCGGGTAAGCGCACATTTGCTTCGATCAAATCTAACAGCGCTTTATTTTGAATGCCTTTTTCATACACTTTGATACCTGGGAACTGTAGGCCTTCTTGATAAATAGACGTTGCATCAGCACTGTAGCTTCCAGGGTCTTTGCCGCCAACTTCAGTCCAATGTGCTTTATTGGCTGTCCATGCAACCAATGTATGCTGATAAAATATAGGACGGATCATACAAACATCTGATAAATGAGTGCCTCCGCCTGAGTATGGGTCATTTAAGATAAATACATCATCGGCATAAATATTATTGGCATCAAACTTTTCAATGATGCGCTGCACTGCGGCGTCGAGTGTTCCTATAAAACCCGGAATACCGTTACCTTGTGATATTAATCGCCCTTGGGCATCTGTTACCCCAATACCATAATCTAATGATTCGTAAATAATTGGACTTTTGCTGCTGCGCTTCAATGCTAAAAACATTTCTTCGCCAATGGCTATTAATGCATTTTTAATGATTTCTATAGTAAAGATATCAACAGATTTAGGCTGCTGATGTTCTTTGTTGGCTTGATTGATTGTCATGTTTAAAGTCCTTTAACTTAATACGTTAAGTGGATATGTATGCCACCAAAAGCATCAATTTCTACTTTGTTGTCAGGTAGAATGACTGTCGTAGTCGTTGGTTCTTCAATAATGGCTGGCCCTGAGAATTCCATACCGTGAGTCAATAATTCACGTTGATAAATATGGGTATTGTGGGTTCCCAGCTCATCGAAATCGACATCGCGTTGGCCAATAATCGCAGTTGAAGCATCTGCACTTTCACTTTTTGCTACCGGGGTGATTTCAGCTTTATCTAATAGACCAAACGCAACCAAATGAATGTTGACAATTTCTATCGCTGAATCTTCAAGGTTGAAGGTATATTCTTGCTCATGAGCTTGGTGAAAACGCTGGGATAAAGTATAAATAAATTCTTTATTATCGAGTGATAACGCAGGAAGAGGTATTTTTACGGTATGTTCTTGACCATGATAACGAGCATCTACATAAAGCTCTAACATCACTTTATCATCACTAAAACCATCTTCTTGATAGCTTGCTAATGCATTGCTGATCACGCCATCAAAGGCTTTACCAATGTCTGTTTTACTGTCATGGGTAATACTGATTTTATGGGTGTGAATATAATCTCGACGTAAATCAAGCATCAGCATTCCCCAGGCCGAAAACACACCAGCAAAGGGCGGAATAATTACCTTTCGAATATTAAGTTCTTTTGCTAGCGCAGTGGCGTGTAAAGCCCCGCCGCCGCCGAATGCCATAAGTGAAAAGTCGCGTGGATCAAAACCTCTGTTTACCGAAATAAGCTTAAGGGCATTAACCATGTTTGAATTCGCAATTTTCAATACGCCATGTGCAATCTCCATTGCGGTGACACCAAGCGTATCACCGAGTTTTTTGAAGGCGTTATGCACAGCTTGTTGAGCCGGTTTGATTTCTCCACCCGCAAAGTTGTCGGGATTAATTCGTCCCGTATAAAGATTGGCATCTGTTGTCGTTGGTTCTGTGCCATTGCGACCATAAGCCACTGGTCCAGGTGTTGAGCCAGCACTTTTTGGCCCTACATGTAAACTACCTGCAGCGTCTATCCAGGCGATACTGCCCCCACCATTACCTATTTCAACGATATCAATTACGGGGGTTTTTATGGGATAACCCGCTGTGCTCTGTGTTTTCTCGAGCATGTACTCGGTGGTGATCCGCGTTTCTCCTCGGTTGATGAGTGAGCACTTTGCTGTTGTACCTCCAATATCTAAAGCTAGCAGGTTTTCGTTACCGATAACTTTACCGTATGCTACAGCGCCTAAAATTCCGCCTACAGGGCCTGACTCTACAAGTGTAATAGGGTTTTTACATGCGGCCTTTAAGGTTGCAATACCGCCATTTGACTGCATGATGTAAGGGGCATTTTTTAATCCCTTTTCGGTGAGTTTTTCATTAAGTTTATTTAAATATTGCTGAGCGGGTGGGAGCACATATGCTGATAATACTGTGGTGTTCGTTCGCTCATATTCTCTCCACTCCGATGAAATTTCATAAGAGGCAATAACATCCACTTCAGGCCAGTATTTTTGGATCGCTATTACGGCTGCTTTTTCATGCTCATTATTCAAATAAGAATGTAAAAAGCACACCGCAATAGCCTGAATATCTAGGGATTTAAAGTACGTTAAGATCTCTGGTAATAATGAGAGATCAAGCGGCGTTATTTCTAGGCCCAAATGGTCCAAGCGTCCTGGTAATTCTCTGCGCAAATGGCGCTCAACAAAAGGACTTGGTTTTTGATAGCAATTATTAAAAATATCAGGGGTGTTACCCCGGGCTATTTCTAACACATCGCGAAATCCTTGAGTGGTAATTAACGCTGTTTTCACGCCTTTACGTTCGGTAATTGCGTTGATAACCACGGTTGAACCGTGTGCAAAAAAGTCGACATCGGCTAACGATATATTTGCTTTATTAACAGTATTAATCACGCCTTGTTCAAAATTAGGTGGGGTAGTATCACTTTTAACCGCTTTTACTGTGCCTTGTTCAATATAAACAAGATCAGTAAACGTACCACCGACATCAGTCGCAACTCTAATCGTCATAATAATCTCTTTAAATAAATCAGAAAGGGTCGCCACATATTTGTGGCGACCATAAAACTTAGAATGAATACTTAGCTTGAACCCCAACTTGTCGAGGGCTGTTTTGCATGCGAATTAATGGGTTGTATAGGAATACTGTTTCTGGAGATTGCTCATCTAAGATATTGTTGGCAAACAATGAAACTGACCACGACTCATTATTGACGGTGAAATTAGCGTTGAGGTAGGTGTGAGAGTCTGTTTCTCCGGTATCATCATTGTAGATATCAAAGCTTCTTGGCCCGACAGTGTTAAATGCTAAGCGTGAGCTTAGTAACCAGTCTTTATGTAATTCAGTGTAATGAGTAATAGAGCCATTAAAGTTAAACTTAGAGACGTAAGGCATTGTACCACCTTCAGTTTCTTGTAAATCACGCCCTGATAAGATGTCAGTTCCTTTATTTTCAGTTATTTCGTTATCAATATAGCCAGCCCCAAAAGACACTTTAATGTCTTCAGTCACATTGGCAGATAACTCTAGTTCTAATCCATTAATGATCACTTCATCGATATTTAAGTTTTCTAGGGTGAAAGTAGACGGGTTTAAACGCGTAAACTGAGCATCTTGCTGCACAATTCTAAAGGCCGCTAGATTTAACCAAATGGTGTCATCAAGCCAAGTTGTTTTAGAGCCAATTTCAATTGTGTCGGACACTTCTTTATCATATTGACGATTGACGGTAGGTGAGTATTCATTAAAACCACCACTTCTGAAGCCTTTTGAATAGGTGGTGTAAAGTAAAACATCGGGCGTATATTGCCAAGCAAGTGAGGCTTTAGGTTGGAGTTGGCTATAGGTTTGTTCGGCTTTTGATGCCGCTTTATCGCGTTTATCATATGCTTCGCGTGTTTCTGAGTCATACCTTAATGCAAATGTTAACTCTAAATCATCGGTAATATCATAATTACCTTGCCCAAAAAAGGCATAGGCGTAACTGTCTAGGACTGTTTTTTCACCTTCTAATACCAGAGAAGGATCTGAAGCCATTAGTGCTTTTACATCATTGTAGGACACAAGTTCTGTTGGTGTGACATCAATAACCTGGTCATATGAAACATACCTGTCTTTTGTTTCTGCAAAACTGCCTAAGGCCCAACTAAATCCATCGTTGCTCTCTGAGACAAATCTCACTTCGAGATTCTCTGAACTTTCTTTTATCGGGTTGATTTGTGTTATTGGGAAATAAAAGTTTTCCTCGCTTGCGTCGGAGTGAGTAAAATCACCATCAGCAAAAAACTCAATATCTGAATCATTTGCAGAAAGCACTACTACCAATTTACCTAGGTCAAATTGACTTTCCAGTTTAGAGGATAAAAACCACATTTCTGAAATATCTTCACCGATTGCATTACTATCGTTTTCAATACTAAAATCTTCTAACTCGTCGGCGGAAATCCTCGCCATATAATTACTACCCTGTCTACTGTTGGAGTAGTTACCTCGAAAAGTGATATCTGTATCGTCAGTCATCAAATAGTGCAGCATTCCTTGGAAGCCATATGCGCTGTCAACAAAGTCGACATCTTCGTTGGAGTAAGCATTATCTATTTGCCCATCACTGTCGCGATAGTTTGCAGATATACGGTAATAAAGTTTGTCTTCAATGACAGCGCCACTCAAGGCTGAATTTAGCTTAACTTCATTCCCTTCGGCATATGATGCCTGTACTGAACCTTCAGTTTCATCGGTTGGGGCTTTAGTGATGATATTAACCGCTCCACCGATAGCATTTTTTCCATAGAGTGCCCCTTGAGGGCCTCTTAGGACTTCAATGCGTTCAATGTTATGCAATCCCTGGTTTATAAATTCTAAATTGGGTACGGTCACTCCATCAACCACATAGGCAATTGGAGCTTCGCCTACTTGAGGAGTTATTAGGCCACGAACGGTGATGAAATTTAAACCAGAGCGAAAGTTTTTAGATACATCAAGATTAGGTGTCAGGGCGGCAAAGTCTTTGATTGTTTCTATTCTTGCTTGGGCAACTTCAGAAGCATTTATGACAGTGACTGAGTCTGGGATTTGTTGCAGTGTTTCCACTCGCCCGCGAGAAGTCACAACGATCTTTTCCATTTCGGCATTCTCTGCCTCCTGCGCATAAGCATGGTTTGTGACAACCAATGAATTTGCAATGGCGAGTGCGAGTGTCGTCTGAAAAAAAAGCTTACTTCTGCTCATACCTTTCCCCTGTAATATTATTATCGCTTTCTAATTTTCGTTAACTATAACCTAACGTATTTTTAACAAAAAAATTACGATGATTAAGTAGTTGAAACAAAAATAATTGCTTAATTTTGTATTGAAAACGAATTATATGTTTTGAACATTCAGGGTGTTTTATTGAATTTATCGTGAATACAAACTGTTGAGTTGGATTTTGACTTTGATAACGTTAATTAAAATTCAAGCTGACAACAGTAAGGTCGAACAGTAAATTAACATCAATTTGATTATGTCAAATTCTGTCGGCGGGAATGATTTGTCGATTATTAATATCGTCTTATCTGAGGGGGCAAGGCAAATTTTACCAAAATAAGAAGTTATGTTTACCCTGGTTTTTAATGCTATACATGGCTTTGTCGGCTTGTTCACACACCTTGCTAAACTCATCGAGTTCATCAAATAAACTGATGCCAATACTGAGTCCTACCTTAATGGTTTCGCCTTCTAATTGGATGGGCTCTTGGTAGTGTGATAACAGCGTTTTGGCCAAAGCGGTTAATAATTCTATGTTGTTACAACAAGTTAAAATAACAAATTCATCACCACCAAAACGTGCCACGTGATGATAAGGCTGTGGTGTGAGTTCTGCAGTGCGAAGAAGTTGATCGCACACCTGACGAATATCTTGAGCAATATGGATCAATAAGGTATCGCCATATCGATGGCCTAAGTGATCATTAATCACCTTAAACCCATCTAGATCGATAAAGCACAGTGCTCCGTGATGTGGATTGCGATGGTGTTTTTCATACTCAAAAGCGCTAATCAGAGCATTGCGATTGAGCAAATTGGTTAGCGGATCGCAGTGGGCCAGTTTGGCTAAGTCTTGTTCGTAGCGTTTTTCTTGGGTGACATCAATATGAGTGCCCATAATGCGAAGCGGTTCACCGTTAGTACCATACTCAATAATGCGGCCACGGTCCGATACCCAAGTAGTGCTGCCATCTTTATGCACCATCCGATGTACGGCTTGATAGGTTTCCGCTGTGCCTGCAACATGGCTTTCAAAAGCTTGTATGACCCAGTCTTTATCTTCAGCGTGAAGATTGTTTTTCCAGCTGTCGATATGGGCAGGTAATTCTTCGCGGGTGAAACCGAGAAGGTGACCCCATTGTTGATTAAAAATAGTCAGATTGCCGGTGGGAATATGTTGCTCCCACAAACATAAGCCGGTGCCATCAAGCGCGGCATTGAGTTGCTCGTTCACGCGCTTGTTCAATAGCGTCAGTCGATTGTTTTCATTCTCTAATTGTTTGATCCGCTGCTGGAGTTTTTCCAGTTCAAGCGGTAATTGCGTCATGATATCCTGCTGTGCCATGGATAATCGATAGTCCTTTAACATTCAATAATCTCAGTTTAGCGGGTTATTAATTAAAAAAATACCAGCGATTAACGCTGGTATTTTAATAATCATAAAGTCGATTTATAAGGCTTTAAGGATAGCTTCTATGCTGTCTTTGGCATCGCCAAATAGCATTTGGGTGTTGTCTTTAAAGAACAATGGATTTTGGACACCGGCATAACCTGTGTTCATTGAACGTTTAAAACCAATCACGTTTTGGGCTTTCCACACTTCCAATACTGGCATGCCCGCGATAGGGCTGCTTGGATCTTCCATCGCCGCAGGGTTAACCGTATCGTTGGCACCAATAACTAACACTGTGTCAGTGCCAGCAAAGTCTTCGTTGACCTCGTCCATTTCGAGCACGATATCGTAAGGCACTTTCGCCTCAGCTAACAATACGTTCATGTGGCCAGGTAAACGCCCTGCAACAGGGTGAATACCAAAGCGAACTTTGATGCCCAGTGCCCGCAGCTTTTTGGTGATTTCAGCGACAGGATATTGCGCTTGAGCAACCGCCATACCATAACCTGGGGTGATGATGACTGAGTCTGATGCTTTTAGCATATCAGCCACATCTTCAGCCGTTGTTTCACGGTATTCACCGACAGTTTCATCACCAGTTGGCGCCACACTATCATTACCAAAACCACCGGCAATAACAGAAATAAACGAACGGTTCATGGCTTTACACATGATGTAAGACAAAATTGCGCCTGATGAGCCCACAAGTGCACCCACGACAATCAGTAAGTCATTTGATAGCATGAAACCTGCTGCTGCCGCTGCCCAACCCGAATACGAGTTCAACATTGACACTACCACTGGCATGTCTGCGCCGCCAATGGATGCCACTAAATGCCAACCAAAGGCAAAGGCAATTAAGGTCATCAGGATCAATGGTGTCACTGCACCGCCAGCTTGGACAAACATCAGCATTAACACCAATGACACGACAACGGCCAAGAGGTTTAATTTATGACGATGGGGTAGCATTAGCGCTTTTGATGACATCAAACCACGCAGTTTAGCGAAGGCGACAATAGAGCCCGTAAAGGTGACTGCACCGATAAAGATCCCTAAAAACACTTCGACTAAGTGAATGTTAAGCATTGCACCGGTTAAGTGTTGAGTTTGTTGGGCTTGATTCGCTTCGGCAAAGGCCGCTTTGGCGGTTTCAAGCGTGGTATGTAAGTCTTGTCCCATCACCACGACAATTTCAGACACTTCGTGTGGTTGGATATCAATAAAGCTATTAAAGCCCACTAATACCGCTGCCATACCCACAAAACTGTGCAAAATAGCCACTAGCTCGGGCATTTCAGTCATTTCGACTTTCAATGCTAAGCGAATACCAATCGCACCGCCGATGACCATGGCGAGAATAATCCATTCTATGCTGTTTGTCGCTGGATTGAGGATGGTGGCAACGAGTGCAATCGCCATCCCGATAATGCCAAATAAATTACCATTTTTGGCCGTTTCTTGTTTTGATAGCCCAGCTAAGCTGAGAATAAAAAACACGGCGGCAATGATATAAGATGCTGTAACCAGTCCTTGAGACACGATATTACCCCTTAATCTTTACGGAACATCTTCAGCATGCGCTGAGTGACGGTAAATCCGCCAAAGATGTTAATACTGGCGATAAGCACCGCGAAAAATGCAAGCGCCGTGACGAGTGCAGAACCTTGACCTATTTGTAACAGCGCGCCGACGACAATAATGCCTGAAATCGCATTGGTGACTGACATTAATGGCGTATGCAACGAGTGCGACACATTCCACACCACGTAGTAGCCCACGATACACGCTAGGATAAACACGGTGAAATGTGATAAAAACTCAGCCGGTGCCACCGATGCGACTGCGGCAAAACCAACAAGACCTGCAACCGCTAAAATGTATTTAAGCTTAGACGGCACTTTGTCCACTTTCGCCGCTTTAGGCTCAACGCTGGCAGCGGGTTTTTGTGGCGCGGCAGACACTGAAATCACTGGTGGTGGAAAAGTAATTTCGCCGTCATGTGTGACGGTCATATTACGCATAACCACGTCATCCAAATCGAGCACGGCATTACCATCTTTGGCTTTGCACATTAACTTCATCAAGTTGACTAAGTTAGTGCCATAAAGCTGTGATGATTGCACCGGTAAACGGCCGGGGAGATCGGTATAACCTAGGACCTTGACGCCATTTTCAGTAATAAAGCGCTCACCCGAGACAGTATATTCACAGTTACCGCCCGTTGCCGCCGCTAAATCGACAATGACTGAACCCGGTTTCATGGTATCGACCATGTCCTTGGTGATCAGTTTTGGCGCTGGGCGACCTGGGATTAATGCGGTGGTAATAATAATGTCAACGTCTTTGGCCTGCTCGGCAAATAATGCCATTTCAGCCGCAATAAACTCTTCTGACATGACTTTGGCATAGCCATCAGACGAGCCGCCTTCTTTATTTTCAAATTCAAGTTTTAAGAAGCTACCGCCCATAGACTCAATTTGTTCTGCCACTTCAAGACGAGTGTCAAACGCACGAACAATCGCGCCGAGTGAGCCAGCCGTGCCAATCGCGGAAAGACCTGCCACGCCAGCACCAATAACCAACACTTTGGCGGGTGGCACTTTTCCTGCGGCGGTAATTTGACCGGTAAAGAAACGACCAAATTCATGGGCTGCTTCAATCACTGCGCGATAACCACCAATGTTAGCCATCGATGATAAGGCATCGAGTGATTGCGCGCGTGAAATGCGCGGCACCATATCCATGGCCATCACAGTAATCTTGTTAGCTGAAAGTTTTTCAACTAACTCAGGATTTTGGGCTGGCCAAATAAAACTGACCAGGGTTGTGCCTGGCTTCATTTGGGCGATTTCATCATCGGACGGTGCATTCACTTTAAAAATAAAGTCAGCTTGATACACGCTGTCGATAACATCCGCTCCAGCGGCTTCAAATGCAGCATTATCAAAGCTGGATTTCACACCTGCTTGTGCTTCAATTGCCACACTAAAGCCGAGCTTTTTAAGCTGTATCACGGTAGCGGGAGTCGCTGCGACTCGAGTCTCACCTTCGATACTTTCTCTCGGTATTCCAATCTGCATGACTGTTTCCTGATGGTTAATAAAAAGACCGTCTATTGTGGTTCCCCAGCAATAGACCATTCTGTTTGAGTATTACTGCCAAACATGGGCACATTAACGATAAAAAGCGTGCCGCATGCCACCGTTGACATTGAGTAAACTAATTAACCAATGGCATTGCGCTGACATAGTAGCATTGTATTTGCATGTCGTTTTACTCAAAGAGCAATCAAGCTGATAATTCGTCTCAGTTAATTGAACTCCTAGCTTGCGACATAAGGCCTGTTCGGTTCCCATACCGGTAGACTCATTAACTGATTTTAACTTGAAGTAATGTAAAAACAGCTATTGTCGTCACCTTTTTAGCCTAAAAAAACCCTTTTGCATATTCCTAAATGGAATAAAAAATTATCTTTTATTCTTTTTTTGTTTTTGTTCATAGGAGTAAGCTACCCCTTATTGTACTGTTATAGGGCCGTCTTATGTTGTTAAAAGAACTTTCAGCTTTAGCATCGCCATTGTCTCAAGGGCAAGTTGATAAGCTAAAACAACTCACAGCAGAATTATCTTCTGTTCAACTCGCCTGGGTTAGTGGCTATTTAGCTGCCAGTGCTAACCAAGGCCAGAGCATTGTCGAAACCACTGCTGAGACAAGTGCCGCAGCAACAGTCACCATTTTATATGGCAGCCAAACTGGCAATGGCCGCGGCGTAGCCAAAGCGCTAGCCGCAAAAGCGCAGGCACAAGGTTATGCGGTTAATATCGCTTCTATGGGTGAATATAATGTCCGCCAACTAAAACAAGTCACCATCTTGTTGTTGGTGGTCAGTACCCATGGTGAAGGCGAAGCACCAGATGATGCGATTGAGCTGCACAAATTTTTAGCCTCAAAGCGTGCACCTAAATTAGACAAGCTACATTATTCTGTGTTGGCGTTAGGGGATTCAAGCTATGCGTCTTTCTGTCAAACGGGTAAAGACTTCGATGCGCGCTTAAGTGCATTAGGGGCCACATCTTTATTACCCTTGGTAGAATGTGATGTGGACTATGAAGATATTTCACAACAATGGCAGGACAGTGTGGTAGAGGCGGTTAAGCCGTACATTCAAGCATCGAGTGCCAATGTGGTGTCAATGGATGCCGCATCCGTTGTCGATGAAAGCGACTATAGCAAGCAAAACCCCTATACAGCAGAAGTACTGGTAAGCCAAAAAATTACCGGTCGAGATTCTGATCGTGATGTACGCCATGTGGAAATTGATTTAGGCGAGTCAGGCTTAACTTATCAAGTCGGTGATGCCTTAGGCGTGTGGTTTAGCAATAACGAAAGGCTTGTCGATGAAGTGATCGCCGCGCTTGGTTTAGCGGCAGACGACAATGTGATCGTGGCCAAAGAGTCACTATCATTAAAAGCGGCGTTAACCGACAAAAAAGAACTCACTCAGTTATACCCAGGCCTAGTGAAAACATGGGCTGAGTTAAGCGGTAATGCTGAACTTGGCGCCATTTGTGAAGATAAAGAGCAAACCAGACAGTTTATTCTTAAGCATCAGTTAGCCGATGTAGTCGCCACGTATCCTGCCAAAGTTAGCGCCGTGCAATTGGTTGATATGTTACGTCCATTGACGCCACGTTTATATTCAATTGCCTCTAGCCAAGCCGAAGTCGAAGCAGAAGTGCACTTAACGGTGGCATTGGTTGAAGATGAACGTCAAGGCCAAGCTCGCTTTGGCGGCGCATCGCATTTCTTAGCCTCGGCCGAAGAAGGCCAACACATTAATGTGTATGTTGAGCCTAATAACCATTTCCGTTTACCCGAAAATCCACACACACCAGTCATCATGGTGGGTCCTGGGACTGGCGTTGCGCCATTCCGCGCCTTTATGCAGCAACGTGTGGCAGACGGTGTGTCGAGTAACAGCTGGTTATTCTTTGGCAATCCGCATTTTGAACAAGATTTCTTATACCAAATTGAGTGGCAGCAGTATCTTAAAAACGGTGATTTATCACGTTTAGATGTGGCGTTCTCGCGGGATCAAGCTGAGAAAGTGTATGTTCAGCACCGCATTGCCGAACAAGCCCAAGCCTTGTGGCAATGGCTACAAAATGGCGCACATGTTTATATCTGTGGTGATGCCGAGCGTATGGCCAAAGACGTGCACCAAGCATTAGTGAATATTGCGGTTGAACAAGGTGGCTTAAGCTTTGATGACGCAGAAGCTTATTTTGACACGCTACGTAGCGAAAAACGCTATCAAAAAGATGTGTATTAAATTCAGTCTGGTTGTTGGTTGAACCCTAGCAACCCATTAGCACTAAGAATTAACAGAGGCCAAGACCATGAGTGAGCAAAAGTTATCAGACAATGAATACTTAAAAGTCGACAGTGATTATTTGCGCGGTGACATCCAAGAAGGGCTAGATACCCAAGTGACCGGATCATTTAGCGTTGGCGATCAACAGTTAATCAAATTCCACGGTTTTTATCAGCAAGATGATCGTGATTTACGTAACGAACGTAAAGAGCAAAAATTAGAGCCACTGCATAGTTTTATGCTTCGTGCCCGAGTGCCTGGCGGCATTTGTACCCCAGAGCAGTGGTTAGCCGTGGATAAAATATCATCGACACTCACCACCTCAAACAGTATTCGGTTAACCACGCGCCAAACGTTTCAGTACCACGGGATCCCTAAGCGTAATTTGAAAACCTTGATCCAAGGTCTTGATAGCGCCGCATTAGACTCTATTGCTGCTTGTGGCGACGTAAACCGTAACGTGATGTGTAACCCAAACCCAGTTGAGTCTAAGTTACATGTGCAAGCCTACGCCATCGCCAAGCATTTATCGGATCACTTTTTACCCCATACTCATGCTTATGCTGAGATTTGGTTAGATAAAGAAAAGATTTTAGGCACTGAAACCGTTGAACCTATTTACGGTAAAACCTATTTGCCGCGTAAGTTCAAGATGGCGGTTGCGGTGCCACCGGATAATGATGTTGATGTGTACACCAATGACCTTGGTTTTATTGCGGTTGCCCAAGACGGCGATCTTGTTGGCTTTAACTTAGTGGCGGGTGGCGGTATGGGCTCAACCCATGGTGAGGTAGAAACCTTCCCACGTTTAGCCGACGACTTAGGGTTTATTAACACCGACGATGCGACCAAGTTTGCTGAAGCAGTCATGTCAGTGCAACGTGACTGGGGTAACCGTGAATTGCGTAAGCGTGCACGCTTAAAGTACACCATTGTGGACCACGGATTCGAGGTATTTAAAGCGGAAGTGGAAAAACGTGCCGGGGTAAAATTTGCACCTAAGCGTGAGGTGATCCTGGCTGATCGCGGCGATCGATATGGTTGGGTTGAAGGTATCGATAACAAATGGCACTTAACGCTATATATTGAAAGTGGCCGTATTAAAGACTTACCCGGTCAAACCTTGCAAACGGGTTTACGTGAAATTGCCCATATTCATCAAGGCGATTTTCGCATGACAGCAAACCAAAACATCATCATTGCGGGTGTGGCTGCAGCAGACAAAGCTGACATTGAAGGCTTAGCCCGCAAACATGGTTTTTTGGGTAAGGTAATAAGCGGTACGCGCGGTCATTCAATTGCTTGTGTGGCATTACCCACTTGCCCATTAGCAATGGCCGAAGCGGAACGTTATTTCCCTGAGTTTATCGACCATATCGATACGCTCCAGGCTAAACATGGCATTAGCGATCAATCAATTGTGGTGCGTATGACAGGTTGTCCCAACGGGTGTGCGCGTCCATTTGCCGCCGAAATTGGTTTAGTGGGTAAAGCGCCAGGGCGTTACAATTTGTATTTAGGTGCTAGCTTTGAAGGCACGCGTTTAAATAAAATGCATAAAGAAAACATCCAAGAAGCTGAAATTTTAGCTGAACTGGATACCTTGTTTGGCCGCTACGCCACAGAGCGTGATGCGGGCGAAACCTTTGGTAACTTCACCGTACGCATTGGCGTGGTGAAGGCGGTTAATGACGCCGCTAAGGATTTTCATGCTTAATAAGGTAACGACGGCGTCAACTGACGCGGGCGTCGAACTGGGGGTCACTCCCGCTCAACTGCAGGCGTTGTTATCCGCGCCTAAAGCAGAGCAAACCGCAGCGCTAGAAAAAATTAACCCATTTTTAGCCGGGTTAACGGCGCAGCAACGAGTGGCGTGGGGGCTAGCGTATTTACCGGGCGAGCATGCATTGTCGTCCAGCTTTGGTATTCAAGGCGCGGTAATGTTGCACATGGTGACTCAAGTACAAAGCGATATTCCAGTGATTTTAACCGACACAGGATATTTGTTTGCTGAGACCTATCAATTTATTGATCAGTTAACTGAGCGCTTAAATCTCAACCTTAAAGTGTACCAAGCGGGTCAAAGCCAAGCCTGGCAAGAAGCGCGTTTTGGCAAGCTTTGGCAGCAGGGGGTTGATGGCTTAGAGAAATATAATCGCATCAATAAAGTTGAGCCTATGCAACGGGCATTAGCTGAATTGAATGTTGGCACTTGGCTTGCCGGCTTACGTCGCAGTCAGTCTAGCACCCGAGAAGCCTTGCCTATTTTAGCCATTAACGGCAATCGCTTTAAGTTGCTACCCATTATTGAGTGGAGCAACAAAGACGTGCACCTGTATTTAACTGAGCATGACTTGCCATACCACCCATTGTGGGAGCAAGGCTATGTGTCGGTAGGTGATACTCACTCAAGCAAACCACTTGAGTTAGGTATGTCTGAAGAAGAAACCCGCTTTAATGGCTTAACACGAGAATGTGGTCTGCACGTCGATATTTAACCTGCGTCATATCTTCATTGAACGCCATTAGTTTGTATCAGTCATCCATAGGCTGAGTGATGCAAACCTGTGGCGATGGCGATGGCTATAGCTGTGCGCTGTCACTTCATTATTTAGCTTATGCGCTGCCCACTTGTTGCAACCGCGAATAGCTTGATGACGTTTAACACACCGCTGCAGCATTTACTCTAATCCATTTTACTCTAATCCATTGAGCTTTAAGCCATTGATTTACGGGTTTGAGCACCAAAGGATTAGATGTTATCGACATGCTTATTCAAGCTGGCGATAGTCGTCTAGATTTAGCGGTTGCTGTAGCGGGGGTTTTGTCGACGTTTTTAGCTTGCTTTTCCGTCCATGTCCCGCCCAAAGCTTCATTCGCATCTTGGAGCACATTGATTGACTTGTTAGCGGGTAAGCAATCGCTTTGCTTGTGCCCGATAGCTCAGTGGTATCGCGTTCTCGGTAACACTTTTGTGGTGGTTAATCTTTGCTTGCATTGAGTCATCGCACGAATAGTTGCACTAGTCGTCGTCTGCATTACACTGATTATATTGCACTGATTGTATTTCCCTCATCCCGTTAAGTGACTCACAGCTTTTGGGGATGATAGGGCTTTTACTGGCGCCATTTTTGCGAATATCCCTCAACAGGACTACACCTAATGCGTTAATTAATATTTAATGTTAATTTAATTAACAATTTATCGATGTTATTGATAATCCGCTTAATTGCCGAAAAGGTAATCTGTGTCACAAGGCTAACTCATTTCAAGGAAGAGTTAACAAACATATAAATGGGAGTTTATAGATGAATAAAATGGCAATTGCTGCTGTGGTATTGGCTGTTGGTGCTGGTGGCTATTTTCTGTCACAACAAGGGCCGTCAGTGATTAAACACGACCCGATGTTGGACTATATTCCTGCTGATACATTAGCGTTTTCTGGGCAGTTAGTGCCATTTCCGTTAAAAGATTATTTGTACAGCATTGCGGGTAATTACCAAGCTTACGATCTGGATGAAATGCGGGTGCTCGATGAGAGCTTATCCATTCAAGATCGCTTTTTGGTCAGTTTATACAAGCAATACATGACCCTGTTACCTGAACCTGAAACCTTACTATCCACCTACGGTTTAGCGGATTCAATTAAGAGCTATTTTTATACCTTAGGTGCGTTGCCTGTGATGAAAATTGAGCTCAGTGATCCTGCGGCATTTTGGGCTGAGCTCGATCGCGCCGAGCAGGAAAGCGGCTTGACTCACACCATGGGTCAATCGGGTAATGTTGAATATCGCGGTTATACATTAACCGAAGTTGATGCACAAGAACGCATTGAGCTTGTTTTTGCTATCAAAGATGGCTGGTTAACCGTGACATTAAATACGTCATTTAATCAACCACAGTTGCTTGAAACTGCCTTGGGGGAAAAGAAAGTTGAGCACCCCATTAGTGACACCACCCTGCTGCAAGATATTGCGAAAACCCATGGTTTTATGCAAGACAACATCAGTTTTATTAACCATGTTGAATGGGTTAAAGGCTTAACCTCAGTTGATGGCAACATGCTGGCCAAACAAATGACCAAAATGATTGAAATACACGGAGAAGATCCCTTTGCGGAGTTAAAGACGCCTACTTGCCAGAGTGAGTTTACGGCGATGGCTGCCAACTGGCCGCGCAGTGTCATGGGACTCAATTCCTACACGATTACCCGTGAAGAAAGCACCATTGATGCTGCGGTGGTGATTGAAAGTAACAACCCGGTTTTCTTGTCTGCCATGAATAAAATACGTGGCTTTGTGCCATCGTTTGTCAGTAACGATCATGACAATATCTTATCGGTGGCGCTTGGGGTTGATGTTAAGCAATTAGCCCCCGCATTGAACCAAGTGTGGCAAGATTTGCAAACGCCGCAATATCAGTGTGAAGCGCTAGCACAAATGCAGCGCGAGTTAACTGAATTAAATCCGGCGATGCTTGGCTTAGTGACGGGGATGGCCAATGGCGTTAAAGGCATTAGCGTAACGTTAGCGGATTACAAGTTAACCGATAAAAATGGCGAGCCAAGTTTTGAAACCTTAGATGCCTTAATTAGTGTGTCGGCTGAAAAACCCATGCTGTTAGTGGATATGATGAAGCCATTTTATCCACCCTTGGCGGATCTGGATCTAAAAGAAAATGGCGATCCCGTCGACATGACCTCAATGTTAATGCTGGCACCTAAATTAGGCATTCGCGCAAAAATGGCGATCAAAGGTCAGCATTTAGTGGCTTATACTGGCGACAAAGGCGCTGAACTAGCAGAGTTGATGTATGATCAACCACTTGACGCTAATGGTTTTTTTGACTTATCTGTCGATTATCAGAAAATGTTTACCCCCTTGGTGGACATGATTGAAATGAGCGGTGAGCCCATGCCTGAAGAGCTTTCACTATTAAAAGATTACGATATGCGCTTACAGATGTCGGTGGACTTTACCGATAAAGGCTTAGTGATAGGGTCTATCGTAAACAGTAAAGCGAAAAAACAGTAGTGCTCGCGCGATTAAGTGAATTTGCTGGTAGCAAATTAACGCGATAGTGAGTTAACGCTCAAATAAAAAAGGTGACACTTAAGTCACCTTTTTTATGGCTGTCATTATCGCCATTGTCGTCATTTTTTTATAGTAGATCGTTTAACGCAATACCAATACCGACACGCTGATTGTGATGATTATAGTCAATTAAGCTTTCACCATAACCATTAAAATACTGAGTATAAATACGCAAGTTACCTAATATAGGGTAACTCCAAGTCAATTCTATCGCCCCACGATTGTTATTAGCACGTAAGTTATTGCGCAATAACATGATAAAGCGGTGTTGATTTAAACCATAAACCCCTGTGAGTTCAAAATTACCCATATAGCGCTCAATATCTGGATTATCATCACCTTTAGCTGAATTGATGTTGTCTTTTTCGGCTTCGGGTATGCGCCACCAGACTTTTAGCCCGAGCGCAAAAGGACCTCGATCAAAGACAACTGAGCCGTAAAGGCGGTTCCAACTGCGGGATAATTGACTCGTTTGGCCATTAGATTGATGCACTGCACCCAAACCTAAAAATGAATTAGTAAAGCCGCCAATTTTCCAATCGTTATTAAATAGCATAAACACTTCAGGTTCGTGGCTGGTTTCCCGAAAGGGTGATGACGCTTCTTCGTTGTAGACTTGCCAATAAGATTGATTGGTGTAGGCAAAGAATAAATGGCCATTATCACCAAAAACGTTATACATAAGGGGAAATTTAAAGCTGATTTGAAATTTGGCCTCAAGATTATCAATATTGAAATCTTCATCAGGATCTTTCAGTTCAAATGGTAATGCATTGGTGCGAGTTTGGTAGGTCACGGGTAATAAATAATTTGCCTTGTGTGGGGTGATGACAAAGCGCTTTTCCGATGTAGCAAGTTCATCACTCACTCGAGCATCCACCAATGAATCTTCTGCATGAGCGAGCGTAATACTGCCAAGTATTAGCAGTAATAGTCCAAGGTGTTGTGTGCTTTTTATCATAGCATCATCCATTAGCGGTCTTATTGAGATCAGTTTTTCGTGGGTATTGTTATCAATTGGCGAGCATTTGTCGAACAAAGTTATTCACTGATGATGCCGACATCGATGAATTTTTAGCTGTCATTCTGTGTACATGCGGGTTTCGAATCAATCCTCGATCCGCTAATCTTCTGCTTGTTATGTCATTTGGTTATAAAAACTAACTATAAACTATTATATATGGAATATATAAACCGCTATATTTGATCATGGTCAAATATCTTGAGGTGAATGTGATGGAGTTAGTCTCTATGCCAGGGCAACAAGCCAAAGGCAAAGTGTGGTTAGTTGGCGCCGGTCCCGGTGATGTAGAGCTGCTGACGCTTAAAGCCTATCGCATTCTTAAAAATGCCGATGCGGTATTGTACGATGCATTGGTCAGCCAAGACATCTTAGATTTAATCCCCGATAGCGCTGAAAAAATTGCCGTCGGCAAGCGTGCGGGTAAGCACAGTGCCGCTCAAGGTGACATTAACCAACTCTTGGTGACCAAAGCATTCACGCGTAATAATGTGGTGCGTTTAAAAGGCGGCGATCCGTTTATTTTTGGCCGCGGCGGTGAAGAGTTACAAACCTTAGTCGCCGCCGATATCGTTTTTGAAGTGGTGCCCGGCATTACTGCCGCCAGTGGGACTTCAGCATATGCCGGTATTCCGCTGACGCATCGTGATTATGCTCAAGGTGTCACCTTTATCACCGGGCATTGCCAGTTAGCGAGTCGCCCTATGGATTGGCAAGGTTATGCTAATGCTAACAACACCTTAGTGGTATATATGGGCATATTAAGTGCCAATATTATCAGTGAGGGGTTAATCAATGCGGGTCGCAGTCCTGAGACGCCTGTGGCGATCGTGTCTAATGCGACCACCTCATCACAACAGCGGTTTATGGGTAAGTTAGGTGAATTGGCGCAATTAGCCGCCGATCCTGCACTGCAGATGCCCGCACTGATGATTATCGGTGAAGTTGTCGCATTAGCGGACAGCCTAAATTGGTTTGATCCTGTCACTGCGCAACAAAAAACTGCGCAACCACAAACAGATTTAGACATAGCCGCGAAAGCGCGCTAGTCGAATAATTTAACCCGCTGCTCGGCAGCAAATATTAGGTAATGGAGAATCATCATGGCAGGCCGTTCGTTAAGCCATTTACAACAACTGGAAGCCGAAAGCATCCAGATTATCCGTGAAGTCGCAGCTGAGTTTGGTAACCCTGTCATGATGTATTCGATAGGCAAAGATTCATCGGTGATGCTGCACCTTGCGCGCAAAGCATTTTACCCGGGTAAAATTCCATTTCCCTTATTACATGTGGATACGGGGTGGAAATTCAAAGAGATGATCGCTTTTCGTGATGCGCAAGCCAAAGCGTTTGGTTTTGAGTTAATCACTCATACCAATCAGGAAGGGGTTGATCAAGGTGTTGGCCCATTCACCCATGGCAGTGCCAAGCATACCGACATCATGAAAACCCAAGGGCTAAAGCAAGCCTTAAACCAGTATGGATTTGATGCCGCCTTTGGTGGTGCCCGTCGCGATGAAGAAAAATCTCGCGCCAAAGAACGGGTGTATTCGTTTCGTGACAAACACCATCGTTGGGATCCAAAAAATCAACGTCCAGAGTTATGGCGCACCTATAACGGCGCGGTCAACAAAGGCGAAAGCATTCGGGTGTTCCCTTTATCAAACTGGACAGAGCTCGATATTTGGCAGTACATCTACCAAGAAAATATCGAAATCGTGCCGTTATATTTTGCCGCACCTCGCACTGTGGTCAATAAAGGCGGTCAGTTGATCCTAAAAGACGATGATCGTATGCCTATCGAAGCCGGTGATGTTGAATCCGTTGAGCGGGTTCGTTTTAGAACCTTAGGTTGCTATCCGTTAACTGCGGCGATGCCATCAGAAGCCGATAGCTTAGAAAAAATTATTGAAGAGATGCTGTTAACTCGCTCAAGTGAACGTCAAGGTCGCCTTATTGATTCGGACCAAAGTGCGTCAATGGAGCAGAAAAAGCGGCAAGGCTATTTCTAATTAATTGAACAGGGTTGTTCTATTAACCCTGCATGCGAACGAATTTGAGTGAGAAAGATTATGAACCAAGCAAAAATCAATACCGACCGTATGGCCGCAGAGATCCAGCTGCACGGTGTAAAAGAATATCTAGCATTACAACAGAATAAAGGCTTATTGCGTTTTTTGACTTGCGGTAGTGTCGATGATGGTAAAAGTACGTTAATCGGCCGTTTACTCCATGACAGTGCCCAAATTTATGAAGATCAGCTCGCGAGCCTAAAAAGTGACAGTGCTAAAATGGGCACCACTGGCGAAGCCATTGATCTGGCGTTATTGGTCGATGGTTTACAAGCCGAGCGTGAGCAAGGTATTACGATTGACGTCGCTTATCGTTATTTTTCCAGTGAGAAACGTAAGTTTATTATTGCCGATACCCCAGGCCATGAACAATATACTCGTAACATGGTTACCGGTGCATCGACCTGTGACTTAGCGGTTATTTTGGTTGATGCGCGTTATGGGGTGCAAACCCAAACCAAACGGCATGCTTTTATCGCTTCACTGCTGGGTTTACGTCACTTTGTGGTGGCCGTAAACAAGATGGATTTGGTTGGGTTTGATCAAACTGTATTTACGCAAATACAAGCTGATTTTAGTGATTTTGTTAAAGGTATTAGTGACACAGAAAATAGCGCTGATTTAGATATTCACTACGTTCCCTTGTCAGCCTTAACTGGCGACAACGTGGTTAATCGCAGTACCCAATGTGATTGGTATCAAGGTGGTACCTTACTTGAGCTACTTGAAACCATCGACACCCAGCGTGAACTCAGTGAGCTACCGGTTCGTTTCCCAGTGCAATATGTATTACGTCCTAACTTAGATTTTCGGGGTTTCTCGGGCACGTTAGCGTCAGGTATTATTAAAGTGGGTGATGAAGTCGTCGCATTACCATCAGGCAAACGCAGTAAAATTGAGCGTATTGTCACATTTGACGGTGACTTACCTGAAGCTGTTGCAGGGCAGGCTATCACTATTACCCTTGAAGATGAGATTGATATTTCACGTGGTGATTTATTGGCTCAACCGGCAACCGCACCAGAAATCGCTAACCACATTGTTGCCGATATGGTGTGGATGGATGAAAAACCCCTTCAAATTGGTCAGTTATATGATGTGAAAGTCGCGGGTAAGACAACCCAAGCGCTGGTGAGCGAAATTGAATACGTTACTGATGTCAACACGCTTGAGCGCAGCGCCGCGAGTACATTAAGCTTAAACACCATAGCTCGGGTTAAGTTAGATTTAACTGAGTCTATTGTGTTAGACGCTTATAGCTTAGTGCGTGATACGGGCGGCATGATTTTAATTGACCGTTTATCTAATGCCACTGTGGCTGCGGTTATGGCGGTGAGTGGCCATCAAGGTGATAAGCAAACCCATACTGAATATAGTGCCTTTGAAGTCGAATTTAATGCGTTAGTGCGCAAGCATTATCCACACTGGAATGCGCGCGATATTAGTTTGCTTGGTCAATAATTAATGAGCGAAATATGGTTGTTAGCGATCATTTTGTTAGCATTGGTCGGTGGGCTTGTCGCGGGGCTTGCAACCCCGGCTGCCATGTTTTTTTTCGCGTCATTGATCTGTTATCTCCTCGGGTTAGTTGACTTAAACGTAGCACTTGGCAGCTTTACCAATAATGGCCTTATCACTTTAGTGCTGTTAGTCCTGGCTGCCACCGCTCTTGAAAAAACCTCATTATTAGGCAAATTAGGCCAAGTGATTGGCAAAGGCTCGTTATTTTCAACGCTAGCGAAATTAGGTATTTCGACGGCGTTGTTGTCATCGTTTACCAATAATACTGCCGTGGTTGCCTCGTTAATTGGGGTCGTGCGGCGTAATCAAGTCCATGCGCCTTCTAAGTTATTGTTACCATTAAATTATGCCGCTATATTGGGGGGCACATTAACCCTAATTGGAACCTCTACTAGTCTGATTGTTAACTCCTTTGTTGAAAATGCGGGCCTTGAGCCTCTGGGTTTTTTTGAGTTTTCACAAGTCGGTGCCATCGTAGTGATCAGTGGCTTAATATTGCTGACCATAATGGCTAATTTCTTACCTGACAGACGGGAAGAGTCCGAAGATGAGTCTTTACCTTATCTACTGGAAGCTCACGTCGCTAAAACCTCTACCTTAGTGGGTAAGAGCGTGCTAGATAACCGCTTACGTGCACTAAAGAAACTGTATTTAGTTGAATTAGAGCGCAGCGGTATTCGTATGTGCCCAGTGCCGCCGCAAATGGTGCTGCACGCCGATGATGTTCTGCGTTTTAGTGGCGCGGTTGAGTCGGTTGAGTTATTGCATCAATTTGACGGCTTAGAATGGTTTGGTAAACAACATGCGAAAGGCCAAAATTTAGTTGAAGCCGTGTTAGCACCGTCATCGAGTTTAGTGGGTACCACCCTCAAAGACTCGCGCTTTCGGGAAGTCTTTGACGCGGCCGTGATGGCTATCCGCCGAGGTCATATGCCGTTAAAAGGCGGACTCGGTGATGTCATGTTGCAACCGGGTGATGTCTTACTGCTCACCCCCGGCGACCGTTTTTCTCAATGTCCTAATTTAACCACCGACTTTGCCGCTGTTAGTGGCTTAGAGTTAAGTGTCCGTTTAGATGAAAAACGCGGTAACTGGGTACTTGTTGGTTTTGCATTAACCATTATCGCCAGTATTTTTGAGCTATTGCCGTTAGCCAAAGGTTTAGTTTTATTGTTACTCAGTTATGTGGCTATTGGCGCGGTAACCTTAAGTGAGCTTAAACGTCGTTTCCCGCTCGAACTGGTGGTTATCGTAGGCAGTGCCTTAGGGTTAGCTAACGTCATGGTCACGACGGGCTTAGCCGATGTGATGGCGCAAAGTTTATTAAGTGTCTTCAATGGTTACGGTGTATTTGGCGCCTTTGTGGGGATTTATCTGGTGACCTTGATTGTCACCGAATTAATTACTAACAACGCCGCCGCCGCGCTGGCGTTCCCAGTAGCATACGCGGTTGCCAATAATTATGGGGTCGATCCGCGGCCGTTTATTATGGCGGTCGTCTTTGGGGCCAGCGCGAGCTTTATTTCACCTTACGGCTATCAAACCAATCTCATGGTATTTAATGCGGGTAATTATAAGTTAAGCGATTTTGTGCGCTTAGGTTTACCGTTATCAATAATGTATTCCATAGTGGTTATTGTTTCGATCCCGTATTTTTTCCCGTTTTAACCAAGCATTTTAGTGTGGTGTAACAGCCACCAGAGAGGAGTCGTGATGAGCAATATTGTTTGGCATCAACATGCCATTGACCAAGCCGCCCGTGGAGCCCAAAAAGGCCAAAACCCAGTATTGTTGTGGTTTACCGGGTTATCAGGTTCGGGTAAATCAACCCTGGCTGGCGCATTAGAGCGGGCGTTATTCGAACATGGTTTTCATACTTATTTGCTTGATGGCGACAACGTGCGTCATGGCTTATGCCAAGATTTAGGCTTTAGCCTAAACGATCGCGATGAAAACTTACGTCGTGTCGGTGAAGTGGCTAAATTGATGGTGGATTCAGGCCTAGTGGTGCTATCGGCATTTATCTCGCCGACCCGCGAAGAGCGTGATCGCGTTCGAGCATTATTTCCCCAAGGTCAATTTATTGAAGTGCATGTTTCAACCCCGTTGAGTGTGTGCGAGTCGCGTGACCCTAAAGGTTTGTATGCCAAGGCTCGTAACGGTGAAATTGCCAACTTTACTGGTGTTTCATCACCTTACGAAGTGCCAGATTCTGCCGAGTTAACCATAGATACCAGTAAAGGCGATCTTGCTACTCAAGTGAATGGCTTACTGGCTTACTTAAAAGCGATTGAAGTGTTTAATCCACCAAGAGAAATTGCTGGCGCAGGGATTTAAATTTCCCTAAGTCGACCACATAAAAAGGGCTGATTATTTTATCTATACCCAAGCTAGGTCAATAGATAGGTTCTAGGAATTCGCAAGCTCGCCAGAGGGCGGTGCTTCGCTCTTTCTAGAACCTAGAGCGCTGCGCTGCTAGGACGCTTCGCGGCTAGATGCTATAAAATCTTAACAGCGAAGCTGTCCCTATCTTTGAGATAGCAAGCGATGACAAGAGATAACAAGCAGCGTTCGCTTGTTATCGCTTGTTATTTTTTTTAGCAGACCTAAGGTCGTTTGGGGTTATGGGTCATTATATTAGTACCTTGTTGAGCACGCGTTGCCAGTTGCCACCCATAAAACGATCCCGATCGGTGGCTTTAAAGCGGGCTTTTTTTAAGGCATCGTCAATGCGGCTCATGCGGTCAATGTGGTTAAATTCAGGGATCACCACATGTTTTGGCTCAATTTCAAAGCCTAAAATCCGCTTGCTTTGCAAGCTGTGCCACCATTGAAGGTATTCTTTTATCCCTTCGCTATTATTGTTATCTAACGCTAATAGGTTTTCTTGACCACGAAGGGGAAAGTCATTGGCGATGGCAACGCTATTAACGCCGCCCACTTTGACAATATGAGCGAGTTGCTTAATGTAGTCTTCAGTCGTGGGCTTTGGATTGGTGGTGAGCCAAAAACTCATCATAAAGACCCCAAACACGCCGTCGCTATCGCCAATGGCGCGGATCACTTCATCGGGAGAGCAGCGGGCATTGTTTACGATAGCGCGGGCTGCACCATGGCTTAGCACAATAGGCGACTTGCTCGCTTTGGCCGTATCAAGGGCGGTTTGGGCGCTGGCGTGGCTAACATCGATAAGGATGTTTTTATGATTTAGCTCGCCTATTAATGCTCGTCCTGCACTGGTTAAAGGGGGGTTAAGGCCGTTAACGCCATCATTATCAAATGCACCCCCGGCATAACGATTGCCATAATGGTGAGTCAGTTGCAGTACGCGTAAACCTTGTTGATGCAAACTCGCTAACTGTTGCCACTGATTGTCTGCTCCGTCATCTTCCACACAGTCGGCGCCTTGAATTTGAAAAAATACCGCGGTGCGTTGTTGCGCTCTGGCCCGGTCAACATCTGTGCCCGTCAGCCCTTGCAAATACACATCTGGATTGGCGTTTACCGAGTTAGCCGCTTGCTTAATGCTTTTGATACAGGCTTGATAAGTGCGTTTATAATTTTGGGTGCCATCGGCTTTTTCAATGGTTTCAATCGCCGAAATATCGGCAATAAAAGCATCGAGTTTTGAGGCTTTAACATCATTGATATCCGTGGGTAAAAACGATAAACCGTCAATGTACAAACGATGCTGTTGCGCTGCCCACGCAGGAAGCGTGCTCAAAGGGGTTAATAATGAGGCGGCTCCAAGGCCTTTTAAAAGATGGCGCCGAGTTTGGTTGCAAACTTTTTGAGTCATTATTATTCCTTAATATTGGCCTGTGTTTCAGGTGCTAATATCTTGTGTATAGGCAATGATGGCTTGCGCTAACGCAGTTAAACCATTGGTACGAGATGAACTTAATTGGCCACTTAATCCGAGGCGGTCAAAATACTGTTGCACATCAAATTGGTGTATTTGCGCTGTGGTTTTACCTTGGTAGGCGATCAGTAATAATGCAATTAAGCCTTTTACAATACGAGCATCACTGTCGGCTAGATAAAAATGTTGCCCATTTAGGACATGATGATAGAGCCATGCTTGGCTTTCACAACCTTTGACTTGTGCATCCGCGAGTTTATATTCTGCCGCCAACGGCGGTAATAATTTACCTAATAACATAATCTGGCGGTATTTATCTTGCCAGTGAGTCGCTTGCTCAATGTGATTAACGGCTGCAGTTAGCTCATCTGATACAGGCAAAAATAACGAGGCTGCAGGTATGATACTGGGGTTTAGCATGGTAATTCAATTAACCTCGGCGCTAGTGTAAAGACATCTTCATCAGCGTGTCGTGCCGTGAAACTACAACAATAACTCTTTTACAGCATTGAGTGCATGAATAAATTGATCGACATCTTGCTTATTAGTATAGATGCCAATGGATGCGCGGCAACAACCGCCTAAATTAAGGCTGTGCATTAACGGCATGGCACAGTGATGACCACAACGTATGGCAACCGCTTGTTGATCCAGTAAAATCCCCACGTCTTGGTGATGTTCACCCTTTAGATTAAAGGCCACGATACCGATATTGATGGCGTTTTTGTCCTTGCTAATGCCATACAATTCAATAGCGCCAAGCTGGTGCAATTGTTGTTGTAAATAGTGTATCAAGTTGTGTTCATGTGCCTGTAATTGCTCGCGGGGTAATAGCTGTAAAAAGGTGATCGCCGCCCCGAGACCAATGACTTCTGCAATAGCGGGGGTGCCGGCTTCAAGGCGGTTGGGTAGTGCGCCAAATTCAGTATGCTCAAAACTGACGCTTTTTATCATCTCGCCACCGGTAAGCATGGGGGTGAGTTGGTCGAGTTGGCTGTAACGACCATATAAAATTCCTACCCCGGTAGGGCCATACATTTTATGGCCTGAAAACACATAAAAGTCACAATCAATTTGTTGTACATCAACGGCTAAATGGGCAATGGCCTGAGCACCATCGACTAAGGTTATCGCCCCAACGGCTTTGGCTTTGGCCACCAGTTCATTGACTGGATTGACGGTTCCTAAGGCATTTGACACATGGCATAAGGCAACCACTTTCGGTTTGCAGCTTAATAGCCGCTCAAACGCTGCCATATCCAGTTGCGCGTCTATTGTCAGCGGGATGGGTTTGATCACCGCGCCGGTGCGCTTTGCCAGCTCTTGCCAAGGAACTATGTTGGCATGGTGGGCGGCTGTGTCGATTAAAATCACATCATTGAGCTTGAGCTGCGAAGTCAGTCCGTAGGCCAGCATATTGATCGATTCTGTGGTGCCATGGGTAAAAATAATCTCATCTTGGCGTTGGGCATGAATAAACTCGGCCACTTGCTGACGAACCGCTTCGTATTGCTGGGTAGCCCGTGCAGACAATTGATGCGCCCCACGGTGCACATTGGCATTATTGAGTTGGTAGTATTCAGTCATAGCATCAATCACAGCTTGGGGTTTTTGACTGGTTGCAGCTGTGTCTAAGTAGCACAAAGGATGCTCGCCAATGGTCTGTTTTAGCGCTGGGAATTGATCGCGTAGTGCTTGATGATCAAATAAAACGGCAGACGGTGATGACGATGCAGGCTTCATAAATAAGGGTTTCTATACTGAAAAGAAAAGGCATCAAGATCTTCAGTGATCTTGATGCCCTTTGCAAGGCTTTGTGGCGATTAGCATATCTTGTTAGGCGCTTATTGCATTTGCCTACGGACAAGGAAAGCGATATAGCGCTGACAATTGGTTAATTCTTAGCATCAGTTCGGCAGATAAACTGACTTTGTGGCTGTCGATATTTTGCTTTAGCTGCAGCAAGTCAGTGGCACCAATAATGGTAGAGGCCACAAATTTACGGCTATTAACAAACGCTAAGGCCATTTCGGTGGGTGACATAGCAAACTCGCGGGCCAAATCGATATAAGCTTGCGTCGCTTCCAGTGCCATTGGGGTACTGTTGTAGCGGGCAAAGCGTTTAAATACGGTTAAGCGAGCGCCTTCAGGCCACTGATTATTTTCATATTTACCGGTTAACGCGCCAAAGGCTAACGGTGAATAAGCTAATAATGGCACCTCTTCACGATGACTGATTTCCGCCATGGCGATTTCATAGCTGCGATTGAGCAGGTTATAGGGGTTTTGCACGCTGATAATGCGCGGTAATTCGTGTTTTTCGGCCAGTCTGAGGTATTGCATAAAACCCCAAGGGGTTTCGTTAGAAATGCCGATATAACGCACTTTACCTTGCTTAATGACTTCAGCTAAGGCTTCCAGCGTATCTAAAATGGGCGTGTAATGTTCTTCGTTGTCGTGCTCATACATCATTTCGCCGAAAAAGTTGGTGTTTCTATCCGGCCAATGCACTTGATATAAATCGATAGTGTCGATTTGTAAGCGCTCTAATGAGTCATCAACGGCTTGATGAATGTTACGCCAGTCAAGCGCCATTTCTTTACGGATGTAATCACTTTTCCCACCCGGCGCCGCGATCTTGGAGGCAATAACTAAATTGTCGCGATTACCTTGCGCTTTTAGGTAGTTACCTAGAATTCGTTCGGTTTCACCCTGGGTTTCAGCGTTAGGTGGCACAGGATACATTTCTGCGGTATCAATAAAGTTAACGCCTTGACCAATAGCATAATCGAGTTGAGAAAAAGCTTCGGCTTGGGTATTTTGTTCACCCCAGGTCATGGTACCAAGGCAGATTTTACTGATTTCAAGATTGGAATTTGCGATATGTTGATATTCCATTTATTTCTCCTATGGAATGTACTTAATCTGAGGCTACCAAGCTTTTGGGTCCTTGCAAAGCGCTATAAGAATAACGAGTGCAGGAGTGCTTAAAAAACATTCACACACAGATTGCTATGATGCTAAAGATTGCAGTGATATTGCTGAACATATTGGGCTGGTTTTATGCCAATGGTCACTGCTTATCCTCAGCTCAAGGTTGTTGATGACAAAGTGTTACCCTTGAGTTATATGGGATATCGTCATTTAAAAATGAAACGAGATAAGGGGGGAAGCTAAGTTACTCCCCTTTACTCACATTGTCATACTATAGCGGCATTATCATGGCGATTTCACAGGCATCGTGGCCTGTTTCGCCTAAATGCTGACATTGGCTAAAGCCAAGTTTTTCATATAGGGCCAGCGCTTCAACTAACACCGCCGTGGTTTCAAGGTACACAGACTGATAACCTTGCTGTTTGGCATAGTCAAAACACTGTGTTGACAACATTTTAGCCATACCTTTACCGCGAATAGCGCGGGTAAAATACATTTTTTGTAATTCACATACCCCATCATGACGGGCTAAAGGGGCAATGCCCGCGCCGCCCACCACTTGACCTTGATATTCAATCACCCAGTATTGTGAACCTTTGCCCTGATATATTTCACTTAAGGTATCGAGGGTTTTATCGGCCACGCTAAAGCCTTTGTCTGGGGTTAAACCATATTCTGCTGACACTTCACGGATCACCGCGGCTAAAGCCGCATTATCTTGAGGCTGTAACGCTCGAATGAATATTTCTTGCACCTGGGCTTGGGGTGTATTTGTTGGGTGATGTTCAGTCATTAAATAATTCCGCATTGATAAAAGGAGCCATTGCCAGCACTAAGGCTTGGGTATAAATGCTTTCGCGGCTGGCTAAACCTTGGGTCAGCAAGCCAATTGCGCCGCCTTGTTGTTTTACATTTCGGGTGTTAAACAAACGATCCATTACCTGGCCTAATTCTTCACCTGCTTGTAAAGCGTTAAAAATCGTTTGCGGCAGCGGTAAGTTGGCACTGCGACCGACAGATAATCTGTCGTTATGGATAATGGCCATATAGGCAAAGGTGGCAGGGCCGTTTTCAAACAGCTCGACACCGCCTTCCATTGCCACATAAAAGTCGGCGGGTTGATCAACTTTTTTTGCATTGGCTTGGCAAAACTTAACGCGGTTGATGGCCCCCAGTTTTGTTGCTGACTCGGTCATGGGTTGGTCTGCCACGAGTGATGGCGCATGCATGCCGCGGCAATTAATTTGCACATCAGGGGAATATTGTCCAATCGCCTGTTTTGCAGCATTGATTTTAACGGGGTTGGTTGAACCAACAATGATAGTTAACATTGGCGGTATCGCTGGGGACATAGGCATAGAGTTATGTTCTTTTTTTGTTTGAATTAATCGTGACGATCACAATGGTGAAGTTAACCACATTGTATGGGGTTTTAGCCATTTTGGGTTTGATGACAGAATGACTTTTATGACCGTCAATTGTAACTCATTGTAAATATTGTTGTTGTCTAGTTGGTATAAAATCTGCTTATTCGTACTAACAAGGGTGAACCCTGCTAAACACCTTGCTATGGGCATCATTCATACTAACAAGCGTCGATTTATAATTATAAATATAAAAGTAAAAGTAAAAGGAATTAATCCTATGTCTATTCGTATCGCCACCATTCGTATCGCAACCATTAGTATTATGGTCGGGCTGATTGTCGGCGCAACGCTATTTGGCGCTGCGCAAAGTGAAGCCGAGTTGGTATTTTCTTCATCACCCGCCTCAGAGCAAACTGATACTGATGTTAACTTAGTACAGCAACAATTGGATCTTGATACTAGTTCATTAACTGAGTCAGTTGCCAATACTGGCGCCGACAAGTGAACCTTTATCGGCGTAGCAGGCTTAACTGTAGGGCTGTCGATGCTGATATTTATAAGATAAAGCCAAGTTTGGTATGCCACTAAGTTTGACCCGCAAAGGTGATAAAGGTTATTGGTTATCAGAAATTTGCAGTGATCATTTTTTCGGTGGATAGCCATTTATCGACCTAGTGATAAAAGTAGCGCCAACATTAACTCTGGGCATTAAACACGGTCTAGGCCCCATCCAAATGGATGCTGTCAGCGCTTATATCGCGTTAATCCATGGCTCAGCATCTATTCATATCAATCCATATCGATTCATATCAGTTCATATCAATCCATATCAATTCCTTGATCAACGCGAGTCCATATCAAGGTTTATGTTCCTCGCTGCTCAAGTTAATGGCAATTGCAGCGATGAAGATGGGTTTTGTTTTAAAGCCAAGTTCAATCATGGCATGATGCAGTCACATTATGAGTCAAGTTAGCATTATTAATAGTAGAGTAGCATCATGGCAAAGAAGTTTTATGTAGTATGGGCTGGCCGACAAACGGGGATTTTTACTAGCTGGGATGTGACTAAGCGTTCAGTTGATAAATTTCCACAAGCTAAATACAAATCCTTTACCACTGAAGCTGAGGCTAAAGCGGCATTTGCCAAATCACCCACCAGTAGCATAGGCAAAAGCGCGGTGAGTTCAGCATCGACCAGCAAGTCAGCCAATAAAACGGCCCCGAGTGGCACCACCAAAACGGCCAATGCCAATCAAGCTGTGCTGAGTCAATTTGATGTGGTGATTTACACCGATGGCGGCTGTGAACCTAATCCAGGTAAAGCGGGATCGGGAATGGCCATTTACCGCCAAGGCGTATTAGCAGAACTCTGGTATGGCTTGTTTAACCCTAAAGGCACTAATAACACCGCCGAGCTCAATGCCTTACATCAAGCATTATTGTTTGCTAAACAGGCGCTTGAAGCCGGTCAAACGGTACAAATTATGAGTGATTCACAGTATTCGATTAAATGTGTTTGTGAATGGGCATATGGTTGGAAAGCCAAAGGTTGGACTCGTAAAGCCGGTGATATCGCCAATCTTGAGATCATCAAACCGGCGCATCAATTGTATGATGCAATGAAAGACGATCTCGTGCTGCAACATGTGGCCGCCCACATCGGGATTGAAGGTAACGAGCTTGCTGACAGGATGTCTATTCATGCTATTGAGCAACAGCACAAGGCGTTTAGTCAATTTAGCGCGCCCCTTGATATCAGCAAAATCCTTGCGTTGCGAACGGGTTAGTTATTGGCCAAATCCTCCCTGAACGCGTTAGATTCCTTGGTCAATAAACATAAAAAAGCCGGATTATGCCGGCTTTTTTGTGCGTGATTTACGACCACTTACGTCACTTACGATTAATTACTTAGTATTTTCTTCGTACATTAAATAATGGCTTTGCGCCATGCCCAGTGACTCATAGGTTTTTTGAGCAATCTTATTGTCATGCTCAACATATAAACGGAAGCTGGCAGTACCGCCATTGTCTGCGGCTAAGTCTTTTACCGCTTGATAAAGCATGCCATAAATCCCTTGGCGACGATTTTGCGGGCGAATATACACGCTTTGGATCCAATAATAGTTGCTGGCGCGCCAATCACTCCATTCGTAGGTCACCATTAACGAACCAACTATTTCAGCATCGACTTCAGCGACTAAATACACGCCACGTTCAGGGTGGGTGAGTAACCCCTCAACGCCGCGAGTTAACTGCTCGGTATCTAATTCAAGGTTTTCGGTTTCCATTGCCATGGCTTGATTGAAATTAACTAAAGCGGCTAGGTCGGCGTGTTGGCCTATTCTTATTATCATTGAATTCTCACATTAAAGGGCTATTACAGCCGCATTGTAGCAGTTAGTGTTGGCGGCTGAGGTGAATAAATTCATCCTGTCAGTGGCAGCATAAGTGTACGCTAATGTCATATTCTATCGTCAAGAAAGTCAACCTTCATCAAAAGGCCGATGCCATTAACGCAACACAAGTCAGTGACGTTAAAACCGTGACGTTAAAACAATAAAACAAACCACAAAATCTTAGTCTAAGCTGTGATAGTCGCGACTTAAGCCAAGTGAGCGAAGCGGTCTTTTTTTGTCGCTAGGGAATGTTGCAAGGGGATGTCGCGAGGTTGTCGCTAAGGGATATGGAATATTATTTCTCTGGCAAACGCTTGGTGAATAGGTTGAAAATAAGCCTATTGATGACGGATGTTAGCGTTTTTTTGGCGCAGCAAGCCTGTAATAGAGAGCGGATCACCCAGTTAACCCCAGGATTGGCGCTAACTTATTTATGACCCTCCACTAACGTATAATTGAAATTATTGTGACGATGCAGTAATGTGTCGCCACGACAAAGTAGATCAATGTCACAAACTGCATAAATTGATGGAGATAATTATGAAAGTTGCTGTATTGGGTGCCGCTGGCGGTATCGGCCAGGCTCTCGCTTTACTGTTAAAAACTCAACTGCCTGCGGGCTCAAAGTTGTCTCTGTATGACATCGCTCCGGTGACTCCTGGTGTTGCGGTTGACTTAAGCCACATCCCAACCGACGTAGAAGTAAAAGGTTTTGCGGGTGAAGACCCAACGGCTGCATTAGTGGATGCTGACGTAGTATTAATGTCTGCGGGTATTGCGCGTAAGCCTGGTATGGATCGTTCTGATCTATTCAACATCAACGCTGGTATCGTGCGTAACCTAATGGAAAAAGTGGCGCTAATTTGCCCTAAAGCCTTAGTGGGTATTATTACTAACCCAGTTAACACTACCGTTGCGATTGCTGCTGAAGTATTAAAAAATGCCGGTGTTTACGACAAAAATCGTTTATTCGGTATCACAACACTTGACGTTATTCGCAGCGAAACCTTTATCGCTGAGCTTAAAGGCTTAAACGTTGCTGACGTTAAAGTGAATGTTATTGGTGGCCACAGCGGCGTGACCATTTTGCCATTACTTTCTCAAGTTGAAGGTGTCACTTTCACTGACGAAGAAGTGGCAGCAATGACCACTCGTATTCAAAACGCGGGTACTGAAGTTGTTGAAGCTAAAGCCGGTGGCGGTAGCGCAACCTTATCAATGGGCCAAGCTGCTTGTCGCTTTGGTTTATCATTGGTACGTGGTCTTAAAGGCGAAGCTAACGTTGTTGAATGTGCCTATGTTGACGGCGGCAGTGAGCACGCTACATTCTTCGCCCAGCCAGTGCTTCTTGGCAAAAACGGCGTAGAAAAAGTATTACCTTATGGTGACATCAGTGCATTCGAAGCTAACGCTCGTGATTCAATGTTAGACACCCTTAACGGCGATATCAAATTAGGCGTTGAATTCGTTAAGTAATTAACAAATCAATGTACTAAAAACGCGAAGCCAAGGCTTCGCGTTTTTTTTGGTTTAAAATGCCTAACATCTAACATCTAACATCTAACATCTAACATCTAACAGCTAACAGCTAACAGCTAACATCTAACATCTAACATCCAATATCTAGCATCTAGCATCTAGCACCTCGATTTATTCCTATTTCATTATTCATATTGTCTACACCTCATAATTCTGCATTGCTACAGGCTTACCATCCAATCTTTCATCGCCTTACTGGTATAAATTTTCCATGTGGATCTAAAGTGCCATTGCAGTTTGCGGAAAAATTCAGCAAGTTATGAACATGTTACATTTGGAAACTGTTGAAATGAGAAATAAAAAATACAGCTTAACCATGCCGCTTGTTTTTCTGGGTTGGATTTTTTCGATGCTGCCCGCTCAAGCTACCGAAATTCGTTATGTTCCACTCACCGATTTTGGCGAGAATCCCGGTGCGCTGACAAGCTTTTATCTTCCGCTAAGTGGTGGCTCAAATGCTTCAAATGCAGGGGATTTATCTTTAGTCGTGTTACTGCATGGTTGTATTCAAGATGGTGTCGAACTGGCGAATAAAAGTGGCCTAACATCATTGGCGTTAGAGAATCATTTTGCGGTGTTAGTGCCACAGCAAAGTTATGATAATAACGTAAAACGTTGTTTCAACTGGTTTGCCAGCCAAGATACGCAGATAGACAGTGGCGAAATGTTATCGATAAAAAACATGATATTAACCACTCAAGAAAAGCTAGCTGCCAAGCATGTTTATATCATTGGGCTGTCAGCGGGTGGCGCAATGGCGAGTGCTGCCATCGTCAATTACCCCAATCTATTTCAAAGCGGTGCGGTCATCGCTGGGTTGCCGTATCCCTGTGCCGATAATCTGATCAAAGCCATCTCTTGTATGAAGCAAGGGCCAACGCAGTCGGTTGAAGAATTAGCTCAATTTGCCAAGGCAATACATCCTCAACAAACGAGTTGGCCTTCATTAAGTATTTGGACGGGTGACAGTGACAATGTCGTCAATGCTAACAATGCGCAAATGCTCGCTTCTCAATGGCAAGTATTGACTCAATCTAACGCGAAACCAAGCGTCACCAATGGATCTGGCTACAGCATTTCGCGCTGGCATGATGCTCAAGATAACGCATCAATAGAACTTGTCACCATCAAGGATTTTGGTCACGGCCTTGCCGTCAATCCAGACATAAAACATGGCGGAGAAGAAGGTGATTTTCTGCTTAGGGCACCAATAAGTAGCGTGATAGAAGTGATTAAACTTTGGGGGATTTAATCAGTGATTAATAGATAACATGCTGTTTATGTTATGTATTAATTAGTTATATTAAAACATTTAGACCAAAAAACATACTACGATATACCGATTCAATGCTGTTGAAAATACTATACCGTCACTATTTGGACAGAGAGTAGTCATTCAGAATTAGTAGTAAGCAAAAACCATTAATAATAAATATTACAACGGGGATCTGTATGAAACAGAATACTATTAAAATGAGCTGTATTGCCTTAGCCATTTCGTCAGTGTTAAGCGCGCAGTATGCCGTTGCCGCAGAAGAAGACAATAACAGCGGCGACAAACAAGCTGTATTGGAGCGCATTGAAGTTACTGCACGTAAAACAGTTGAAAGCTTGCAAGATGTGCCTGTGGCAGTGACATCGGTCAGTGCAGCCGAGTTGGCAGATAACGGCATCAGCGTAATGACTGAAATTCAGCAGTTTTCGCCCAATACCACATTACAATCGAGCCGAGGCACTAACTCTACGCTGACGGCTTTCATTCGTGGCGTGGGTCAGGAAGATCCACTTTGGGGCTATGAGCCTGGTGTCGGCATATACATTGATGATGTCTATATTGCTCGTCCGCAAGGTGCGGTATTAGACATTCTTGATGTGCAACGTATTGAGGTACTTCGTGGACCTCAAGGTACGTTATACGGCAAAAACACCATTGGTGGCGCGATTAAGTACGTCACCCAAAAAATGACTGGCGACGGAGAATTAAGCCTTAAAGGTACCGTCGGCAGTTATGGTCAAAAAGATGTCAAAGTGGCAGGGCAGTTACCCATTGTGGATGACAAGCTCTATGTCGGTTTTGCCTTTGCGAGTCTAAACCGTGACGGTTTTGGTGAGTTTAAAACCTCGGCATTAGATGGACAAGATACCGAGAACTATAATAAAGATGTGATGGCGGGTCGTTTAAGCGTTGAATTCACGCCAAACGACGACCTGTTTATGCGTTTTACTTATGATAAAACCCAAGATGACTCCAACTCAAAAGGAGGCTATCGCTTACTTCCTAGCTTATTAACCGACGCGCCAGTACCCGATAGCAAATATGACTCCTACACGAGTATGCCGACATGGAACAAAGTAGACACAGAAGGGTGGAGCGCGACGGTTGAATATAACATCAATGAAAATTGGAGCGTAAAGTCGGTCACAGCTAAACGTGAAGGTGAGTCTCTGACCAACATCGATTTTGATAACACCAGCTTGCGAATTTTCGATGTGCCAGCTATCTACGAAGATGATCAATTTAGCCAAGAGTTTCAAGTTAATTATGAAGGTGACAATCTCAATGTCGTGTCTGGTATTTACTATTTTGACGGTGACTCTTGTGGCGTTTTCGATGCGATTTTAGAAGAAGCCTTTAAAGCATTTGGCGGACTAACGCGTGAGGTGAGTGGTTGCAATAATAGCGAAAGTTACGCCGCTTATGTGCAAGGTTCATACGACTTTACTGAACAGTTATCCATGACATTAGGCGGCCGCTATACCCGCGAATCTAAAGAAGCCACTGTTTATAACGGCGTGATATTCGATAGTATTTACCCTGAAACCGACTGGTATCCTGGGTTTGTGCGCGATGAAGCGTTAATTGAATCTAAAATACCTAAAGTGCTGGATGATGAAGAAACATGGTCTAAGTTCAATCCACGAGTGGGTTTAGAGTACCAAGTGAGTGAAGACATGATGGTGTTTACCAGTTACTCACAAGGATTTAAGTCGGGTACGTTTAACCCAAGGGCTACAGGGGCTGAACCCGCGGTTGATCCTGAAACAGTGGATTCATATGAAATTGGTATGAAGAGCGAGTGGAACGATAACCTTCGCGTTAATGCCACGGTATTTTACCTTGATCATAAAGACAGACAGTTTGTTACTGTATTACCCGGTGCCAATGATTCAGACCTTAATCAGCGCTTAGGCAACATCGGTAAGTCTACGGCGACAGGCCTAGAGCTTGAAGTTGAATATGCTGCGACTGATTCACTTAACTTATTTGCTAATCTAGGGTTAATTGACGCCACTTTTGACGAGGTGATTTCATATGATGAATTTGGTAATAAAATCGATATTAGCGATACTTACACTATTATCAATACCCCAGATACCACTGCAAACCTAGGTTTTAGTTACAGTATTGAAGCCGACGTGGGTAGTTTTATCATTAATGGCAATTACTATTACCGCAGTGATTACGACTTAGCGGTAGTGGATAACCTATTGACCCAAGATGGATACGGATTACTGAATTTTGGGGTGAATTGGTATAGCAATGATGGCCATTGGAATGCCGGATTACATTGGAAAAACGTGACTGATGAAGAGTATTTGGTGGGTAACTACGCCTTTGTGACGCCTACTGCATCAGGAGACTTTACTCCTGGCTTAGGTGGCGATAATACCCTTATTGGATATTATGGCGATCCGGAGACGATTTCATTAACCGTTGGCTATATGTTCTAAAACGTAGTGTAGTCACCTTATAATGTAAATAAGAATAGCCGGTCTCGTCAGAACCGGTTATTCTTTTTAGCATGCGCAACCTAAAAATAATAATAGCAGCGCAATGTTAGGGAGCCAATTATGTCTCAAATTAAAGTGGCCATTGCAGATGACCATCCGCTATTTCGTGCTGCGTTAACCCAAGCCGTGCTTAAAAGTGTCAATAATGCACAGGTGCTAGAGGCGGAAAACTTTCAAGAGTTAATCGCTATTGTGGAACAACACTCAGATATTGAGATTATCTTTATTGATTTGCATATGCCGGGAAACGAGGGCTTTACCGGGCTCACGTTATTGCAAAATCACTTCCCCGATATTGTGGTTATCATGGTGTCCTCTGACGATCAGCCAGAGATTATCCGTAAGGCGATCAATTTTGGCGCCAGTGCTTTTATTCCAAAATCGGCCAATTTAACCCAAATATCCACGGCGATTGACACTGTGCTTGAAGGGGGGATTTGGTTACCTGAGCACACCAATCTCAGTGCCGATCAACACACAGCCGCAGAACATCAACGTTTAGCAAAGCAATTAGCTCAACTCACGCCGCAGCAATACACTGTGCTGGCTAATATTGCCAATGGTAGGCTAAATAAACAAATAGCTTATGACTTAAACATTAAAGAAACGACGGTAAAAAAACATGTCTCAGCGATTTTACTCAAACTCGAAATTAATAATCGCACTCAAGCTGGACTGGTGTTTCAACAATTAATGATCACTTCAACTGAAAATCAGCAAGTGGATGTGCAAACCTAATGATATTGCTTCAATGAATCGTTATGGTCTCAACCAGTGGTTATTGCCGCAACGAAGGGTTATGACCTTGATTGCGGTTTATGATCGATATTAATAATCGCGAACAAAAAAAGAGTTAACCCAAAAATGCCTCCCTGTGAGGCATTTTTTATGGTCCTTAATTTACTGACAGTGCCTATTCCGGTATCAGTTGTTTAATGATCCGTTTTAAGGCAATCGCCTTAAGCGGTTTGCGTACAAAACTGAATTGAGCACTGCTAGTGTGTTGCCTAACTGCTTCCGAAGGGTCCGCAGAGCAAATAACACATGTGGGTTTGTTACTCGGCATATCAATGTGATGGGCCAATAAATATTGCACTAAGTCCACACCATTTTTATCATCTTCTAAGTGATAGTCAGCAATAATGAGTTTGGGTTGTGGGTTATCCGCCAATTGCTGTATGGCACTGGGTTGATCTTTTGCGGTAATGACATTGCAGCCCCAATCGCTGAGTAATGTAGAGATCGCTTTTAGCATCAGGTCGTCGTTGTCGATCACCATGACGGTGATATTTGCGCTGTCACTGCTCATCTCATCTTCGGCCGTTTCGATCACATTAACTGGCTTTTTCTGCTGTAATACCCGGGGTATTTCAACACTAAAACACGTCCCTTTACCGACTTGCGAATGCAGTGTGATAGTAATACCGAGTAACTTGGCAATTCGGTCACATATCGCCAAGCCCAGACCTAACCCCGGAATTTCACGGGTTAACTCTAAGCGTTCAAATTCACAAAAAATGGCTTGTTGTTTATCAAGGGGAATACCTGGGCCATTATCCCAAACTTGGATTAATAAAGCGTGCTCAAGGCGCCTGACGCCTAATAACACTTTCGGGACAAACTCAACGTTATGACGTTGAGTCTTGGCGTTATGGTCAGGCGTAGACGTTTGAGATTTTACTTGCTGATTGCGTTTGCCTGAAGGGGAGTAATGAAACGCATTAGACAAAAAGTTCTGAATAATGCGCCGCAGTAGTCTTTGGTCGCTTTCTACAAAACAAGAAGAGATTTGGTAGTTAAAATCAATGCCTTGTTGAACCGATAATGCTTTAAATTCATTGACCAAGGTAGACAATAAATCATCAATCGCAAATTGGCTTATTTCGGTTTTTAACGAGTTGCTGTCTAAGCGAGATATCTCAACCAGATCTGATAGTAAACTTTCCACCACGTTTAATGAATCTTCAATATTGGTTGCTAAGTCATGCAGTTCAGTTGATTTAACCCTTTGCTTCAACATCTCAGTAAATAAGGTTAAGGCATTAAACGGTTGCATTAAATCATGGCTGGCAGCGGCCAAAAAGCGGGTTTTACTGCTATTGGCGGCTTCCGCTTCAGCTTTGGCTTTTTCCAGTTCTCTTGTGCGGCTTTCAACCCGTTTTTCGAGTGTTTCATTCGCCAGCTGTAACGCTTTTTCGGCTTCAATATGCGCAGTAATATCGGAAAAAGTGCTGACAAAGCCGCCGCCAGGCATGGCTTGGCCGCGGATTTCTAGCACCTTTCCATCTAGCATAGTGCGCTGAAAATGATGCGGGCTACCACAGCGCATATGAGCTAAGCGCTTTTCGACTAGATCGTGTGCCTCGTCTCCGACAATAATGCCTCTGTCGATATTAAATCTAATCAGCTGTTCAACGTGCAGTCCTGCTTTAACATAATCTTTAGGGTAATCAAGTAGTTCAATATAACGTTGATTCCAAGCCACTAAGCGCATATCGACGTCGACAACACTAATCCCTTGTTCAATATTTTCCACGCCAGATTGCAGCAGTTCGCGGTTAAATTCAAAGATTTGGCTCGCTTCATCGACAATGCTAACCACATCTTCTAGTGGCACGTGTTGGCTGCGTGATGCGGCATTCATCACCATTCGGGTGGAGGCGGAGCCGAGTACGCCTGACAGTTTTAGTCGAGTGTAATCAACAAGCTGTTGTTGCTGATCTTTGCCTGCGAGCTTTTTTGATTCTGCAATTAAGGCATCGGCTTCATCTTTGTTGATAAAACGATTTAATAAACTGGCTAAATCCTCTACGGATAAGTGCCGTTCTAGTTGAACGTGTTTTCTGTTTACAAATAAATCAGCTTGTAAAACCTCGCCAATACTTTGTTCTTTAAGCAGTGAAATCAGCACAAAGCAGCCAATGTTAGCCACTAAACTGTAAAATACGCCGTGGCTAATATTGTCCAAACCGGTTAAGCCAAACAAGGCTGTTGGCGTTAACCACGCAATATCAAATAAGCCAAATTTAACCCAATGGGCATCGGGAAAAGTAACGGGTAACAATAGGGTGTAAAGCCAGACAACACTGCCTATGATTAACCCCACAAAGGCGCCTTGAGTGGTGGCGTTTCGCCAATATAAGGCGCCTACCGCGGCGGGCGCAAATTGCGATAACAACACAAATGACAGCAAGCCAATGCTGGCTAAATGATGTTGTTGATTGATAAAACGTTCAAATGCAAACGCTGACAATAGAATGACGGCGATAGAGATCCGGCGTAAATTTAATAAAATACCTGATAATTGCGGGGTTTGCTGCGAGCTAAATTTCGGTAAGCGTAATAGTAATGGGGTTAAAATTTCTGTCGAAATCATTGTGCTCAGTACAATCGCTGCCACAATCACCATTGCGGTTGCAGCCGCAAGCCCACCGACATAAACCAATATTCCCAGCCAAGCTTGTTGATAAAAAAGCGGTAATGTCAGTACATAGGTATCTGCGCCGACACTGCCACCGGGGAAGCTAAGTTGTCCAGCCAATGCAATCGGCAATACAAAAATATTGATCAGTATCAGGTATAACGGCACCATCCAACGTGCCGACTTGAGCTCTTTGTCATGATTGTTTTCAATCATCATCATGTGAAATTCTTGCGGTAACGCATAGATAGTAATGGCGCCTAAAATAACCTGAGAAACCACAAGGTAAGTCGAGTCAGATTGGCTGCTTTCTTTTATAGATTGACCTTGGCTGAGCAAATCACCAAAGCCATCGAATATAAAGAAAGTGGCAAAAATGCCCACGGCGGTCAGGGCAAATAACTTCACGACAGAACTAAACGCAATGGCCAGTACTAAGCCTTGATTGTGTTTACTGGCAGACAGTTGGCGGGTACCGAATAAAATACTAAAGATAATTAATACAATGGTCACCACAAATGCCGTGCTAATACCGGATTGAAATGTGCCTGTCAGTAAGTCAAAGCTGGTACTAATCGCCCTTAACTGCAAGGCGATATAAGGAATGGTCCCAAGCAAGGACACTATGGCAACGCTGGCAGCAATTTTTTGGGAGCGGTCAAAACGGCAGGCAATAAAGTCGGCAATAGAGGTGAGGTTTTGGCTTTTGATTATTTGCAGCGTGCGCATTAGCATCGGCCAAGCCAATACTAAACAAATGATCGAACCGATATAAATAGGGGCCAGCCATGCGCCCGTTGTCGCAGCTTGTCCAACGGTGCCATAAAATGCCCATGAGGTGCAGCATACCCCTAACGACAGGCTATAGACCCATGGCTTTGGAGTTAACTTTTTTATGGCGCGATTTTGTCCCCACTGCGCAACCACAAATAGCATCGCAAGATAAGCAATCGAAATAAAACTGATCAACCAAGTATCAATAGATAACCAAGCCTGCAAGTTATTCCCCAATCATTTTTATTGTTTATCCTTGCGAAGCTACACTAGACATCCTGTTTGATAAAGATTTTTTAATGATGCGGTGCACTAAGGTAGTACTTATTTATTCATACCCATCAGATAACATGATCCAACTCCATTAGTGTCATTTAAGGTACCGATAACGCCTATGAAAATAACCCATAGATATTTGGTCGAAGCTCTGGTTTTTACGAGTTATGTTCTCTTTGCCATGGCATGGGTTGGAGGCACAGCTAGCATGAACAACATCATGGCATCGATGCACATTGAGAGTTTAGCGTCGGCAAGCTTTATCAGTGGCGCTGTCACGCTTGCTAAGATAGTGGGTACCTTTAGCGCAGCTTATGTGGCGGTAAAGTTCGGAATAAAGTATGCCTTTTTACTTGCTTCGCTGTTAATTGTTATTGGGATAGTGACGCCGCTAGCGACGAGTTATGAGTTACTGCTGGTTAGCCGTTTTTTAATGGGCTTGGGCGGCGCCTTTATGATTGTGTACTTCAACCCGATTGTGATGCTGTGGTTTGCACCAGAAGACCGTCCGGTTGTTAATGGTTTGAATGCAGTGGCATTTAACGTAGGCACGGCGATTATTTTATGGGGCATGAGCAGTATTAACGCCCTGACGGGCAGTTGGCAAAGCAGTTTGGTATTGTTTTCAGGCGCGAGCTTAGTACTGGCTATTTTGTGGTTACTGGTTAAGTTTGAATCTCCACCGACAGCGAATTATGCATCGGGGGCAGAGCCAGCTATTTACGGTTATCTTGAGGGCTTAAAAGATAAATTTAATTGGGCTTATGCGTTTACCTATTCAGGGTTACTTTCCTTTTATATCTGTCTATTTACTTTCTATCCTCAAGCGGGAATAAGCCAAAGCAAATGGGTGATAGGATTTGGTATCGTCGGCACGATTGCAGGTATGCTATATAGCCGCAAAAATCCGTTACGTCTTCCTATTCTTCGCTTAAGTGGCTTGATTATTGTTATCACCGTTTTAGGATTATCGTTTAGTACCGAGCCTTGGCTGCAGATCACCTGCGCTATCGTATTGGGCTTTTTTATCTTTTTCCCTGTTACCGCATTAGTGTCTATTCCTCACGAACTCCCTGAGATGACGGGCCAAAAAATCACCGTGATTTTTAGCCTGTTTTGGTCAATCAGCTACCTAGTTTCTACTATCGTATTGTGGGTGTTTGGTAAACTGGTTGATGTAAACGATGGCAGTTATTTCAGCTCATTTGTGATGATCACGATCCTCAGCGGCACTGTGTTTGTGGGCAGCTATTTTCTTCCTGAAACAGGAAAACCAAAGGAGTTAACATAATGCGAGGTAACGTTTCCCCTAAGCTCACTGATTTTCTAGCCTTAGCCAACAGCAACATCGCCTTGGCTAAACAAAATAACGTCCAATTTACGCCGACAGTATTGCGCGAAAATCTCAATAAACTTGGCGCGCTAATGAGTGATCTGCCTGCGGTGAGTTACATTGCAGATAAAGCGCTGACGTTAACTGACCGTACTATCCCCGTTAGGATCTATAGCCCGGCGCCAGAGACCCCTTTGCCTGTGTTAGTGCATTTTCATGGCGGCGGGCACATGTGTGGCAGTGTGGCGCTTTACGATCCTATTTGCCGTCATCTTGCCAGCATAGCGCGGTGTGTGGTGATATCGGTTGAATACCGACTCGCACCTGAATATCCATACCCTGCAGGGCTTGATGATTGCGAACAGGTATTAATACGTTACGCTGAGTTACTCAATGAGGTTAACTATCAACACAATGTCACGATTATTGGTGACAGTGCGGGTGGCGCCATTTGCACCAGTTTAAGCATGAAAAGCTTGATTGATAAGCGGATCCATATCGACCAACAAATTCTTATTTACCCCAGTGTTGACTACACCCTAAGCAGTCCATCATTAGACAGTAATGGCACTGGGTTCTTACTCGAAACCCCTCGTATAAAATGGTATTTTGAGCAGTATTTTCAACAGTTCGATCCCACTTCAGAGGCGATCAAACAAGCTTCACCTTTACTTGGGCCCATGTCCGCTCAGCTGCCTAAAACACTTATCTTTACCGCCGGTTGTGATCCACTTAGGGATGAGGGGATCGCCTACGCTAAGGCCTTGACTGCTGCTGGGGTTGATGTTGAACATCATTCGTTTGACGGCATGATCCACGCCTATATGTTGCTGCACGATTTAGTTAAAGAGGAATGCATGGCAACCTATCAGCGCATCGCTGAGTTTATGGCTAAGGTTTGAGACTAACCACTATCCACTCAGCCGTAACTGGTAACTCGCAAGCTATTACTCAGAAGTTACCTGAGTTTTTAACCTATTAATTAATCAACCCGTATTTACGTGCAGTGAATACGGGTTGATTTGAAAGTACAGCTTGAAAGTACATAACCCAAGTTAAGGGCAGAGGTAAAAGCTAAGTATCTAAAGACTAAAAATTTACACACTCAATAATTAATGATTGAGCCTTATTGGGCAGTCCAAGCACCGTCCATCGGTAAGGCTGCACCTGTGATGCCCCTAGCTGCACCGCCACAAAGAAATAAAACAAACTCGCCAATTTGTCTCGGTGCCAGCATTTCTGGTAATGGCTGCTTGGATGTCACGAGTTGGTATTTAGCGTCGTCATAACTCACGTTTTTATCGATGGCTATGCTGTCAATTTGTTTGCCGATCAGCGGCGTATCAACCCATCCTGGGCAAATAGCATTGACGGTAATGCCTTGTTCAGCGCATTCAATCGCGGTCACTTTTGTTAAGCCAATAATCCCATGTTTTGCCGCGCAATAGGCCACTTTATTGGCAGAGGCGACTAAACCATGCACCGAAGCAATATTGATAATCCGCCCCCACTTTTTTTCACTCATTAAAGGCACGACTTTTTGAATGGTATGAAAAGCGGAAGACAAGTTAATCGCGATGATGTCATTCCACTTTTCGACCGGAAAGTTCGCCACATCTTGGGTGTGCTGAATTCCTGCGTTGTTAACGAGAATATCAATACTGCCTAACGCACTAATCGCATTATCCATAAACTCATGTATGGCGTTAACATCTCTTAAGTCAGCATTGCTAAAAAAGGTGTTTATTGAGTATTGAGTTGCAAATTCAGTCGCTAAAGCCTGCCCTTCATCTTGCGCCATCAAGCCATGTAATACGATATGGCAACCTTGCTCGGCAAGCACATGTGCTGTCGCTAAACCAATACCGCTAGTGGAGCCGGTGATCAGTGCTACTTTCCCTTTTAGTCCTGTTTGTAATGTCGACATAGTTTCGCTTCCCTCAATTCAATAGCGGCAATGACAGCGTATGCCATCAACCTTTGTGTCATGTTTTATTGCGAGATCATGTCTACAACATATTCTCGCTAACATCTGATTTAGTACTTTCAGAATAAAACAATTACAGCACTATTTAATTGGCACCTTAGTACCATAAGAACAGGGAAATGGTTGTCGATACATTGAGGGGGAGTCGAGGGCTTATTAAACCATATCGATAGGATCATCGACAGGATCTACATTTTTTGATTATTGAGTTCTTGGTTAAAAAGATCTTGGTGAATAGGCGGGAGCATTACCAACTAATCTCTTTGCCTTGCCAATCTAAGTAACTGGCTTCGCCGTTGGGTTCAATATTGCTCATGATGTTATACAGCTGGCTGGCGACAAATTCTGGGGTAAAAAGCTTGCCTGCGGGCACATTGGCCTGAAAGGGTTTAGATAATGGTGTGTCAGTGGTGCCGGGATGAAAGGCGATGAGTTTGACTCGTTTAAGTCGTCTGGCATATTCCACTGCAGTGGTTTTGATCAGCATATTTAACGCCGCTTTTGAAGCGCGATATCCGTACCAGCCGCCTAAACGGTTATCTGAAATACTGCCGACTCGAGCACTCAAAATACCGATCACGCACTTCTCAGTGGCTACGTTATGGTTTGCTTGCGACAATAACGGTGTCAGTGCGCTTAGCCAAAGCATAGGCACAATACTGTTGGCATAAAACAGTTGCTGTAAGGCATCACTATTAATGTCTTCAATGCGTTTTTCTGGCATTAAGCTGGGTTGGCCTGTGTGACCTGAGTGTCCTGTTGCGGCGCCAGAATGCAAAATACCATTACAAATGATGATCTTTGTCACTTTACCCACAATCGGATTCATGTCTGCCACGCAGCGGATAATTGATGCTTGCTGATAATCACAGCTAAAATGGTGGTGAACAATATTGGCTGGGCGTTCGGCTAACGTCAGTGCCGGTTGGCGACTAATCGAGATGATGTTCAAGGGCACCTGTTGGCATTGCTCCTTTATCGCTTGGTTAATAAAAGCTTGCGCAATCGCCGATGACGCCCCAATCACAATCAAGGTCTGTGCTGACTCGCTCATATTGTTAGCCCTTATTTGCTGTTGCAACTGCCATTGTCGCAGCGCTTTTTCCCAGTCAGTAAATAAGATATGCGGTAGCGATTACGGGCAAAGGCCAAATATGCGACGTCTGCAACAGGTTTAATCAGCGGTAAACGCAGGAGTTTTATCCAACAATGCTTACCCGTTAATCCCCATGCTTTAGCGGTGACATCCAAACCATAAAGCCAGCTGCCATCGGCCAATAATCCATGCAGTACCGTATTGGCGCGCACTACATCTAAGTCAGGAAAGCGCTGCTGAATATCATCAGCATTAATATCTTCAAGGCCGATGCTATTTAAGCTGTCATAACGCTTTAATTGCTGCATTTCATTGCGGCACAGCGAGCAAGTGCCATCGTAAAAAATAGTCAGTTCCATAATTAACCTCATGAGTGCCAATGTTGATAGTGGCTATTGCTGATAGTAGATATTGCTGATAGTAGATATTGCTGATAGTAGATATTGTACGCCCCAAACAGCAAATCCGTTTACCTTCGAAGAGGATGAAGCAAAGATCGCTGCGGTGTTTGAGTATGATCTATTTATTTCACGCCAGCGTATAGATTTAAAACAATCCACTAGGGCTCAATATGCCATTAAGCCAAGCAATCATTAAAGTGACTAATTTACGTTTGCGGACCTTTATTGGTTTTAACCAAGACGAGCGCGACAAGCAACAAGATGTGGTGATCAACATTGAGATCCATTATCCAGCCGATCGATCGTTTCAAACCGATGATGTTGCAGATGCACTAAACTATAAGGTGATCACCAAAAAAGTGATCCAGCATGTCGAAGAGGGGCGTTTCTTATTATTGGAAAAACTGGTGGCTGATGTACTGGATATTTGTCGTGAACATCCAGCTGTTGTCTTAGCTAGAGTGACCATTGATAAACCCCATGCACTGCGATTTGCTGACTCAGTGTCGTTATCTTTAGAGTACCAAGCCTAACCACTATTTAAGGATGTTATTATGATGACTAATGACATAGTGCCTGCAGCGCTGTCTGCTGCAGCATTGAAAGTACAGCATGCATTGCTTGCCCATGGACTTGAAACGCCTTTGGTGCCAAGCGACATGAGCAGCGAGCAAAAATATCAACGCATTAAAGGTCTGATGACTGAAGTGGTGTCGACATTAGGCCTAGACCTTAGTGATGACAGTTTGGCTGAAACCCCTCACCGGATCGCCAAAATGTATGTTAATGAGATTTTTTCCGGCCTCGATTACGCTAATTTTCCTAAAATCACCCACATCGACAACAAAATGGGGGTTGAAGAAATGGTTAAAGTGAGTGACATCAGTGTGGTCAGCACCTGTGAGCATCACTTTGTGACTATCGATGGATTTGCCAAAGTCGCCTATATCCCTAAAGATAGCATTATTGGCCTCTCGAAAATTAACCGTATCGTGCGCTTTTTTGCCCAACGCCCACAAGTGCAAGAGCGCTTAACCCAGCAAATTTTAGTGGCGCTGCAAACCTTGCTTGCCACCGACGATGTGGCAGTGAGCATTAATGCCATTCATTACTGCGTAAAATCTCGCGGCATTATGGACACCACATCAAGTACCCAAACCACCGCGCTTGGCGGCTGCTTTAAGGCCAACCCCGCGACGAGAGCTGAGTTTTTAGCTTAGGCTAACGCAGGCTCAATGTTGCTAATGACTCACATTACTGGCTGTAATGGGGTCATTTTTTTACCCTAAAATGCGCGCTATTGCGGGGAATGATTAAGCATTAAGTTGACGGTTAATTAGGTAAGTCAGGTAAATTAGTTAAGTTAGGTTAGTTAGATTTTGAGTGATTTACTTTGTGATAACCATTTAATTTACTTATGATAAAATTTAAATTTATCTGAGCGACAATTAATAAAGGGCGCATCATGGAACGGACAATACTGATCACCGGCGTAGGCAAGCGAATTGGCTATGCACTCGCAAAACATTTATTAGCCCAAGGTCATCAGGTTATTGGTACTTATCGCACCCATTACGACAGTATTGAACAGTTGGGTAAATTGGGGGCCAGTTTACACTCATGTGACTTAAGCGATCCGGCGGCAATAGATGAATTAATTCATCACATCAAGGCGCACCATGATCGCCTTGATACCATAATCCACAACGCCTCAGATTGGTTACCCGACAACAGTGGCCTAAGCCCAAGTGACACCATGGCGAAAATGATGCAAATTCATGTGTCGGCGCCTTATCAAATCAACCTCGCTTTAGCGCCATTACTGACCAGCGCCGCCAAAACCAATGACGACAGCATCGGCGCCAGCAACATCATCCACATGACAGATTTCGTCGCCGAAAAGGGCAGTAAAAAGCACATTGCTTACGCCGCCAGTAAAGCCGCACTGCATAATATGACATTGTCGTTTGCGAGTTTATTGGCGCCATACATTAAAGTGAACTCCATTGCACCGGCAATGATTCTATTTAACCAGCATGATGATGATGCCTACAAAGCCAAAGCACTCGCTAAAGCCATATTACCCAAAGAAGCCGGAAATGCAGAAATTATCGCCTTAGTCGACTATCTGCACACGAGTCATTATGTCACTGGTCGCGGTTATGCCGTGGATGGGGGCAGGCAGTTAACTTAGCCTAATGGGTAACCTTGTGCCAAAGCCGGTTAAAAATAAAGCCGGTTAATAAAGGCGTTAATCTAACCATTAAAAACCTTAGACTTCTAGACGTCTACTTGCTAGTGTAGAGATCCGCTGTTATATCAATCAATGGCGGATGTTATTGGATGATGTATCCATTCGAATACGGCTTTGAACACGATTTCGAACACGACTTTGAACATTACTTTGAATACTACAGGGTTAAGGAAGGCACTATGTCTGCAGAAAACATGAAACTGGAATCATTGGCGTTACATTATGGCTACGAGTCTGAAGCCACCACCAAAGCCGCAGCGGTGCCGATTTACCAAACCACCTCTTATACTTTCGATGATACCCAACATGGTGCCGACCTGTTCGATTTGAAAGTGGCTGGCAATATTTACACCCGCATTATGAATCCCACCACCAGTGTGCTTGAACAACGCTTAGCGGCAATTGAAGGCGGTATTGGCGCGCTAGCCGTTGCATCGGGCATGGCGGCCATTACTTATGCCATCCAAGCATTAACCCAAGTGGGTGACAATATTGTCAGTACGAGTCAGCTGTATGGCGGCACCTATAATTTATTTGCCCATACGCTGCCGCGTCAAGGGGTTGAAGCCCGTATGGCTGCCTTTGATGATTTCGACGGCCTCGACGCGCTAATTGATGCCAACACCAAAGCCTTATTTTGTGAATCGATTGGCAACCCAGCCGGTAATATTGTCGACTTACAGCGCTTAGCTGCTATTGCCCATAAACATGGGGTGCCATTAATTGTCGATAACACTGTGGCGACGCCAGTACTGTGCCGTGCCTTTGATCATGGCGCCGACATTGTTATTCACTCCTTAACTAAATACATTGGCGGCCACGGCACTACTATTGGTGGGGTGATTATTGACTCAGGTAAATTTGATTGGGTGGCTAACAAGCAAAGATTTGCGATCCTCAATGAGCCCGATCCGTCTTATCATGGCGTGGTCTATACCGACGCCTTTGGCCCCGCGGCCTTTATTGGTCGCTGCCGCGTTGTGCCTTTGCGCAATACTGGCGCGGCCTTATCACCACACAGTTCCTTTTTATTACTCCAAGGATTAGAAACCCTAAGCCTGCGCATGGAACGTCATTGCAGTAATGCGCTCACGCTAGCCGAATATCTGCAACAACATCCCAGCATCAGTTGGGTTAATTACGCCGCATTACCTGACAGCCCACATCATGCTACTTGCCAAAAAATCACCGGCGGTAAAGCCTCTGGTATTATCAGTTTTGGCATTAAAGCCGCCAATGCTGAAGCGGGTAAGGTTGCTGGTGGTAAGTTTATTGATGCCCTGCAAATGGTGCTACGTTTAGTCAATATTGGTGATGCCAAATCACTGGCATGTCATCCTGCCAGCACCACTCATCGCCAACTGAGCGGGGTAGAGTTAGCCAACGCAGGTGTGTCGGAAGACTTAGTACGTATTTCAGTGGGAATAGAGCACATCGATGACATCATCGCCGATGTCAGCCAAGCACTTGATAAGGCAATTGTGTAAACACATTTCAGAACGAGACAATATAACTAAAAAAGCCCCATCAATAATGCATATTGATGGGGCTTTTTCTATTCTGTTATGTTTAATTCCTGCCACCTACAAAGTCTAGTTGATATGGAAGATGAATCTGCAGTATCAACGAGTCTCCGTTCAAAGTGTCCGAAATAGCGTGATGAAAATGCCGTAGTGACATCAGGGCCTTTATAACACATCCCTGTATTTCAAGGCATTTAGACTCCTGTCTTGCAGATATGGCGCAGGCTCAGGGGTACAGGGTCGTTCTTTGACATCCATGTCATCACGACATTCGTCAGTCCATTCACATCAGATGTACCATCTGAGCCGTTAGGCGATTTTTATTATGCTATGAGGATCAACACTTTGCCGGAGCTGCCGGGGAGATCCAAGAGGGGAAAGCAGTTTTTCCCTTCTTGGTCTGGTGTGGGCGAAGCGCCACGACCTTAATAATATTAAGCTATTTTAAATAGCTAACCGTTTCGTTGGAGTAATTATCACCGACAACGGCACATCCCAATATTCAATCGGTAAAACGCTCACTTGTTGACAGTCATGGGCATACCCGACGGCTAACGGCTTGTTATCAATCACTTGTGCCAAGGTGCGGTCGTAATAACCGCCGCCCATACCCATGCGATTACCTTTATTATCAAATGCGACCAAGGGTGTCACAATCATATCCAGCTGCTCAACAGTGGCAATGTTGCCGACATCAAGCTTAGGTTCGGCAATGTTAAAGCGATTGTTTATCATCACAGTATCAGCGGTATAGCGAATAAACAGTAAATGCCCTTTAGCAAAAGGGTGCAAGCGAGGTAGATACACTTCAATATCTAATTTCCATAAAGCTTTTATCAACTTATTGGTTGCTAGTTCACCGTCAAAAGCTAAATAAAGCGCCACTCGTTTAGCTGAAACACGCTGAATTTCTGACAATAAATGTCGACTAGCAATCAAGGCTAGTTGGTTTTGTTCTGCTTGAGAAAGGGCATTACGCTCTTGCCTGATATGGCGGCGAATACTGTCACGGCTCATATTATAACTGTCGAATAACGGTGCTGGGATTGAAGGATCTGTATATGAATCGTTATTGATAATGGCTTGATCCGCTATAGGTTTATCTGATGCAGTGCTGCCAGAAGAAAAATAAGTAATCAGGGATTGAACCGTTGTAGAATCTGACTGATATGGTTCTGAACTAGTCATAAAACGCGTCATGCTCATATGTAGGGAGTACTCCAACACTTACAAATGAATTTAAAAAAACGATAATCAACAACAGGAACTCAAAGTAGGTTATCGCGTTCTGTAATGAGATTAAATCACAGATTGATAGTCAATTAATGCTGGATCACTTTGCATCAAACTTTCCCCCAGCGTAAGGCTTAGCTTTACGCTGGGTTATTTTTAGCAACACAATACGGGACTATTTATCCATGTTCATCGATTTTAGTAGCACCGGACTCTCGTAATCAGCCACCATCGTCTTTGCTTTTAACCAAAATTTTCTACGTGTGAAGAAGTAAGCAAAGCCAACTGATAACAAAGCCCACTCAATTAAATTATTCCCCATAAAACGTAAACCAGATGATAATAACGCAGCCACATCTCGAGAGTAATTAGCATTATTTTCGATAAAACCATAAGTTGGGTTTATTAAGAACAAACCGTATTGTAGGGCACAATAAAAACTGACTCCAGCAATCAATCCAAAAATTTTGCTATACCACTTTTGTGGCCATTTTACACCAATGACGAGTAAGTAAAGCCCGACCAATAATGAGCCACTCACGAGAGTGCTAGCCATGGCAGGTGAATGGCCAAGTAGTTCAACCGTGTTGTAATAAAGTGTTAACGCCATATGTGGCAATAATAGTGTAATGCTGATAGCCAATACCCAGATTTTAGCTTTACTGATATTTTTCCAATACCACTTTTTCACACCTTGGTAGCTTAACCACAATAACCCAAGTACAAAGGCATAATTAGCCACAGCGGGAAGCCCGAATAGGCCAAATTGCATCGTCAATAACGCCATCATCCATTCAGGTATTTGAGTCACGCTCATGCGATAACTGGAATCGAGTGCAAATTTTGGGAATAACAGCGCGATTAACATCCCTAAAGTAAAGAATAAATAAGTGTATTTAATCAAGCCTGCGAACATGTTAGGTGTAATACCTTTAACGCTCTGCTTTTTTAATTGTGTCACTAAGTTTTGGTAGTTAGATAATACCGCGTCTTTAATATCAGTCGATACCCAGTTTTCATCTAATAATGCAATTTGCGTGTGAGTTGTATTGGCTTCAATAATGTTTTTTACAGCTGGCGTGGCTAATGCCACTTTGTCCGCGGATTGACTGCCCCCAGCCATTTTCTGTGCCACACTCCATACCGCAGGATCGTAAACCCCACCGGCATTATGGGTGGTGTTCTTTTTACCGGCAAAGCACATCTTGGTATCGACTTTATCAATCGTCGCAGTAAATTGCAGGGTTGGAAGTTTAGCGGTAAAAGCATACATAAAGGTACAGCCATCAAGGGTACCCTCAACATCAACTTCAGTTATCTCAGTTAAATTATAGACTAAGTTTAACCCGTTGTTTTTGACAAATTCAGAGGTCCATTTGTGGTAATCACTGCTGTTATAAGCCCAGTTAGTGCTGCGTTTTGCTTCACCATCAATGGTGTAACTGTGATAGAGGTAACCGCCACCACTACAAGTGCCGCACGTCACAGAGCCCGAGCCGTTGCAGGTATAACAGGTTTTTTTACCACGGCCCCAACATGATGAACAAGACTCTGTGGTATAAACCGTGCGATTATTATAGCTATCATGACGCGAAACACTGACGCGGCCACTACCATGACAACCATTACAAGCGTTACTACCAGAGCCATAACAGCTAGAACAATTTCGACTACCAGAGCCATGGCAACTGTAGCAAACTTTGCTGCCCACATAGGTTTCAGGGGCTGATTTTAAGCCTCTATTTCTTATTAGGAAGTTTTCCGAAATATCAGGTCCGAGTATTGTTAAGAAGCGATCGTTAAACAACGAATTCTGTCCACTGACATACTCTTTGGCTTTGTCATGGGCGTGATCTCGGGCATTGGATGCACTGCCTGACTTAATTCCAGATGGGCAGTGGCCGCCGTGTTCATGTGCACTCACGCCAACTTCAATCGCCCAACCAAAGGTAAATTTAAGCTGTGGAAGCTTTGCTTGTTCATTGCTTAATATTACTGGTACATCGACACCAGTGAGATTTTTACCGTTGCTACGGATAAAACTTTGGAATTGTTCTAATTTACTCACGTAATACTTCCTATAAATCAATGCGTGATGGATTCTTTCACTGTTTTTTTATCATTGACTGGTCACGTCTGCTGCTGACAAATTGATATTAAAATCAGTTTCATCGGCTTTTAAGTACACCCATTCTCTAACGGAAATATGCCCAGGGGCGCTGACTTTTATGTCATAACTGCCCGCGGGTAACATCATGCCCGTTTGATATTTGGGTTTAATATTCATTACTGCCACCTTGGTATTGGCGATATTACTTGTGATACTAAGGGGTAATAAAGCAGCTTTATTAGACGCGTTTTTAACGACTTTAGTTGAATCATGAACAGGCATTACCGCTAAATCAAAGCGGTTAATGGGCTCACTGATCGCATCAAATCCTTTAGTGATAAATAAGCCTTGGTCAATGGATGAACCGATAGGTTGCACCATAGGTTGAGTCACCAGTAACCATTTAAGCGCGAATGAAATCATGGCTGAATCATTCTTCTCCATTTGTTCAAAAAAGTAATGCAGTGCCGATTCTTTCATGGTGTATTGGTTAACGGCCATGGATAAAGGCACCACAAAAATTGACGCTAATAGCAGGATTGATATTGCAGGTTTTATATATCGGTTAGGCTTAGCTTTTGCTGCTGCTCTAGTCCTTTTTACTTGCACAAGTTCTACGGCTTTCATCGGTAACTTTAATAGGGTTAATAGCACCAAGGCTAAGCTAATCGACATGGATATTGGCGGAATAATCGTTGATCTTAAAGCCGACTTACCCGTCGATTCAAAAGCGCCGCCATCGGCAAATTCAACTTGCTGGGCTTCAAGTACTTTAAGGTATTCAGTGGTTTTACGTTGAATATTGGGTTCAATAATTTTCTGTTTAAACTCACGGTTATTCCAATCAGCCAGCGTTGGTTTTACGTAAAGCTCTTTCATTTCATCCTCAATACGCTGTTGAACAACGCCTTGCTGTTGAAATGTCTGCCAGCTCAAGTTCGGTGGCATGTCATTGCCTTTAGCCTTCATTTTTGATCGCCACTCACTATCAGCTTGCTGACGCACTTTTTTAGCGACTGCAATGTCAAAGCTATTACGATCGGTCAGTGACCAAGAAGGGGATAAGGTTAAGCCTTTTTGTTTCAGCTTTTTATTCACTTTTATGCTGGTAAGTTCATTGACTCTAAACTCATGGATTGAGTTAATTCCTAATGGATAGCCCCCCGATTCCTTAATAAAATCAGGCTCCATTTTTAGCATCAATACATTTTTATAATGTTTCACATCGTTGGTATACACCATACGATGATCTTTAAAGCCGGCGTCGCCACCCATTATCACATCAGCCGCTTGCATTGCAGTGAATAGGCCAAAGGTCATCACTCCGGAGATAATAGAATTGCCGACGTTTTCAGAGGTAGAAATTTCTTCACGAACTAGCCAATCGTCAGGTGGGATATAAGGCATGCTGTATTTGGCTATTTCTTTGTCATAACCGGTTTGCAGACGCTCGAAACAACGGTTTTTATTACTGCCACTTTTCTTTTCTGCACATTTATTACGCCGTTCAAAATAATCGTATAATTTAGGGGCTATTTTTTGCGCACGTGATTCGACTCTGGCTTCATAAGCCTTGATGCCTTTTTGGTATTGCTCCCAGCCTTGTTTTACCTGGTTTTGGGTATCGAGCCAGTAAGCGTCAGACCGTGTCTGCACGCTAGCTAAGGCCTGATTATATTGATTAGAACCTGCAGCATATTCAGTGTATTTATCGCGTAGGGTTTGGCGGAAATTATCATAGTTGGCGTAGTGTTGATCAAATTGAGACATAGCACGGTCACGAACAAATTTTTCCATGATCAAGCGCTTTTTCTGTTTTAAATCGTCTACTAATTTATCATCAGCGTATACGAGTCCGCCAAACACGGATAAAAACGTTTTTTCGATTGCACTGTGTTTTTTACCTGGGTCGTAATCAATGCCTTCAAATTTGATTGAATTTTCAATCAATGCGCTACGAAGTACTTGCGACAAATAAGCTTGTTGGCGCTCTTCTGGGGTCGATGCATCAATAATAAAATGATCCACTAACCACTTTTGACCAAAAAATACCGTTGGCCAAATAATCACTGCAATTAGGGAAAAATAACCTAAAGCACGAGTGGCTTTAGCCACTTGTTTACCTTTTAGTAATAAGTCAGCTAAAAGCAGGGTAACGCCAATACCACTGATGGTACGACCAAATAATTCTACCGCCCGTAAGTCTTCCACGCTGGAATTGCGCCCGCCAGCAACATCGGTTAACGCCGCATTAAACACCGCCTCAGGGAATAAATACACGACCGAACAAATGAACATCAACAGCATCCACCAGAAGGGTTTACCCGTGTTAAGCATTTGGGCTTCAACAGCTTGTTGTTTTTTAGTTTTGGCAGCCGTTGATTGTTGATTTTTCTGTACTTTCTTCAGCTCTTTTTCAGCTGATTCCATCTTCTTTTGCGTCGGGGCAGTGTTAAGCAAATTTGTTGCAAATGGACTTTTGTTATTATCAGTCATATTAATTTTTATTAGCCTGACGACCTGGTAACCTTAAAATAATGGTGTCACCGGTGTCGTTATCAATTATTTCATCAGTAATGGTGGGGAAGCCATGTTCCAACAAAGGCGTGGGTATGTTGTTAGGTGTCTTGTTAACCGCAGTGCTGTGGATGGCTTTTAGGCCAGAAGCTAATGAAAGATAATAACCTTCTGTTTGATAACCTAACATTTCTTCAAAGCGATCAAAGTCAGCATCTTGGGGTAAAGAGGTAATATAACGACCGACATGACTCGATGCTTGATAACGCTTTTTAGGTAACGAGGCATTGAATAAACGCTGGCAAATTTTGTAAGGTGTGGCATCTACAATTGCGCCATCAGGTAGCTGACCTATTTTTAACTTAAGCAATTGTGATTGATGATAATCACTGCCATTAAGCGAATAGGTATAGACCTTCATTCCGAGTTGGTGAGCACGATACCTCACGCTGGGATGCTGCATAAAACTGCGAATGTCTAAGTGTAAACCAGAGTTGTTACCCAGCTTTTTTTGCAATTGGGTTAATGATGATTTTGCGGTGTAGTCTTTATAACGCGATCGGTAACGTTTAGTGCCGTAGCGGCCAGCAAGCTCAAGATTATGTTGATTATCTAAGTAATAGGCATCGTTTTTTACGCCTTTACGTAAATCTGCGGCTAACTTTTCAACACTGGTAGGGTGTCCACCTTGAATAAAGCCTAAATAAACCGATGGGTTAATGCCACGTAGCTTATATAGGACATCTAGTTCTGCCGCAGAATAATAAAATCCACCTAAGCCAATATATTTTCTGAGCATATTATCGAGCTCTACCAGCTTTTGGCCATTGGTATCAGATTTTATTTCTACATTGAGTTGCTGACTTTGCGTGCGATATGCGCCAAATACTTTAAAGGCTTCTGCAGCCGTTATTGGGCGTTCGTTGAGTAAATTGTTACTGTGTTTATCCCGCAGTTTCAGATTAGAAAACTGCTGAAAACTCATGCGATTTAGTTTGAAGCGTTCACCGGTGTAATACACGGTAGCGCGACCTGTTTGACTATCGTGATGATCCACCCAAGTGCCATCTTTGAGTAGCATTACGTCAATTTCGACACTGTTAAAGTTATCGTTCAAGGCCGAAGCAATCGCATTTGCGCTACTTTCTGGTTGACGAAAATCTCCACGGTGCGCCGAAATATCTAATTGGCATTGTGCGGTCGAGACCATTTTGATATTGCCATTGCTAGCCAGATATAAATTGCGATCGCCTAAGCTCAATTGAACATCAATGATATCCAAACCTAGGTTTGCTGCATCAGCAGGCAAATGAGATAACGCAGCAGGAATGACATGACTCGATTTAACAGGGTCGGGTGTGGATTGACAACCAGATAAGCTGAAAATGAATACAATTAAAATGGTGCAGAAAATCTTGAGATTAATTGAGCAGCTTGTCATAATCCATGTTTACAAGTTGTTAATATTAAACACTTTATACAGTAATAAACTTTGTAAAACAATCTTATGAATAAAGTAAAAAAATGTAACAACCTGAAAGTGTACAAGCGGGACTGTTTTGCATAAAAAACGGTCGTATTTTATTGGCTATTTTAGCTGAAGGATGAGCGTCACCAGTTATGTTGTCGATTTATGCACCGCTGTAAGATAAAAGAGATCTTGAGGGTAAAAGAATGCTTGGATATGAAAGAGCGCTGGATATGAAAGAGAGCTTGGATATAAAAGAGAGCTTGGATATAAAAGAGTGCTTGAGGATGAAATAACGGCACTATCTAAAAAGTGTAACTGAAGTGATCTTCAAAAAAATAAGCCTTAAAAAAGGCTTATTCTGAAATTAGAATGCTCCCCGAAATATCGCTGCTGGCGCAGCCCTTGAACCGTGGGTTCAAGACGGGTAAATGTTCATCTCCTAAGGCTTCTCGATACTAGCCGAGCATGCACAGTGTTAATGAAACAATTCACCCTGGGTTTGTAATTATCGGCACAGGGACTTAACCAACGAGCGTATATCCCAGGGAGCAAAACAGGTTAGAATTAAGCGTTGCTTAATTCTGAATCTTTGGTGGCGTCATCCTTGCTGCTTCGTTCAACCAGTGAGTTTTCCAACGTTGATTGTAATAACGAAATACGCTCATCCATTTGCGCCATGTATTGCTTATTTTTTTGCTTTTCTTCGTACAACTCATTGCCAATGTTCAGCGCGGCCATAATGGCAAGCTCTTCACGGCTTAAATTATTGGTACGAGATTTTAATGTTGTCAGTTGGTTTTCAACTTCTCTGGCAACGGTACGCAAGGCATCTTCGCGTCCTTTAGGACATGCGATAGAGTAGGTGCGCCCTAATAGGGTAATTTCAACAGCACTGTTACTCATAATGTCGCCACAGATCCTCAGTTAACGTTCAAGATGTTTGCGAACTATATAGGGCTGAATTTAAAAGAGCAAGGCAACAACGCGCCTTTTTGACTATTTGCTGTTTGTCTGAACAAATCCTCTCTTGGTCGGTTAACATGCTTGTTCAATGTTACACAAATTTAACCATAATATGCACAAGGATTTGGAGCATGTTATTAACTCTGCTAGCATTGAAGCAGATATTGCGCAATTAGGAATAAACCATGGCAACCCCACCTTCTTTATGTATCGAAAAACTCAAAAAAGCCTTAGATGAGGCTGGTATTGGCCAGCATCCAGTAGAAGTACACGGAGCGCTAGTCGGGCTCATTTGTGGTGGTGTAAAGCAAGAAAATAACGCGTGGTTAACCCCGTTAGTTGAATTAATGAATGACGGTCAACCGTTAGAAGCGAACTTACAAAAGCTGATCTGCGAGTTGTATCAAGACACGGTAACGCGCTTGGTGGATTTCGAATTTGGTTTTACCTTATTACTGCCAGAGGAAGAAGCATCACTAAGTGATCGCGTTGAAGCCTTAGCGCTATGGACGCAAAGCTTTTTGACCGGCATTGCCATTATTCAACCTCAACTCAACAAAGCCTCAGCCGATGTGCGTGAGGTGATTAAAGATCTTGCTGACATCGCCCAAGTAGAATTTGATGTCGGTGAAGATGAAGAGTCAGAAGTCGCCTACGTTGAACTGCAAGAATTTGTCAGAATGTCGGCTATTTTGTGTTATTCAGAATTTGGCTTAGACATGCCATTGAATGATACTGCCGAGTCCTCAACTATCCATTAACTGTATTTGAGGCGACGCAGCATATGAGCACTTCTTTGACACAGACCGAACCCTTAGCGGTAGATGTTGCCATTGTTGGCGGCGCCATGGCCGGAGCGACATTAGCCTTGGGGTTGGCCAAATTGTCTGAATCATTGGCTCGACCACTGCGCATTGCGTTAATTGAAGCGCATTCAATCCAGCAGCAGCATCCCGGCTTTGATGCACGCGCCATTGCCATTGCTCACGGCTCTATTTTTGAACTCACTCGATTAGGCATTTGGCCTAAGTTACAGCATCTTGGCACCGCAATTGAAAATATTCATGTCTCCGATCGCGGCCACTTTGGCATGACCGAGCTCAATGCCAAAGCACTCGGCATAGCGGCACTCGGGCAGGTGGTCGAGTTAGCCCAAATGGGTAAGGTGTTGTTCGAGGAACTCGCCAAATCGTCAGTTGATGTCTATTGCCCCGCCAAAGTGGTCGATTTACAAGCACAAGCTAACGGTCATCGAGTGTTATTAGATGATGGCACAGTATTGCATTGTCAATTGCTGGTGGCCGCCGATGGCGCGCATTCCGTGGTACGTAAACAGCTTGGCCAAGCCACTGAGCAAATCGATTTTGAGCAAACTGCCGTGGTCGCCAATGTCACCACAGATCAACCGCATCAACATTGGGCATATGAACGCTTTACCCAAACCGGGCCAATAGCACTGTTACCTATGACCACTACGCCATCAACCCCTTCGGTACAATCGCGTTATTCATTGGTATGGGCCTTAACGCCAGCCAAAGCAGATGAATTAAAACAGGCAGATAAAGCTGAATTTTTAGCCGCATTGCAACAAGCATTTGGCCATCGAGTTGGCCGCTTTATCGATGTCGGTCAGCGGGTCAGTTATCCACTGACATTATCGTATATGCCGAGGCCAATTTATCATCGCTGCGTGTTTGTTGGTAACGCCGCCCAAACCCTACACCCTATTGCCGGCCAAGGTTTTAACCTTGGTCTGCGGGATGTGGTGGGTTTGCTCAAGGTGCTTGAACAGGCCTTTAGTGCTAATGCTGCTAGTGCTAATGCTTCAGTTGAGCTTGATGTCGGCAGCAGCGCTATTTTGCATCAGTATTTAAGCGCACGCCAAGCCGACCGTAGCAGTACATTAACCAATATCGAATTTTTAGTGCGTGGTTTTTCCAATCAATATTGGCCCTTTGTGACGGGTCGTAATCTTAGTTTACGTTTATTGTCTTGGTTACCCCCACTTAAACGTCCCGTTGCCCAAATCGCAATGGGGTGGCGTTAACTCTCTTTTAAGGTAAGGATCCTCCATGTATTCAACCCAAACATATGATGTCGCCATCGTCGGAGGTGGTATGGTCGGACTCGCGACTGCCATTGGTTTAGCCAATGCCGACCTAAATGTAGTGGTGATCGACGCCGGAACAACCCACGCCGTTAGCGGTGAGCCTAAATTGCGCGTCAGTGCGATTAACAAAGCCAGCCAGCAATTATTAGAAAACCTCGGCGCATGGCAATACCTTGATGAGCGTCGCGTTAGTCCTTACCAAAAAATGTCAGTGTGGGACAAAGACGGCTTAGGCAAAATTGAGTTTGACGCCCACAGTATCAGCGAAGCCTATTTAGGCTCGATTATTGAAAACGATGCCATCAGTTTTGCCCTTGCCAAACGCGTTAGCGAAATCAGTAACATTACCCATCATGAAGGCCAACGCTTAGAGCGTATTGCCTTTGGCGAACGCGAAGCTTGGTTGACCTTAGCCAATGGCGATAACGTTAGCGCCGCCGTGGTGGTGGCTGCCGATGGCGCCAATTCTTGGGTGCGTCAGCAATGTCATATTCCGCTCACATTCTGGGATTACGGCCATCACGCCATCGTCGCCACCGTGCGCACCGAGTTTTCTCACGATGCCACCGCCAGACAAGCCTTTTTGCCCGGCGGCCCCTTGGCCATGTTGCCCTTATATGACGACCATTTATGTTCGATTGTGTGGTCGGTAGCGCCCAGCCAAGCCGAGCAATTGCTTGCGCTTGATGAGGTTGAATTTTCCAAAGCCTTAACCGCCGCACTCGATGGCCGTTTAGGTCTATGCCAGCTTGTCAGCGATCGCCAGTCATTCCCATTGCGGATGCGTTATGCGCGTCATTTTGCTCGCCATCGCTTGATCCTTGCGGGCGACGCTGCCCACACAGTTCATCCACTGGCAGGCCAAGGGGTTAACTTAGGGTTTTTAGATGCTGCCAGCATTATCGACACCTTGCGCGAATTACATGAGCAAGGTCAAGATTTAGGTGAATATGCCCATTTACGTGCCCTAGAGCGGTGGCGTAAAGCGGAAGCCATGGAGATGATCGCAACCATGGAAGGCTTTAAACGATTATTTGCCGGCAGTAATCCGTTTAAAAAAGCCATTCGCGATATTGGATTAACCTTGGTCGATAATGTCGCTGGGCTGAAAACAGTGTTCATCAAACAGGCAATGGGTAACAAAATGACATTACCGACGCTTTGTCGTAAGCCAAATTAAGCATAGCTAATGTAGAAACTTGTTTAAGATCAGGTAATACAGAAAAATGGCTAAGTTTATTGTAAAAAAAAGTGTAAATAAATTACATAAATAGATTAGTTAAACTAATGTGAAATAACTTGAGTTAGAAAAATTTTTGTATACAAATTAGGTCTGCAGAGTATAATTTCAGCGCATTTTATCAATCACCTACATTAGATTAATACCTAAAAAAGGCCCAAAAATAAAGGGATAATAATGGCTAGCAAAACTGTACTTTTTAACAAGCATTTAGAATCTAACGCCAAAATGGTTGATTTTCACGGTTGGGATATGCCGATTAACTACGGCTCTCAAATCGAAGAACACCACGCAGTACGTCAAGATGCGGGCATGTTCGATGTGTCACACATGACTGTCGTTGATGTCACTGGCAGCGATGCTTGTACCTTTTTACGTAAGTTACTTGCTAACGATGTCGCCAAGCTTACTGTACCTGGTAAAGCCCTTTACGGCGCAATGCTAGACGAAAATGCTGGCATCATCGACGACCTTATTACCTACTACTTAAACGCCACCCATTACCGCGTGGTGGTTAACTCGGCAACTCGCGACAAAGACCTTGCGTGGATCCACAAACAAACCGCTGGGTTTGATGTGGTTGTCACCGAGCGCCCAGAACTGGCGATGATTGCCGTGCAAGGCCCTAATGCTAAAACGAAAGTGGCTAGCGTCTTCACTGACGTGCAAAATGCGGCAGTCGCAGGCATGAAGCCATTCTTTGGGATGCAAGCAGGTAGCTTATTTATTGCCACCACTGGCTACACAGGTGAAGCAGGCTACGAAATTATTGTGCCAGAAATCCAAGCCCAAGCCTTATGGCAAGCACTGTTAGACGCCGGCGTTAAACCCTGTGGTTTAGGTGCCCGTGACACATTACGTTTAGAAGCCGGTATGAACCTTTACGGCCAAGACATGGACGAATCTATTAATCCATTAGCCGCCAACATGGGGTGGACTGTCGCATGGGAACCCAGCGAGCGTGACTTTATTGGCCGCGACGCATTAACCGCGATTAAAGCCGCTGGCACAGACAAATTAGTCGGTTTAGTCATGGAAGAAAAGGGCGTATTGCGCCATGATATGGCGGTATTTTTTACCGACGCAGACGGTGTTGAACATCAAGGCGTGATCACCAGCGGTTCGTTTTCACCGACCTTAGGTTATTCTATTGCCATGGCTCGTGTACCTAATGGTATCGGGGCTACTGCCGAAGTGGAAATGCGTAAAAAGCGGGTGACGGTAAAGGTTATGGCACCTAGTTTTGTCCGTAACGGTAAACAAGCTTTCTAAGACGCCATAAAATGAGTTGCGGTTTACTCAAAAAAATATTTGATTAAGCATTAGAACATTTGATTAAGGAACAAAGATAATGAGCACTATCCCAGCAGAGTTGAAATATGCATCTTCACACGAATGGATCCGTAAAGAAACCGACGGTAGCTACACCATAGGGATCACCGAACATGCTCAAGAACTTTTAGGCGACATGGTATTCATCGAATTACCTGAAGTCGGCGACACAGTGACTGCCGGTGAAGATTGTGCCGTGGCAGAGTCAGTTAAAGCGGCTTCAGACATTTACGCGCCGATTTCTGGTGAAGTGATTGCCGTCAACGAAGCATTAGAAGATGCCCCCGAGCTGGTTAACGGCGACGCGTATGGCGAAGGTTGGTTCTTTCGTGTCATTCCCTCTAACGAGGCCGAAGTGGATGTATTATTAGATGCCGCCGCTTATCAAGAAGTGATAGACGAAGAATAATCGTCAATGCCGCAGCAAGCTCCTTCGGGAGCTTCTTTGTTATATAACAATAATAAGTGTTGCGCTCACAGTATTGTCGTTGCAGTTGCACCCATAAAGTAGCGCCAACAACGTTGCCCCAATAAGGTTACTTAAATAAAGCCACTCACGACATCGGCGTAGCATGAATAAACCCTTTACGGGTTAGTCACTATTACACTTTTCACCCTAATCCAGTTTTGTGCCCTACCGCCATAACTGGTCGATTTGGAACAAGGTTTATTATGACCAAGCAAACCCTGACACAATTAGAACAACACGAATTATTTCTGACCCGCCACATTGGCCCTAGTGCCGAGCAGCAGCAAGACATGCTCAATTTCATTGGCGCCGAGTCGTTAGAGGACTTAACCGCGCAAACTGTTCCTGGCAAAATTCGTTTACCCCAACCACTAACGATTGGTGACTCATGTGGCGAAGCCGAAGGCATAGCGTATATTCGTAACATAGCTGACAAAAATAAAGTGTTTAAAAGCTATATCGGTATGGGGTACTACGGTACCGACGTGCCGAATGTTATTTTGCGCAATGTGTTCGAAAATCCGGGTTGGTACACTGCCTACACGCCATATCAGCCAGAAATTGCTCAAGGCCGTTTAGAAGCGACGTTAAACTTCCAACAAGTGTCGATGGACCTAACCGGTCTTGACCTTGCGTCAGCATCATTGCTTGACGAAGCCACTGCCGCGGCAGAAGCCATGGCAATGGCCAAACGTGTTTCTAAAGCCAAAAAAGCCAACATCTTTTTCGTCGCCGATGATGTATTCCCACAAACCCTAGACGTAGTCAAAACCCGCGCCGAATGTTTTGGTTTTGATATCGTTGTTGGGCCAGCCAATGAAGCCGTTAACTACGAGCTCTTTGGTGCTTTATTCCAGTACACCAACCGTTTAGGCCAAGTAACGGATTACACTGAGCTGTTCACCCAATTACACCAAAGCAAAGTGGTTGTGACGGTTGCCGCCGACATCATGTCGCTAGTGCTACTGAAATCACCTGGCGCAATGGGCGCAGACGTGGTGTTTGGTAGTACCCAACGTTTTGGCGTACCTATGGGTTACGGCGGACCTCACGCCGCCTTCTTTGTGGGCAAAGACGAGCACAAACGATCAATGCCAGGTCGCATCATTGGGGTGTCAAAAGACAGCCGTGGTAATAAAGCCCTGCGCATGGCGATGCAAACTCGCGAGCAACATATTCGCCGCGAAAAAGCCAACTCAAACATCTGTACCGCGCAAATTTTATTAGCCAACATGGCCTCGTTTTACGCGGTATTCCACGGTCCAAAAGGCTTAACCACCATAGCATCACGGATCCACCGTTTGACCGATATCTTAGCCGCAGGCTTAACGGCCAAAGGCTTAACCTTAGCCAACAGCACATGGTTTGACACCATCAGTGTTAAAGGTGCCGATGTTAGCGCCATTAATACCCGCGCCGTTGCCGCTGAGCTTAATTTACGTATCGATGCCGATGGGGTGTTTGGTGTCAGTATTGATGAAACCACCACGCGCCGTGACATTGCAGAATTGTTTGATGTGATCTTAGGTGCTGGCCATGGTCTAGATGTTGCCGCATTAGATGCCGCCATCGTTGTCGCTGGCAGCCAATCCATTCCAGCCGCATTAGTCCGCCAAGATGCCTTTTTAACTCATCCAACCTTTAATCGCTACCAAAGCGAAACCGAGATGATGCGTTACATCAAACGTTTGGAAAATAAAGATTTAGCCTTAAACCACTCAATGATCTCGTTAGGTTCATGCACCATGAAACTCAACGCCGCAGTGGAAATGCTACCGGTTAGCTGGCCAGAATTTGCCAACATGCATCCATTTTGCCCGCAAGATCAAGCACAAGGTTACAGCCAATTAATTAACGAACTGTCTGATTACTTGATTAACATCACAGGTTACGATGCCGTGTGTATTCAACCCAACTCAGGGGCACAAGGCGAATATACTGGGCTACTGGCGATTAAGAAATACCACCAATCTCGCGGCGATGGGCATCGTAATATTTGCTTAATTCCCCAATCTGCCCACGGCACTAACCCTGCATCAGCTCAACTTGCTGGCATGAAAGTGGTAGTGATTGCCTGTGACAAGCAAGGTAACGTCGATCTTGAAGACTTACGCACCAAAGCAAGCGAGCTTGCCGACAGCCTATCGTGCATCATGGTCACTTACCCATCGACCCACGGGGTGTACGAAGAATCTATTCGCGAAGTGTGCGAAATCGTGCATCAATATGGCGGTCAAGTCTACTTAGACGGCGCCAACATGAACGCCCAGGTTGGCTTAACCTCACCTGGCTTTATCGGCGGCGATGTTTCACACCTTAACTTACATAAAACCTTCGCTATCCCGCACGGCGGCGGGGGTCCAGGTATGGGCCCAATCGGTGTTAAAACGCATTTAGCGCCATTTGTTGCCGGTCATGTGGTGGTGAAACTCGGGCATGAAAGCGACCACAATGGCGCCGTGTCTGCCGCGCCTTACGGTAGCGCCAGTATCCTGCCCATTAGCTGGATGTACATCAAGTTGTTAGGCACCAAAGGTTTGACTCAAGCGAGCCAAACTGCGCTATTGAACGCCAATTACGTTATGACCAAGTTGTCTGCCTATTACCCTGTGTTGTTCTCTGGGCTTAACAATCGCGTCGCCCATGAATGCATTATCGACTTACGCCCATTGAAAGAAATTTCAGGCGTAACCGAAATGGATATCGCTAAGCGTCTAAATGACTATGGTTTCCATTCGCCAACCATGAGCTTCCCGGTCGCGGGTACCTTAATGATTGAGCCTACAGAATCTGAGTCACAGGTTGAGTTAGACAGATTTATCGAAGCGATGATTTCTATCCGCGCTGAAGTGGCTAAAGTAGCAGCCGGCGAGTGGCCAGTGGACAATAATCCACTGCATAATGCGCCGCATACGCTAGCAGACATTATGGACAGCGAATTTGATTCACGTCCCTATAGTCGTGATGTGGCCGTGTTCCCAACGGCTGCGGTTAGGGCGAATAAGTTTTGGCCAACGGTGAATCGGATTGATGATGTGTATGGCGATCGTAATTTGATGTGCTCGTGTGTACCAATATCTGACTACGAATAAATGATAATGACTACTTGGCCTCGATAATACGGCGTCAGCCGACACTTTTCTCATGGCTCGAAATAAGGAGTTTGACACCAGTCAACTCCGAGGAGAAAAGCATCGGCTTCCTTGTCTTCTCATCGGCAGTAACGCCATTATCGTGGTAGCTGAGTTCATTTGAGTTCATTTGAGTTTTAGATATAAAAAAGCGAACCGATTGGTTCGCTTTTTTGTTTCTGTCATTCTGGTAATGTTTTTGAGCTGGAATTAAGGTTTATTTTTTTATGCTTTGGATAAGTGTAGATCCCTCAGACTCTGCCCCACTTATTTAATTTACCTCTGTCTATGATGTCATTCATACAAAAAACAGATAGACTAGCGCACTTCACATTAAATTAAATGAAAGGATTTCAATTAATGCATAAGCTAATACTTTTAATCTGCCTGGCACTGCTGACATCATGTGCTTCGAACACAAGTATCGTTGCCAATCAATCTACATCCCACAGCAATCCCATCTGCCTGATATCAGGAGTGCCCTCATCAGATATAAAATACACAGTTATTACTCAGTTAAAGTATGCAAAAAATGGATATGGAAATATTAATAGCGTCTTGCCAATAATAGTGAAACAAGCACAATCCTTAGGTGCTGATGCAATCATTGACTACAACGGTGGCCATCGTTTCGGTTTTTGGCCATGGCAATTTATTAGACCTGTTGTACGTGGCACGGCTGTGACATGGGATTCACCAAATGATATTGACTGTAAAGCATTAGGTGGCACATTCGATACTCAATTGAAAAGCTCTCTTACCACTGACGTATAAAGGGAAGTGATGTAAAACTACAATTAAGATTGTGAGCGTTACAATTAAGTTTGTGAGTTCAATTAAGATTGTGAATAACTAGACATCAAAAAAGCGAACCGAGTGGTTCGCTTTTTTATTGACTCACTTAGTTAATGCTATTTAATTGTGAGTTTAGGACACATCTAACGTTTATTTGAGCTTACTTAAAAAGTTTAATCTGGATACTTTCAGAAAACCCTTGAATTTAGAACGTGAAAACATTTTATAAATAATTAACATTAAATTGTCACTTACCCTCAACTATCTTCATATTGACCGATCCGCATCAAAGTATTACGCAATATCATTTTTCTGACTTTCTAGCTAAAACTATAATAAGTGGGGTCTAATAAGTGGGGTCAGAGTAAGTGAGGTCAGAGTAAACTTTATTCTATTACCTTAGAAGGGCGTCCCATTTTCTTTGGATGCATACTTTTTCCAGTTAGTTTTTCTATTTTCTCTTTGAATGTGTCATTACCGATTACCATGCTTTTATTGGTCGCTTGACGAATATCGCTAATCATTTTTGCATCTAATTGATGTTGAAATAGGGCCCGATAAGATGATTGCCTTGCTTGAGAGTTGTTACTTATTGAAAGGTAAACCTGATGTGGAGTACAAAGCTGAGAGGTTTTACCTAGGGCATTGATTTGATAGCTTGACCATACATATTCAGCAGGGTCATTAACCATATTTGCTCTTACAGGGTTGAGTTCAATATAACGATATAGTTGAATTAAGTACTCTTCAGTTTGCACTTGATAAGTGGGGTCAGAGTAAACTTTATTCTATTACCTTAGAAGGGCGTCCCATTTTCTTTGGATGCATACTTTTCCCAGTTAGTTTTTCTATTTGCTCTTTGAATGTGTCGTTACCGATTACCATGCTTTTATTGGTCGCTTGACGAATATCGCTAATCATTTTTGCATCTAATTGATGTTGAAATAGGGCCCGATAAGATGCTTGTCTTGCTTGAGCATCTTGGTTTATTGAAAGGTAAACCTGATGTGGAGTACAAAGCTGAGAGGTTTTACCTAGGGCATTGATTTGATAGCTTGACCATACATATTCAGCAGGGTCATTAACCATATTCGCTCTTACAGGGTTGAGTTCAATATAACGATATAGTTGAATTAAGTACTCTTCAGTTTGCACTAAGCAAGACTTGAAACGACCTTCCCAAAGAGTTCCGGTTCGTTTGTATGTGTAATTAAAATATCTCACATATTGTCTGCCAAGTGATTGCATCATAAGGCTAACAGCATTCGCTTTTTGAGGAGTACAAAGTAAATGAACATGATTTGTCATAAATACCCACGCGTGAATATCGACATGAAATTTACGTGAGTATTCTTTTAGCCAGCCTGCATAGGCTCTGAAATCTTGTTCAGACGTGAAGCAAACGTGGCGATTATTACCTCGCTGAATAACGTGTTGAGGAATACCTATGGGGCAGACTCTAGATTTTCTAGGCATGTGCAAATTCCATTTGCAAAGTGACTTGAGTTAAAGAGTATAGCTGACAATTTTAAGTTTACTCTGACCCCATTTATTAACCCCATTTATTACGGTCGCGGGTACCTTAATGATTGAGCCTACAGAATCTGAGTCACAGGTTGAGTTAGACAGATTTATCGAAGCGATGATTTCTATCCGCGCTGAAGTGGCAAAAGTAGCAGCCGGCGAGTGGCCTGTGGACAATAATCCACTGCATAATGCGCCGCATACGCTAGCAGACATTATGGACAGCGAGTTTGATTCACGTCCCTATAGTCGTGACGTGGCCGTGTTCCCAACGGCTGCGGTTAGGGCGAATAAGTTTTGGCCAACGGTGAATCGGATTGATGATGTGTATGGTGATCGAAATCTGATGTGCTCGTGCGTACCAATATCTGACTACGAATAAATGCTAATGACTACTTGGCCTCGATAATACGGCGTCAGCCGACACTTTTCTCATGGCTCGAAATAAGGAGTTTGACACCAGTCAACTCCGAGGAGAAAAGCATCGGCTTCCTTGTCTTCTCATCGGCAGTAACGCCATTATCGTGGTGGTAGGCTTCATTCAGTATTCTGAGTAAAAGCATTTAAAAAGCGAACCGTTTGGTTCGCTTTTTTGTTTTTGGTTTCGGTTTTAGCTATGGCCTGCGGCCACTAAGGTCGTGGCGCTTCGCCCACACCAGACCAAGAGGAAACCAACGGCTGTTCCCTCTTGGAACTCCCAGCCGCCCCGCAACATTTTCAAAGAGCGAAAAGGTTGCCATGGGGATTGATCCAGCTTTTGACTTCGTTTGGTTCCTGCTTCGGCCTTATTCGAAAATGCTAACGCTTTCGATAGGCCATCCCTGGCCAACGAAAGCTAGCTCGCCATCCATGGCTAGCTCACGCTATTTTCTTCAACGGCCTCAATTCAAATTGAGTCTGCAATTGGTTTCAGTAACATTAAAAAGCGACCTGACGGTCGCTTTTTGTTGGTAAATAAAGTTTGCTCTGACCCATTTATTAGGGGAGCTACCTCGAGATTAATTTATTGGACTGCCCCATAATGCTTATTAACCCATGGATCAATTTCAGTTAGTTTGTCAATACTAATGCTGCTATTACCTTTACCTTTACCTTTTAAAAATAGATAAATGTGTTGGTTGTTAGAGACAAATGGAAACTGCGTTCGGTTCCGTATCACAGGAGAGAACACGTAGTATTTTTTATCGAGGTCAAGAGACAACCATGTTGCAGTAAAGAATGTCTCATATCCTATGACGGCAAAAAGCCCTTGTTCACCTGACGGAGTATTGGTTGAATATTTCAAAAGCTTTGGCTGTGTGTAATGAATAAAACTACAAGTGTCTTTAACTTCAAATCCCATAAGGCTTTGAGCAGTTTTGCAGTCTTCGCCTTTGAATTTTAATAGAATTATGCCGTTAACATTAGCTGATTTAGTAACAAAAGAGAGTTTACGAGTTGACTGCGCTTTTTCAATTAACTCATTATCAATTTTATCAAAAACATCTTGAATATTTCCTTTTTTATTGACTGGATAATAAACAATCCCATAGTAACTATTGAGAGGTATATTGCCTTGGTTAGTACCAAGAATACTCAATAATCCACCGCCAATCCCGCCACCCAATGCAGCACCAATAATGCCATCAGCAGCATAATCTAAACCTCCGGGCGTCACATCACCGTTTTTGGGAGCATAAGCATCTCGCAGACCATTATGAAGCCCTAAACTGCCATCAACGACATTCATTGCAAAACTCATATCAGAGTCATAAACAAAGTCATCATCGCTTTGAGGGGTGTAAGGGTCAGTAGAAGCGCAACCGACCATCATGCTTGTTAACAGACCGAGAACTAGGAGTTTTTTATTTAATGCTTTCATTGTAGATCCCTTACCTTTATTTGATATGCACAGATTATCATTACTTGCAGATTGGGCAACCAAGGGCTATCACAAACTAAAGCATTGGCCATCGCCAGAATTACAGAATATTTCGGAGTGGATAAGTGGGGGGGCAGAGTAAACTTTATTATATTGTTTTAAAATGGTGTCCCATTTTTTTTGGCTGCATAATTGAAGTATCGAACATATTGTCTGCCAAGTGATTGCATCATTTGGCTAACAGCATCAGATTTTTGAGGCGTACAGAGTAAATGGACATGATTTGTCATGAATACCCATGCGTGGATCGCTATATTAAATTTGCGGGAATCATCTTTTAGCTATCCAGCATAGGCAATGAAATCTTTTTCAGACGTGAAGCAAACGTGGCGATTATTACCTCGCTGAATAACGTGTTGAGGAATACTTATGGGGCAGACTCTAGGTTTTCTAGGCATGTGCAAGATCCATTTGCAAAGTGACTTGAGTTAAAGAGTATAGCTAAGTATTTTAAGTTTACTCTGACCCCATTTATTTCAAGCATGCTATTAAATTCGTGGGGATCCCTCAGACTCTGACCCCATTTATTTTGATAAAACTTGTCTCGCATTCATGGTATTTATCCGTGGTTATTTTTGTTTGGCGATAGATTTGATCACCAAATGCCATGAATGTTCCTATCTTAATTTAAATATCTATCTGTTTTTGTTTGTTATTTCGTGTGGATTCGTCAGACTCTGACCCCATTTATTAAGGTAAGCCTAAAGTCGTGATGTAGATTTATTTCGAAAAGTATAATTGATTGATAATATTGCAAATAAACTTTATCGCTTGTTTTTTAAACGACAGTAACGCGCAACCTCGGATTATTTTGGAATGTTGAGAGTATTTTATAACTTTACATCAAAGACATAGAGAATGTAGGATGATATAAATCAATAACTTGAACAGCCGAGCCGTTCAATAAGTTGTTAGCTTTGCAATCACACACGGAGAATATTTTTGACTATTTCAGATTGGGTAATGATTTTAGCTGTATTTTTAGGACCTATTGTAGCTGTACAGTTAACTAAACATTTAGATGTAAAAAAAGAAAAACGACAACGTAAATTAGATATATTTAAAACTCTGATGGCAACTAGATCTTATTCAACGTCATGGGATCATGTTATGACGTTAAACCGTATTGATTTAGAGTTTGAGCGTTCAAATTCAAAAGAAAAATCGGTTATTGATTCTTGGAAAGAATACCTAGACTTACTTGGCGATAAATCCATTACAGGTGAGCAATGGGGGGCTAAACGAATAGAATTACTTGTCGAATTACTTTATAAAATGGCTTTAGTATTAGATTACGACTTTGATAAAACACATATCAAAAATTCCGCTTATTCTCCTGTTGTTCATGGCAATATCGATACACAACAAGCCAAAATACGAGAAGGTATCATTGATATACTTGAAGGAAAGCGGAACATTCCTATGCATGTCACCAATTTGCCAGAGCAAAGCTAACAATTTGTTAAACAAGGACAAAAACAGTTGGTTTTGCTCCTTAGTCGCTAATTTTAATCAACTATTTTTTGCCTGTTAACAGGGCGTTGAACTAAGCCGCTGCGCGGAGCCAACAAAAGTTCCAATTGAGTATATAACCCTCATTGAAACAGTTAAGCTTAAAGATGTAAGATAAAAAAATACGATGAAAAGGAATTTCAATGAAAAACTTACCTACTACTCGATGTCAATTGATCCCAAACTGCTCTGTAGCCCATAGCCAGCATCAAAAAAAGCAAATTCCTATAGCATAAAGCGTACCAATTAACCTGGACTCGGCATCGGCCAAGTCCAACAAGCGATTTGTGCCATGCAAACGGCGCAACGCATAAATACTAAAACGTTAAAACTTAGGGTTCATATGCAGGAAACGATAACAACTATAAATACGATAGGATTAACACTAGGATTTATTGGGGCGTTTATTTTAATCCTGATCTCTCCCCAGTTAATCCAAATTAACAGAGACGGTTCAATGTCTATGGGCTCTGGTGGAGTAGAACCAGAAGTCTGGAGAAAGAGAAATAGAAGACTTCGTACTTTTCAGGTGTATTTGGCACCAGCTTGTTATCTTATGATTGCCTCGGGTTTTGGCGTTCAGTTGTTCGGTCTGTGGCTTCCAAAAATATGCGGCCAATAGGTTTTAATCGGGTAGCCGGAGGTGTCTAGCCTCCAGCCCCCACACCACCCTGCATGCGGCTCCGCACAGAGACAACTAACATAGCAGAGACAACTAACATAGCCATATATGGACGCTCCCGGTGAGTCAAGACAATACTCTACTCACCCAAGGTTTTTTGACCTTAGTTTTCTATTCTACTGCTTCACACTTGCCATTGCTTTTGATGCGACTCATTTACCGCTAAAA